>Ga0209345_10001854_pt1 | contig 24445 bp, 19 predicted proteins | sample Cruoilmetagenom7_FD_187294 | JGI IMG/M metagenome (GOLD analysis project Ga0209345, IMG submission 187294) | Oil polluted marine microbial communities from Coal Oil Point, Santa Barbara, California, USA - Sample 7 (SPAdes) (version 2) | ecosystem: Environmental > Aquatic > Marine > Oil seeps ...
TCAGCAGGTGCAGCCTCTTCAACTACTTCAGCCTTGGGCTCCTCTTTAGCCTCCTCAGCAGGTGCAGCCTCTTCAGCAACTTCAGCCTTGGGTTCTTCCTTAACCTCCTCAGCAGGTGCAGCCTCTTCAGCTACCTCAGCTTTAGGTTCTTCCTTAACTTCTTCAGCCGGTGCACCAGCTTCAGCAGCAGCTTCTACCTGTTCAGCGCTTTCCTCACTCACCTCTTCAGCGGGTGCTTTTGCAGCCTCCTCAGCGGCGATTAACTCCGAACGCTTCTTGGCAATTTCGGCAGCCCTGGCCTCCTTGATTTTTGACTCCTCCTCCAAACGACTCTTATCAATACTCGCTTTGGTGGACTTAATCTGATCCTTCTTGGCCTGGATTTTCTGTTCCTTTTCAGTCATCCATGCCTGGAACCTCTTCTCAGCTTCAGCTTCGTCGAAAGCTCCTTTTCTAACACCGTCTAACAGGTGCTTCTTGTACAATACTCCTTTGTAGGATAAGATAGCTCTACATGTATCGGTAGGTTGAGCGCCTTTCTGCAGCCATTCTAAGGCTTTGTTGAAATCCAAAACAATGGTAGCAGGATTGGAATTGGGATTATACTGACCCAATGATTCAATAAATTTACCATCACGTGGCGCCCTGCTATCAGCAACTACAATAGAGTAGATCGCCTGAAATTTGCGACCCTGTCTTTGTAATCTGATCTTTGCTGGCATACTCTTTTAATTTTAATAGATTAAAACCTACATTTTTAGCGACCGCAAAGGTAGCATTAATCGCATAATATGCAAAGATTATAAAGGATTTGATTCACCTCGCAGCAAAACTGTGAAGGTTCATCGAGCGCAGTTAAAACGAATGTAGGCGCAATCCCAGGTAAAAGGTCCTGGGTGCTCCAGGACCATATACATACCCACTATCACGGTCCCTTAATGTGTCAAAGTCATCCTGATAGGCATTGGTCAGATTTTTCACTCCGGCAAAAATTTCCAGTCCGCTATCTATGATCTCAAACTTAAAGGTATACCCTGCCTTCATACCAAATTCAAAAAAACTTGGGGTAGTCACATATTGATCTACTGCCTGCTCCGGAGCCCCTGCATAGTGAACCAGCTCCATGGGGCCAGTATAAACACCTGTAAATGAAGCATTAAAACGATCTCCAGGGGTCAACGAGTAGGTCAAATATCCATATTGGTTGGGGGTTCTAAAAAACTCTTTCCTGGGATCTTCTCCTTCAATATGTTCTATGCCTTCGTCGAAGAAACTGGTTTGCAAGGTGAAGCCTGCCTCCACCTGCATCTTTTTATTATAGTTGCCTCTTAACTCCAGAGTTCCACCCTGAACTGAAGCCCCTGAACCATTCCTCTTTTCGAAAAGGTCGCCAAACTCATCCTGACCAATGGGCTGAAGATAGAAGGCATCATTTAGCTTGGTATAAAATCCTTCCAGGGTGAATCCCACAATAGATTTTTCAGTGGCCTTATCATAATTGACCGATCCACTCAAACTTTGGGAACGCTCTTCCACCAGTCCGGGTGAAAGTAATATCCTGCTAATCCCTCCGCCTGCAAATGCGATATGCATATCGGCATCAAATGCCTGTGGTGCCCTAAAACCGGTGCCCCAGGTCAGGCGAAACTGGGTAAATGTTTTAAGCTTATAAAGCAGCGAAATCCTGGGACTAAGAATGACCTGGTCAACCAGGTTGTGTTTATCAGCTCGTACTCCAGCCAGCAATGTAATTCCTTTCCTGATCTCCCAATCACTCTGCAGAAACATTCCAAAGATACCGGTAGTCTGATCCAGGGAGTATTGATAGGCCCGTATGGTATCCTGGACCTTGTCATAAACATATTCTGCACCACCCGTCAATACATTAATCCCACCCAGGAAATCATTAAAGCGGTGATTTATTTGTGTCCCGGCCTGCAGCGTATTATTGAAGGTAAATCCATAGGGAGGATCTGTCAGGTGATCTCTGATTTCTACAGAGTCGTAAGGAAATATCCCCGTGTAGTGCTCCCGGTCGGTTTTTTGCCCGGCCATATATAAAATAAAAGAACTGTTATCGTCATTAAAATTGATTTGGTAATCCAATCCCCCCATGAACACATAATGTGTCCGCTCTTCCGATTGTTTGGCCAGATGGGCCGCTTCATCGACGATCTCACCTCCGTACCTGTATTCGCTTAAACTACTAAAACTGAGTTCCAGCTTCTGATTGTACCTGGGTTTAAAAAACAGGTTAGCCCCAAATGAGTTATTTGCCAACTGAGGAAGTTCAGAGTAATTGTCCCCATTATGATCATAGGCCTGGCGCATTCTTCTGTTCACAAATACAGCAGCTCCTGCATTGTTTTTATGGGTTAACATATTGATGTTCCCTGATAAAACGTTATCCCACGCATCCTCGTTTATCAGGGAAGAGGTATAACTCAAATCATAGCTGCTTTCCTTGGGGAAACGGGTAATCACATTTACTGTTCCTCCAATGGCACTGGAGCCATAGAGTGCCGAACCTCCTCCTCGTACCACCTCAATGCGTTCGACCATATTGGCAGGTATCTGCTCCATTCCATATAGTCCTGTCAGGGGGCTGAAAACGGGACGGCCATTAATCAGAATCTGCGAATAACCACCTCCCAGTCCGTTCATCCTAAGCTGGGTATAGTTACAGGTCTGGCAATCGGTTTCAACCCGGAGACCCGGCTGGAACTTTAGCCCTTCTGAAATATTACAGGATTGGGTTTGCGCCAGGAGATCACTGTCAATAACATTCACAATCACCGCGGCATCGGTCTGCCTCTTAAAGGTCTTGGTCCCTGTAATAACCACTTCATCAATAGACATGGTTTCTTCAACCAGTTCAAAGTTTACTTCAAGGACCTCATCTTCATGAATGGTAACCTCTTTCTTCACAGTGGTGTATCCCATGGAAGAGGCCACAAGAATATGAGACCCCGGCTCCAGATCAATCAGCATATAGTGACCCGTCACATCAGTGGCGGTACCAATGGTAGTACCTTCGATATGTACGGTCACAAATGGAATATGCTCGCCCTGACACTGAACATCCCCAAAAATATTGGCGTCGCTATGCTGGCCATTGAGATAAAGAATAGGGGGTAGCAGGAACGATAGAAGAAACAGACCTCTTTTCATGTTTTGCATTTAATTTAAATAATTAAACACCAAAACCATGTGAAGGTTCAGATCCTATTTGATAATAATCTTTTTTGTAAGTAAAGTCTTACCCCACTCTATTCTGATAAAATAGATCCCGGAACTGGGGCTCTCCAGATCCACACTGGCAGTAACAGACTTTTCAACGATAACAAGGTCTTCGGTAATATTTTTCACCAGCTTCCCGGTGATATCATATACCTTGGCATTTATCTTTTCTACCCCACTGTAATCAAAGCTCAACTGAAACCTCCCGTCGGATGGGTTCGGAAAAACTTTGATTTCGCTTACGGCCTTCTCCACACCGGGAGGATTATGCTCAGATATCATGGCCGTATGAGAAAAAAGATGACTGGAGACGAAAATGGTCCCCAGCAGAATTCCCATAAAAAGTAGGGTAGCTTTTTTCATGGTTTAAATATAGCAAAAATCCTGCCAATAAATTATTAACATGGGAATTTCGTGGCACTATTTCGCCTAACTTTACTTTCTATGTTTTTGATATTCGATACGGAAACCACCGGGCTTCCAAAAAGGGATAATGCCCCTGTGAGTGAGGTGGATAATTGGCCCAGAGTCGTTCAGATTGCGTGGCAGTTACATAACGATGAGGGTGAGCTTACCGAACATAATAACCTTCTGATTCAACCCGATGGATTTGAAGTCCCCTACTCAGCTGAAAAAATCCATGGCATTTCCACTGAGAAAGCCAAAAAATATGGCTTACCGCTTGCGGAAGCATTGCAGATATTTAATGAATCGGTGGCAAAATCGACTTTCCTGATTGGACACAATATCCGTTTTGATATCAATGCCCTGGGCGCGGAATTTATCAGAAGTGATGTGGCCAGCGATTTCCTGCAGAAGCAGCAGGTATGTACCATGCGCTCCAGTACCGAACACCTGAAGCTTTCGGGTGGCAGAGGTGGTAAATTCAAGCCTCCCAAGCTGATCGAGCTCTATGAATTCCTGTTTGAAGAAAAATTCATGGAAGCGCATAATGCTGCAGCCGATGTGGAGGCCACCGCGCGCTGCTTTTTCGAGTTGCTCCGGAAAAAGATCATCCCGCCGGATTCCCTGGGACTCAATCCGGAAGCATACAGTCGCTTTATCTCAAACAACCAGGGAAAGGTCGGTCCCTATGGATTAAAACACAGGTCCAACTGGGAGGAAGAGGAAGATACACCTGATCCGGAGGATCTCTCCGGGGAAACTCTTCCGGAAGAACCCATTGATGCAGGATTTTGCCACCTGCACGTACATACGCAATACTCAATCCTGGATGGAGCAGCCAGTATTCCTGAGCTGTTAAAGAAAGCCATTGAGGATGGTATGCGTGCAGTAGCCATTACCGATCACGGCAATATGTTCGGGGCGAAGGAGTTTCATATCGAAGCTACCAGGCGTGGGATCAAGCCCATATTGGGATGCGAGGCCTATATTGCCAACAGGGAAAGGCACTCTAAGAAAGATAAAAACCAGGACAGTTCGGCACATGTGGTCCTCCTTGCCAAAAATTACAAAGGTTACCAGAACCTGATCACTATGATCTCGCTCGGATGGACCGAAGGATTTTACTACAAACCCCGAATCGACCGAGAGCTACTGGAAAGATATCACGAAGGGGTCATCTGTCTGTCCGCGTGCCTGGGAGGAGAAATTCCTCAGGCTGTAATGCACCGGACCGTAGAAGAGGCCGAACGAATTGCACTGGAATACCAGAGAATTTTCGGGGATGATTTTTATCTGGAGCTGATGCGGCACCGGACCGATGATCCGGGAATGAACAAACTGGTATTTGATGACCAGGTATTTGTCAACCGGACCCTCCTGGAGCTGGGGAAAAAATATGGCATTAAATGTGTGGCCAGTAACGATGTCCATTTCGTAAATATGGAGGATGCCGAAGCGCATGATCACCTTATCTGTCTGAATACTGGAAAGGACCTGGATGATCCAACCAGGATGCGGTACACCAGGCAGGAGTGGTTCAAAACCCAGGCAGAAATGAAAGAGGTCTTCTTCGACCTACCTTCTGTGCTGAACAATACCCTTGAGGTTGCTGAAAAGGTGGAGCTCTATGAGCTGAATACCAATCCGGTGATGCCCTATTTTCCTCTTCCTGAAGGATTCGGTAATGAGGATGAATACCTGAAACATATAACTTACGAAGGAGCTACTCGGCGCTACCAGGAGATCACAGAGGAGGTAAGGGAACGGATCGATTTTGAACTGAGTACCATTCAGCGAATGGGCTTCCCCGGCTATTTTCTCATCGTTCAGGATTTTATAGCAGCCGCTCGCAACATGGATGTTTCTGTGGGTCCCGGAAGGGGATCGGCTGCAGGATCGGCGGTAGCCTATTGCCTTGGAATTACCGATATCGATCCGATTCGTTACGACCTGCTCTTTGAAAGATTCCTGAATCCGGACAGGGTCTCCATGCCCGATATTGATATCGATTTTGATGAGGACGGACGTGACGATGTGCTCAAATGGGTGGTGGATAAATATGGACACGACAGGGTGGCCCATATCATAACCTTTGGATCCATGGCAGCTAAAATGGCCATTCGTGATGTGGCCAGGATCCAGAAGCTCCCCCTTCCGGAAGCCGACCGTCTTGCCAAACTGGTGCCTGAAAGGCCCGGGACCACCTTTGCAAAGGCTTTCGAGGAGGTTCCCGAATTACAAGCTGAACGTAATTCACCCAATCCACTTATATCCAATACCCTGCGCATTGCCCAGCGACTGGAGGGATCCGTCAGGCAGACCGGCCTCCATGCCTGTGGGGTGATCATAGGCCGGAACAACCTGACCGAACACCTCCCGGTTTGTAAATCAAAAGACTCCGAACTCCTGGTTACTCAGTTTGATGGTCATTTTGTAGAGGATGTGGGTATGCTGAAGATGGACTTTCTGGGGCTGAAAACCCTTTCGATCATTAAAGATGCCGTAATCAATATCAAAGAATCCAGGGGCATTGAGGTGGATATCGATCACCTCCCCATGGACGACCAGCTTACCTTTGAACTTTACTCCAGGGGGGATACCACCGGGCTGTTCCAGTTTGAATCTCCAGGTATGAAAAAATACCTGAAGGATCTCAAACCCAACCGATTTGAGGACCTGATTGCTATGAATGCTCTCTACCGGCCAGGTCCAATGGAATATATTCCGTCCTTCATTAACCGGAAGCACGGCAAGCAGAAGATTGAATATGATCTACCCGAGATGGAGGAGTATCTCAAAGATACCTATGGGATTACCGTTTATCAGGAACAGGTGATGTTACTCTCCAGGAAACTTGCCGGATTTACCAGAGGTGAAGCAGATTCGCTCCGGAAGGCCATGGGCAAGAAGATCAAGAAGATGATGGACGAGCTGAAGGTGAAGTTCGAGGAGGGATGTAAGAAGAATGGGATTTCGAAACAGAAGATCGAAAAAATCTGGACCGATTGGGAGGCATTTGCACAGTACGCCTTTAATAAATCGCATTCTACCTGCTACGCTTATGTGTCTTACCAGACCGGCTACCTGAAAGCAAACTATCCTGCAGAGTTTATGGCCGCTGTGCTAAGCCGGAACATTACCGACATCAAAAAGATCGGTCAGTTTATGGACGAATGTCGCCGAATGGGCATCTCCGTGCTGGGACCGGATGTTAATGAAAGTAATGTAAGATTCACCGTCAATGATAAGGGCAATATCCGTTTTGGACTGGGGGCCATCAAGGGTGTGGGAGAGAATGCTGTCAGAAGCATTATTGAGGAGAGAATTAAGAACGGTCCGTTCAAGGATATTTATGATTTCGTGGAAAGGAACGACCTGCACCAGGTGAACCGGAAAAATTTTGAGGGACTGGCCATTGCAGGGGCAATGGACTGTTTTGAAAACATATCCCGGAGCCAGTACCTGGATACCCTGGAGGAAGAGGATAATACCCTTATTGAGCAGCTTATCAAGTACGGCAATAAAATCCAATATGAAAAAAATACCCCCCAGCAGAACTTGTTTGGGGAAGCCAGCGCTATTGCCATCTCGAAGCCTGAACCACCCGACGTAAACAGATGGGAAGACATTACCACCTGTAAACACGAAAAAGAGTTACTGGGATTCTACCTGACCTCCCACCCTTTGGACAGGTTCAAGCTGGAGATAGATGCATTTTGTCCCAATAAGCTTGAGGAGCTAAGTGATCTGCAACAATTCAAAGGAAGGGATGTCATCTTTTGTGGCATGGTAAAGAGCGTCCGGGATGGAGTGGACCAGTGGCGAAATAAACCCTATATGCTGGCCCAGCTCGAAGATTATACGGACACCTATAATCTGAGGCTCAAAAATGACGATTATGTCAACTTTAAGCAATATTTCCTTCCCGATGTTGCGGTAATGATTCGCGCAACCGTCAACGAATGGAGCCCCAGGGAAGAACCTGCAAAAAAGATCTATTCTTTGAAAATGAAGATGGTATATATGCTTGCTGATGTCCGTGAAAAACTGGTCAAATCAGTGGATATCTCGCTCAACATTAATCAAATCTCCGATGAACTCATTGAATCTTTTGAACGTCATGCGGTGAATGACAGCGGGAAAATTTTAAAGTTCCGGATTCATGATCCTGAGAGCAATATGAAGCTGAATCTGTTCTCGCGAAACAAGCAGGTGCAGTTAAACGATGAATTTATTAACTATCTTAAGGACAACCCGGGATTTGAATTCCGGCTTGCGTAACTGTTTTTTTTATAATTTTGACCGATATTATTAATAATTATTAGACATGGCATTAGAAGCAACCGATGGCAATTTCAACGAACTGGTACTAAACTCTGATAAACCTGTAATTGTAGATTTCTGGGCTGAATGGTGCGGTCCCTGCCGTATGGTGGGACCCATTGTTGAGGAGGTAGGTGTTGATTACGAAGGTAAAGCCGTAGTGGCAAAAGTTGACGTAGATAGCAATCCCGGAATAACTTCAAAATATGGTATCAGGAACATCCCGACTATTCTTTTCTTCAAAAACGGAGAAGTTGCTGACAAGCAGGTGGGTGCTGTACCCAAGAGTACTATTGTCGGTAAGCTTGATGCCCTACTGTAGTTGTAGCTTCTAGTAATCTTTTGGAATAAAGAAGAAGGTCCCATCCTCGTCTTCCAATCCGGCTATCTTTCCAAACTGTGGGGTTTGGTCGTTGGTATTTTCAACCGCTGAGCTAACCTTCATTACAATGTTCTCAATGGGGACGCAAGCGCCTGGATTGTTAGTCAGCATATTGGCAAAAGTCCTGGTAAACTGACTGTCATCCACTGCCTGCTCATAACCGGCTGATGAAAACACCTGCGACGATTTAAACCTGGTAGAGGTCCAGTCATCACAACTTCTTTCCTGGATTCCTGAACGCATAGCCTGATAGAAACTGGGACCTGATTCACAAGCATCGGTGATCACCAGTGTATGTGTCAGAAAATCGGGATAGACCTGCATGGCGGCTTTTAATGCGTTTGTATTATAGAAGCTAAACTCATCATCTCTGTTCGCATCTACAGGGATCCAGTATCCGCTCCCATTCACAAACTTTCCGTGACCGGCATACCAAATCAGCAGGGAGTTCACCCGGTTGCTCCTGATCATATCCCTTAATTCGATAGAGAAAAATTTGGAGAGCTCTGCCTTGGACATGTTTTTTTTATGGATCACATTGTGAATCTGGTAATTTGCAAGTGCTGATCGCATCAGGGTTACGTCCTTCCCCGGTCCAGTCAGACTGCTGAAGGAATCGTAGTCCGAATTCTCGATAAAGATGGCCCATGTCTTCCCCATCGGATTGGAATCAAAGGACTGTGCATCTCTGTTCAGTGTATACTCAATCTCCGATCTGTTTCCGAATTCATCCTCAACGGTCACAGTGATCTTGCTCTTATTGGTCACATTCAGCGTGGCGGTGAAATTGGGATTCAGATCACTGGGAATATAACTTGCAATAGCACTATCAATGTAAATGGAGCTAATCCTGCTCTCATCCTGAATTTTTCCCTCCACATAGATTAGGGGATCATTGTTATCCAAATAGAGAATATTGTTTTCTGAGCCATAGGGTGCGATCATACTGACCACAGGGGCATCTACTTCGGTCCTCCTGATGGGGAATATGGCAGTCTCCGTATTATTATATACATCTGAAACCTGCACAGTGATCTGGTTGGCATTGGAGAGATTTACGCTGGCAAGAAACCTGAATCCCTCTTCTGTCTCCTCCACCGGTACTGAAAAGCCATTGATCTGTAGTGATTGTATGTCGCTTTCATCGGAAATGGCTCCTGTAACATTCAAAAGGACAATTTCCCTGGAAACATTAATGGTGTTTGCTCCATTGGATAAGGGATCAATGAGCGCTACCATGGGCTTATTTTCCTCTCTGTTTATCTCAAACATACGCTGGGTCGCCTCCTCATGTAAGCGCTGAGCGACGCCATCGTATTTCGACATTTCCAGTAATTTTTCATAATCTCCCATGGCATTCTCGTAATCACGGATCTCCTCATATGCTCCAGCCCGCTTATAATAGATTTCGGCACTCTCCGGATCCAGTTCTATGGCTTTGGAATAGTCGATAATCGCATAGCCCGCTTGATTCATTTTACTGGCAATATCCCCCCGGTAAATATAAATCAAGGGCTTATCACTGTAATGAACCGAGGCCATGGATAGAGTCTCGCTTGCTTTCAGATACTCACCCTGAGCAGAGTAAATCTGGCTTTGAAGCAAAATCGCCTCCAGGTGTCGCGGTTCCATCTGGAGTACCTGGATCACTTCATTCCCTGCCAGATCATATTTTCCCTGTTGAAATAACAGGCGCGCATAAGAGAAATGTGTGGCAACCACCCTTCTGTTCTTTTGAATGGAACGTCGATATGCCTCCTCTGCTTCGTTGTACATCTCCAGATGTTCATAAATTTGAGCAAGGCTATAATAGGCTTTATCATCCTCTTTCATCTTCAGGCACCTCTTCCCGTCTTCCAGGGCTTTCTCATACTGCTTGAGCACGCCATAGACATCCCGCCTCACCTGATAGGCTTCCAGAAAATTATTCTTCAGATTGATGGCCGAAGACAGTCGAATCATTGCCCGGGGATTATCCCCGTAATGGTGCCACTCCTTACCTGAAAAATAATGGAGCTCTGCTTCTTTCTCATCAAAGGCCAGAGCACGGTCATAGTCTTGTGCCGCATACTTATGTTCTCCAATCCTCGAATATGCAGAGGCCCTCTGTATATAGGCTTTATCATAATCGGGATCCAACTCTACAGCCTTGGTAAACTGGATAATGGCATCTGAATAATTATTTGCCTTGGCAAAATCTTCTCCGGCCTTGAAATATTGCTTGGCCGATTGTGCCTGAGTTGTTGCCGTGATCATAAACGGCAACAGAATCAACATATATCCAATTTTCTTCATCTTTTTATACAGCCTGTATATATATAATGTCAAATCTAAGAAATAGTTCTCAACTTACTGAACTTGAAGTTAATTAACTTTGTTTTTGTACACTTCCAGTTTCGTATCTCCCAGGCGAACTGTTTCAACAGCTTCCTCATCTATTTCAGGTGCCTTCACCCCCTGAGTAAAAAGCATTTTCCCGGTAAACACTCTGGCCTCATCCCACAATCCTGATTCCAGGAAAGATTTGTGCAGTATTGCTCCACCTTCCACAAAAACCGAGACAATCTGACGATCAAACAACTCCTCCATTACATCTACCATCTGGTAAGAGGGATCTGCATGGACCGCCTGAATCTTTCCCAAATAATTGCGCTCAACCCCTGTAAATACAATGGTATCTTTGGAGCCATCAAGAATATGAGCATTTTCCGCAAGGCGTCCATTCCTGTCGAGGGTAATTCGAACCGGATTCTCTCCGGACCACCGACGCACGGTGAGACTGGGATTATCTGTTAAAATCGTATTGGTACCCACCATAATAGCCGACTCCTCACTTCTCCATTTGTGTACCAGGGTTCGGCTCACTTCATTACTGATCCACCTGGGCCCCTCCTGATCGTCGGGTTCCCGCTCCAGGTCAATAAATCCATCAGCAGTCTGGGCCCACTTCAGAATAACATAAGGCCTCCGGTAATTTATATAATGTAAAAACCTGCGGTTCAGGTGCCTTCCCTCTTCCTCCAGGCAGCCTGTATCCACCAGGATGCCTGCCTCTTCCAAATGTCTGATTCCCTTACCGTTAACACTGGGGAAGGGATCCAGGTTGGAAACCACCACCCTTTTGATACCCTTCTGCCGAATTAGCATGGAACAAGGTGGTGTTTTTCCATGATGTGAACACGGTTCCAGGCTGCAGTAAAGTGTTGATTCATTGAGTAGAGAAGGATCCTTAACACTTCTTATGGCATTCACTTCCGCATGTGGTCCACCGAATTTATGGTGATACCCTTCCCCAATAATCTGATCCTTGTGAACCAGGATGGCCCCGACAAGTGGATTTGCCTTGGTCATTCCCAGTCCCTTCCGCGCCAATTCAAAACAGCGGCGCATGTATATTTTATCTCTTTCCCCTATCAAGGCAATAGCTTTATTACTATTTTTGATTCATGCTCCAAAATCGTGCCACACTTAAACAAATCAGGTTCTACCTGCTAGAGCAATTACGGCAAATATACACTGAAAATGAATCCGATTCCATCGCCCGTCTAATTTTAGAGCATGTGGGTTTTCCACTATCTGTGACGCTTCGAGACCCCGATCAGGTTCCTGCACCTCTGATCACAGCTAAAATCAATGTTTTTGCCGCTGAAATTCGTAGCGGTTTACCTGTTCAGTACATCCTGGGGAATACAGTATTCTGCGATCTGCCTATCAAGGTGGATAAAAATGTTCTTATTCCAAGACCCGAAACCGAAGAGATGGTGGAGCAGATCAAAACTTCAAGTATACCATCCATTCAAAGGATCATCGATCTTGGAACCGGATCAGGTTGTATCGCTCTTGCATTAAAACAGTACTTCCCCAACGCAGAAGTTTGGGGAGTTGATAAAAGTCGACAGGCCCTTCTGGTTGCCGGTGAAAATGGAAGGAATAATAAGCTTCATGTAACCTGGGGATATATGGACCTGTTAAACATACATCCTTTGGATCAGTGGGAAGCATTTAATCTGGTAGTCAGTAATCCACCCTACGTAAGGAATAGCGAACGGGCGGTCATGGCCCCTCAAGTGAAGGACTTTGAACCCGACTCTGCTCTATTTGTTGCTGATGAAGATCCTCTGATTTACTATCGGGCCATTGCTTCATTCTGCAGATCCCACCTGGCCGATGGCGGGGAACTATGGGTGGAGATTAATGAACAGTTGGGACAGGAAACTGTCAGACTCTTTACACAGGAAGGATTCAGCAAGGTCCGGATCCTCCGGGATATTCATGAAAAAGAGCGATATATCCATGCCTGCAGATGAACATATGGAGTATAAAGTTGCCCTGCAGCGCGCAGCCGCACTATGCAGCCGTCAGGAACAGTGCAGCAGCCATATCAGAGAGAAATTAAACACCTGGAAGGTCACTGCTGAAGATGCCGAAAAGATCATTGACCTGTTAAAAAGAGAAAAATTTCTGGATGACCTGAGATTCGCCACCTTTTATGTAAGGGATAAATTCCGATTTAACGCCTGGGGTAAGATAAAACTGACAGTTATGCTTACTCAGAAAAAGATTCCTCAGGCAGTCATTGAAGAGGCGATGAAACAGATAGACCCGGAACTCTATAAGCAAACCTGTACCCGGCTGATATCAGAGAAGGCCGCCACGCTCAATGAGAGCAATCAATTCAAAAGGAAAGGAAAGTTATTCCGGTATGCTGCTCAACGGGGCTTCGAATCGGACCTGATTCACCAGATTCTTTCCTATATTTGACGAAATTTTTTTGCCATGATAACAAACGACCAGATCAAAAATCTTAGCAAGCGCCTGGATGCGTTAAGGAGGCATCTTTGACGTGGATGGTAAAACCATCCAGATAGAGGAGGAGGAACAAAGAACGCACGATCCGGATTTCTGGAACGATCCCAAATCTGCGGAAGAACAACTGAGGAAAATTGCCCGGCTTAAAAGCTGGGTAGAAGGATACCAGGAAGTTAAAACTTCGATTGATGATCTGAATGTCCTGTCTGAGTTTCTACAGGCTGGAGAATCCTCGGAAGAGGAAGTTACTTCCCAGTACGGGGAAGCACTATCGCTTACCGAGGCACTGGAGTCAAAAAACATGCTCCGGAATGAAGAGGACAGCCTGGGAGCTATCCTGAAGATCAATTCCGGGGCAGGAGGAACCGAAAGTCAGGACTGGGCCGAGATGCTGATGCGTATGTACCTGCGGTATGGCGAAAAGCACAAGTATAAGCTAAAAGAGCTGCATATGGTTCAGGGCGATGAAGCAGGAATCAAATCTGTGACCCTGGAGGTAAGCGGCGACTATGCATATGGATTTCTCAAAAGCGAGTCGGGTGTGCACCGGCTGGTACGCCTCTCTCCCTTTGATTCCAACAATAGAAGACACACCTCATTTGCCTCTGTATTTGTGACCCCGGTGATTGACGAATCCATCGAAATTGTGGTAAATCCTGCAGAAATTGAATGGGACACCTTCCGTTCGGGGGGAGCAGGGGGACAGAATGTAAACAAAGTGGAGACCGGTGTACGGGTTCGCCACCTCCCTACCGGGATTACAGTGGACAATACAGAAACCCGTTCCCAGTTGAAGAACCGGGAGAATGCCATGCGCATCCTGAAGTCACATCTCTATGAAATAGAGCTACAAAAAAAACGGGAGAAGACGGCCGAGGTTGAGGGCAGTAAAATGAAGATCGAATGGGGATCGCAGATTCGCAACTATGTCCTGCATCCTTATAAATTGGTGAAGGATCTCCGCACTTCTTACGAAACAGGTAACGTCCAGTCGGTCCTGGATGGAGAACTGGATGACTTTATCAAAGCTTTTCTGATGGAGTTTGGTGGAAAGTAAAAGGGCCTGCCCCATTCGAGACAAACCCCTTCTTTTCAATCATTGCAAATGATTAAACTCTTTACGTGAAAATGATCTGCGTGTTATCTCCTCCGCACTTCCCATAGAAATCACCAATGGTAAGCACATCTTTCACCTCTTCATGAAGATCTTTCATCTCCAGCTTGAACATATCCATAGCCAGTTTACAGGCGTAAATTTCTCCACCACCGGCAGTGATCATCTCCAGGAACTCGTCCACGGGAGGAAGATCCAGCTTGTACATCTGGCTCTTCATCATGGCAGATACACCAGCTTCAACTCCGGGAATCATTCCCAGGATTGTTGGGAATGGTAATCCGCCCGGAGCTCTCATGGCAGGGTTACCTACGGTAGCAGTCTTGATTTTACCCATCTGCTTCTTTGTAATTGCATCCAGACCAAAAAAGGTAAAAAATACCCTGGTCTCAATTCCTTCCATCACAGCACCATTGGCCATGACCAATGTGGCATATACATCTTCAATGGTGCCCTTGGCACAGATAATGCATACCTTTTTTAAGGGACTCTCTTTTGTTTCAGCCATTTTAAATAGTTTTTAAGGTTAAACACAACTAGCCGGCTTGGGAATTCCAGCGATTTTTGATGAATACTTCAGAGGACCACCGGGAAATAATTGATACAATCCTTTGATATCGGTAATCCCGGACTTCCCAACCCTTCTGATGGTCAGTGTCTCACCCTTTTCATTCGCATTGCGGAGGAACTCCAGCACTTCATAGTGTTTGTTTGTAAGTTCAATTCCTTCTTCTTTTGCTAGCTCAGCAGCAATTTCTTTGTTCCACTGTGATGCATCTACCATGTATCCTTCATCGTTTACATCCACAGCTTGTCCTGCATAGGTTTTAGTTGCCATAACTTTGCTTTTTGGTATTTATGAATTTGTATTATCATCTATTTTGCTCATATTCTTCATAAAGGTGAACAGGAAGCCCCAGGCTTTTTTCATCTCAGGCTTGTTGATTTCCCTCATCACCCTGAAAATGGAGTATTCAGGGATATCTTGAGTCTCCATGTTGGAAAATACTTTAACCGCAGTATCCATAGATTTAAGCACATCCGGCTGAGTCAGGTTCTTGACTGAGTCCAGAATCGTTACCACATTATCGGCCAGCATTCGAACATCATTCACCCCATAGTGGGTAACGATATTGTCAATAACGGCTCCGAACTCTTTAAGAAATTCGAAGTAGCCCTTCTGCTCAAACTCATGTAACTTCTTGGTAGTATCAATAATTACCTCATTGGCAATGGGACCCACATCCTTGAACAGATCCATCATGCTTCCCATGGTATCCAGAAGGGAATTAAAATTGCCAATGTTCTGAGCGATCCTGATTCCCAGTTCTCTGAGTTGATCAGGATCAAGTACCACTTCGTGCTCATCCAGAGCTTTCACAGTTGAATCATATGCATCCTTACCGATAATTGATACATCTGCAACCAGGTCATCAACGGCCTGAGATTTCAATCTCTGCTGGTTTACATATTCCAGGATCGTATCGACCTTCTGGTTCAATTCAGCAATCTGTTGTGTTGTATTGTCTGCCATCTTGTTCCGCTTAGTCAATAGAGTTCTTTTTACCAGCCATGGTCATATGAGCCTCAATGGGCATCTCTTTCCCTCTCAGCAGGATATGCCAGTATATCCATCGGAAGATCATCTTCCCATAATGGTTGATCTTGGTATTCTTCAGGAGTCCAAAGGGTCCGATTCCCGGAAGTGGGAAAGTCCCCGGCAGCGGCTCCGTATCGTAATTAAAGTCGATCAATGCTCCTTTTCCATATCCTGTTTCGATGTAGCAGTTTGCATGCCCGTCAAATTTGGCGGTAAGGGGCCTGTTCTCAATGGCACTCATCATATTCTCAAAAAGAATCTCAGCCGCAAAATGCGCAACTGAGCCTGCTTTTGAGGTTGGAATATTTGCAGCATCACCCAGAACAAAAATGTTTTCAAAATGCTTCGACTGGAGGGTCTCTTTATCTGTCTCCACGTAGTTCATATCATCACCCAATCCGCTTCGTTCGATCATCTCTGATCCCATGTTTACCGGTACAATGGTCAGCACATCAAAGGGTATTTCAGACTCATCATAGGACCTGATCACCTTCTTCTCATTATCAACACTCTCAATATAAAAGTCGGGTACAACTTTTATGTTTTTATCCTCCAGTAGCTGGCTCAGCATCTTGGTAGCAATGGGCTTGGTAAAGGCGCCTGGCAGTGGAGTAACAAAAGTGATGTCCACCTTATCCCTGATCCCTTTTTCCGTAAAGTATGCCTCCGCAAGACAGACGAACTCAATGGGTGCCACCGGACACTTAAAAGGCAATTCTGAAATAGCCATCACAAGCTTGCCCCCTTCCCAGGTCTTAAAAAACTGCTGCAAGGCTACAGCACCCTCCACGGTGTAAAAATCAAAAATACTCTTCCGCCACTCTGCTCCTTCAAGCCCTGGAGTCTCATCGGGTCGCGTCTGTGTCCCGGTAGCGACAATAAGGAAGTCATACTTCAAAACGGTGCCATCCATGATACGGACCTTGTTTTCTGCACCTTCAATCCTATCAATTTCCTGGTAGATCACCTTCACTCCGGAAGGGAAGAAATCTCCTTTGGGTTTGACAACATCACTTTTATTGTAGATTCCAAATGGAATGAACAGAAAACCAGGCTGATAGTAATGGGTCTTGTGCTGGTCCACCAGGGTGATTTCCCATTCCTGACGATCAAGTGCCTTGAAAAGCTTGTTGGCCATCATGGTACCTGCAGTTCCACCACCCAGTATTAAAATCTTTTTCATATTATTGTTGTTGCTTTTGAGTTTATTTGGAGCTCAAAAATAGTAGTAGTATTTTTGTGTTATCCGTATAACGATATGATAATTATCATATCATGACAACTATCATATCCAAGTATGTTAACCAGCATTCAAATCAGGCCCAATGAATCCAAGTTGTACATGTGAAAACTGCGAGCTCAAAGAGCTCTTCATGTTGAACCTGGATGAAAAGTACATGGATCTTATGTGTGACGGGAAGGTTGAAAAGGAGTATCCTGCCGGAGAAACCATCGTAAAAGAGGGAACGCTTATACAGGAATTCACCTATTTAAAAAGCGGGCTTGTAAAGCTGTACCGGAGTGATCAATCAGGGAAAGAGCAGATCATTACCATTGCAAGGCCCATGGATTATGTAAGTCTTCTAAGTGTGTTCTCCAACGATCGTTATAATTACTCTGTTTCTGCACTCGAAGACTCTGTTACCTGCAACCTGAAAATGGCTGATATCAAATCTCTGATCAATAAGAACGGGAAACTTGCTTTGAACCTGCTTGGAAAAATGAGCAGGGTGGCGGATACCATTATTCTTGAATCCCTGGAAATCCGTAAGAAACACCTTCGGGGAAGGGTGGCCTATCTCCTGATCTATTTCGCCAACACCGTATTTTATTCCGAAGAGTTCGAACTCCCCCTCACCCGGAAAGAGATGGCAGAATATGTGGGCATGACCACAGAGAATGTGATCCGCACCCTGAGTGAGTTCCGGCGGGATGGCATTCTGAAAATTTATGGTAAAACCATCCAAATTGCCAACATGGATTCTCTTCAATCCATTGCAGACTTCGGCTAAGCTAGCCCAATAGTTATTTCTTTTTTATAGTTTCAGCCACGCAAACTCCTGAAATCAAGGTGGAATACCAGTTCCTGATATCCGGTAAGGGAAATGTAAGCGTGGAGTATTCCTCATTAAAAGCCAAAGATCAGAGGCTGGAATTTAATCTATAAGTCCTAAAACTCACCGGGCTACCCTGTCGGAACTGCAGAATAGTCAGCAGTACCTGGATGATAAGTCCTCCTTTCAGATCGTCACCCAAATTGTTAAATTCCGTGTTAATATTTACGATTTGTAATATTTGAGGGGTTTTTGTATATCATTTGTTACATATTTGCTTTAATAAATTATATATTTATATATTTGAAGCCTGTTTTATATGAATTTGTAATTAATACTAGATATTATGTGTGGATTTTCAGTGTATACCGGAGGAGACAAGATGTTGCGGCTTAGTGTGGTCAGCGAGTTTCAAAAAATAAGATACAGGGGACCTGACAATTCGGTGGCTTGTGATCTGGGCGACAAAGGCTGGATGGGCTTTCATCGCCTGAAGATCATTGATACATCGGACGAGGGAAACCAGCCCCTGATCCATAAGGACCTGCACCTGGTAGCAAACGGAGAGGTATATAATTATAAGGGCTTGAAGGAGGAATACAGTGATCGTTATGATTTCCAGTCGGCCAGTGACTGCGAAGTAATTATCCCCATGTTTCTGGAACTGGGCATGGAAGAAACAGCACGTCGTCTGGATGCAGAGTTTGTTTGCGTGCTCTATGATGCGGAGGTGGACAAGTATTATGCGGCCAGGGATCCGGTAGGCATCCGGCCCATGTTTTATGGTCATGCCTCCGATGGCAAGATCATGTTTGCCAGTGAAATGAAGGCACTGAGTGAATTGTGTGCAGTTGTCAGGCCCTTTCCTCCCGGACATATCTATGATGGCGAGAAGTTTGTAAGCTACACGGATATTGCAAAAGTAGACCGGTTCGTAGATCATGAGATCGAGGAGGTATATGCGCATATCAACGATTTATTGACCAAAGGGGTGGAGAAACGTTTGCATGCAGATGTGCCTGTAGGCTTCCTGCTAAGTGGCGGACTTGATTCCAGTCTTGTGTGTGCCATTGGTGCAAGAATGATGGACAAACCCATCAGGACCTTCGCTGTGGGCATCGATAAAGATCCCATTGATACCAAATATGCTCGCATTGTGGCCGATTATCTGGGTGCCGATCATACGGAGGTGCTTTTTACGAAACAGGACATATTTGATACCCTGAGCACCCTTATCTATAATTTAGAAACTTACGATATTACCACCATCAGGGCCTCCATGGGCATGTTCCTGGTGAGTAAGTATGTAACGGAAAACACTGATATCAAGGTTTTGATGACCGGCGAAATCAGTGATGAGATCTTTGGCTACAAGTATACCGATTTTGCACCCTCTCCTTCCGCATTCCAGACGGAAGCGGAAAAGCGTCTGACTGAAATCTATATGTTTGATGTACTCAGGGCTGACCGGAGTATCTCCTCAAATGGCCTGGAGGCCAGGGTACCCTTTGGTGATCTTGATTTTGTAAAATATGTGATGAGCATCCCGCCCGAAAAGAAAATGAACTTCACCGGGGTGGGTAAATATTTGCTTCGTATGGCATTTGAAGGAGACTATCTACCCCATGATATCCTCTACAGGGAGAAAGCAGCTTTTTCAGATGCAGTGGGGCACAGCGTTGTGGACAACCTGAAAGCTTATGCTGAAGAAATGTACAGTGACGACGACCTGATGGATGCCGAACTTAAGTATACCCATGCTACCCCCATCTCCAAAGAGTCGCTGATGTATCGGGATATCTTTGAGTCTCACTTTCCCGGACGCTCAAAAGCAGTAGCCGATTTCTGGATGCCCAACAAGGAATGGGAGAACTGTGATGTGAACGATCCCAGTGCCCGGGTTCTTCCCAACTACGGAAAAAGCGGGGAATAAATCCGGATCGCACCAATAAGCTAAAACCCCTGTCAGTAAAAGAATCTGGCAGGGGTTTTTCTATGCTTCGATCCAGGCAGGAGAAAGATTTTTCCGATTTTACTTGACATAAGAAAACTATTATCATAGATTTGTACGTTATGAGTCTATTATTACTTATTTCGTATACTTATGAAAATAACGTCCACCCCCAAAAAAACCCAGATCATCACCACCGGAAAGGAGCTGTTCTGGAAATTCGGTTTCAAAAGGGTTACCATTGAGGAAATCGCAAGGGAAGCCGGTGTAAGCAAGATGACTTTTTACAAGTACTTTCCCAATAAGACGGAGCTGGCTATAGTGGTTCTGAACGACGTATTTGAAACCGGCATGGAAAATGTGAGAAAACTGCATGATGAACATATTTCCCCGGCTGAAACGCTAAAAAAAATTCTTCAGTTGAAATCTGAGGGGACCCGCAATATCAGCGAGGAGTTTATCAAGGATCTCTATTCCTACCCTGAAGGAGAACTGAAGGCCTATATGGATAAGAAGATGCAGCTCATGTTGGCCGAGATCATAAAAGTGTACGAAAAGGGGAAAGAGGATGGATGGGTAAGAAAGGACTTGAATATTCCCTTTCTCATACTGTTTACCCGGAAAATCATCGATATGTTTAAAGAGGATGAAATGCTCCACTATTTCGATTCTTCCCAGGATCTGGTGATGGAAATCACAAATCTGATTGTATATGGTATATCGCCCCATGAATAAAAGATGATACAAATCAGGCACATATTGACAATTTTGATTGTACTGGTCTCCGGGACCATCTACTCCCAGTCACTGGGATTTAAAGGACAGGCCATTGGGTGGACCACTGTGAATCCTGCCGAACCCTTCCAGGCCCAGGCCGGACTCCGTTACATTCCCGAGCTGAACTTTACCCTGCCTGCAGGAAAATATAGTGTTGAAGGCGAATTATCAGTGAACCTCTGGGGTAGCGCCATCTACAGCCAGGATTCCTCGAATCTGGAGAGTGATATTTCTCCCTATCGTATGTGGATGAAGTTTTCCGGCGACCAGTTTGAAGTAAGGGCCGGATTGCAGAAGATCAATTTCGGATCTGCCCAGATGTTCCGTCCCCTGATGTGGTTCGACCGAATCGACCCCCGCGATCCGCTCCAGCTTACCGATGGAGTCTATGGAGTATTGGCCCGCTACTACTTTCTTAACAATGCCAACATTTGGCTATGGGGCCTTTATGGAGATGATAAAGTCAAAGGCTGGGAGATCATTCCCTCCAAAAAAAATAGCATAGAATATGGCGGACGGGTACAGCTGCCTCTTTTCACAGGTGAGATTGCAGCCAGTTATAACCACCGGATTGCCGATCCCGGCCCGGTCCTACCCGACTCCAGCACCCTGGAGGAAACTTCACCCGAAAACAGGATCGGGCTGGATTTCAAAATGGACCTGGCCGTGGGCTTCTGGGCAGAAATGAGCCTGAGCAAGCAGGATTTCAGCTATACAAGCCTTGATTATAAGAGCATGTTGAATGCCGGGGTAGATTATACATTTGGACTTGGGAACGGCTTGAACATGATGGCCGAAGGCTTTGGATATCTGCAGGGGGATAGTCCATTCGCCAACGAAGAGGGAGTCGCCTTCGGACTGCTTTCCGCCTCCTACCCTGTCAATATTATAAACAATGTGAGTGCCATGGTCTTCTATGACTTTACCAACAATAATTTTTACCGCTTCATCAACTGGACCATGGCCTACGATAAGTGGAGCTTTTATATCATGGGTTTCTGGAACCCGGAAACCTATTCTCTCTATAATGTGGATCCACGGACCAGCCTTTATGGGGGATGGGGATTCCAGCTGATGGCTGTATTTAATCATTAGAACACTACCATATAAAACAAGAAGTAATGAAAAACGGAAGCATTATCACCATCGAAAACCTGGTCAAGAGTTTTCCCATTGGTGGGGGCGAGTTTACCGCCCTGAATGGAATTAACCTCACCTTCAATAAGGGGGAGTTCTCAGGCATTGTGGGCCCCAGTGGTTCGGGGAAGACCACCTTACTGAATATCCTCGGATCATTGGATACACCCTCCAGGGGACAGACCAATGTGCTGAGTACCTCTTCGGGACAGATGACACCTAAGATCTCAGCCACTCTGAGGAAAAAGCACATTGGTTTCATTTTCCAGACCTACAACCTGATGGCTGTGTACACGGTATTTGAGAATGTGGAGTTCCCTCTCCTACTGATGAAAATGCCAGCTTCAGACCGGAAAAAAGCCGTGCTGGAAGCCCTCGAATGGGTTGGCCTCACAGATAAAATAAAATCCAAGCCTCCTCAACTCTCAGGTGGTGAAAGTCAGCGCGTTGCCATCGCCAGGGCAATGGTTAAGAAGCCGGATCTGGTACTGGCCGACGAGCCTACCGCCAACCTGGATGCAGAAAATTCTCACCATATTCTCCAGACCATGGAGAAACTGAACAAGGAACTGGAAACCACCTTTGTATTTGCCACCCACGACGACAAGGTGATCGGATACCTGAGAAGGATTATTCGCCTGGAGGATGGTAAAGTGGTTTCTGATGAAAATTTCAACAAATAAGAGCCATGATTGCATTTAAGCTAGCATATAAAAATCTTATGGGCGCAGGATTACGGACACTGCTCATTGTTTTTGTCCTATCCCTGGCCTATGTATTGATTATCTATATGAACGGACTATACCAGGGATGGGACCGGCAGGCCCGGATCGAAACCATTGTCTGGGAGATGGCTGAAGGACAGTACTGGCATGAGCTGTACGACCCCTATGATGCCATGACACTCAACGATGCACATGCACCGGTACCCGATGCTCTGGAAGCAAGTGCTGCAGAGGGTAAAGCAGCTCCAATCCTGGTGACTCAGGCCACCATCTATCCTGAAGGCAGGATGATGGGGGCCATGCTGAAAGGTATAGATTCCCGTCAGAAAATCCTCTCCCTCCCCACCGATAAGCTGGATCCCGATTCAGAAGAGATCACTGCCATCGTCGGAACCCGTCTGGCCAAAGCGGCCGGACTGGAAACAGGGGATTACCTCTTGATCAGATGGAGGGATGTACATGGTACCTTTGATGCCACCGAGGTAAAAATCGAAAGGATCTTTAATACTACCGTCCCGGCAGTGGACATGGGGCAGGTATGGATTCCACTGCGTAAGCTTCAGGAGATCACAGGCATGCAGGGAGAAGCTTCCCTGATAGTGGTTGATGAAGTACCACAGGAAGGAAGCACCATTGCTGGATGGGACTTTCAAGGTCATGAGGTCTTATTCAAGGAGCTGGAAGAGATGATCCAGATGAAGAGTATAGGTGGCTCCATTTTCTACATCATTATCCTTGCTTTGGCGTTGCTGGCCGTATTCGATACCCAGGTACTTTCCATCTTCCGTCGTCAACGCGAAATAGGAACTTATATTGCCATGGGAATGACTCGCAAACAGGTGGTGGGCATCTTTACCGTGGAAGGAGGTATGCATGCTATCCTGGCTGTGGTGCTGGGTGCCATATATGGGTTCCCTTTATTGCTGTGGACCCAAAAAGCAGGGATCAAGATGCCGGAAGGCACCGATGATTTTGGAATGGCTGCAGCTGAACATATGTATCCCTATTACAGTCTGGCCCTGATCATAGGAACCATTATACTGGTCATGCTGGCCACCACCATTGTCAGCTACATGCCCTCCAGGAAAATCTCCAAAATGAATCCCAATGATGCCATTCGCGGCAAAATTCAATAACCATAAAACAGCTAAATCATGTTACGATTTTATATAAAAGGATTATTCAGAGACCGCTCCAGGAGCCTGATGCCCATCATTGTGGTAGCCATTGGGGTCACCCTGGTGGTCCTGATGCAGTGTTGGGTGACCGGAGTTCTTGGCGATATGATCGTCTTTAACGCACGTTTTGCCACCGGGCACGTGAAGGTAATGAGTCGGGCCTACAACGAGAACATCGATCAAAAGCCCAATGATCTCGCCTTGCTGGGCACAGAGCAGGTCCTGGAGGATCTCACCAGGGAGTTCCCGGGATTGGAATGGGCAGAACGCATTCAGTTTGGCGGGCTGGTGGATGCTCCCGATGAGAACGGTGAGACCAGGGCCCAGGGCCCGGGAGGAGGCATGGCCATAGACCTTCTCTCCTCCTCCAGTAAGGAGGTAGAAAGGTTGAACCTGGAGAACTCTCTCATCAGAGGCAGAATGCCCCAGGTCCCTGAAGAGATCCTTCTTAGTGATGAGTTTGCCACCAAACTGGAAGTAGAGCCAGGGAATGCAGTAACCCTGATCAGTACAACCATGTATGGGGCCATGTCCATTACCAACTTTATCGTCAGTGGAACCATAAAATTCGGAGCTGCTGCCCTGGACCGTGGAGGGATGGTGGCCGATATCAACAGCATCCGAATGGCCCTGGATATGCAGGATGCCACCGGGGAGATCCTGGGCTACCTGCCAACGGGAGAATACGACGACCTGCAGGCAGCCTCCATGTCTGCCGCTTTTAACGATAAATACAGTGTTCCGGAAGAT
>Ga0209345_10001855_pt1 | contig 24441 bp, 21 predicted proteins | sample Cruoilmetagenom7_FD_187294 | JGI IMG/M metagenome (GOLD analysis project Ga0209345, IMG submission 187294) | Oil polluted marine microbial communities from Coal Oil Point, Santa Barbara, California, USA - Sample 7 (SPAdes) (version 2) | ecosystem: Environmental > Aquatic > Marine > Oil seeps ...
CGCGGGGGGCAGGAAGGGCAGGGCGGTGGCCTTGGCCAGCGCCGGATCGCTGGTGACCATGCCCACGCGCCAGCCGCGGAACCGTTCGGCCAGCGTCTTGCCCAAGGCGCCGTAGAGCGCGAAGAGCAGTTTGCGATCGCCGATCCGCGCGCCGTAGGGCGGGTTCACCATGACAAGGCCCGCCGGGCCGTCGGGGCGGGGCAGGTCGCTGATGGCGTGGCAGTGAAAGCTGGTGATCCCGGACACGCCCGCCCGGTCGGCGTTGGCGGTGGCGGCGCGGATCGCGCCTGCGTCGCGGTCAGAGCCGTAAAACCGCAGGGGTGTTTCGCGGGCAGGCTGGGCTTTTTTCAGGATGTCCCACGATGGGACATCAAAAGTCACAAGTTTTTCAAAGGCATAGCTTCGCGCCCTTCCGGGCAGAAGGCCAAGGGCCACTTCTGCCGCCTCGATCACGAAAGTGCCCGATCCGCACATGGGATCAACCACGGGTTCGGTCCCGTCATAGCCGCATTGGCGCAGGAAGATGGCTGCCAGCGTCTCGCGCAGGGGGGCCTTGGCCATGGCCTGCTTGTGGCCGCGCTTGTGCAGCGACTCGCCTGTCGTGTCGATGCTGAAGGTGCACAGATCATCCTCGATCCGGGCTTTCAGGCGGATTTCGGACGCGGCCTCGGCGGCGTCCTCGACCGCCGGACCGGACAGAACCTCGACGCCGAGGGTTTCGCGCAGGGCGGTCTCGATCCGCTGTTTCGCGGCCCCCGCGTGATAGATTTTGGAGGCCTTGCACGTCACCTCGACCCGCACCGGCACATCCGTCCGCAGCACGGCGGCCCAGTCGAACTTGCGCGCGCGCTTGTCCAGTTGCGCCAGATGCAGCACGCGGAAGGACCCGATCCGCGCCAGCACGCGGGTAGCCCCCCGCAGCGACAGGTTGGCGCGCCAGACATCGGGCCAGCCGCCCTGAAAGGTCACGCCGCCCGGCACGACCACGGGGGCCGGAAAGCCAAGCTCCGCCGCCTCTTCGGCCAGCGTCGGCTCGAGCCCCGGAGGCACGGCCAGAAAGATCTCGAATGTGGTGCTGTCAGTCATGCGCCCGCTTATCCGCCGCGCGCCCCGACATGGCAAGGGTGAAGGCAAATCGCCCTGTGCAGGCAGTGGGCAAACCGCACCCTGTCGGGGATGCGCGTTCCGGGGGCGTCATTTTTTTGTATGCGATCGACCTGCGTTCAGCCTATTTTGTGCACATCAAGGAACAGGTGACCATGTCAGACGATGTTGCGCTTCCCAGACAGGTGCTCAGCCAATCCATCGCCACCGCGCTGGAGGCCGAGATCCTGCTGGGCCAGATCGGCGCTGGCGCGAAGCTGGACGAGGCCGCGCTGGCGCGGCGCTTCGGTGTGTCGCGCACGCCGGTGCGGGAAGCCTTGCAGATCGTGGTGGCGCGCGCGCTGGCGGTGCGGCAACCCTACAAGGGGGTTGTGGTCAGTGACATCTCGCCCGAGCGGATCGACCAGCTCTTCGAGGCGATGGGCGAGATTGAGGCGCTCTGCGGTCGCTTTGCGGCGCAGCGGATGACGATGGAGGAGCGCGCGGCCCTCTTGAGCCAGCACGAGGCGATGGCGCAGATGGCGCGCGCGGGCGATGCTGCCGCCTATGAAGAGGCGAACACCCGGTTTCACCAGCTGATCTATCTGGGCAGCCATAACGAGGATTTCGCCGAGATGGCGGAAACCATGCGGATGAAGCTGTCCCCGTTCCGGCGCTCGCAGCTTGCCGACGCGGCTCGGATCGCAAGATCCAACGCCGAGCATGACCTGATTGTCGAGGCGATCATCGAGCGGGACGGGCAGGCCGCCGAAAAGGCGCTGCGCCGCCATCTGTTGAGTGCGGCGCAGGCGATGCTGGACAAATGGGCCGCGAGCCGGGCCGACGCTATCCCAGCGCGGTCCAGAGCATCCTGAGCGAGGTGATCGCCAGAAAGACGGCGAAGGCGCGCTTGACCCATTTGGCGTCCAGCGCATGGGCCAGTTGCGCGCCGCGCGGGGCCAGCGTGGTCGAGATCGGCAGGATCAGCGCGGTGGCGACAAGGTTGACATAGCCCAGCGACAGGGGCGGGCGATCCTCGACGCCAAGGCCTGCGACGATCAGGGCGAGCACGGCGGGCACCGCGATGATGAGGCCGAAGGCCGAGGCCGTGCCCACGGCGCGATGGACTGGCACCGAGAAGGCGGTCAGGATCGGCACACCCAGCGTGCCGCCGCCGATGCCCATCATGGCCGAAACCGTGCCGATGGTTCCCGCCAGCGCCGGTTGTGCGGCGCGGCGCTGCGGCAGATCGGGTGCCAGCACCAGTGTCTTGGGGCGCGCCAGATTGACCGAGACGGCCAGCCCGACAAGCCCGAAGACCAGCATCAGCGCCTCGGCATCGACCAGTCCTGCCACGGCCCCGCCCAGCAGCGCGCCTGCGGCCATCCATGGCCCCCAGCGCTTGACCAGCGCCATATCTACCGCGCCGCGCTTGTGATGGGCGCGCGCGGAGGAAATGGCCGTGGCGATGATCGTCGCCAGCGAGGTGGCCACGGCCACGGGCATGGCGATATCCGGGTCAAGCTGCGTGAAGGTGAAGACCCAGAACAGCACCGGCACGATCACGATGCCGCCGCCCACGCCCAGAAGTCCGGCAAGGATGCCTGCGAAGGCCGCCGCGACCATCACGCCGCCGATCAGCAGGGCGATTTCGGTATAAGTCAGAAGTTCCAATGTCTTGTCCGATCAGAAGCGAAGGTCTGCGGGTGCCCTCTCTAGAAGGCGAGGGCGGCACCGTCGGCGCGGGGGTCGGAGGCGGCTTCGATCAATCCTTCGGGATGCAGGACCACCGCGCCTGCATGGCCTGCGGTGTCCGAGAAGGGGGCGATCATCTCGACCTCGTGGCCGGCCTCTTTAAGCGCGGTCACCAGCGCGGGATCGAAGCGATCCTCGAGCTTGAGGGTTGTCGTCGTCTCGCCCCAGGTCTTGCCCAAGAGCCAGCGCGGCGCGGTGACGGCGGCTTGCAGGTCCTGCCCGTAGAGGACGTGGCGGGTGAAGACCGCCGCCTGCGTCTGGGGCTGGCCCTCGCCGCCCATGGTGCCATAGGCCATGACGCGCCCGTCCTTGAGCTGCGCCAGTGCCGGGTTCAGCGTGTGGAAGGGGCGGCGGAACGGGCCCAGCTGGTTCGGCCCTTGGGCCAGCGAGAAGCCTGCGCCACGGTTCTGGAAGAAGACGCCCGTATCGGTGCAGGTCAGGCCCGAGCCGAATTCCCAGAAGACCGACTGGATGAAGCTGACGACCATGCCATCGCTGTCGGCGGCCCCCATCCAGATCGTGTCGCCGGGTTTCGCCTCATGCGGCCAGGGCAGGGCGCGGTTCATGTCGATGCGTCCGGCCAGTGTGTCCAGATGATCCGCCTTGAGCCAGTCCTGCGCGGGGGTGGCCATGGTGTCGGGATCGCCCAGTTCGGCATTGCGCTGGATGAAGGCTTGTTTGGTCGCCTCGATCAGCCCGTGCAGATGGGCGAAGCCCTCGGCCTCGGTGATGCCCAGACGGTCGAAGAGCGCGAGGATCATCAGGGAGGACACGCCCTGCGTTGGCGCGATCATGTTGTAAAGCTGACCCGCGCTGGTGCCGACGGTCAGGGGGGTGACCTGATCAGCGGTGAAGAGGTGGAAATCGGCCAGGCGCAGCGGGCTGCCCATATCCTCGAGGAAGCGCGCATGGGTGGTGGCGATGTCGCCGCGGTAGTAGTCGTCAAGGCCGATCTCGGCGAGGCGGGCCAGCGTGTCGCCAAGCGCGGTCTGGCGCAGCAGGTGGCCGGGGGCGGGGGGCTTGCCGTCGACCAGGAAGGTCTCGTCAAAGCCGGGCACGCCCTTGAGGGTGTCCAGCTTGGCGGTGGTGGTCAGCGACTGGTTGGCGGTCACGGCCACGCCGTCCTTGGCCAGGGCGACGGCGGGGGCTAGCAGGTCCGCCAGCGGCAGGCGGCGGTCTTCGGGCACAAGGGCGAGGGCCTTGGCCCAGCCGTCGATCGTGCCGGGCACGGTCAGCGCGGCGAGCGGTCCGCGCGCGGGCAGGGCACCTGTCACGTTGCGTTCGGCATACCATTCGGGTGTCGCAAGGCCAGCCGCGCGCCCGCAGCCCGAAATGCCGACAGGGGCCTGACCGGGGCGGTGGATCACCCAGAAGCCGTCGCCGCCGATCCCGTTCATATGGGGATAGGCGACCGCGATGGCGGCGGCGGCGGCGACCATCGCCTCGATCGCGGTGCCGCCTGCGTTCAGGATGTCGCGCCCTGCGAGGGCGGCGGCCCGATGTGGCGCAGAGATCGCGCCCTTGTAGCCCATGGAAGAAGTCAGCATGTCACCATCCGATTGCCTGGGGCAGCCAGAGGGCCAGCCCGGGGAAGATAAAGACGAGTGCCAAAGCAAGCGCCTGCAGGCCGATGAATGGCACTGCTCCCTTGTAAATGTCCAGAGTGCTTACTTCCGGCGGGGCCACGCCTTTGAGGAAGAACAGCGACCAGCCGAAGGGCGGGGTCAGGAAGGATGTTTGCAGGTTCAGACAGATCAGGATGCCCAGCCAGACCAGATCGACACCGTTGTTGATGAAGAACGGCAGGAACAGGGGCAGGGCAATGTAGGTGATCTCGATCCATTCCAGAAAGAAGCCCAGCACGAAGACCAGAAGCAGCATGAACAAAAGCGCGCCGTTCACCCCGCCGGGGACCCAGTCGAACATCAGCTGGACCAGATGCTCGCCGCCCAGACCGCGGAAGGACAGGCCGAAGACCTGCGCGCAGATCAGGATGAAGAACACCATCGACGAAATCAGCAGCGTGGAGCGGGCCACCTGTTTGAGCAGATCGAAGGTCAGACGGCCCGACAGGGCCACGAAGGCCAGCGCGCCGATGGCGCCCATCGAGGCGGCCTCGGTCGGGGCTGCAAGCCCCCCGATGATGGAGCCGAGAACTGCGATCACAAGGCCGATGGGCGGGCCGACGACCAGCGCTACCTTTTTGGCCAGTTGCGCCCCGCTCATCGCGTCGCGCTCCGCCTGCGGGATCGGGGGCATCAGGCCGGGTTTCCATGCGGCCAGCAAGAGGATCGCCACGATATAGACGGCGGCCAGCGTCAGGCCGGGGATCATCGCGGCGGCAAACATCGTGCCCACGGATTCGCCCAGGATCTCGGACAGCAGGATCAGCACGAGGCTGGGCGGGATGATCTGGCCCAAGGTGCCGCTGGCGCAGATCATGCCGGTCGCGAGCGATTTCGGATAGCCGCGCCGCAGCAGCGTGGGCAGGGTCAGCAGGCCCAGCGTCACGATGGTCGCTCCGACGATCCCTGTTGCCGCGCCGAGGAGCACGCCGACAAGAATGATCGCGACACCCATGCCGCCCGCGACCTTGCCGAAGACATGGCCGATGATGTCGATCAGTTCTTCGGCCAGGCGGGATTTTTCCAGCATCACCCCCATGAAGACGAAAAGCGGTATCGCCATGAAGGTATAGTTCGTGACCACACCGTAGATGCGGGCGGGCAGCAGGTTGAACAGCATGGGGCCGAAGCCCGCGTAACCGAACACCAGCCCCGACACCGCGATAGCGATGCCGACGGGAATGCCGATGATGAGTAGCACGAAGAAGGCGGCGATCATCGCGATCGCCAGATAGTCAGTGGGAGACATTTCGCATGTTCCTTGAGGTCAGGATCGGGTCCTGAGCAGCTTTGTCAGTGTCCCGAAGGTCCGCTCTGATTGGCCGGATTGGGCAGTCCGAACCCGTGGCGCAGCGCGTGGGCCAGGCCCTGCAGGGCCAGCAGCGCAAACCCCAGCGGGATCAGCGACTTGAGCGCCCAGCGATAGGGTAGACCACCCGGGTTGGGCGAGCTTTCCGCGCGCAACCAGGATTGGTGCACCCAGGGGAGCGACAGCCAGACGGCATAGATCGCGAACAGCATCAGTGCGAGGCCGCCGACCACCTCGATCACTCGGCATAGCCACGCGGGAAAGCGTTCGAACAGCACATCGACGCGGACCTGTTCGCCGCAATAGAGCGCATAGGACATGCCGAACAGGGCGATGGGGGAGATCAGGTGCCATTGCAACTCCTGCAACCAGACGGCCCCGGTGCGCAGGAAGTAGCGGACGAAGACATCGCCCGCCACCATCAGCACCAGCGCCACGCAGGTCCAGGCCGCGATCCAGCCGAACAGCCGGACCGCACCCTCGATCCCGTTCACGAAACGTGACAGGGCGCGCATCCTCAGACCTTGAGGATCGACTTGTGCCACGGGCCTTCGCTGACCCCGGCCCAGCGGTCATGGTTCGCCTTGAAGCCCATGTAGCTGTCATGGACTTCCTTGACCAAGGGATCGGCCGCGGCGCGGGTCGCCAGCGTGTCGGCGGTTGCGGTGCGCAGCGCCTCGACCACGGCTTCGGGCAGGACGGCGGCGGTGACGCCGAAATTGTCCACCAGATCCGACAGCGCCTCGCCGTTGACGGCCTCGGACCAGGTCATGCTTTCAAGGCATGCGGCCATGCAGGCGCTCTTGACGATCTGTTGCAGATCGGCGGGCAGGCTGTCCCATGCGGCCTTGGAGATCAGAAGCTCGCCCGTGGTCGAGGGTTCGTGCCAGCCGGTCGTGTGATAGAACTTGGCGGCGTTCTGCAGGCCGAGGCGACGGTCCTGATAGGGGCCGACGAATTCGGCGGCGTCGATCACGCCACGTTCCAGCGCGGGGAAGATCTCGCCGCCCGGAAGGACGCGGGCATCGACGCCAAGGCTGGCATAGACTTGCCCTGCCAGACCGGGGATACGCATCCGCAGGCCCTGAAGCTGGCTGACATCCTCGATCGGTTCGCGGAACCAGCCGGTCATCTGCACACCGGTGTTGTTCATCGGGAAGGCGACCAGGCCGAAGGGTTCATAGACCTTGTGCCACAGTTCCAGCCCGCCGCCGTGATAGAGCCATGCCATGTGCCCGGCAAAGCTCATGCCGAAGGGCACAGTGGTGAAATACTGCGCGGCGAAGGTGGTGCCAGACCAGAAATAGCTGTTGGAGGCGTTCATCTCGATCACACCCTGCTGGACGGCATCGAAGCCCTCGAACGCGGGGATCAGTTCGCCCGAGGCGAAGTGCTGGATCGTGAGGCGACCGCCCGACATGGTGGCGATCTTTTCGATGATGTCGGTGGGGCTGCCGGGGCCGACGGTGTAGAAGGGCGAGCCGGGGCCATAGGAATTGGTCATCCGCCAGTTGAATGTGTCCTGTGCCTGCGCCACGCGGGGGGCCGCCAGCGGGGCGGCGACGGCAGCGGCGGCTGTGGCGGTCAGAAATCTGCGACGTTCCATGAAAGTACCTCTCTGTCTGAGTCCGTATCTGGATGGCCGCAGGGCTATCCTGCGGTCGGGTTCTTGGTTCGTCTCCTCCGTGGGGGACAGCTAGGACAGCAGGATCATGGGGGGCAGGGTCAGGGCGAATTATGGCAGTGATGTTTGCCTATATTGTATACAATTTCCGCTGATGATGGGGTTTGAGAATACAAATTAGGCAGTCTATGAAGCGTGCTGCAGGGGCGGCTGACCTTTCGCGGCGGGCCTGCTTTGGATTTGACAACCTGAGGTCATCACGACAGGCTGGCCTTCCTCGTATCCCCCCTGTCAGACGGACCCTCGCGTGCCCTACCGCTTTGTTCACACGGCCGATCTTCATCTGGACTCGCCGCTGAAATCGCTGGCGCTGCGCGATAGCGCGCTGGCTGAAGTGATCGGCAATGCCAGCCGCGCGGCCTTTGCGCGGATCATCGACCTGTGCCTTGAGGAGGCGGTGGATGCGCTGCTGATCGCGGGCGATCTCTATGACGGAGCGCAGACGTCGATGAAGACGGCGCGGTTCCTGACGCAATCGCTGCGGCGGCTGGATGCAGCGGGGATCGAGACCTTCATCATCCGGGGCAACCATGATGCGGAATCGCGGATCACGGCGCAGCTTCTGTTGCCTGCCTCGGTCACGGTCTTTGGTGCGCAGGCTGGGGTGGAGCGGCGCGCGAAGGGTGCGCTGGAGATCGCGATCCACGGCATCAGTTTTGCGCGGCCACATGCGCCCGAAAGCCTGCTGGGGCGGTTCAAGGCGCCGGTGCCGGGGGCGGTGAACATCGGGATGATGCATACCAGTCTGGACGGCGCGGCGGGGCATGATCCATATGCCCCCTGCCGGCTGGCGGATTTGCAGGCGAGCGGTTTCGATTACTGGGCGCTGGGGCATATCCATGCGCGCGCGCATCATCCGGGGGCCTGCCATGTGGTCATGCCCGGCATCCCGCAGGGGCGCGACATCGGCGAGGCGGGGGGCAAGTCGGTGACGCTGGTCACCGTCGCGGATGAGGGGACACTGTCGGTCGAGGCGCGCGCGACCGCCGTGGCCCGGTTCGAACGGCTGGAGGTGCCGCTGGACGGTATCGCGGATTGGGCGGGGATCGTGGCGGCGCTGTCGGGGGCGTTGCGGGCCGCGCGGCGCGATCTGGCCGAGGATCATCTGGTGCTGCGGCCGGTGCTGACGGGGCGGACCCCGCTTCTGTGGCGGTTGCGCCGCGATCTTGGCCTGCTGCTGGACGAGGCGCGAGTGACGGCCGAGGGGATCGGGACGCTTTGGATCGACAAGCTGGAGCAAGCCTGCACCGATGATGCGCGCCCCGACACGGCGGGGCCGCTGGCGGAACTGGCGCGCCAGATCGCGGGGATGACTACGCCGCCCGCCGCCATTCTGGCCGAGGCGGACGCGGTTATGGAGGCGCTGGCCAAGGCCCTGCCCAAGGATTTGCGCGGGATGCTGGGCGATGATCCGGCCACGCAGGCCGCGATCCGTGACGCGCTGTTGCAGGAGGGGGCGGCAGAGGTTCTGGCCCATCTGCACGGGCTGGAGGATGACGCCTGATGCGCCTGCGCCGCCTTGACCTGACCCGCTATGGCAAGTTCACCGACCGGAGCCTCGATTTCGGCGCGACCCCCGCGCAGGGGCCGGATTTCCACATCATCTATGGGCCCAACGAGGCGGGCAAATCCACCACCATGCAGGGCTGGCTGGACCTTCTCTACGGTATCCCCACGCAAAGCCGGATGGATTTTCTTCATCCCTATGGCGCGATGCAACTGGGGGCCTTGATCGACATCGGCACCGAGGCGGTGGAGGTGATCCGCACCAAGGGGCGCACCGGCACGCTGACCGATCCTGCGGGCAATGTGCTGCCCGAGGCTGTGATGCAGGGTATCCTTGGCGGGATCGACCGCGCGGGCTACGAGGCGATGTTCAGTCTGGATGACGAGACCCTCGAGAAGGGTGGCGAGAGCATCCTGTCCAGTCAGGGCGATCTGGGGCAGATGCTGTTCACGGCTTCCAGCGGGTTGGCCGAGATGGGGCAGGCGCTGGACGGGTTGCGCAATACGGCGGCGGCTTTCTTCAAGCCTGGCGGGCGTTCGGGCGGGCTGGCCGATCTCAAGAAGACGCTGGCCGCACTCGATGAGCAGATCGCGGCGCAGGACACGGGCGCGCGGGATTTCGCGGTGCTGGCGCAGGCGCGCGATCAGGCGCAGGCGGCGCTGGATGCGGCGCAAGCCGAGCAGGACGACACGCTGGCGCGGTTGCATCTGGTCGAGCGGCAGTTCGCGGCGCTCCCGCTGGTGACACGACTGACGCTGATCGAGACCGATCTGGGTGCGCTGCCCGAGCTGCCCCCCGTGCCGCAGGGCTGGGCGGCGGAACTGGCCGATCTTGCACGCGAACAGGGGCAGACGGCGGTGCGGCTTGAAGGGCAGGTCGCGCAGATCGACAGTTTGCACGCCGAGATAAAGGCCGCGACGGACGACCCCGCCATGCTGGCGCAGGACGCGGCCATGACCGAGGCGGAGGCGTTGAAATCCGATTATGACGGGGCCGTGCGCGATCTGCCCGCCCGCAGGGCCGAGGCGGATCAGGTGCAGGCGCGGATCGACGACCTGCTGCGGCAACTGGGGTCAGAGGGGCGGGATCCGGCCGGTCTGGTGCTGCCCGCGCCTGTGGTCGCCAGCCTGCGCGCGCTGATGGAGCGGCAGTCCGGCGTGGCGGCGGCGCTGGAGACGGCGCGGCAGGAAGAAGCTGCGGCGGCGGAGCGGTTGGCGGATCTGACGGCCCGGCTGGGGGGCGATGGCGGTGCCGCGCCCGATCTGGCGCTGCTGGCGCAGGTGGCGCAGGATGTGCTGCGCGGCGATCCCGATGCCGATCTGGAGCGTGTGCGCGGGCTTGAGGCCACGGCCCGTGACCGGATGGACGCGGCCCTTGCGCGCCTCTTGCCGTGGCGCGGCGATGGGGCCGCGCTGGCGGCGCTGTCTTTGCCGGAGGCGCCGCAGGTGCAGGGCTGGCGGCAGACCCTGGCCGAGGCGCAGCAGGCGCAGGCGCGCGCCCTTGCGGATGCCGCGCGCGTCACCGATGAGGCGGCGCGGATCACGGCGCAGATGCAGGCCGAGGTCGCGGCGGGGCAGGTCACGCTGGAGGATGCGGCACGGGTCAGGGCGGAACGGGAAAGCCTCTGGTCCGTGCATCGGGCGGCTTTGAACGCGGAGACGGCCGCGGCATTCGAGGCCGCACTCAGGCAGGACGATCAGGTGACGGCGGCCCTGGCGCGGGCACAGACTGCGGCATTGCACCGGGCCGAGGCCGAGGCGCGGCTGGCCGCGCTGGAGATCGACCGGGCGCGGCATGAGGCCGAGGCAGCGGCGGCGGCGGCGCGGATGGCGGCGGTGCGGGATGATCTGGCGCGCGTGTTGCCGGAAGGGCTGGACCCGGCTACGTCGCCCGAGGCGCTGGAGGCGTGGATGCGGCGGCGCGAGGCTGCGCTGGAGGATGTCGCCGGATGGCAGGCGGCCGCGCGCGATCTGGCCGGGGCCACGCGGCGGCAGGCTTCGGCGCGCGATGCGCTGGCGGCGGGCCTGAGGGCGGCCGGGCAGAGTGTCGAGGCTGATGCGCCGCTGGCAGTTCTGGCGGCGCAGGCGCGGGTGGTGCTGGAGCGCGCGCAGGGTCGTGCCGCACTTGTCGAGGCGCGGGATACGGCGGCGGTGGACTTGCGGCGGCGGCAGGCGGCGCAGGCACGGGCGGCTGCGGACATGCAGGGCTGGCGGGATGCGTGGCAGGCGGCCTGCGCGCCTTTGCCTCTGGCTGCGGACAGCCCGGACGTGGCCACGGTGGGCGAGGTGCTGGACCTGTTGCAAGGGCTGGAGCAGGCCTGGCGCGACCTTGACAAACTCTCGGACCGGATCGGCAAGATGCAGGCCAATCGTGCCGCTTTCGCGGCGGCGGTGGCAGCGCTGGCGGAACGGCTGGCCCTGCCGGAAGGCGACACGTCCGAGGTCTGGGCCGCGCTGCGCGCCAGGCAGCGCGCGGCCACCGAGGGTCAGGCCCGGCGGCTTGCGGCGCAGGAGAAGCTGACGGCGGCGGAAGACAAGGCGCAGGCGCTGCGCGGGCGGCTGGCCGAGACCGAGGCCCGGCTGGCCGAGTTCTGCGCCTATTTTGGTTGCGATGACAGCGCATCGTTGCATCAGGTGGTCATGCAGGCCGGGCAGCGGCAGGACCTTGCGGCGGAGCGCGACAGGCTGGCGCGCGACATCTGCGAGGGCATGGGCACCGACAGTCTGACCGAGGCCGTGGCGGCGCTGGAGGGGCTGGACCGGCCCCAGCTTGCGGCGGAACGCGACGGGTTGATCGCGGCACAGCAGCGGCAGGCGCAGGCGTTGCAGCGGCTCTATGCGGATCTGTCGCAGGCGCAGGGGCGCATCGAGGCGGTGGGCGGCGACGATGCCGTGGCGCGGTTGCACGAAGAGCGGCAGACCGTGTTGTTGCAGATCGAGGCCGAGGCCCGCGCCTTTCTGCGGCACCGGCTGGGCATTGTGGCGGTGGAACACGCCCTGCAAGGCTATCGCGACAGCCATCGCAGCGCGATGATGCAGCGCGCCTCGGAGGCGTTCCGCACCATCACGCGGGGGGACTACAGCGGTCTGGCCGCCCAGCCCGAGGGGGAGCGCGAAGTGCTGGTGGCCATTTCCGCCACGGGGGCGTCGAAGCTGGCACGGGATCTGTCCAAGGGGACGCGCTTCCAGCTTTATCTGGCGCTGCGGGTGGCGGGCTATCACGAGATCGCAGGCGCGCGCGCGACCGTGCCCTTCATCGCCGATGACATTCTTGAGACCTTCGACGATGACCGCGCCGCCGAGACCTTTGCCCTGCTGGCCGATATGGCGGGGGTCGGACAGGTGATCTATCTGACGCATCACCGGCATCTGTGCGAGATCGCACAGCGGATCTGTCCCGCAGTGCGCGTCCATGCGCTGGGCTGAGCTGTTGCGGATGGATATTTGAGGCAAGAAGAAACAAGGCAGGCGGTGCCTGCTTCATCTTGCCGGAAATACTCACATATTCCGCATTGATGCCAGAAGGGCGGCGGCAGTGATTTGCCCTGCGTCCAGTGCGCCTTCGATCAGGCCGGGGCTGCGGGTCGAGGTTTCCGCGATGGCGATATGCAGGCGGCCCTCCAGATGGGGCGCGCGCAGGATCGCGGGTGGCAGGTCGGGATGCGCGCCCGCGTGGTCGGCGGCGGTGCAGATCAGCGGATCGCGTGACCAGTCCTGCACCGTGATGGATATGGGGTGCGGGGCCTCCGGGCCGAAGCAGCGGGCCAGTTGCGCGCGGATCGCGGCGTCCAGCGCGGCGGGGTCGCGCGCCTCGGGTGGCCAGCCGACGAAGCCGAAGAGGGCGGGCTGACCGGCCGGGGTGCTGTGGTCATGCACTTCGGTGAGCGGGCCGATGCGGCTGGCGATGCGGCCCGAGAGGTTTGCATCGCGCCAGAAGGGCCGATCAAAAAGCATCACGGCCTTGGCCTGACCGGCCATCCATGTGGGCGTGGCGTGCAAGGCTTGCAGCAGGGCGGCGGGGGCGTCGGGCATCGCGATGCGGGTGGCGGCGACGCGCAGGGGGATCGAGAGCACGACATGGGCGGCGGTGATCTGCGCGCCTGCGGCATCGGTGAGGATCAGGCCATCGGCGGCAGTCTCGATGCGGGTGATCGGGCGGTTCAGTTGCAGCGCGCCGTCCGGCAGGCCTGCCGCCATGGCCTGCACCAGCGCGGCGGGGCCGCCGGCGATCCGCGCCATGCCGTCCTGACCGGGCAGGGGCGCGCGGATCGGGGCGGGGTGATAGCCTTCGATCACGGCATCGCCTTCATTGGCTTGCGGATAGGTGGGCAGTTCCAGCCGTGCCAGCCAGTCGGCCACCACGGGCTGGTGCGGCGGCCAGACCCATGTCGGGCCGAGATCGCCCAGCACCGTCCCGCTTGCGTCGCGCAGCGCGTGGATGCGCCCGCCGATGCGGGCTGCGGCCTCGAACAGCTGCACCTTTGCGCCTGCGTCAGCGAGGCACCGCGCGCAGGTCAGGCCCGCAAGCCCCGCGCCGATCACGGCGATGTCTGTCCGGTTCATGATATGCCTTTCGCGCGCGGCGTGGGAGAGCAAGCCGCGCGATGCGCTTCTCCGGCCCGGTTTACAAAAAATTCATCCGAATGCAACAAACCCGTCGCGCAGCGTCCCTAGACCGCAAGGCAGACCAAAGGGGGACAGCCATGTTTGCGGTCAAGAAGCTGACCAAGCGTTTCGGCGCGAATACCGCCTGCGATGCGGTGAGTTTCGCGGTCGATGCGCCCAAGATGATCGGGATCATCGGACGTTCGGGGGCGGGCAAATCCACCTTGCTGCGGATGCTGAACCGGCTGACCGATGCGACATCCGGCGAGGTCGTCCATGAGGGGCGCGATATCCTGACCCTCAAGGGGGCGGACAAGCGCGCGTGGCAATCCGACTGCGCGATGATCTTTCAGCAGTTCAACCTTGTGCCGCGCATGGATGTGGTCAGCAACGTCCTGCATGGCACGCTCAACCGGCGTTCGACGCTGGCCACCATGTTCAACCTCTATCCCACGGCGGATATCGAGATGGCCATCGCCATTCTGGATCGTCTGGGGATTGCCGATCACGCGCCCAAGCGGGCCGAGGCTCTGTCGGGCGGTCAGCAGCAGCGCGTCGCCATTGCGCGCGCGCTGATGCAGGACCCGAGGATCATTCTGGCCGATGAACCCATCGCGAGCCTTGATCCGATGAATGCCCAGGTGGTGATGGAAGCCCTGCGCCGCATCCACGAAGAAGACGGCCGCATGGTCATCGCCAACCTGCACACGCTGGACACTGCGCGGCGCTATTGCGACCGGGTGATCGGGATGCGCGACGGGCGGGTCGTCTTTGACGGCACGCCCGCACAACTGACCACGGGCGTGGCGCGCGACATCTATGGCGCGGACGCCAGCTTCAGCGAAGACGCCACCAGCACCAGTATCGCCGCGCTGGAACGCTCGGACGCGGCCACCCGCGCCATCCGCGAAGCCGAGGCCGCTGTCTGACATCTGATATCTGAAACCGCCCCTGTCGCAGTCGCGCCGGGGGTCTTGCAAACCGGAGAGACCCATGAAGACACTGTTTGCCGCAATGATCGCCACGACCGCCCTGATCAGCCCCGCCATCGCGCAGGAGCAGATCACCGAATTCCGCATCGGCCTTCTGGGCGGCGAGAATGCACAGGACCGTCTGGCCTCGAACGAATGCTTCCGCGCCTATGCCGAGGAAGCGCTGGGCGTGCCGACCAAACTGTTCACCGCCGCCGATTACAACGGCGTCATTCAGGGCCTGATCGGTGGCACGCTGGATATGGCCTGGCTGGGTGCGTCCGGCTATGCGGCGGTCTGGCTGGAGAACCCCGATGCCGTGACGCCGGTGCTGGTCAAGACCAACCTTGACGGGTCCTTCACCTATCATTCCATCGGTTTTGCCCGCAAGGACAGCGGCATCACCTCGCTCGATGACATGAAGGGCAAGGTCTTTGCCTTCGGTGATCCGAACTCCACCTCGGGCTATCTGGTGCCGTCGGTCGAGATCCCGGCTGCGACGGGTGCCACGATGGACTCGGGCGACTATTTCGGCGAGGTCCGCTTTGTCGGCGGGCATGAGCAGACCATCGTCGCCGTGTCCAATGGCGATGTGGATGCCGGTGTGACCTGGGCCGATGGGCAGGGCGACTGGGAAGACGGCTACAACTCGGGCGCGCTGCGCAAGGCCGTGGATGCCGGTCTGGTGGACATGAACGATCTGGTCGAGATCTGGAAGTCCAAGCCGATCCCGGAAGGCCCGATCGTGCTGCGCAATGCGCTGCCCGAGGATGTGAAGGCCAAGATGGTCGAACTGACCGCAAACCTGCATGCCAATGACCCCGACTGCGCCTATGGCGTGGCGGCGGGCGAGACGGCGGGTTTCACGCCCATCGGCCATGACGCCTATGAGACGATCATCGCCGTGCGCCGCGCGCAGATGTCGAACTGATCCGCAGGGTCACCGTCAAGGGGTTCCGGGATGCGTGATCCCGGACCCCCGTTCTTTTCCGGAGCGTCCTCATGTCCGATCTGACCGCTGCCCGCGCGCCGGGTGCCGTGCGCGATCTTTCCCGCACCAGTGACAGCTACCTGCGGATGGTGCGGGCGCGCCGCCTGTATTCGGGGCTGATGATCGCCCTGTTCGTGATCGCGATGATCCTGGGGTTCCGGATCGTCGAGGAGCGGTCCGCGGGCGGCTTTCTGGACGGGCTGCCCCAAGTGTTCGATTTTCCCACTGGGCTGGTGTCCGAGGCCTGGGAAAAGCGGGCGAACCTGCCAGGCTATTTCGTCGAGTTTTTTCCGGCCCTGATCGAGACGATCAATATCGCAGCGGTGTCCACCCTGCTGGGAGCGGCGCTGGGGTTGGCCTTGTCGCTGGTCTCGACCCGAGGGCTGGCACCCTTTCCGCGCCTGATCCCGGTGTTCCGGCGGACCATGGATATCCTGCGCGCCTTTCCCGAGATCGTGATCGCGCTGGTGCTGATCTTCATTCTGGGGGGCGGTCCGGTGCCTGCGATGATCGCCATCGCACTGCATACGGCAGGGGCACTGGGCAAGCTTTTTTCCGAGGTGGCCGAGAATGTGGACCTCAAGCCGGTCGAGGGGTTGCAGTCGGTGGGTGCCAACTGGTGGCAGCGGATGCTGCTGGGCGTGGTGCCGCAGGTGGCCCCCAACTGCCTGAGCTATGCGCTGATGCGGTTCGAGATCAATATCCGCGCCTCCGCCATCCTTGGCTTCGTGGGGGCAGGCGGCATCGGCTATGAGCTGCGCAACGCCATGACCTTCGGGACGGGGCGGTTCGACATTTCGGCGGCGATCTTCATCCTGCTGTTCCTGACCATCGTCTTCTTCGATCAGGTATCGAGCTTTTTCCGCAATCGTCTGGTGCATGGAGGTGCGCGATGACCATGGTCACGGGGCTGGGTGCGGCGCGACCCGAGAGCGCGCCAATGCAGGCGGCGCGGGCGCTGATCACCCGCAAGCGGCGCATCGCGCTGGCGGTGCCGGTGCTGGTGCTGGCCTATCTGGTCTATGTCTTTTTCGCCTTCGACGTGCCGGGGCTGGTGCAGCGCGCCAATATGGAAAACGCCCGGATACTGGTGGCCGACAGCTACAGCCACAAGGTGCATGTGACGCGCGACGCTCGCGCCGGGGAAATGGTCTATGCGGTCGAGGGCGAGGCCAAGGGTCGCTATCCTGAGGGCACGATGCCCGCCTGGGTGTCGGGCGGGTTCGACGACACGGTGATTGATCTGGGCGCGGGGCATGTGGTGCGCTTTAAGCCGGATCGCCGCGTGACCTATGACATGCCGGGTGTCGGTGTGATCCGGATCGACCGTGTGGACGGAGCAATCGTTGCGCAGTTTCCGGGCTACGGCCCCGGTGACAGCCCGGACTGGGCCAGCGTGTCCGACAGCCGCGTCTCGATCACGACCGAGGCGGGGCGTCTGAGCGTGACCCGGTCCAAGGATGAGGTGTTCCGCTATTTCCCGGGGTGGGAGTTGTTCTGGTTCACGCTGGACAGCCCTTATCACGGGCGCGGTTTGGGCGAGATCCTGTGGGGGCCGCAGATCGATCCAGCGCAAGGCAATATCGCAGGGGCCTGGAATGGATTTTGGGGCAACCAGATGTGGCGTCATTCGGATGTCCTCTGGGCGATCGGCGAGACGGTTCTGATGGCGTTTCTGGGCACTTTCGGGGCCGCCGTCGTTGCCCTGCCGCTGGCCTTTCTGGCGGCGAAGAACTTTGCCCCCGTGGTCTGGTTGCGCTTTGCCGTGCGGCGGGTGTTCGATTTCGTGCGCGGGGTGGATGGGCTGATCTGGACGATCATCCTGAGCCGCGCCTTTGGCCCCGGCCCGCTGACGGGGGCGCTGGCGATCCTGATCACGGATACCGGCGGCTTTGGCAAAAGCTTTTCCGAAGTGCTGGAGAACGTGGACGGTCGCCAGATCGAGGGTGTCCAGTCGACCGGCGCCAAGCCGCTGCAACGCTACCGGTTCGGGGTGATCCCGCAGGTCACGCCGATCCTGTTGTCGCAGATCCTCTATTATTTCGAATCCAACACCCGCAGCGCCACGATCATCGGCGCGATCACCGGGGGCGGTATCGGGTTGTTCTTGACCCAGGCGATCCAGACCCAGAAGGATTGGGAGGAGGTCACCTATTACATCGTGCTGATCGTGCTGATGGTGATGGTGATGGACACGGTGTCGGGCTGGTTGCGCCGCCGGCTGATCAAGGGCGACGACAGCGGGCATTGAGGCTGTGGCGCTTGAGTATTTTTGGCAAGATGAAGGGGTGGGCTGCGTGAAGGATCTGAAGGCCGATGCGCCGATGCTGCATCCCGATTGCCAGATCACGGATGTGACGTTCGGTGCCTGGTGCGAGGTGGGGCGCGGCTCGCGGCTCGCGCATTCCGAGATCGGCGATTACAGCTATTGTGACCGCTACTGCGACATCGCCAATGCCACGGTGGGCAAGTTCGCCAATATCGCCAGTTTCGTGCGGATCGGGGCGACGGATCACCCGCTGGATCGCGCGTCCCTGCATCATTTCATGTATCGCAGCGCGGCCTATTGGCCGGATGCGGCGGATGATGCGGACTGGTTCGCCAGGCGCCGCGCGCGCCGGGCGGTGATCGGGCATGACACATGGATCGGGCACAATGCCCAGATCAAGCCCGAGGTGACGGTAGGCCATGGTGCTGTCGTCGCATCCGGTGCGGTCGTGACCAAGGACGTGCCCGCCTATGCCATCGTGGCCGGCGTGCCTGCCAAGGTCATACGGATGCGCTTGCCTGACGATCTGGCCGCGCGGATGATTGCGCTGGCGTGGTGGGACTGGGATCACGCGCGGTTGCGGGGGGCGTTGGAGGATTTCCGTGCGCTGCCCGCCGCGGAATTCCTGGACCGTTACGCGGGCTAGGCAGGGCTACTCTGCCGCCATGGCCAGTTCCGCGCGGCTGCCCAGAAAACGCCGCGCCGCCTCGCCGGTCAGATGGGTCAGGCGGCCCGCGACCAGCGTTGCCTCGATCCGGCGCGTCTCTTCGTTCACCACGCAGAGATCGGCGCGCTTGCCATAGGCGATCACACCACGGTCTGCCATGTGCAGGATTTCTGCCGGACGGGTCGAGATCATCGCCCATGCGGCTGGCAGCTCCGCGAGGCCGTCATCCACCAGCCGGAAGGCCGCGCGCGAGAGCGCGGGATAATAGTAGTCCGAGACCAGCGCATCGCAGAGGCCGCGCCGGATCAGATCGGTGGCGGCGATATTGCCCGATTGCGAGCCGCCGCGCACCACATTGGGCGCGCCCATGAGGACAGGATCGTTCACGGCCCGTGCCAGCGCCGCCGCAGAGCGGGCGGTGGGAAATTCGCAGATCCGCGCCCCGATCATTGAGAAGCGCTCGCGCGTCTCGCCGTCGGGGTCATCATGGCTGCCGTAATGGACGCCCAGCGTGTCGAAGGCCTCGGCGAGGCGGCAGAGGAAGCGCGGCACCTGCGGCGATTGCTTGCGCGTAGCCTCGACCAGGGCCAGCTGCGCCTCGGGGCTGCGGCCCGATTTGGCGGCCCAGAGCGCCAGTTCGGTCGGGCGGGACTGGGCCAGATGCAGCGCCTCGTCCAGATGGTTGTTGAAGACAACATAGTCGATCCCGTAGCGGCGCACGGCGGCCAGCAGGCGGTCTGCGGTGTCGACTGTATGGGTCTCGACCCGCAGTTGCAGTCGCAGGTCGGTCATCAGATGCGGGCGCAGGCTGGCCAGGGCTTCCATCATGTCCTCGGCCGCCTCGGGGCTACGGTGGCCGCCTTCCCATGACCAGCTTTGCGCCAGCCATGCGGTTGTCACGCCATTGGCGGCGGCATCGCGGTCGGTGGCGTGCAGGCCGGTTTCCAGCGGAAAGGGCGCGGAGGGGCGCGGGGCGATATGACGTTCGAACGCATCGCCGTGCAGGTCGATGATGCCCGGCAGGATCAGATAGCCGGTCAGGTCCACCTCGGGCAGCGGGCCTTTCGCGATCACGCCGTCCTGAAGAGCGACCGAACGTTTCTGCATCTGACCCTCGCGCAGCACGGAGGCCCCGACAAGGCGCAAAGGGGGGTGGGAATGGCGTGTCATCAAGATGTTCCTGTCATGGTTGTCCTGTGGATAACCCATGAGCGTATCTGTTCTGTGACAGTTCTAGCCCTCGGGCAGGATGCTCAAGGTGACGTGATCGCCTGCGAAGGCGGTCTGGCCGTATTCGACCGGTTGGCCGGACGGACCCACATTGATCCCGAGGCTGAAGAGGATCGGATCGCCCTCGCGCAGCATCAGGTGGCGGGCCTGTATCACGCTGGCGCGGCGGGCCGAGAGGCGCGTGCTGGCGCGGGTGTAATCGGGGATGCCGCAGGCGGCCAGCGCCTGTGTGACCGATCCGGTGCGTTGCAGATGTGCGGGCAGGTCCGGCAGGGCTTGGGCCGGGAAGGTGCTGATGAAATGCGCGATGGGCTGACCATCGGAGAGCGAGACGCCCTCGACCCGGTGCACCTGCGCGTCGGGGGGCAGGGCGAGCGCTTCGGCCTCGTCCGCGTCGGCGGCGCGGGTTTCGATGTGCAGGAATCGCTTTTCCGGCAGGCGGCCTGCGGCGGCGAGGTTCTGATGAAACCGCACGCGGCGGCCCAGCGGGTAGTCGGTGGGGGTGCGGCTGACGAAAGCGCCCGCGCCGCGACGGGTGGTGATCGTGCCATCCTCGATAAGTCCCGACAGCGCATGGCGCACGGTATGGCGGTTCACGCCGAAGCGGCGGGCCAGCGCCGCCTCGGTCGGCAGGCGGTCACCGGGGCGGTATTGGCCTGCGCCGATTTCGCCGCGCAGGGTGGCGGCGATCGAGGACCAGAGCGGGGTTGTCGTCATGAGATGTCACCAAAGTTTCACGAAGCCACGCTTGCAGGATTGGGTCAGAGCGCGTAAAGATTTGTATAGTTGTATAGTAGTCTAGACAACTCGGCAAGATGTCGATTGTTCGGGCCGCAGGATGGAGGCGGGAATGGACCGCAAGGACTGGATGGGGCTTGTGGCGCGTGCGCCAGCCGAGGTTTTGGACCGGCTGTGGCAGGGTCTGGGCGTGGCCCCCGCCTTTCGCTGGCTGCGTGCGCCCGAGGTAGGTGGCGTGATGGTGCAGGGCCGGATGGGCGGCACGGGCGCGCCTTTCAATCTGGGCGAAATGACCGTCACACGCTGTGCGCTGGCCCTGGACGATGGCGCGGTGGGACACGCCTATGTGCAGGGGCGCGACAAGCGGCAGGCCGAACAGGCGGCGCTGGTGGACGCGCTGATGCAGGGGGCTGCTGCGGCGCTGGTCAGGGCGGCTGTACTGGAGCCTCTGGCGGCCGAGATGCAGGCCCGCGCGGCCACGCGCGCGGCCAAGGCGGCGGCGACGAAAGTGGAGTTTTTCACACTGGTGAGAGGGGACGACTGATGGATCAGGCAGTGATGACAGGCGGGTTCAGCGATCCTGCGATCCAGTCGGCCTGGGGCTTTCGCGCGGCGATGACGGCGATGGCGCGGCCCGGTGACATCGCGACGGTGATCGGGGCCGAGGCACCTGCGCCCGCCTCGGTGGCGGCTTCGGTGCTTCTGCTGGTGCTGTGCGATCCTGACACGCCGGTCTGGCTGGCACCGTCTCATGACAGCGATGCGCTGCGGCGCTGGATTGCCTTTCATACGGGTGCGCCCGTGGTGGATGCGCGCGGGGATGCGGTCTTTGCGCTGGGGACATGGGACCGTCTGATGCCGCTGACCGATTACCGCATCGGGACGTCGGAATACCCCGATCGCACTGCAACCTTGATCGTCGAGAGGGACGCGTTGCAGGAGGATGGCGCGGTGCTGACCGGGCCGGGGATCAAGACCGCTGCCCGTCTGAACCTGCCCGAGGTGGCGGCGTTTCGCGCCAATCGCGCGCTGTTTCCCCTGGGGCTGGATTTCTTCTTCACCTGCGGCAACAGGCTGGCGGCTTTGCCGCGCAGCACTGTTGTGCGCGACCCGGCGGAGGTTGTCTGATGTATGTTGCAGTCAAAGGTGGCGAGCGGGCGATCGAGAATGCCCATGCCTGGCTGGCCGAGGCTCGGCGCGGCGATCCGTCCGTGCCGGAACTGAGCGTGGCGCAGATCCGCGAACAGATGGCGCTGGCAGTGAACCGGGTGATGGCCGAAGGCTCGCTATACGATCCCGATCTGGCTGCGCTGGCGATCAAGCAGGCGCGGGGCGATCTGATCGAGGCGGTGTTCCTGATCCGCGCCTATCGGACCACGCTGCCCCGGTTCGGGTCCTCGCGTCCGGTGGAGACGGCGGACATGGCCTGCGACAGGCGCATCTCGGCCACGTTCAAGGACGCACCCGGCGGGCAGGTGCTGGGGCCCACGTTCGACTACACGCATCGTCTGCTGGATTTCAAACTGGCTGCCGAGGGCGAGGTGCCTGCCGCCGCGCAGGCCGCGCCGCAGGCAGGCCCCGTGCCGCATATCACCGATTTTCTGAACCGGGACGGTCTGATCCAGACCGAGGCGGCCAGCGACGACACGCCGCCCGACCTGACCCGGCAACCGCTGGAGTTTCCGGCAAACCGCGCGCTGCGGCTGCAATCGCTGACGCGCGGGGACGAGGGGTTCGTGCTGGGCATGGCCTATTCCACGCAGCGTGGCTATGCGCGCAACCATGCCTTCGTGGGCGAGTTGCGCATCGGGCTGGTGCCGGTCGAGATGGAGATCCCCGAACTGGGGTTCAGCATCCAGATCGGCGAGGTCGAGCTGACCGAATGCGAAACCGTCAACCAGTTTGCCGGATCGAAGACAGAGCCTGCGCAATTCACCCGTGGCTATGGGCTGGTGTTCGGGCAGACCGAGCGCAAGGCGATTTCCATGGCTTTGGTGGACCGCGCATTGCGCTGGCGCGAATTGGGCGAGGACAATCTGGGCGCGCCCGCGCAGGACGAGGAATTCGTGCTGTCCCATGCGGACAACATCCAGGCGACCGGGTTTCTGGAGCATATCAAGCTGCCCCATTACGTCGATTTCCAATCCGAGCTGGAGCTGGTGCGCCGGTTGCGCGCCGAGGCTGAGATTGTCAGACAGGAGGCTGCGGAATGAGCCTAGTCGCCGCCTCCGCCATCCCCGTCGCCGTCCCCGTCATCGGCTTCCCAGTCCCCGCGCGGGTCCTTGGTCGCGCGACATTCGCGGCCGTTCTTCTGGATCCAGATGTAAAAGGTCACCCCGCCCACGGTTTCTGTCCGCAGGCTGCGCCAGCGACGCAGGAGGAGCCAACTGTGCCAGGTGAAGAAGATGCCAAAGGCCGGAAAAAGCAGATAAATCGACCGCTCGACCAAGCCAATCTCCGGCAAGGCCCCAATCAACAAAGGGGTCAACGTGCAGGCAGTCCAGAAAATCGCAAAGATCAAACGTCCCATATCGGGGGTATCGTGCAGGAACTTGGCGAAAAGGTGACCCATGTCTGACTACAATTTTGCCTATCTGGACGAGCAGACCAAGCGGATGATCCGCCGCGCCATCCTCAAGGCGCTGGCCGTGCCCGGCTATCAGGTGCCCTTCGCCAGCCGCGAAATGCCGATGCCCTACGGGTGGGGCACCGGCGGGGTGCAGGTCTCGGCGGCTTGTCTGGTGCCCGAGGACCGGCTGAAGGTCATCGACCAGGGCGCGGATGATACCACCAATGCTGTGTCGATCCGCCGGTTCTTCGAGAAGACCGCGGGCGTCGCCACCACGGGGCGCACGGCTGAGGCGACCTTGATCCAGACGCGCCACCGCATCCCCGAAGAGCCGCTGACTCGCGACCAGATCCTGGTCTATCAGGTGCCGATCCCCGAACCCCTGCGCTTTCTGGAGCCGCGCGAGACCGAGACGCGCAAGATGCATGCGCTGGAGGAATACGGTCTGGTGCATGTGAAGCTCTATGAGGATATCGCGCGCCACGGGCAGATCGCCACGTCCTATGCCTATCCGGTCAAGGTCGAGGGGCGCTATGTGATGGACCCCTCGCCGATCCCGAAATTCGACAATCCCAAGCTGGAAAGCGAGGCGATCCAGCTGTTCGGCGCGGGCCGCGAACAGCGGATCTATGCGTTGCCGCCCTATTGCAAGGTGGTGAGCCTTGATTTCGAGGATCACCCCTTTGTGGCCAGCAAGGCCGATCATGACTGTGATCTCTGCGGATCGGCCACGTCCTATCTGGATGAGGTGATCGTGGATGATGCGGGCGGGCGGATGTTCGTCTGTTCGGACACCGATTTCTGCGAGACGCGCCGCGCGGACGGGCATATGGGGCGGCTTGCCGCACCGGGACAGGAGGATGCGGCATGACCCCGCTGTTGCAGGTGAACGGGCTGACCAAACGCTATGGCACGCGGATCGGCTGCGCGGATGTCAGCTTTGACCTCTATCCTGGCGAAGTGATGGGGATCGTGGGTGAAAGCGGGTCGGGCAAGTCCACGTTGCTGAACTGTCTGGCCGGGCATCTTGAGGCGGATGCGGGTGAAGTGATGTTCGACACCCGTGCCGATGGGCTGCGCGATGTGCGGGCCATGTCCGAGCCTGAACGGCGGATGCTGGCGCGGACCGACTGGGCCTTCGTGCATCAGAACCCGCGAGACGGGCTGCGGATGGGTGTCAGTGCGGGCGGCAATGTTGGCGAGCGGCTGATGGCGGTGGGCGCGCGGCACTATGGCGGTATCCGGGGGCAGGCGCTCGACTGGCTGGACCGGGTCGAGATTGCGGCAGACCGGATTGACGATCGGCCGACGGCCTTTTCGGGCGGGATGCAGCAACGCCTTCAGATTGCGCGGAATCTGGTGACCGGGCCACGGCTGGTGTTCATGGATGAACCGACCGGCGGTCTGGACGTGAGCGTGCAGGCGCGGCTTCTGGACCT
>Ga0209345_10001856_pt1 | contig 24430 bp, 19 predicted proteins | sample Cruoilmetagenom7_FD_187294 | JGI IMG/M metagenome (GOLD analysis project Ga0209345, IMG submission 187294) | Oil polluted marine microbial communities from Coal Oil Point, Santa Barbara, California, USA - Sample 7 (SPAdes) (version 2) | ecosystem: Environmental > Aquatic > Marine > Oil seeps ...
TTGTAGAACTGACAACGGCGGGCGGGGAAGAACGTCGCGTTATTGCGCAGCAGGTCGTTGTTTTGCCCAATCCTTATCTGGTCGCAAATATTCCAGTTACACGTGCACCTTTTGTAAAAAAGGAGGTCAACCTAAAATTCAAGGATGGTATGTTGATTGAAACTCATATCAAAAACCCATCCGAAGTACTTGCTTTCCTCGACATACCCATCAGCGTGGCAAAGGCGCTCGTTGCGATCCCAAGTGCCATGTTCAAGTTCGAAGTAATCCAGACACAGAACGACGCTGGACGGCTCAGGGCGCAGAAGGATGGGCTGATACTTCAGAAAGAAATTATCGAGGCTCAGCGTGCGCTCCTAGCCGCCGCAGCTGCTCCGCAGTGATCGCGCTTATGATGCGACAGGATAGGACCGAATGCGCTTGTGCCGAGATTGAAAATTTTGAGATCTTTTGGAAGGCTGGTGAACGCCGTGCGCATTATGAATCATTGTGCCAGCTCAGTTTTGGCAATAGTCGTTTACTTATTGATCTTCGTATCAAGTGGAGCTACGGCACAGCAAGCGAGAGCCGGAGCCAGGAATTCGACGACAGCATTGCATACAGCTGCAGCGCGCAACCCAAGTGATACGTTGGCCTTCAAGTTGTTTCTGAAACGGCTTCCGGTGGTTAGTATATTAGAGCCGAATGGGCCAAAGACTTATTTTGTATACGGCGGAGATTTACTTCTTAGCCGCAATGAGATCCGCAAGCATCTCCGCTTCCATCAAGCGAATGCGGAATATGACCCTTGTCTCAAGGTTCAAGATGATGTTTCCACCTACCATCTAGAAGCCTGTCTAGCGCGGCGGCCTTACATTCGGTGGCGTGGAAGTGGTCCTAAATACTACATCTTTTATCTTTTTCGGGATCAAGTGCTGAGCCTTTATGAGAGGCATCCCGATATTATCAAAAAAAGCCGGCAGATTGCGATCAAGCATAAGGGTGCTCAAAGCTTTCCCGACAAACTATCGGGTCTTAGGGTTGAGCGGGTAAAAGATAAACTCAAGTATGCTATCTATGCGCGTTGCGATGACATTGGACAGAAGGAAAAATGCTCTGAAGTTTTTAACGTTCTGGGCATAAAGAGATCAAGTTTAAACAATGCCGGCACCCGTGCAATTGAGCCACGGTTGGCCGTAGCAGCTAACGGTGGTGAGCCTCTGTTCTGGGGTGAAAAATGGCGAACGCTGCGCTATGCAGTGGTGAGATCCACTTTCCGAACTAAAGCGGACTACGACAGCACTATCGAGGCGATGAGAGGTGCTGCGCGCGACTGGGAGAGGGCCTGTCCTGCTTGCGGAATCCGCTTAGAGCATGCAAAGAATTTCGATAAACTCACCTATTTCAGCGAATTCCTGGCAGCTACAAAGCGTGATCGACAAGGCTACAATGATGGCTTGCGATTTGTTGTGATGCGCAAGAATTTGAAAGGATTTCTAGCGCTTGCATTTTTTCCGGATGCGCCAGCAAATCGCCGACTGCTTTACGTAACACCCGCGTTCTTAAAAACTTTGGGGGCGGCACGGCAACGCGGAGTTATGCGTCACGAATTCGGCCACATCCTCGGTTACCGCCATGAGCATATCCGGTTGTTGCAGAACGGCACAACGGCGATAGGCATCTGCCGACCTGAAGGCAGTATGCAGCATGGGCAAGATTGGCGCGCCTTGACCGCCTACGATAAGAAATCGATCATGCACTACCCTTGCACGAACGCCAGCATGCCGACACTAACTCTTTCGCGTTGGGATATTGAAGGCCATCGTAAACTCTATGCGAAAAAGCCTTCTGTGCCCAACGGTAATTCTTTGCCGGTAGCGACCATCGTGAAGGTAGAAGTTCCTGGGACGTCCTATACAAAGTGCCGGAAGAAATGCCTGGGGGAGGCTGGCCTGCCGATGAATTGCACGCTTACGTGCACATGCCAAATGCAGTGTCTCGCTCATAGCGATGAACAATCGTGCAAAACGTTCTGCATGATTGGAGGGCGGTAGGCAGCGGTATGATAATATTCGACTCTCGACAAACCTTACGATGCCTGGCCATCATCCTAGTTGCCGTATCGGCACATATAATTTTTGCCCGTTGCGCTGCGGCCTTGGCACAGGCACGGTCACTTGAGGAAGTGGCTAGAACAGCAGCGCCAGAGCGGCTCCGCGCGCAACGAGCTTATCTTGCGAAGTTAATGAAGTATGCTGGCGAGAATGCTGAGAAGGGGGCATCGAGGTATTGGGAGATTATTCGTATTAATCTAGCACGGCGCAAAAATGCGTGGCGAAGCAGCGGCGAGCGTAGTCTTGATATGAGCCGGACAACTGCGCTCATTGCACCACCCCAAAAAGGCTTGAAGCCCACTTCGTCAGCCACGATCGCGGCGGTCAAGGCATATGTCAGCAAGATAGAGAACGGCCAACGGATTTTCGGAGGCGTTATTGCTGGACAAAATGAGTTCCCTCAGGTGGTTTCCATTGCATGGCCAAGGGGCAATGCCTTTAGCTCGTTTTGTTCGGGCACGCTTATCGGACCGCGCGAGGTTCTGACCGCTGCACACTGCGTCTGCAGCCCTACCTACAATGGCCCTGAGGATGCACGACCGCGCGTTGTTTTTGGAAGCGACGTCAGGGTGCGCAATGGTGTCAGAGCCTCCTTTCGAATCCAGGATCGATTCATAAAAAAGAAGCAGACTGCTGAAAACGCCGAGCTTGGGGATTGGTGCGAGGCATATAATCTAGGAAAAAAGAATATCGTTCGGGGACAAGATCTCGCATTATTGAGATTGGAACGTGAGCCGAAGGTTGCGACTGTACCAGTGGCGACACATCAATTGATTTTTGGCATCGGGCTGACGGAGTTGACCTTGGTGGGTTTTGGCCTGACTGAAAGCAAAGTTCTCGGGCAGAAGCGAGTTACATCGATCCATGTCGCCGATCCTATTTGTAGTGTCGCCGGCATGAAGCTCTATGGATGCAGTGTGGGCCGGGAAACGGTAGTGATCGATTTCGAGAGCAAGCGCGATACCTGCGGTGGTGATAGTGGCGGGCCAGTCTTTATAAGGGACGCAAATGGCAGAGGGTACTACCTCGTCGCGGCAACGTCCCGTGCAGTCGGCAAAGGCCGCGCATGTGGACCAGGGGGTATTTACTCGCTCATTACGCCGCGGGTTATCGATTGGCTAACCAACGTTCACGGCCTTAAGCTTCGGCTGTGTGACAATTTTGGATTGTGCAGATTGTCACCATGATTTAGCTGATCAAAGATAATTCTGTACTGCCGTTTAAGTGAGGATTGCCGGAATGCGAATCCGCTCAGGCATTGTTGCATTGTTTGCTTATCTATGTTTCGCGGCGGCTTTCTTCGCTCCGCCATTCGATGCGGTTGCGCAATCTCAGGGGCATATCAACGAGGCTTGCACTGGCCCGCGCGTCGAAAAGCGCTACGGGACAAAGATAGTCGGCGGTTGGAAGGCAAAAGCAAAAAACTGGCCAGGACTTGCCGCGCTACGATACCGAAATCGAAAGACCGGTCAAACTGCCGTCTTCTGTGGCGGGGTCATGGTTGGCAAGCAGTGGATGCTGACCGCTGCCCATTGCCTGAGTTCGCTGGTGTTGGATAGCAATGGAGATCCCTACATCGATTTTGACCGTAGTGAAACCTACAGCCGATATGGGTATAAGGGTCGTGGATATGCCGAGGTTGTCGCTGGGGTCGCCGACTTAAAAAAGATTGATCCAAAACGTCATGTCTTTGGCATCAGCAGGAGAGAGATCCCTCGGAAATACCAACAGGGTCTGAGCCAGATTAGGGCTAAGTTCTGCGGCGATGGCGGCTGTGCGGCCAAAATCGGTTCAGATATCGCGCTTGTTAAAATCAAGGGTGAATATAGGGGGGCACTAGCGCGTCTCTCCGCATCTTCGAAATACGACGACCCGCCGGAGAGCCTGCGGGCTCCAGTGATGGTTGCCGGGTTTGGTCGCACCGGCATGGGTGGAATAGCCATTCTGAAATCACACCCCGCCAGCAATCCGAGTGTGTTGGCGCCGTCACTGCAACTTATGGAGACGGCAATTCCCACCGTATCCCGATCCACCTGCAATACCCGCTATCAGAGGATTGGTTACAAGATCCGCAGCAACCAGATTTGTGCGGCGGACGAGAAGGTGGAAGGTCGCGATAGTTGTCAGGGTGACAGCGGGGGACCACTTGTCGCCTTTGACAAGAATAACTGCCCCTACGTAATCGGCATCACAAGTTGGGGAATCCACTGCGCCGTCCCCGGCAACTATGGTGTTTATACTCGCGTGTCGAGTTTCGTCAGTTGGATGGAAGGGAGGGGTGCGCAGGTTACCAAGATAAGGCGTGACGATCGTGTTGACCACAAGACTCGCAACGCCCTTTGGAAAAAAATTGGAGCTCTCAAAAAGACTGATGGCTTGTCTTTGAAGCTCTGTAGCGGTGATGGCACGTCGCTACGATGCCCTAGTATCGGCTCAGTTCTGCCGAACAAACACAACCCCTTCGCGCTCAAGATAGAAAGCCAGAAGAGCGGAAGTGTCTTTGTGTTCATGCTCTATCATTACGATGGCCGCATCATTCAGCTCTTCCCGCGCAGGTACGGTTCGCAAATTGAGACGAATGTCGTGCGACCCAGGAGAATACTTTTTGCCCCCGCTCGTGGCTCGATAGCGGCAACTGGATTTCCGGTCGATTGGGATATGGAAGGTGCTTTGATTGTCTCGGTACGCCTGCCGCTCACGCTGAACTTGCGGGCGGCGCGCGGTATAAAGTCAGAAATCGCGCGGGCTGCTGAACACCCCGGGGGGATTGTGGTCAATCGCAAAGCGTATCTTGATGCCGTCATGGCGGCGGTTGCCGCGTCTCGTGAGGGAGCAGACACGGCAATGCTCAAGCTAAAGTTGCCAGCTAACTAATTCAGGCGGGCTGAGTTTTTACAATCCAACTATTATTTTTGGCTTTTGAACTCACCATCACGCAGCTCGCGGACGACGCGGAACCCGATTGTCGGTCGACGATGACTTTGTGAAAATGCCGTGCGGCTCGAAAGTTTGAGAGCGGATACGTCGCTGCGCCAGGAGCCGCCGCGGGCCACACGACGGCAGCGTCTAATGGCCATGTCATGTTGGCCATCTGCTTTTATCGTACCGGACCAACAATCTATTGCCCATTCCCACACGTTGCCGTGCACGTCTTGCAGCCCGAAGGCATTTGGCTTGTAGCTGCCGGCCTGCGAGACGCCCCTCGCTTTGTGATCGCTGCATTTCCGATTAACCGAAATCAGTGACTTGAGGCTTAGGTCGGCACCGTTGCCAAATTCACAAAGCTTTTCCTCCTCCTCGCCGTAGACAAAGGATCCCGTGGCACCTGCACGTGCGGCGTATTCCCATTCAGCGTCAGTTGGCAATCGATAATGGCCTTTGGCTCCGCCCCCTTTAGGATTTCGTCCTAGTCTCTCGTTGAGCCAATCAACATATTTTCGGGCGTCTTCCCATGAAACCGAGGTGACTGGCTTGTCGCCTGAAACCGGGTCACAGGCGACGTGGCCGTTGGCACAATCTAATGTGCCTTTTGTCGTGAGATAGGCCCAAAACTGAGCGCGAGTGACTTCGGTCTTTCCTATGGCAAAAGGGCGAGAGATTTCAACTGTCCTTTGATTGCCGGGTGTGCCGATCACCGCTTTCCCCTTCGGTACGACAACCAGCTCGGGACATAATTCACATTCCCACAACAGATCGCCACCATCACCGGAAACACTGATCTGAATATCTGACGAGACAATGATACGCTCGGGGGCATGATTGGCTTTCATGATGCCATTGATGCCAATTGCCTCTCCAATTTCATCCAGGTAAACAGGCGTTTGTGGTTGGGTTTTACCTTTTGAAGTCGCGGCTACGGCCTTAAATACCTCCCACCGGAGCCTTCGACTGATCTCCTGTAAACTGAGATGGCTATTCTCCGTCATGAGCTTTTTGAGAAGCCGCGTATAGACTGAGGGCTTGCCTATTTCCTTTTTATGAAGGGTGGCATGCGCGATTTGGCCAGAGGCTGCCGCGTACATTACCAACATGCCTGGTGGTGGTATGATCGGTCGGACGCCGACGTTTGTTCCAAGGCTTTTGGTTCCGACGTTTTCTTTAAACGGTGAGCGGCAGGCATCGATGATGAAGATGCCATGCAACGTCTGATTCTTGCTACTGAGTTCGCGTTGTCTGGCGCGGAACTCATCGAACATTTTTCTTAAGCTCAACCCATCCTGGCGCAATTTAGCTTCCGTGGGATCGTCAGATATGTTGACAGGGATCAGATAATTGTCATTGCCGATCTCGACGCCGTGGCCAGAGAAATAGACGAACGCAATACCACCAGACGTCAGTCCGCTGCGGAATTTCTCCCAAGCCTTCTTCAAGTGCGCTGCGTCCAGGTTTTTTAAGGGCTTATCACGCGTAACATCATAGATGTTAGCGTTTCGCAGGATCTCTAGAATCGCTTTATTATCAGCGAGAGCCGCCGGCAAATCCTCCAGAGACTTATAGTCGTGATTGGTTATGAGAAGTGCATGACCTTTTACATCGCTTGCCTGAGTGGCGAAAGCCACACAGAGCGTGGAGAGGCAAATCAAGCCAACTCGTACGGCCAATTTCCGAAAGGGTTTCATAGAACTCGGCCCCTAGCAGATAGCTAATAAAACATTCACGTTCTGGCTCATTTTCTTCTCGCTCCAGTCGGGGAACGATCACAAGCCGATTGTAATTCTAGCGCTTCACGGATAGAGATTGAAAGGGTTTCTTGTTGCTATCTTGGCGCCAAAGTGTGCTCCACAGAAATGCACCCAACGCTGGTGAGCTTCGTGATTATTGCATGTGCGCAGGCAAGAGATTGCGGCCGAACAGACTGGTCGATTTAAGATGCCCAGAGGATTTTGAGATGACAAGCGCTGTGTCCGAGTCAGAGCGATGCCAGATCCAAGGAGCCATTGAGGCTATCGGAGCTTACCAGGAGACGGGACAAGACTATAAGCTTGAGCCATCGAGGCATGCTTCCGAACTCGAAACGAATGCAGCATTTCTTCGCGAAATCCTTGAGCATGATGCTGAAATCCAAAAAATCCATACTCAGTATGATAAATTAGATGTTCGAGCGAACGGCGCGCGCCGTTGGTTTGAGTTCTGCATCCAGTTCTTTGGTGTGGTCCTCGTTGCCGCTCCGCTCTATCTCATGTTCGTGATTTCGGTGCCGCTCCAGCTGCCCGAACCGCTACGTTGGGGATTGGCAATTGTAACTAGTGTCGTCCTTGCGGCACTTCTTTCATCTGTCGCAAATCTGGTTTCAGCTTTCTTAAATCTAAGGAAACTACCTAAACGCCTTTATCAGACAATGATCTGTTTGATGTGGGGAACGACACTCGTCGTTCTTTTATACTTCGGCTATCATTACCTTGTTCCGTGGTTCTTCTCCGTTCCGGCCGGACGACCGGAACAAGAGCTTCAGATGCTACGCTTCGGAGTGATTGTGTCCGGTCTTACGCTAGTGGCTGCCTACGCATTCGGGTTTCGTTTCTGGCGTAAATGGTTTGAGGCCCGCGGGCAGGCAGAGTCGCTGAGGCGCGGCCTATTCATGGAAGTTCTCAACGCGACCCATAAGAGCGTGGAAACATTCGGAGGTGAACGTGCGGATGATCGATCAACGGTGCTCTGTCATGTGCTTGAGTACTTCCGCCGCTATCAGATCGAGATGCAACAGCGCTACTATGAGGGCAAAGGCCGCAGCAATATGGCAGGCGCGGATCGCGCCGACACGACGCGAATTTGGGTTTTCAGGATCGGAATTGCTGCTCTCGCGGTGTTAGTACTCATTCATATCGGCGGACGGCTAGAGCAAAGCAACGTGGCCAACCTTGAGTGGTTCAGTGCAATATCGATATCGATATCTCTGTATGGTGGGGAAGAGCTGGTCCTGCTTATGACCCTGACAGCATTCGGTATTTGGTTCATTTTGCTGTTGCGCACGACACTGCTCAAGGAAAAGCTGACCGCGGCACGATACGTCAAGACTTCTGCGGAGTTGCGGCGCCTTGCAGGGGCCGAGCCAAACGAGGCCAATTTGGAACTTGTCACCTTGCCGCTCACTGCCGCCCGGGTTGCAGCTGTGCGTGGCAATAAAGAGCAGGTCGAACAGTTCATGCGCGAGGTCAACCTGCTGTTAGCGTCCGAAGTGGGACAGTGGAGTCATGACATGTCATATGACATCATGGGTGGTCGAAGCCCAAGAGTCGTTGCAAATCGAATACTATCAGCTGATCATGATTTCGATATGCTTATCCGTGATCTTAAGGAATTCAACTGCATCCCCTTCAAGGCCATCAAAACAGCCCCGGTTTCAGCACGTCAGGTGCAACATGAAGAGGAAATAGTCACTCATTTCGATGGGCTAGAGACTAAGAATATTGCGGAGCCCGGCGATTGGGTTGTTACGAATATGGATGCCGGTGGGCAGATCATTAGAGATGTTCAGTGTCACACGAATACATATATCATTAGAGAAGATAAATTTTCTCAACTTTATCAATCTGGCAAAGGCGTCACGGAATTCGGTGAAATTTACCGGCCGCAGAACGAGGCGTTCATCGAGGCACTATATCTGGCAGGCGGGTTTGACATCGTCGCGCCATGGGGGGAGCGTCAACGGACTTCCACCGGTTTCCTCGTCAGAAAAGCCGGCGAAGTCTACGGCATCCATTCCGGGGCTTTCGGGCAAACGTATCAGCGTATCGACAGTGAGGGTGCTCGATGACATTAACGATTTCAGATACGAATTCGCAGTTCGCTCTCTTGAGCAATGCAGGCATGAACGAGAAGCTGTTGTCCCCAATATTGCAGGGGAAGTCCACAGCTATCTCGCGGACCACCTTAGAGCACGTTTATCTTTAATGGAATCGCATGAGATCCATCGTGCGTGCTCCAAGTATTTGTTTTTGAGACTGATCAACGCTTTAGGTCGAACCAAAAGTGCTTCAACGCCCTGCTAAGTCAATCGGCGCACTTTTGTTAGGGCGCGATGGCCGGTCAGTTATGCTTAGCAAGTATTGTCATCGCCGGTGCGCACCAGTGTTCGTTGCCCTCGGCTCTGGCGATAGAGCGAAATGACCTCCGGCCCTTTAGGCTTTCCGGCCGCCGCTAATGACAGGCTGATCGTTTCATCGGTGAGTAAAAGATAAGCCCCTCCAGTGCTCTCAGAGAGGAACAATGCACCAATCAATGTTTCGAGCTTGGCTTTGACAGATGCAGTATTGCTTCTGGCCAAGTTAACCTCAGCATCAAGCAACTCACTCTGCCGTACCAGAAGAGATTGTTTCTGTTCCGCCTTGACCGTTTCGGAACCAGAACGATACGCCTGATGAAGGGCCTCGGCGACCTGAGGTTTTCCGGCTGCAAGAGCTGCGCGGACCAGCCAGAAAACCGTATCGAGTTCTGGTCGCGACACACGGCCGAACGAACGACGATAGAGTTCGCGGGAAATCTCGCCGGCCTCGAAGGACTTCTGCGGTTGTTGTAGTTTGAATAGCGCGATCTGCTCGATCTGCTTGATCCGCGCCATGCGCTGGTGAAATCCTCTCCCTTTGCTGGCCAATTTCCTGAAGAACACCTCTGCCTGCCCGATCGCCTCCATTGCATCTTGATGGCGGTGATCTGTTATTGCGAGCAGGGCTTTGTGTATTTGGACAATACCGCGTAACGGGTCGTTCTTGGTTGTCGTGGAACGAATATCTTTGCCAACGTCCTGAAGCTGTTTGCGGCCGGCGCCGATCAATCCCATGCGCCGACTTAGCCCTACCAAGTTCAGGCGGGCAATCAGTGTCTTGCGATCTTTGTTTCCGCGAGAGTTGAGTGATATCCGGATTGATTTGCAAAGGCTAGTGCGGGCAGCCCCCAGATCGTTCTTCTGCAACGAGACGCTGGTCATGTCATTTAGGATCGAGGCCAGATCGCCGGCTGTCGCCTTTCCCTCACGAACTGCTGTTTTCATCAATCCGTAAGCGATCGTGAACCTGCGCTGTGCCGTCGGAAGATCTCCAATATTTTCGTAGGCTTGAGCCAGGGCATCGTTCAACCACGCAAGATCGACTGTCTCGAATTTCGGCATGTCTTTTTTGGGGGCCAGCGCAGTATCGAGAATGGAAATCGCCAGCTGGTATCGACCTGCAGCCAATAGCGTCTCAGCGTAGGACCTAGTAAAATGGCCAGGTGGGTTTGTTACTGCGATGACTTCCTCGTAAACCTCGATCGCGTTGCTCAAATTGCCCATCGAAAGATAAGCTTGGGCGAGTGTGTCGGCAAAAGTAGAGAGATCGTCGGCTGGCACTTTACCGATCCGATGCCGTTCAAGAAGATTACGCAGTGCAATCCGAGCCTGTTTTAAATTGCCTGCCCGGCTCTGCGCTTTTGCTTCGGCGACAAGCTGTCCACCCAGCACACTGCGCAGTTCATCCAACCTTTTTAGAAGACTTTTTATTCGTGTGACAAATTCGGCATAGGCGCGGTCTGGATTAGTGGTCTTCATTTTAAGCAGCTTTGCGAGCTTGTTCCTCTCCTGGCCCTGACTGACGCTACCTTTTTCGTTGATCTTAGAATTGTAAGCCTTCACCAACTCTATGAATATTTCTTTGTCAATGATCACCGTGTTGCGCTGGAGAATATTGGCAGTGGGGGGGCGTGGTGTGAAAACGGTCCAATATGTGCCTGCCGCCAGAATTGCGATCAAGACCGCGGCTGCGATGCCGAAGGTACTATGACGGGAGCGTCGGACGTGCTGCGCAATCACATCGGCGAGGCCATCCATATCACGCGCAAAATTGTCGTGGCTCAACCTCAACGCCTGCCGACTTGCAAGATCCTTTATATCGTCGGGGAGTTGATCCGTGCGGGGTATTTCTGCGCCGTCAATCAGAACTGGAACGACCGTTAGTTCAAGCTCAAACGCCCTTGTGACCTCGATCCGCACGAAATCACTTGGATCATCCAGACGGCGCCTGCCTTGGTCATCCCTGGTGTCAAGCCAGTCCTTTCCAACCAGCACCAACATCACACTGGTGCTGGTGAGAGCCTCATCAAGGGCAATCCTGAAATCATGCCCCTTTTCGATCGTATCGATGTCGATGAACAGCCGGCGCGTGCCGAAGTCACGCTGCAGTCGCTGATAGATACTGCGCGCATCAGCTCTCGCATCGCTACGCCGATAGCTAAGAAAGATCTTGCCGCCCATACGTATCAGCCTGTCATCTTGATTATCCTCGAATGGGGATCATCAATCTGAGTGTAAGATATTGCCTTCGATGAAATCCATGCAGCCGTCTGCAAGGCTTTTGACCATGCTACGGCAAGCGAAGGTTTCCGTCCCAGTTAAAGTCCCCAATTCTGTAAACTTGTTCGAGGGTGCACCGCCGCCGCACAGACTAAAATAACTGCATTCAGCGCGACATTTTTCAACCCCCTCCGTGATATCTTGTAGTGCATCGCCAAATGATGATCGCTTCAGAGAACTGGACACCGGTTCCTCAGCGAGGTTGCCAAATCGGAAGTTGCGAAACTTTGGCGCCGGGGTTGCAATGAGTTCTGGCGAAAACGTGGTCCAGGTACCGTCCCAGGAAACCGATACAATCCTGAGCGGCAGATTGTTTTCGTTGATGCAGTCACCATCTCGCGCCGTCATCAGGCGTCCGAGCATTTGCTGGAGATCGCGTACCCACACTCCTGTAGTATCATCTGCAAGCCGCTCCAGAAATCTGTGAAAGAATGTCCGAACCAAAGGGCACGCCTCATCTGAACGGGCAGTCTGCGATATGTTGATACCCTCGGATTCCTCGATGTTGAAACAGATGTTTGTTTCGCCGAGTTCGGAAAAAAAGTCGAAGATACGATCCGGCTCACGTAAGGCGTTTGTGCTGAGTACCGCAATGATATAATGAGAAACTTCTGCTTGCTGCAGCAAGCGCAATCCCATCATCACTTGGTCGTATGTTCCATCGCCGCGACGGTCAACCCGGTGACAGTCGTGGAATTCTTTCGGACCATCCAAAGATACCCCGACCTGGGCGTTGATGCTCTTAAAAAAACGGCACCATGCCTCGTTAATAAGTAGGCCGTTGGTTTGAAACGTATATTCAACTGCAAATTTTCCGGCTGCGAATTCTTCAATAGCCGGTGTCATTTCCTCATAGTAATCGAGACCCACCGCGAGCGGCTCGCCGAGATGCCAGCAGAGTTCAAGTTCTTTGCCAATAAGAGAATCGTGATGGAGGTTCTTGAGTACACTAATCAGTGTTTCCCGCGACATCCGGTTTGTATCCGATCGCCCAGGCAAGTAGCAGTAGCTGCAATCGATGTTGCAGAACGGTGTTGGCTGGATGACCAGAAGTCTCAAATGACCTCGACATGTATCCTTGATGGATGCTGCCATATCGGGCGTGACTATGCGGGCTGTCATTACATTAGTTAGCTTGGCGTTCCATTGTCCTTAAAGCGCTGTTTGAAAGTATCTTTCCAGTCGGCAGTTTTCAGTTCGCTCGCGTCGGCGCCATCTGGCGTGCCCAATTTTTCCTTGAGCCTTCCGACAATCTCAACGCGAAAAGATCCTGCATCCTGGGCAGCATGTAAGCGCGCGAGGCGATCATTAATATCCTGGTCGGCTTTCAAAGCTTTCGTCGGCAATGCAGGAACATCGTGCGCTGCATAAAATGCAAAACCTAGAGAGGTCAATACGGCACACATGCGAAGTTTATTATGCATAACGCCCTCAATATAAAATGTTTGAAACAATGCCCTCAATATTAATGGTTAATATCGTCTAAACGATTCCGGATTGTCAAGGAGCTTCGGCACCGTATGCGGCTCTGCCTATGATAACTGCACGACTCATCAAAACCGCCCCATCTCACGCGATGGCCAAGTTAAGACCAGCATCAAGGCTATAATCACTGCCCGCCCCAATATTTCGCTTTTCTTTGTTTCGCCGGACATGGTTGTGCGATTGATGTTTAACTTAGTGAGGATCTCAGGGCGCACGGGAGAAAAGCCGAGACAATTCGCCTAGGTGCTTGAACGATCGAGTTGATGGCCAATGAATAGGCTAGTGATGGACTTCTTGCGCGGCATGGGTGTCCATTGCATTCTAGTAGAGAAAATCTGCACCGTGCATGGAGAGGAACGCGGTATGGAAGCGTCACGCGATCTGCAGCTAAATATGCTGCGACAAATGAAAACTATACGAAGATTCGAGGAGCGGGCATCAGCTGATTTTTTAGCGGGTGATATTTACGGCATTGTTCATTGTTATATCGGTGAAGAGGCGGTTGCAGTTGGAGTGTGCGCTGCGCTCGAAAAGAATGACAAAATCATCAGCACGCACCGCGGTCATGGCCACTGCATCGCCAAAGGCGCTGATCTCAACCGGATGATGGCTGAGCTCTACGGGCGCGAAACAGGTTACTGCAAAGGCAAGGGCGGCTCGATGCATATCGCTGATTTCGATATCGGCATGCTGGGCGCTAACGGCATCGTTGCAGGTGGCATCTCAATCATTACCGGTGCCGGGCTTGCAGCGCAGTTCGATGGCATGGGGCAGGTCGCAGTTTGTTTCTTTGGTGATGGGGCCTCCAACGCGGGGCCGTTTCACGAGTCCATCAATATCGCCGCGCAATGGAAGCTGCCGGTAATTTATGTTTGTGAGAATAACCTTTGGGCTGTCAATGTGCCGACAAGCGATAGCATGGCGGTTGCCGACGTGGCTGAACGTGCCAAGGGATACGGTATCCCGGGTTGGGTCGTGGATGGCAATGATCTGCTAGCGGTTTGCGCCGCAGCCGAAGAGGCAGTTGCCCATGCGCGTTCGGGCAATGGGCCAACGTTGATCGAGTGTAAAACGTATCGCCATCGGGCACACACTGAACGTGCCGATCAACCGGATGATAGACCGCAGGCGGAAATCGATGCGTGGCTGCAGAAGGATCCAATTGATCGGTTTGTTGCGCAGTTAAGAAAGCAGCAGGGCCAGATTTCCGACGAAGAGTTGGCTGCCATGGATGATGAGATCTTGAAGCAAATCGAAGATGCTGTTGCGTTCGCCAAGGCGAGCGCCTTTCCGCCGCTCGAAGCGGCTATCCAGGATGTCTTTGCGGATTGAGGGGCGCCATGCGCACGATTACCTATCTGGATGCAATCACCGAAGCGATCGCGGAAGAGATGCGTCGTGACGAAAAGATCTTCCATATGTCAACCGAAGCGCCGCCAAAGTTGTTGGCGGAGTTTGGCCCCGAGAGAGTTCGGCAGACACCGATAACGGAAAGTGCGTTGACTGGGATGGCCATCGGGGCAGCCGCTTCCGGCTACCGACCAATCGTTGACTGGCGGCTTGTCACTTTCTCGTTTGTCGCGATGGACCAGATAGTCAATCAGGCCGCCAAAATCCACTACATGTTCGGAGGTCAGGCGAAATTCCCGATTCTGTTTCGAACGACGGTCGGCGGCGGGACGCGGCGAGCGGCACAACATTCTCAAAGCCCCTACTCGATGTTCATGAACTTAGCTGGCTTAAAGCAGGTGCTGCCGTCGACACCCTTCGATGTGAAGGGACTCTTGAAAACAGCGATCCGGGATAACAATCCCGTGGTGGCTTTCGAATCCGGCAGGCTGGGCAGCCTCAAAGGACAGGTGCCCGACGAAGATTTTACAATCCCTTTCGGTAAGGCAGATGTAAAACGCGAAGGCCGTGATGTTACCGTGGTCGCTCTCGCATGGCTTGTCCATGAAGCGCTGGCCGCAGCTGATATTCTTGAGGACGAAGGTGTCTCTGTAGAGATCATCGACCCACGTTCACTTGTGCCGATGGACGCCGATGCGATTCGTACTTCGGTGCGCAAAACTGGGCGATTGGTGATTGCGGATGAAGCTGGGCCGACAGCTGGGGCATCAGCCGAAATCGCAGCACTTGTGACGGAGGATGCAGGAACGTTCAAGGCCATGAAGGCTGCAGTGAGCCGGGTTTGCGCGTTGCAGGTGCCGATTCCCTATGCGCCACACCTTGAAGATCATGTGTTTCCCAATCGTCACGGAATCATCAAAGCCGTTCGTGCGATCATGTCCGAGGGGTAAGCCAAAAATTCCCGCTGAACTTTCCATCAAGTCTTATCCTAAAGAACAAATGAGGCGGTTAGCGCACGAGAGCTGGTTCGATTATGCGGTAACGGCACCACTTGTTGTGTCCGCATCGTTTCGAAACTGACGAAGTGTCTTGAGGAAGATCTGATGATGCTGGACGTTGTATCTATTGTAGGCGGTGGCGATGGTATTTAGGATTGGTACAACCAACCAGTCCAGAAAACTTTGATGACGCACACGTCAACTAGCAACGTGACAACGCCAGCATACGATTGCCGATGAGAGAAAATAAAATGTTGGGTATTGAATATTTCTATGCGGCGCATTCTGCCTTCGCCTATCTGGGCTCTGCGCACTTCATGGAGATTGCAGCGGCCGCGAACCGGCGCATAGTGCACAAACCCATTGATCTGAATCGGGTCATCTCAGCCGCGGGCGCGATTACATTTCGTGAGCGCAGCAAAGCGCACCGAGACTATTTCTTTCGTCGTGAGGTCGGGCGCTGGTCGGAGCATCGCAACGCTCCGGTTATGGATGGTCGGCCAACTTATCATGATCGCGACATTACTCTGCCAAACAGCATGCTAATTGCGGGCGTTGAGCAAGGCTATAACGTCGACCAGCTTTCGCATGCCATGCTGGAGGCACACTGGCACAAAGATGCAGACCTGTCTGACTGGGCGACGCTGGCCACGTTAGGCTTATCGGTTGGTCTTAACCCCGAGCCGCTACTTCAGGCTGCGCTATCGCCGGAAATACAAGCCATCTATCAAGCGAATACCACTGAAGCTATCGAGCGTTCCGTGTTCGGTTCTCCAACTTATTTTGTCGACGGTGACATGTTCTACGGGCAGGACCGGCTCGAATTGGTCGAGCGTGCGCTGCTTCAACCCTACGCAGGATTGTAGCCGAAAGGCGTTCTAGTGGTTTTGGCGGCTGCAAAAAGATCTGCTAAATCTCACCTGCTATTCGCCAAATCTTACCTGCTATTCGGAAGTGCGGAACGAAGACCTTTGCACGAGTAGGATTGTTGCAAGTGGAGCGACGACCAAGATAATTGTGACCGTTATGAGCAGCCAGCCGAGTGCGCTGTAGTCTGCGGCGACTTTGATTGTATCGTTCGCACCGCTACGGACCTCACGGGTCACCACAAAAATCATATTGAGGTACTTTGTGAGTAGGCTGCTGGCAGAGAGCGCAAGATTGGTGAATGATGCCATCACCGCAAAGAACGTGGCTTTTAATTTAGCGGGCGCGTTCTTCGCGATCCATGCGAGCATCGGGATCATGGCGATCTGGCCAAGTGGTGATTCAATCGCAGTATCGATCACAGCTATGAAGCGGGCATCGACAACGCCTCCGGTCATGGCTCCCGTCCAGTTGTGCAAGCCATAATAGAGGCCGATATTCGGAAGTGACAAAAGTCCAGCTGCCAGCGTCAACAGCACCACGATATAGGCGATCGATTTCGTCGTCATCAGTGGCTGTAAAACAATCATGCCCAAGAGTGTCAGTATCGATGCAATCAGAGAAAGTATCGCGAGGAAGCGCTGGTCAAAACCCAATACGTCTATCTCGAACCAAGTTGCCCCGGGCCCGGGCAGTGGGACAGCCCGGAAAATGAAGATGATGATTGCAGTTCCGAATAAGGTGCGCGCTTGCACGCGACTGAGTTCGCCGACCAGTTGAAGCATCAAGAATAGTACGATCATCATTGAGCCAGCAAACACGATCTCCTGGGCAAACGGCACATCGCCAAGACCAACCATCAAGGACAATACGACAAACGCTATCCCTCCTCCAAAGTACCAGTAGTTTGGTTTGGTCGGTTCATCAGGCCCTTCTAGGATCTTTGAAATCTCATCTTCGCTTATTCCTCGCGCGCTGTAAGCTATGCGCTGTTTCTGCCTCTGGAAGGCTGCAAGAAGCACGCCGCTAATGGATATGATCGGGATTGCCAATGCGATGAGATATATGTGGCCATAGGTGATTTCTTTTTCGCTCTGGCTCATATTCTCAACTCCCGAGAACATGAAGATATTCAGTAGTGCAACCGCGACCAAGCCGCTGATTAACGCGAAGCGACCCAGCGTTTGCATTGTCGTATGGAGAGATTTGGCTTGTGCATTGCTTAGAGGTTTACCATCGGCATCGAGACGTGGAACGGCTTCGACTGACATCGCATCGGCGACAGCATCTTGAATGACATAGCCGCTTGGTGCCAGTAGTGCGCTCAGAATATACCAAGCTTCGAGGCTCATCACCTTCGCCAACTGGGAGGGCGAAGAGATCAGGCCATACATGATCGTCAAGCTGGCTGCGATCAGTGCCGCCCCGAGATAGACAAGCAGTGCTCTCCAGCGCCATAGAATGTCGACCAGATGACCAATGGGCATTTTTAACGCCCAAGGCATACCCACCCAGAACGCCAGTCCCGAAAGGAAGGCCGCCGAAAGCCCGAGATACTCTTTGACAAAGAAGGTTCCGACGATGGCAGAAAGGCCCGAAATGCCTGCTGCGAAATAAATCATCAACGGAGGTAGAAATGACCAGCGGAATTGCCGTCCAAGATCCAGGAAAATTCGGTTGAAACGTTCCAAGAGCGCTGTCACAGAAACTCCAAACATCGGCATCGTGTGCTATTATTGATCAATGCCATGACAGCTCCGGCGGGTCACTCTCCAGCATCGGATTTGTAGGGTGACAGGCGTGGAATCCAGCGTGGAACATTTTGCTTGTAGTCCGCGTAGGGTTTTCCAAATCGCTTCTCCAGCTCATGCTCTTCCGATAGCGCAAAGTAAACCGTATTGAGGGCAACGAAGGCGATCATCCACAGTAAGATTGGTATTGACTGCAGGAGTATTGCCTCTGCGGTCAGGAACAGGTTGACCCCAACCAGCATCGGATTGCGGACGTAGCGATACGGGCCTTCGATGATAAGGTTTTTGATGGGTTGCCAAGGGGCTGGTGTTCCGCCACCGCCCTTCGTTGTAAAGAGCTTCATGGTCCAGCACATCAAGATAAGCCCAGCGGCCGCAAATGAAAGCCCTGCGAACCACATGATGGCAGAGTTTGGTGGAAAGCTTGCCGCGTACGGCGTGTTTCGAGTAAGCCAAAAAATCAGAGCAGGAACATAGACCAAAGCTGTGCCGGGAAGAATAACAATTCCCTTGATGAGCGCACTATTCATTGACCACCTCATACGACTGATACTTTTCGGCTTGTCTGATGCTATAGTTGATTGATTGGATCTTTGGTGCGACTGGGCGCGTCATAGGATTCTGCAAATCTGCTGTCCGGTTCGCTTGCGCGATATGTTCAGCCTTTCTTCAAGAATACTCTGTCAACAGCCTGCCAGTGATCTTCGTGGACCCAGTTGGCTGCTAACAGCTCTGTTTCCAGTCGATCTAACTCTGTACGGCCTGCGTTTTTCGCTTGGCGGGTTAGCGCCTTGAACGTGCGAACCACATGCGGCGCCTTTTCGAGTATCGGCGCACAACAGCGCGCGATGAGATCATCGAGAGGCTCGCTTTCACGCGCAACATCATCGATCAACCCGAGCCGGCAGGCTCTTTGCATGTCCATCACTTCGCTGCGACACATAAGTCGTAGTGCCGTTGCCGGGCCGACAAGCTGAATAAGATCGTGCCCCCCGCCCCAGGCTGTTGAAACATTCAGGCGACCTTGGATAAATCCTATGCGGCAGTGATGCGCTGCAACGCGAATATCGCAGGCAAGCGCAAATTCGGCGCCGCCACCAAGTGCATCACCATTCATTGCGGCGATAACAGGCACCGGGAAGTCGCGGATGGTCTGAAAGGCGGCCCGCGTGGTGTTCGACATCTGCATGGCCTCGGTGGCGGTCTCAACGGCCATAAGCTCCTTCAGGTCTCCCCCCGCAGCGAAAGCCTTGTTGCCCGCACCCGTAACGATAGCGACCTTGAGGTCGGGATCACTCGCATGCTCCGTGAAAGTTCTGGCTAGCCCTTCGATCAATTCCCGGCTGAGTGGATTCCGACTTTCAGGCCGGTTGAGTGTCACGCGAAGAATGTGTCTGTCTTTCTGGATAAGCAGAACAGCATCGGACTGCGTATGAGTATGATTGATATCTGCATCCGATGATCTGTCGCGCCCCTCAATTGAGTATTGTGTCATCGTAATTTCGCTTTTCTCTCATTTTGCTCTGCGTAAGGATTGACCCCAGATAGATGAAAAATTATTCTCGCATATGAATATATGTCAAGGAATATAGCCTGGAGGAAGTACATGGCGGAGTTACAAAACAAAGTTGTTATCATTACCGGCGCCGCTCGCGGACTGGGTCGAGCTTATGCGGAACGAGCGGCAGAAATGGGTGCACTGATCGTCGCTGGAGATATCCGTGATCCTGGCGAAACCGTTGCGGCAATCAATGCTGCCGGCGGAAAGGCAATTGGCGTGATGGTGGATGTTTCGGACACTGAATCATGTGAAGCCATGGTGGCGGCAACAGTTGATGCGTTTGGGCGGGTCGATGGCCTGGTGAACAACGCGGCGCTTTATGGCGGCTTGAAAAGCGGCCGGTTTGATACGCTGGACGAAACTGAATGGCACAACGTCATGAATGTTAATGTGGCCGGCATCTGGCGCTGCTGCAAAGCTGCGATTGGGCCGATGAAGGAGAGCGGCGGCGGCAGCATCGTTAACATCACCTCTCTTGCGGCGATATATGGTCTGCCCTACAGCCTGCACTATGCAACGTCTAAGGCGGCAGTAATCGGTATGACGCGCAGCTTGGCTCGAGAACTCGGGCGCAATTGGGTTCGCGTCAATTGTGTTGCCCCATCGGCTGTCATGACAGAAGGGACCACAGAGTTCTTCGGCGACAAACTGGAAAAGGCGAAAGAAGTGATCGCAGCCGGGCAATCCTTGCAGCGCAATCTTGAAACGGAAGACCTAACCGGAACCATCATTTATCTACTGAGTGACAATAGTAAATTCGTAACGGGCCAAACAATTATGGTTGATGGTGGCACGGTATTTTTGTAGTCGCAGCAACCTGTAGGGAGCCGAAAACAATGCGCCAAGAAACTCAAATTGATCTGACGCAACAGATATTCGCTCATCTTGATGCCGAGACAACGGCTTTATCTAATGCAATAACGATCAATCCTGTGACGGCCTATGCCTGTGCCGATCGTCTGGCCAAGGAAGTGCAATTATTCCGCAGCGAGCCGCTGTTGATGGGGCTTTCAGCTAAAATTCCAAATCCCCGCGATTACATGACCGACAATGATACGGGAATTCCGATCTTTGTAGTGCGGGACGACGCCGGGACTGTTCGTGCGTTTGTTAACGCGTGCAAGCACCGCGGAGCACAGCTGCTCGAAGGGACAGGCCAGGTCCGCAATCGGATCGTCTGTCCCTATCATGCATGGTCATATGATCTGGACGGCAAGCTTACCGCGGTTCCGCACAAGGAGAGCTTTGAGGGTTTTGATATCAATTCTTGTCGTCTGAAGGAGCTGCCAGTTGTAGAAAAGGACGGCTTGATCTGGGTGCGATCTTCAGGCGATGAGCCAATCGATGTCGATGCGCATCTTGGCGGGCTTTCGGATGAATTCTCCAGCTACGGGTTTGAGAACTATCACCACTTCGAAACGCGTCGCATGGAATGCGAAATGAACTGGAAGATAATTATCGACACGTTTCTCGAACCCTATCATTTTGCTGTTCTGCATCGAGACACCGTAGCACCGATCTTTTTTCCGAATTTGTGCTTGTTCGATGCATTCGGACGCAACCTGCGCGAGACATTGCCAAGACGGAGCATAGTCAATCTACGCGATGAACCGCAGAAGACATGGGATCTCGTCAAGCACACCGCGATCGTCTACGTGCTCTTTCCCAACACGGTCTTCGTCATGCAAGGCGATCATGCCGAAATCTGGCGAACATATCCGCGCAATGGGCGAGCGGATCAAAGTGTGACGTATCTGGAATTCTACACACCCGATCCAGTTGAAACAGAAAAGGCGCGTGGTCATTGGGAGCGCAATATGGATCTGGTTGTGCGTACGGTTCAGCAAGAGGATTTCCCGGTCGGCGAGAGTTCACAAACCGTATTCAATAGCGGCACACTCGAATCCGTTGTCTACGGGAAGAATGAACCGGCCTTGGCATTTTTTGAGAACACCTTGACGGCTGCGGCAGAAGAAATTCCGTGATTGGCTTGGTTGTTATTTCGTCCGCCAGAGATGTGTTTGCCTTTCATTCCGAGAGCACAAAAATGCAGTATTATGAAATGGCAAATTGTGTGTCATGGTCATGGGAACGTTGTGGTCGGTATGTATCAAGAGGTTTTTCATGAACTTAGAATTTACTGACGAAGAGCTGGAATTCCGTGGCGAAGTCCGTGAGTTTTTTGCCAAGGACTATCCTCAGGATGTCATTCGGAAATCAGAACATTGGTTTGAACTTGGCAAGAGTGACTATGTGCGCGCCCAGAAATCTCTTTTTGAGCAAGGTTGGGCGGCCCCAAACTGGCCGGTGGAATATGGCGGTACAGGCTGGACACATACGCAAAGATATATTTTCCTCAAGGAAATGGGGCGCTGCGGCGCGCCATGGGTTATCCCCTTTGGTCTGATGATGGTCGCGCCGGTAATCTATACGTTCGGCAGCGACGAGCAAAAGAAACGCTTCCTACCTGACATCCTGTCGAGTGACGCGTGGTGGTGTCAGGGCTATTCCGAGCCTGACGCAGGGTCTGATCTCGCCTCGCTGCGCACGGATGCCAAGTTGGATGGAGATCATTACGTCCTCAACGGCTCCAAAATGTGGACGACGATGGCGCAACACGCCGACTGGATATTCTGCCTGGTTCGCACCGATGGGTCCGGCAGAAAGCAGCAAGGCATCACATTTCTCCTGATTGACATGAAGTCGCCCGGAATTGAAGTGCGTCCCGTCATCACCGTTGAAGGCGGACATGAGGTCAATGAGGTTATCTTTGACAATGTGAAGGTTCCGATTGAAAACCGGGTCGGCGAAGAGGGCAAGGGTTGGGACTACGCCAAGTACCTGCTTACCCACGAACGAACGATGGTGGCAGATGTCGGGCGGTCTTGGTATAACCTTGAGCGATTGAAGCGGCTATCGGCTCAGGTGGATGCGGGCACCGGTACGCTGCTGGATGATCAGGTGTTTCGGCGGCGAATTACCGATGTCGAGATCGAATTGATCGGTCTTGAGTATACAGAACTGCGGATTCTGTCGGAAACCGAAACCGGCGGCGCGCCTGGTGCCGAGTCATCAATTCTTAAAATCAAGGGCACCGAAATACAGCAGGCGATCACCGAGCTGACGTTTGAAGCTGCTGGGCATTCGGCTTTTCCTTATCAAAAGGGGCGCTTTTATCCAGACTGGTCCGAAAAGCCGATCGGGCCCGAGTTTGCTAGCGTCGCTGCACCACGGTACTTCAACTTCCGCAAGGCGTCGATCTACGGCGGCAGCAACGAAATACAGAAAAATATTATCGCTAAGGCAGTGCTCGGCCTCTGAGTCCAGCTTGCTGTTTGGGGAATTAAGGACATGGATTTTCAGTTTAGCGAGCAGCAAGTGCTTCTCCGCGACACTCTCAGTCGGTTTGCGAGGGAGCACTACAGTTTCGAGCAACGGCGTAAGATGATTGATAGTTCGGAACTGCAAAGCGCGGGACATTGGCGCCAGCTAGCCGAACTTGGATTACTCGGCATTCCTTTCGCCGAAGCGGATGGTGGCTTTGGTGGTAACATGATCGACATCATGGTCGTGATGGAGGAGTTTGGTAAGGCGCTCGTTGTCGAGCCTTATCTTGCCAACATCGTGCTTGCCGGTGGTGTGTTGAGGCGTGTCACCGACGATGCACAGCGGGCCGAGCTACTGGCACCGCTCATCGATGGCGGTCAAATGATAAGCTTGGCATACGTTGAGCCGCGTGGGCGTTATGATCTGAGTGAAGTGCGGACGATGGCGGAAAAGAGCGACGAGGGTTATGTGCTCAACGGGCAAAAAATTGTGGTGCTCAACGGATCGAGCGCGGACCGGATTATTGTTTCAGCCAGGACCTCTGGTGTGGCCACGGACGCTGAAGGAATATCATTGTTTATCGTGGACGCCCAGGCACCGGGGCTGACACGAAACGGCTATCCGACAGTTGATGGTTTTCGGGCGGCTGATATCGAGTTCGACGGGGTCAAGGTCGCCAAGTCGGCAGTGCTTGGGCCGATCGGGCAAGGGCTCTCATTGCTTGAGGCGGCAATTGACGATGCCATCATCGCTATCGGTGCCGAGGGTGTGGGGGCAATGGATTTTCTCAACAAGACCACAGTGGAATACACTAAGGCGCGCAAACAATTCGGGGTACCGATTGCCAATTTCCAGGTGCTTCAGCACCGCATGGTCGATATGTTCATTGAGCGTGAGCAAACGGTTTCCGTGCTGTATTGGGCGGCGATGGTCTCGGCACTCGGTGGCACCGAAACGCAAAAGGCCACCTCGGCTCTCAAAATACAGCTCGGCCGCGCAACACGTTTTGTCGGCCAGCAGGCGGTGCAGCTTCATGGCGGCATGGGCATTGCGGAGGAGGGCGCCGTTGCACATTATTTCAAGAGACTTAGCATGATCGGTCAGCAGTTCGGAAATGCTGATTTTCACGCTAGTCGCTATGCTTCGTTAGACGCTTTGAGGCAACGAGACGCTTGATTGAACAGCACTTCCGATTGCCGGAATGATTTTTTTAGATTGGGTTAGGAGCAGGAATGGGATTGATTGATTATCGCGTAAGCAACTCCATAGCGATCATCGCCATGGATAATTCGCCGGTCAACGCGCTCGGGTATGCGCTCCGCAAAGGGATCGTATCAGCTCTCGACCAGGCACAGGCGGATCAAGCTGTGCGGGCGGTCGTCTTGATTGGGACCGACAGGGCATTTTCCGGTGGAGCTGATATTGGAGAATTTAATAGTGCCTCCGCCTTCGCCGAACCGAGCTTGCACACCGTAATTGAATTGACCGAATCCAGGGAGAAACCTGTCATCGCAGCAATAGGCGGTGTGTGCATGGGCGGTGGTTTGGAGTTGGCGCTTGGCTGTCATTATCGCGTTAGCACGGCCGGAGCGCTGATCGCTCTTCCCGAGGTTAAGCTCGGCATACTGCCGGGCGCCGGCGGGACGCAGCGCCTGCCGCGCGTGGTTGGGGTTGAG
>Ga0209345_10001857_pt1 | contig 24422 bp, 16 predicted proteins | sample Cruoilmetagenom7_FD_187294 | JGI IMG/M metagenome (GOLD analysis project Ga0209345, IMG submission 187294) | Oil polluted marine microbial communities from Coal Oil Point, Santa Barbara, California, USA - Sample 7 (SPAdes) (version 2) | ecosystem: Environmental > Aquatic > Marine > Oil seeps ...
GGAGCGTTGTTTTCATCCGCAGAGGGGGCCGCGGGCAGCAGGCCTGACAAGGCATCCGCCGAGAGCAGTATTTTGGGCTCCATCGGTTCAAAAAACAGTCCCGAACCACCGGAACTTGCCGCTGGACGATCGTCTCTACCTGACCATTGCACGAATCTGCGAATCATGACATCCCCGCGCTTTCACGGTAAAACAATTTGGCCGAGCATTCTTTGAGCTGCCGAAATACTCGATTAAGTTCAAAATGTCGTCTGATCCCTCGGCACTCTCGCTTCGGTCAAACACCTTTCGTTATGGAAACCTTGAACCCCTGGTCTTCAAGGGTTTTTCTCTGCATTTCCGCCTCTTCACGTGAATTGAAAAGGCCCAGCAAAATCATGCCACCGTGTGGCCCTTGATCCATCGTGAGCGGATCCGTTACACCGGCAGCCCGAAGGCGGCTGTTCAATTCCCTGGTTTTCTGGTGCGACTCAGCCTGCTCCGTGGTTACCAGGTAATAAACGTTGTGCGGACCGCCTTGCTTAACATTCTGCCGTTGCTCCGATTCCTGGCTGTCTTCCGTGTCTGATGCCATGTTCTGCAAAAACTTGACCGTGCATTTCAAGCCGGCCGGAATCCTGTAATCCGGATTTTCCAGCTCTAGGCGAACGCCAAATGTATTGCTGGCCGTGTCACCGATTCGATCGATGATTGACACCATCGCATGCAGCTGTTCGCTGACCAGGGTTTCGGGCACGACCTTCGCCAACATATTCAGCTTGATGTCACGGAAGTACTCCATGGGTACAATGGCCTCTACCACCAGGGGGTTGAGCTGCGCCATACGAAGAATTGCATCTTCCTCCACGTGCTCGCCAGGCTGCTTCAACGTATCAATGACGAAACCGTCGAAAGGCGCCCTGACGGTTTTCTGCCCCAACTGTTCTCTGGCACGCTGCAATTCCAACTGGCGTACCCGCGCCAGTTCCCGCGCCTGCACCAGTCGCTGCTGGGACAGACTGAATTCCCGCTCGACCTCATCAACATCCTCAACTGCAATCACCTGCTTCTCAGACAGCGATCGGGACCGCTTTATCCGGCTGGTATCAAAAGCCAAATTGATTTTGCTCAGCTCAATCTCGGAGAGGATGTCTGCCCGATACTGCGCCAGCTCGAAATTGGCACGCTCTACATCTGCATTCATCTGCGCAACAGCCTGCCCCTTTCGGACCTGCTCGCTGCGTTGAACCAGCACTTGTTCAACCACTCCAGAAACGGGACTTGAAACATCGGCAACCTGACTCGGATTAATGACACAATCGACTGCGGGGACTGGACTGTGGACAGCGTTATCCGCGTAAACCGCGCTGGGTTGCAGCAGGCAAATGATGGCAAAGAGAGCTGAGTTTGTGTTCCAAGAATGGGGCTTTAAACTACTAGCCATGTTGGAAGTTCCGGTTTCGCAAAGGGTCGAAGGAATGAGTCTAGGTGAAGGGACTTCTCTCAGCTATAGACATGCAACAAAACGCTACATTTAGACTGACTCATGTAACCAAAGGTGTTGCAAATAACGGACCAACTGACGACCCAGGGATTCTACGCCATGAACAAAACGCGCGTGTACTCGCTGTCCTGGAAATATACCCTGTTGTCGCTGGGGCAATTCCAGTTCAACCTGATAGACACTGGTTAACGCCTGCAGGCCTGATTCATCTCTCGCGTCAACTGCGATCGCACCGCCGGCGCTGCTGCCGAGGTACTTGCTGGGGAGACGATCACTCAGCAGGGGTATCTCCCGGGACATGCTAGCGGGCAATACATCTCGCGGCTGCCCTATCAGACGAATACTGATGTCCTGACTATCCCGCCTGATCTGTTCTATTTTCGTTTGAGGAATCACAAGTCGGGCAGTCAAGCGATCACGATCCAGACTGTATCCCACCAGGTCTCCGCGCTTGATGAAGCGTCCCGGCAAATCCTGTGATTTTGGTAGTACCAACAGGCCTGCCTGATGACTGACAATGGAGAGACCGGAAATCTGATCGTCAATATCTCTTAGCTCTTCTTCCAGACTGACAATCCGTTTTTTTAGACTCTCTGACTGCGATCGATCCCGGGAGAGAGCTCCGTTTAGCTTGCCACGCAATTCGTCAATCTGAGACTGAACCACCACGCGCCGGGATTCCAACTCTATATTGGACAACGTGAGGATTTCATCACCGGCTTGAACGGCACCTCCATCTTCCCGGTGCATCTCTTGCACGATGCCCGAACTTGCAGCCCGGATCGCGGCATCTTCCGGTATATTAACGAGCCCTTGCGCATAAGTGGAATCTGGCACAGGTACGGACATCACTATGCCAACGATCGCTACCAGAACCATGCTGACCAGGGCAAAGCGTAATTGACGGCCTGCTCGCTGCGCCGTTTTGTACAACCCAATCGTATTTTTTACTGCCGGGTACAGGATTTGTGAGAGGACCGCCCAGAGCGCCAGCGCCAGACCCAGAACAAAAAACTTGCCGGATACCCAGAGCGCGATGAATAGTGAAATAAAAACCCGGTAGACCGCTGACGCGATTCCGTAGACGAATAGCCACTTTGCCTCTCCGGATGCCGTGACCGGCGACCTGACATCCGGGATACCGACCACAAAACGCTTGAACAAGTACCCCACATACTGCTGACTACGGCTCGCAAGATTGGGTATCTGAATCCACTCACTGAAGATGTAATAACCATCAAAGCGCAACAGCGGATTGGCGTTGAATAACAGGGTCGAAACACCACCAATGATCATGATCCCGAAGGCAATATCGCGGCCAATGCCAGCAGCACCGTGCAACCACCAGATAAGCGCAACCGAGGCGAGGAAAGTCTCCACCATAATGCCGGCAGCACTGACAAGTATTCGTTTTCGCCGGCTGGCGAAACGATTAGATGCGGAGCTATCCACATAGGGGACCGGAAAAAACACCAGCAACATGATGCCCATGTCATGGACGACTCCCCCCCAGCGTTTGGTGGCCAGTGCATGCGCCATTTCATGCAACGCTTTAACAACTGGATAGAGCAACCAGAAATAGAGGAGATAAACCGGATCATTGAAACGCGCTGCGCCATAGTCGACCAGCTCCCCCCAATGCATCCAGCTGGCCACCAGCGCGTACAACACAGCAAACAGCCATATCCATGTGAACACGCGACTTCGAATCCAGCCCAGGTAAGGCATCACTCTGGTCAGAAAGCGGTCAGGATCAATCAAGCGAATACGAATGCCAAAAGGTCGGGATAACCCCTTTAAAAACTGCCCGACTTTTCCGGTGGCGTTCTTTTGAGCCAAACCGACGGTCCCGTCTTCGCTCTGTAACAAATGAGAAGACTTGAGATTGGCTATCAGCAGAATGATATCGCTTTGGCTTAATGCCGATGAGTGTGATTTTTGCAGGTTGTTGTAGATTTCTTCTACGGTAGATTGGCCGTCGAGTCTGCAGATAAAAGCTTCTGCATCAGAGCTGCTTCGAAAGTATCGCTCCGAGTTCTGATCAGCCAGTATGAGCCAGGGTTGCCCCCGATATTCATGGCAATAGCTGACGACGCTATCATGCAGTTGCAGGCGCAGGCCTGCCACCTTGTCCCAGGTTCCACCGATAGAGTAGCTGACCCGGTTTTGCTTTAAGGAAGCCATTTCCACAGCCAAAGCACCACAGCGTTGTACAGTTCGTGAAAGTAGATCCAGGCAAGCGAGCGCTCGCCAACTTCAATTTTGGCCACTCCCTGCATGCCCGGGCGCAACGCCTGATACTGCTGGTCCAGAATGGCCTCCACCCGGTAGACAATCGAGTTCGCTCTGTCCTCGAATACGGGCGATACCTTGCTGACCGCAAAGCCGAGTTCCTTCCCAGGTAACGCCTGAAGATTGACCTGGCCAACCGCTCCCGGCTCTATATCGGCAATGTTCTGCTCTTGCACATAGATGACCAATCGATAGGAGTCCAAAGGCGCCACTTCGAACAACACATCGCCGAGCTCTACCGGCGCGCCCAGTGATCGACTCAAATCACCGGCAATAATATACCCGTCCATGGAGGCGCGGATTTCAGACCTTTCGAGTTTGCGCTCAACCAGGTTCAATTCGGCGTCGACCTGGCTGATCTGAGATTTGTATATATAGGCCTGGGCCATATCGCGCTGCCCCAAAGCCTGCCGGTACTGTCGATTGTACTCGTCTTTTTTCGATTCAAACTGCAGACGGGATAACTGCAGTTCATGGTCATCCATTTTCGCCAGCACTTCGCCGGCGGCCACCGTTTCTCCAGCTCTTTTGGGTGCCGAGTTCACGTACCCATCAAACGGTGCCACCACCGCGCGCTGCACGCTCCCCTCTAGGGTTGCCTCTGCGCTGATCCGATAATCCCCCGAAAAAAAGGACAACGCCAATATTGCGACCAGAACACCCATCGAAGCGATTTTTGCTGGTGAGGCCAGACGTCGTTTCCATTTGCCCCACCCGGTATCTGCCGGCAGCGGCTGATCGGAAGTGCTTGCGACTTCGGGTTCATATCGGAGTAGAAGCTCCAGCCACTTTTCTCCCCACTTTAATAGTTGGAGAACTACCCGTTGCTGCTCAGGCTTTATTCTGACCTGGACAGCAACAGCAACACTTCTCTCTGCCGATACTCTCAGGGGCGTCGCGAGAATGTGATCGAGCCCGTTAGAATCCAGCTTTTTTACGATCAAACGATTTTGCAAACTGGCCTCGCGGGCTAACCTCACGAGCTCTTCCGGCGCTGCATCCTCAGTCGGCCACTGCACTGACAGGGGAATTTCCTGCTCGGCATCAACCAGCAGCACCGCCCGCTTCGCGCCCCGCATCATTTTGCAGGTGAGATCGAGCCAGGCGGACAGGATTTCCTTTTCAAGCATGCTCTACCGAAACTCTTGATGTATCGAGGTAATTCATTCTCAGGTTCTTTTCCAACTCTTGCCGGTACGCAGAGCCTGACCCAGAACAGCAACTCTACGTTGCATCGTGAGATTATGAAACCAATCACTTACGTGGCACATTTTCGCAGTGTACTGCGGTTACCGCCACAGAAACTCACTTTCACTCCGGACGCAGCATGCTGTTTAAAGGTTATTTATACAGACTTCAGGAAAACTGGCGTTCGAAAAACAGCTGAAGTCACGCTGGGCGGACACAACTTTATCCGGGCATGAGCTTCTTCACCCCAATTTCTATGCTGTTGAGCAGCCCGGAACGGAGCGCTATCATTGCTGAATAATTTTAAACGAGACACCGCTTTATGAGCACACCCTCCCCCTATGACAACCTGCCTGACGAAAAAGGTTTTTTTGGTAAATTCGGAGGGCAGTTTGTACCGCCCGAACTGAAGCAGGTAATGGATGAAATCAGCGCTGCCTATCAGGAGATCCGTCAACGCAAGGATTTTCAGGACGAACTGGCTTACTTGCTGGCGGATTATGTAGGCCGCCCCAGCCCGATTTTTTACGCCCGCAGACTGTCTGAAAAACTCGGTGGTGCACGCATCTACCTGAAGCGGGAAGATCTCAACCACACAGGTGCTCACAAAATCAATCACTGCCTGGGTGAGGCTTTGCTGGCGAAATTTATGAGCAAAACCAAAGTGATTGCTGAGACTGGCGCAGGCCAGCATGGTGTGGCACTGGCGACAGCTTGCGCTCTGGTGGGGATTCCCTGCGAAATTCATATGGGCGCTGTTGATATCGCCAAAGAGCACCCTAACGTCACCAAGATGAAAATCCTGGGAGCCACGTTAATTCCGGTTACACGCGGGACAGCAACCCTCAAGGATGCCGTCGATAGCGCCTTTGAAGAGTACCTGAAAGATCCGCAGAATTTTATTTACGCCATTGGTTCAGTTGTGGGCCCCCACCCTTTCCCGGGTATGGTCCGTGATTTCCAGTCGGTTGTTGGTCGCGAAGCTCGCGCGCAATTCATGGAACGCTACAAAAAGCTGCCCGATTACATTGCCGCATGCGTAGGCGGCGGCTCCAACGCCATGGGCATTTTCACAGCCTTCCTGAATGATGAGAGTGTCAAACTGGTGGGAGTTGAACCGGCCGGAGAAGGTCTGGATACAGAACGCCACGCTGCAACCATGACACTGGGCAAGCCCGGCCAGTTACACGGTATGGCCTGCTATGTACTTGAAGACAGTGAAGGTAACCCTCTGCCGGTTCACTCCATCGCATCCGGGCTGGATTACCCTGGCAGTGGCCCTCAGCATAGTTATCTTAAAGATCTGGGGCGGGTGGAGTACGCCTGTGCCAATGACACAGAGTGCCTGGATGCATTTATGATGCTGTCACGTGTGGAAGGGATCATCCCTGCGTTGGAAAGCGCCCACGCCGTGGCCTGGGCGATACGCGAGGCACCGCAAATGTCCTCAGACCAGTCTATCCTGGTCAACCTCTCCGGCCGCGGAGATAAAGACGCCGACTACGTAGCGGAAAAACTGGGCCTGTAACTGCTTACCCAGGTAATAAAAAAGGCGAAACCCTTATATGGCTTCGCCTTTTTTTGTATCCCGCTAGCGCGTTGCTCTCTAACGCAGAATTACCAGGGGTTTTTTTGCCGTTGTCAGCATGCTGGTTGTCGTACTACCCAGCAGAAAACGGCGTATTTTCGAATGCCCGTAAGCGCCCATCACCAGAATATCGATATCAAATTCTTCCTGATAACTGTGCAACACCGGCTCTACCTCACCGCTACGGATGCTCAGGGTGATGTCCGATTGTAAGGGCGCCAGCATCTCCCTGGCCTTGTGCAGTTGGCTCATGGCTTCCGGCGTTTCAGTGCCTACCATCACCAGATGCAATGGCATGCCTTTGAGAACCGGGCTGGCAGCCAGGTGTTCAACTCCACGAAACGCAGTTGCGCTGCCATCAAATGCCAGCATGGCGCTTTTGGGCGTGGAGAATTCATTCGGCACCAGCAGAATCGGACGGCTCATACTGCGAATAACCGTTTCAAGCTGGCTGCCAATGTGGTGTTCACCATCGGAACTGCTTTCGCCGTGCAGCCCCATCACCAGCAGTCGAATCTCGCCCTGCATTCCAAGCAGCGACTCCGTCAGATCACCATGGCGCTGGCGCTTTTTGATATCGTTTACGCCAGCCTCCTGCAACCTGCGGGCAGCCTCATCCAGCATGTGGTTACCGTGTTCCAGAGCCAGCTTGGCCCGCTTACGGTCCAGTTGAGCCAGCTCGTCCAGAAGCTGCTCCCGGCTTCCCAGGCCAATATTCCCTGCCAGGTCCGGCTCTGACGGATAACGCTCTTTATCCAGCACGTGCAGCAGGGTCAGCGCTGAGTCCATATGCTTACTGGCCCAGGCCGCGTAATCACAAACCGCTGGCGCAGCCTGTGAACCGTCAATACAGGCTACAACCTGCAGTGTATCCTGGGGAGTACCGGTTTGGAGATTGCTTGTCGAATCCTGCATATTAATGGCCCATCAGCTGATCAATGCCTTCCGGCTTGTCGTGCACACCAAAACGGTCAACGATGGTCGCGCTGGCTTCGTTCATGCCAATCACTTCCACTTCCGCTCCGTCACGACGGAATTTGATAACGACCTTGTCCAGTGCGCCCACTGAGGTAATGTCCCAGAAATGGGCACGGCTGACATCTATGATCACTTTATCGACCACTTCACGAAAATCAAATGCGGCAATGAATTTTTCCGAGGAGCTGAAGAAAACCTGCCCCATTACCTTGTAGGTACGCGTACCCGATGCTTCATCCAGCGTTGTCTGCACTTCCATAAAGTGCCCGATCTTGTTGGCAAAGAACAGTGATGCAAGCAGCACCCCGGCAAAAACTCCCAGAGCCAGATTGTGGGTTGCGACAACCACACACACGGTTACCAGCATGACAATATTGGTCGAAAGCGGATGGGTTTTCAGGTTGCGAATGGATTCCCAGGAGAAGGTGCCAATAGACACCATAATCATCACAGCTACAAGGGCGGCCATGGGGATCTGTACCAGAATGTCGTCCAGAATCACGATCATCACCATCAGGAAAACACCGGCAGTGAGAGTGGAGAGCCGGGTCCGCCCCCCTGATTTGATATTGATAACAGACTGACCAATCATCGCGCAGCCAGCCATACCACCAAACAGGCCAGACCCTATATTGGCGATGCCCTGCCCGCGACATTCACGGTTGCGGTCACTTTCTGTATCGGTAAGCTCATCTACAATAGTGGCCGTCATCATGGATTCCAGCAAACCGACTACCGCCAGCGGAATGGAATACGGCAGGATGATCATCAGGGTTTCGAGGTTCAGCGGTACATCCGGCCAGAGAAAGATCGGCAGAGTGTCTGGCAATTCACCCATATCGCCCACGGTGCGTACATCGATATTGAACAGCACAGCAACAATCGTCAGGGCCACGATACAAACAAGAGGAGACGGCAGCACTTTGCCCAGTACCGGCACATAAGGGAACAGGTAGATGATTCCCAGCCCGGCGGCAGTCATGGCGTATACGTGCCAGGTTACGTTGGTAAGCTCCGGTAATTGCGCCATAAAGATCAGAATTGCAAGGGCATTAACAAAGCCAGTAACAACTGAGCGCGACACAAATCGCATAAGACTACCCAGCTTCAGCCAGCCAGCCAGAACCTGGATCACACCGGTTAACAGGGTCGCGGCCATGAGGTATTCGAGGCCATGTTCCTTCACCAGCGTAACCATAAGCACCGCCATAGCGGCGGTTGCAGCAGAGATCATACCCGGGCGGCCACCCACAAATGCGATGATCACTGCAATACAAAATGATGCGTAAAGGCCTACTTTGGGATCTACACCCGCGATGATCGAGAAAGCAATTGCTTCCGGAATCAGAGCTAGCGCAACCACAATTCCGGCAAGCAAGTCGCCCTTAACGTTGGAAAACCAGTTGGCTTTCAAAGTGTTTACCATAGTTTCGGATATCCAGGTGTCTGCGCGGTTTAACAAATATAGCTTTGCCGATGCATGAATAACGGAAATATCGGCAGAAGAAAGGGCGCGAATTCTATCAAACTGCGGGTACATGCGTAAGAGCGCCTGTCCCCTCTGTGTTGCAGGCTGGTATTATTAAGGCCCAGTCTGAGGTTAAACGGAGTTTCGACTGCTTATGGATGATGTCGCATCCCAGTTCCTGGCCGCAAACCAGACCATACTGCATCTATTTGTAGCGCTCCTTCTTGGCGCAATCATAGGCCTTGAACGAGGTTGGGATGCCCGTGAGCAGAAATCCGGGGAACGCATAGCCGGTATCCGCACGTTTTCACTTACCGGTCTTCTGGGTGGCATTTCAGCGGTACTTGCTCAGGAGATCACTCCCTGGGCCTTCCCTGTTCTCCTGCTGAGCGTCGTTGCCATGGCAATCGTGGCGTACAGTGAACGACTCGATCATATCCGCAACTTCAGCATTACCGGCATGGTCGGCATGACACTGACCTTCTGCTTCGGCGCCATTGCAGTGGCCGTCGATCCGGTAATGGCGACGGCAGCTGCCGTTATTACCGCACTCATTCTCGACAACAAAGAAGAGATTCACGGCTGGGTCAATAAACTCAAGGCCCATGAACTGGATGCTGCTCTCAAGCTGCTTCTTATATCTGTGGTAATGCTGCCACTGCTGCCCAATGAAGCGATGGGCCCCGGGGAAGTGCTGAACCCCCGTGAGATCTGGTGGATGGTGGTTATGATCGCATCCATATCTTTTGTCGGTTATTTCGCAATGCGTGTAGCCGGCACCAGCAAGGGCATTCTTTTTACCGGCCTGTTTGGAGGCCTGAGCTCTTCCACAGCGCTGACCCTGCATTTTGCCCGCCAGGCCAACAAGCATCCGACGCTGGACGCACAGTTTGCCACCGGCATTCTCATTGCCTGTGGCACCATGTTCCCCCGTATACTGGTGTACTGCTTCGTGATAAACCGCGACCTGCTTCCAAGCCTTATATGGCCGGTAGTAGTGATGACGATCCTGCTCTATGTTCCTGCCATTGTGATCTGGCAACGAAATTCCGGTGCGAATCAGGTCAGCCAGCCAACACCCGGCCAGAACCCACTTGATCTGAAATCTGCCCTGGTTTTCGGCGTACTGCTGACCGTCGTCCTGCTTCTTGGCGATTTTCTTGAGAACTGGCTGGGCGACACAGGCATATATGTTCTGGCGGCCACCTCGGGCATTGCTGATGTGGACGCAATTACCCTCTCCCTCAGCCGCCTGTCCAACACCGGTCTTTCGATGGATACAGCAGTTATGGGTATCGTTATTGCTGCCACAGCCAACAATCTGGTCAAATCCGGAATGGCATGGGTGATTGGTAACCCGAAAACAGGGCTCTATGTCGCAGCGCCCATGCTGCTTTCGCTGGGCGCGGGGCTTCTGGTAGCCTGGCTTCAGTAATCACGCAATCGCCAGCGGGCGCAACGAAAGGTCAGGTTGAAACGGCAGGCACCAGTCAGCGGGTGGGCGCCGGCTTTAAGGGTGAGCACTCCGTGGTAGCGCAACCTTGAGGGTCCGCCCCAGACCACCACATCGCCGTGGCTCAGAGGGATATTCGATGGTCGTTCACTGCGAGTGAGCCCGCCAAACTGAAATACCTGAGGCAACCCGAGAGAAACAGATACTATAGGCTGCGAAAGGTCTTGCTCGTTTTTATCCTGATGCAGCCCCATTTTTGCACCCGGCTCATAACAGTTGATAAGACAGGCATCCGGAGTAAAGCCCGAATACCCGGCTGCATACGCTGCCCTCCGGGCCAGATCGGTGAAAGCGGCCGGCATCTCTGGCCAGGGGGCGCCGGAATCAGGATCTTCAGCCTGATAGCGATACCCTCTCGCATCAGTAACCCACCCCAGGCTTCCACAACAACTCATGGCAACGGACATGCTGTGCCCGCCGGGTGTTTTCATGTGCCTCAGCGGAGCGACCGCCGTTACCCGCTTCACCTCCAGCAGCAGGTCCTCCCCGATAGCAGATGCGAACTGCCGGAGTACAATTGCGCCCTCGGAAAGAGCCTCTGTAGACACTTCCACCGGCTGATCGGCAAACAGATCAGGTGTCATCAACTGCCTTTTAAATGGACTTTACAGAGAGCATTTTTAACACGAAAAACAAGCCCTTTCACATGGGAAAAGTAAAACATGTAGCATGAATGAAAGCCTGTTCATGAAGAACCGCTGAAAAACACGTATATTCTGTGGTCTTATCCATTATCCAGTAAGGACGTTTTAATGCTGTTTGCAATGATCATTGGTGGTCTGATTGGTTACACCTTTGGCAAGTTCCCCGGTTTACTGGTGGGGGCAGCTCTGGGTGCATTTCTGCTTAACCGCGCTAAAAGCCGATTGATTGGCAAACTTCAGAATATTCAATCCGGCTTTGTTGAATCTGTATTTGCAGTTATGGGCGCCCTTTGCAAAGCAGATGGCGTTGTCTCGAAAGATGAAATACAGATGGCTGAAACCATGTTCGTGCGTTTTCGCCTGAATGAAGCCCAGATTACAACCGCCAAAGCTGCGTTCAGCCGGGGTAAAGCCGAAGGCTTCAATCTGGATGCAGAGCTGGAACACTTCATGCGCATCAGTGGAGGCCAGCCGGCTTTTCTGCAGATGTTCCTTCAGGTGCAGGTTTCAGCGGTTGCAGCAGATGGCGTTGTACACCCGGCAGAGCACGAGATGCTGGTTCGCATTGCCCGCGGCCTGGGCCTGCCCGAAAGCCAGGTTGATCAACTGGAAGCCATGTTGCGCGGCGCGCATACTGGCCAGGCCGGAGGCCAGCGGTCTACTGCCCAACAGAACGACGACGCCTACAAAGTTCTGGGAGTCTCGCCGTCAATCAGTGACGCTGAACTTAAAAAAGTGTATCGCAAGCTGATGAGCGAGAACCACCCCGACAAACTTGCAGGGCGCGGTCTTCCGGAAAGCATGCGCGAAATGGCAGAAGAACGGACTCAGGAAATAACCCACGCCTACGACATCATCAAGGAATCCCGCAAAAACAGCGCCTGACTCCTGGCGCCGGCCCTCCGCTTACCTCACAAACCCGGTCAGCACACCGGGTTTGTGAACTCACACCAGAAACCACTCGCCGTCACGTTTTGCGCCCGCACATGCTTCAGAAAGAGAACAAACGAAAAATGCCTCAAGGTTCGGAGAGTAATGCCGATACCCATTTACGTTTGGTTCAACTGTACCAATGCTTAGATCCACCTGCGCCCTCTCCCCCCCCATTCAGGATCAACCAATGAACTGGTACTCCAAGAGCATTCTCAATCGCATTCTGTCAGTGGTTCTGGCAGCCAATCTGATCATAGCCGGCCTAACGATTGCTTATCTGAACTTTTCACTTGAAGCAAATAACGACTTGAACGGCTTGGTGAGTGAGGAAATGACGAGTGCTCTTGAAGCCCAGGACATTTTAGTAGCCTTCAAGACCCAGGTTCAGGAATGGAAGAACGTCCTGATACGAGGTTCCAACCCATCGCAACTTGAAAAATACTGGCAGCGTTTCGAAGAGCGTGAAGCCTTTATACAAGAGCAGTTAGCAGATCTTATTCCTCTCATTGAGGAGCCAAAGGCAAAGAAACTGCTAACCGATTTCCGGAAAGCTCATCAGATTATGGGCCAGGACTACCGGGAAGGGCTGGACTCGTTCCGACGCTCGGGGTTTGATGTGGAATCAGGCGATGAGGTGGTGGCAGGAATGGATCGGGAGCCAGCCCGGCTGATTGCAGACGCTGCGGCGGCCGTACGATCGCTCAGCCAGACAAAGGCAAGGTATTTAAACGAAACTGTTGAGGCCAAAACCCTGATATTTGCGACGGGGATGATTGCTTCCATCGTGATCGGCACGATTATACTGGTGTTTATTCTGATTACCGACGTCGTGCGTCCGACCCGAAAGCTGGCATCACAAATCGCAAAACTGGGTAAAGGCGACTTGTCTGATCCCGTCACCGTTGAGCGTAAAGATGAACTTGGAGAACTGGCAAACGCAGCTCGCAGCCTTCACGGCTTCATGAGTGAAACCAGCTCCCTCTTGAGTCAGAACGCAAGCCAGCTCAACTCTACAGGGGACTTGATCAGCCGGAATGCCAGCAATGTACTTGATCAGTCGAACCAGGCTCACCAACGCATTGACCAGATTGCCACGGCCATGACCGAGATGTCCGCTACCGCTCAGGATGTGGCGCAGCATGCGGTCTCCGTAGCGACGGAAGTGCACGAAACCTCCGAAGAAGCCACTCGTGCAGATATCCAGATCAACAAGGCTGTGAGCAGTATGTTGAGGCTTAATGACCAGATCCGTAGTTCGGCAGATACCGTCAACCAGCTGGCCAGTGACGGCAAGAAGGTTGGTGATGTGATGCAGGTGATCCGGGAAATCGCTGACCAGACCAACCTACTGGCCTTGAACGCAGCCATTGAGGCCGCCCGGGCGGGTGACGCTGGCCGCGGATTTGCGGTCGTGGCCGATGAAGTTCGCAACCTCGCGGCCAAGACTCAGGAAGCTACGGTTGAAATCGACCAGATCATCGCGGCCATCGGCATTGCTTCCCGGGATGCGACTGAATTCATGCAAGCCTCTGGCGTAGTTGCCCAGGAAAGCAGCGAATCGGTAGAAGCCGTTCGCGAAACTTTGAGCAAAATCAATCACCGGATGGCCAGTGTCAATGATGCCACTACCCAGGTGGCCACCGCTGCTGAGGAACAGACCAGCGTCAGTGAAGAAATTAACCGCAACGTCACTGAAGTTGCCGCGATTTCAGAGATCATGCAAAGTGCCGCCAGCAACAATCTGCGCACCGCTCCGGAACTCCAGTCCATGGCTCTCAAGGCCCGCGATTTGGCTGCACGTATCAGCCGCCAATAGCTGGCCTAAGCCCGGCCAGCTATTCGGAGGATTCGCTGGCCGGCTTTATCACCCAAAACCAGCATTGCGGGTGTCAGCAGAAGTGTAAGTACGGTTGCGAAAGCCAGCCCCCCGGCAATAGCACTGGAAAGTTGCGCCCACCATTGCGTGGATGGAGCCCCTAACCCCAACGATGGCGCCAGAAGATTTACATTGATACCGAGGACCATGGGCATCAGCCCCAGCACCGTGGTCACAGCGGTCAGGATCACCGGGCGTAAACGCAGGCAACTGGTTTCCAGCGCTGCCTCGTAAGCCCCCATCCCCTCTTTCTTCATCTGGTTATAGGTATCAATCAGAATGATGTTGTTGTTCACCACAATCCCTGCCAGCGCAATAATGCCCATACCGACCATAACAACACCGAAAGACTGCCCGTTCAGAAGTAATCCCAGAAGAACTCCTGCGGTGGAAAGGACAATCGCTGAAAGAATCAGAAAGCTCTGATACAGCGAGTTGAACTGGGTCACCAGAATAAGCAGCATCACGGCAATCGCCACCAGAAATGCAGTTGCCAGGAAGTTGGAAGCCTGCTGTTGATCTTCGTTTTCACCTGCAAACTTCACCGACACGCCATCAGGGGGCTCAGGGAGATTTGCCTGTAACGCTTTCAGTAAACTGTCCACCTGCTCGCCAGGCTGGATATCTGATTTGATAGTAACCGTTCGCTGACCATCTACCCGGGCAATACTGCCGGTCTTGCTTCCCGGCTGCAGATCGAGAAACTGCGATAGCGGCACCTGCCCCCGGGGTGTGCTGATTGTCTGGCGTTGCAAATGATCCAGCTCGCGCCAGTTGTTCGGAACCCGTACCGCAATGTCGACCTCGTCCCGCACATCTTCGGGCCGGTAGGTTGCCAGTACCAGCCCATTGGTAACCAGACGAACCGCACTGCCAATGCTGAGCACATCGGTTCCGAACCGGGCAGCAGCTTCCCGGTCAACTTCCAGGCGCCATTCAATACCGGGTAAGCTGCGATCATCTTCAATATCCAGAAATCCGCCCTGGGCACGCATCTGCTCTTCTATCTGGTCTACATACCCGTTAAGTTTGCTGCTTTCGCGACTACTGATCTGAAGTTCAATTGGCTTGCCGCCCGCCGGGCCGTTCTCCTGCTTGCGGAACTCAAGTTCAATACCCGGAATATCCTCAGTACGGGCCATAAAATCCTCAAGAATCTCGCTGGCACGGCGGCGGGAAAACCAGTCGGTAAACTGGAACTGAAGCACTCCGATCACATCCGGAGCCATCTGCGTACTGGCGCTCAGCATTGACCGGGCATAAACAGCTTTCACTTCAGGCATACCCTGCAAACGATCCTCTACCTGCCGCACAATGGCATCCCGTTCCAGCACCGAGAGATCTCCGCGCGCGCGAACCTGCACCTGAGCTGAATCCGGCTCCACACTGGGAAAGAACTCTATGCCATAGTTGAACTTTCCATAGGCGACATAGACCAGCACCACGACCGCCAGCACGCCCACTAAGGTGAAGCCGGGATAAGACAGGAGTGTGGAGAGCAAACGACGGTAACCCTGCATCATTCGGCCGCTTTCACTGACCGTACGGGCACGGCGACCACCGCTGATTCCCCCCAGAACAGGCAGAAACACAAGGGCCATCGCCAGAGATGCAACCAGACAGATGATTACGGTGATGGGCAGAAACTTCATGAACTCACCCACAACACCGGGCCAGAACAAAAGCGGCACAAACACCGCTAAAGTGGTGGCAGTAGACGCGATAATAGGCCAGGCCATGCGGCTTGCTGCCTCCGCCCAGGCGCCTTTCACTGTCTGCCCTTCAGAGAGGTTACGGTCTGCCAGCTCTGATACCACAATGGCACCGTCGACCAGCATTCCTGCAACCAGAATCAGACTGAAGAGCACAACGATATTCAGGGTCAGGCCCATCATCCAGATCACCAGAATGCCGGTAAGAAAGGCTCCAGGAATGGTAAGCCCTACCAGCATGGCGGATCGCGGTCCCATGGCAGCGATGATCACAATGATGACCAGCACAATGGCGGTGAGTACGTTATTGAGCAGATCGCTCAGCATATCCCGGACTTCATCAGACTGGTCCATGATATAGCGAATCTCCAGAGCCTCCGGCAGCTGAGGCTGTGCCCGGGCGATCAGCTCACGCACCTGACCCACGGTTTCTATAATGTTTGCGCCCGTGCGCTTCGACACTTCCAGCACCAGCGCCGGCTCGCCATTGATGCGGGCAAATCCCGTCGGGTCTTTGAAGGTGCGCTGGAGCATGGCTACGTCGCCGAAAGTCACTACGGTATCGCCATCAACTTTGATCGGCATGGACATGACATCTTCAATGTTCTCGATAACGCCAGGGACTTTCAGCGTCATGCGCCCATTTCCGGTATCCAGCGAGCCGGCTGCCACCAGCTGATTATTGCGGGTAACCAGAGAACCGAGGTTATCGAAGTCTATGCCATAGCTTTCCAGCACCTGGGGGTCTACAACAATTTCCAGCAGGTCCTCCCGGTCGCCACCAATCTCGACTTCCAGCACCTCTGGAATCGCCTCGATTGCATCCTGGAACTCGCGGGCAATGGTTATCAGCTCCCGTTCAGACAGGGGGCCGGAAAGGCCAATGGAAAGTACCGGAAAGAGAGAAACGTTGATCTCATTCACCCGTGGTTCATCAGCCTCTTGCGGGAGGTTACTGCGGGCAGTATCCACTTTCTCCCGCACATCCTGCAGGGCGGTGTCCGGGTCAAAACCGGCATCAAACTCCAGCATCACCGAGGCGTGCCCCTCCGAAGCTGTGCCCCGCATTTCCTTGATACCCTCAAGCGAGCGCAACTCCTGCTCCATAGGCCGCACCAGCAGCCGCTCCGCGTCTTCCGGGCTTATGCCTTCCAGCGTCATGGAGATATAGATCATGGGAATGGTAACGTCAGGATTTGCTTCCCGGGGGATTGTCTGAAAAGCGACTACACCACCCAGAATCAAAAACAGCAGGGTTAACAGTGTGGTGCGGCTGCGATCGATTGCGGCGAGAATGAGTGCGCGCATAATGGCTCAGCCCCGTTTGTCTGCGACATCGACAGGCTCAACGTACTCGCCCTCGCTGACAAATCCACCGCCACGTGTAATCAGGCGAATCTCATCGGGTAAACCGGTAACCCAGGCCCCCTCGGTCGAAACACTGAGCAGGGTTACCCTGCGGAAAACGACCTGGTTCTGCTCATCAACATATTTCACTCCGGGCCGACCATCTTCACCCAGAGACAAAAACGCCGGGGAAATAAAGGTAGCCTGAACATCCTCCAACGCAACGCGAAGGTTGGCGCTGCCACCAGCAATGCGTTTCTGCTCCGGATTTTCAACGGCGATCTCGACAGCAAAACTGCGGGTTCCCGGGTCTGCGGCGCTGGCAACAAAAGTGATCACACCCTCAAGCACATCCCCATCAAGAGGGCGCACCTGCACTTTCTGACCCGGCGCGACCTGCGCAACGGATTGCTGTGGCACCTGCCCTGTGGCTTTAAGCCGGTCGATCCGGACCAGGTCATACAAGGGTGAGCCCACCTGAACCAGACTTCCGGCCTCCACATTTTTACCGTTAATCACACCATCAAAAGGTGCCAAAGGCCTGAGATGGGAAACAGCAAGCTCCGCTGCCTTCAATTCAGAACGGGCGGCTGCAAGTTCGCTTTCGAGACCGAGAATTTCCGACTGGGAGGCCAGGTTGCTGGCACGCAGCCTGCGAGCTGCAGCCAGGTCTGCTTCCAGCTTTCTGACCTGTGCCTGCCAGCGCTCAACCTCTGCACTGCGGCCGTCCTCAGAAAGCGTTAACAATACATCACCGGCTTTTACCGAATCGCCGAGCTCTGCTTCAATGGTTTCAACGGTGCCTGCAATCCGGGCGCTCACTGTTACGGCACTCCACGGCTTAATCTGGCCCTGGAGCAAAAGACCCGGCTCATATAGTTGAGCATTGAGAGTTGTCACCTGAACCCGGGTCCGTTCCTGCTGCGCGACCTCCTGCTGTTCCGGAGCTTTGGTACTGGCAACCTTGATATCGCCCGTTGCCATCCAGATCACCAGAGCAATTACCACCACTATGGACAATCCCAGGGAACCCCATTTTACTCTGCTCATGAAATACCTACGCAGCATGAAAGCGATGAATTGCAACCAAAATAAAAGCACCATCCGAAAAAACTGAATTAAACGGTTGCAACCTGTTTAAAACGTGAGGTAGATTCTACACAGAATCTTTTTACGAATTCAGAGCAGATTGTCCGTTTTATGAATCTTAACTCCGTAATCATCCTTGCAGTGTCAGTCCTGGTGGTAGTGATACCTTCCGGGGGCTTTTGCGTGGATAAGCGGGTGAGATAGAGACAAGCCTGACGAAACACCAGAAACCCCCGGCACCGCAAGGTCCCGGGGGTTTCTTTTTTGCGGAAGAAAAAACAGGAAATACGACAATGAACGGCGCACAGCACATTCTTGAAACGTTCCACCGCCACAACATCCAGACGGTTTTTGGTTACCCGGGCGGCTGCATAATGCCGCTATACGATGCCCTGGTGGATGATGTGAACGTAGAACATGTGCTCTGTCGTCATGAACAAGGCTGTGCCCTGGCTGCAGACGGCTATGCCCGGGCCAGCGGCAAGCTGGGTGTTTGCATTGCCACCTCCGGCCCCGGCGCTACCAACCTGATTACGGGTGTAGCCAACGCGCACCGGGACTCAACCCCCATGCTGGTAATAACCGGCCAGGTTCCCTCCTCATTGATTGGCACAGATGCCTTTCAGGAAACCGATGTTCTGGGAATGACTCTTGGAATCGTAAAACACAGCTATCTGGTTGAGAGCGCAGACGAACTGCCTGTCATTCTGGATGAAGCCATTGAACTGGCTCAGAGCGGGCGACCCGGACCTGTATGGATTGATATTCCAAAGGATGTGTTACTGGCAGAAACTGCAGTTGCCCCGATCGGCCGTTCGAGACTGCGGGAAGCTGTATGCCCCGACCTCGCCAGCGCGATAGCCATGCTGCGAACAGCCCGCAAGCCTCTACTTTACAGTGGCGGCGGCATAAGCCTGGCCCATGCTGAAGAAAGCTTTCGCTATTTCGCTGAAAGCTCCGGGCTGCCAGCGGTAGTGACACTCAAGGGTATCGGAAACCCTGGCAAACACAGTGCTCACAACCTCGGCATGCTGGGCATGCATGGTTCCCGCGCTGCAAACCGTGCCGTAGATGAATGCGACCTCCTTCTGGTAATCGGTGCCCGCCTGGACGACCGCGCCACCGGCAAGCTGGAGGGATTTGCGCCAAATGCACGCCTGATCCACATTGACGCCGACGCGGCTGAAATGAACAAACTCCTGAATGCAAAGCTCGCAATTCGCGGCGACCTGAACGCCATTCTCAAAGAACTGACACTAACATTCAGAGAAGCACCTCTGGAGATCAGCGAATGGCGCAGGCAATGCCAGACCTGGCGCACGACAGGAGGTTTTCAGGCAGCAGATAATGAAGAGCCTCTGGCGCCAATTACTGGCCCGGCGTTCATTCGCCAGCTATCCCGGATTGCACCGGATGACACGACTATCGCGTGCGACGTTGGCCAGCATCAGATGTGGATAGCCCAGCATTACCAGTTCGACCACCCGCGCCATCATCTCACCAGCGGCGGCCTGGGCACCATGGGCTTTGGTTTGCCTGCGGCAATCGGGGCCCAGTTTGCCAGGCCTGACAGTACCGTTCTGAATGTAACCGGCGACGGTTCCTTCATGATGAACGCTCAGGAAATGGCCACCATCCGCAGGTATAACCTGCCAGTGAAACTGATCATTATGGACAACCAGTGCCTGGGCATGGTGCGCCAACAACAGGAACTGTTTTACAACAACCGGGAGAGCCAGATTAACCTTGACGACAACCCGGATTTCGTCGCCATGGCCCGGGCGTTCGACATCCCTGCCCTGAAAATTGAACGTACCGACCAGGTTCGCCGGGGTATTGAAACCATACTCGCCTACCACGGCCCGATGCTTCTGCATGTAGCTATTGCCCGGGATGAAAACGTCTGGCCAATTGTAAAACCAGGTGGGAGCAACAAAGAGATGATTGATGAAACCCGCCGCAACACCGCAGATAAAAAGGAGAAGGTTGCATGACCACTGAGAACGGCAATAACGCACCCAATTATACAATCACCTGTCGCATGAACCACGAAGCCGCTGCGCTTGAACGCTTGTGCCAGGTCGTTCGTATCCGCGGCTTCCGGATTGCGAAGATGGCAGTGGAAACGACAGACGGCGTTCTGGATATTGCTCTGACCGTTCAAGGCACCCGACCTGTAACTATGCTTCAATCGCAACTGGAAAAGCTGCACACTGTCGCGGAGGTTCTACTAACCACACCAGTCCTGGCACCTGCAGCAAGCCGCACGGCCTGACAGCCCGGGACGATGACAGGGAAAACCCGTGAGACTCCGCAATATTGCGCAACGCCATTCATTATTAGTCATCGTCCTGGCGCAGCTTTGCGGCACCTCGCTGTGGTTCAGCATAAACGGTGTCTGGCTATCCCTTTCCCGGGATCTGGGGCTATCTGAATCAGACCTTGGAAGCCTGACACTCTCAGTGCAGGCCGGCTTCATCACCGGCACACTGGCCATTGCAATTACAGGGCTGGCTGACCGCTATCGGGCCAGCTATATTTTTGCATGCTCCAGTCTGCTTGGAGCTCTGATGAACGCTGGTTTTGTGCTGACAGCATCTTCCCCGCCGTTCGACCTTGTCATGCGTTTTCTGACGGGCCTCTGTCTTGCCGGCATCTACCCGCTCGGTATGAAACTGGTTATAGGCTGGACGCCTAAACACACAGGAACTGCACTGGCCTGGCTGGTTGGCATGCTGACTCTCGGCACCGCCATGCCGCACTTGTTACGCGGCATAACGCCCGGCCTGCCCTGGCAATGGCCGTTACTAGGCTCCTCAGCGCTGGCCCTTCTTGGCGGCATGATGATTCTGTTTTTGGGGGATGGCCCTCACCTGCCTGTCAGCACTGCAAAAACGCGATTGCGCACAGGGCTTGCCGGGCTCAGATCGCCCAGATTCCGGGCAGTAGCCGGCGGCTACTTTGGCCATTGCTGGGAGCTTTATGCTTTCTGGACCCTGACACCATTACTTATCACGCGGGAAGTGCTTCGCATGCAGGCATCTCCAACAACAATACCCCTGCTTTCGTTTCTGGTAATCGGGTTAGGATTTTTCGGGTGTATATGGGGCGGCAAACTCAGCCGGCGATTTGGAAGTGAATGGGTAGCAAACGGTTCTCTGGCAATCTCAGGAATAATCTGCCTTGCCTACCCTTTTCTACCCTGGGCTCCACCCGGAACACTACTGTTTCTGCTGGCACTGTGGGGCATCACGGTCATTGCCGACTCACCACAGTTTTCTGCACTGGCTGCTGCTGCAGCCCCCAGAGAGTTCGTTGGCGCATCGCTGGCAGTAATGAACGCCATCGGCTTTGCACTGACCCTGCCTGCTATCTGGATCACCAGTAATCTATGGGAGTCTCAAGGGGCCTGGGTAACGCTTTGGCTCCTGCCTGGCCCAGTACTGGGGCTCTGGTCAATGCGGCGGCTCAGCAAGCTGAAAACCGACAAACCGGGTCTCCATATTCCCGGTAAGTAATCCTGTATAGCGGCGGCGGATTTCAAATCAGAACACGGCGCCGTAATGGTGCTCCCCCTGCGCTGTATGACCCAAGACCGTGCATACAATATCCGGCCTGCATTCCATTTTGTTCAGTACACGCCGCAGCCCCTCAAGATTTACAACATACTCTTTTGGTTCAATTGTAAAAAAATCAAGTTGGCTTGGAAGGTGCATGCACTATTTGCATAATCTGCAAAATGGAGCATGCACCATGAATCGTCGTAATTTCCTCAAAGGCGCTACCACATTATCAATAGGGGCCAGCCTTATTCCTCTTAGCCAGCTACTTCCGCGAAGTGCAATGGCTGCCTCAAACGAAACTGCCGTAGTTGTTATCGGGGGAACCATCAACAGCCTGGACATCCATCGCAGCGGCACCAACCGAACCAGCTACCAGGTCGCCATTAACTGCTACGACCGGCTGGTCAGCTTTGGCACCAAGGAAATGCCTGACGGTTCTCTGAGCTACGATTACAACAACGTCCAACCGGAAATGGCCGAGTCCTGGGAGATTAATGAAGACGGGACGGTTATGACCTTCAGGATTCGGGAAGGCGCTACCTTCTGGGATGGCAAGCCTGTCACAGCCCACGACGTAAAATGGTCCCTTGATCGCGCCGTCTCTCTCGGTGGCTTCCCTACAGTTCAAATGAAGGCCGGCCGTCTTGAGTCGCCGGACCAGTTCAAGGCCCTGGATGATCGAACCTTCCAGATCACCCTGCCATTTGCCTCCAAGCTGGCTTTACCCGACCTGGCGACACCCATTCCCATCATAATCAACTCGCAAGTTGCCAAAGCCAATGCAACCACGGAAGACCCTTGGGCAACAGAGTACCTGCACCGCACCCCTGCGGGATCCGGCGCATTCAAAGTGTCCCGCTGGAATGCCGGTGAACAGTTGGTTTATGAACGCAATGACGAGTGGGCATGCGGCCCTCTGCCCAGCTATCAGCGGGTGATACAGCGTGAGGTTCCGGCACAGTCAACCCGACGCGCTCTGATCGAACGGGGAAGCGTGACCGCATCACAGGACATCCCCAATAAAGACGCCAAAGAACTGGCCAGTAAAGACGGTATAAAAGTAGTCAGCACCCCTATTGAGAACTGTATCTACTCACTTTGTACCAATATGGATTTCGAACCGTTTAAAGATAAACGGGTTCGCCAGGCCATTGCCTGGTCTATTCCCTATGAAAAGATTTTTGAGCAGGCTGCCTATGGCCAGGGCATGCCCATGTGGGGAGGCACTGATGAGGTCACCAGTATCGCCTGGCCGCAAAAGTCGCCCTATGAACTGAATCTGGATAAAGCGCGGGAGTTGCTGGCACAGACAGACTACAAAGATGGCTTCGAAGTCCCGCTGTCTTTTAACCTGTCAGTTGCCGACTGGGCAGAACCAACCGCACTGCTGATTCAACAGGGCCTTGCCCAGATCGGTATCACCGCAACGATAGAAAAAATTCCAGGCGCCAACTGGCGCACCATTGCCCTGGTTGAGAAAAAGCTCCCGCTGCATCTGGAAAATTTTGGTGGCTGGCTGAACACCCCGGACTACTACTTTTTCTGGGCCTACATCAAAGGCAATCTTTTCAATTCCTATAACTATGACAACCCGGAGATGACCAGACTGATCGACGAAACCCTCGATATGGCCGTCACGGACCCTGCTTACACACCCAATGTGACACGGATGATCGAGATTGCCTTCGACGACATCCCCCGCATTCCTTTGTGGCAACCAACGCTGAACGTGGCCTTCAAGGAAGGTGTTGAAGGTTATGAATACTGGTTCCACCGCCAGATGGATATCCGTCCGCTGAAACCGGCCTGATTTCGTCATTGAGGAGTAACACGTGGCTCTCGGAGTAAAATCCAGGCGGGTACTGGCCCGCCTGTTACAGGCGGTCCCAACGATCTTCGGCATTCTGGTGGTCTGCTTTCTGCTGACCCGGGCATTGCCCGGGGATCCTGCGGCCTATTTTGCTGGCGATATGGCCGATGAAGCGTCCATTGAACAGGTACGTAAAAATCTGGGACTGGACCAGCCAATGCCGATGCAGTTCGTCACTTATGTGGGCGACCTGATACAGGGTGACCTGGGGGTTGCCATCTCAACCGGGCAAACCGTCGCCCAGGAGCTAGCAAAACGCTTGCCTGCCTCCCTGGAACTGACTCTGGCGGCCCTTTTGTTATCGCTGCTGATAGCCATTCCACTCGGGGTTCTGGCGGCAACCCGCCCCAACTCCTGGGTCGATCACCTGTGCCGGTTCCTCGTGACTGCCGGTGTGTCATTGCCGACTTTCTTCACCGGGCTGGCGCTGCTGTACGTATTCTACTATCTGCTAGGCTGGGCACCACCGCCCATGGGCCGGCTGGATATGATGTTTCTGGCACCGGAAACAGTCACAGGCTTCTATACCATTGACTCACTGATCGCTGGCGACTGGGCCCTGTTCAAGGCTTCCCTTGCGCAAATGGCGCTTCCGGTTATCACCCTTGCGTTGTTTACCCTTGCGCCCATAGCACGAATGACCCGGGCCGCAATGCTGCAGACCCTGGCCAGCGACTATGTCCGCACAGCCCGCGCAGCAGGGTTGAGCAGCCGTCGGGTTCTGATTGACTACGCATTCAGAAACGCCCTGTTGCCGGTTGTGACAACCCTCGGCATGGTGTTTTCTTTCGTGCTCGGTGCCAACGTGCTGGTCGAAAAGGTGTTCGCCTGGCCGGGCATTGGCTCCTTCGCTGTCGAGGCGCTGGTGGTATCCGATT
>Ga0209345_10001858_pt1 | contig 24421 bp, 23 predicted proteins | sample Cruoilmetagenom7_FD_187294 | JGI IMG/M metagenome (GOLD analysis project Ga0209345, IMG submission 187294) | Oil polluted marine microbial communities from Coal Oil Point, Santa Barbara, California, USA - Sample 7 (SPAdes) (version 2) | ecosystem: Environmental > Aquatic > Marine > Oil seeps ...
GGAGCCGTCGATCCTGCTCTTGGATGAGCCGATGGCGGGTATGAACGTCGAAGAGAAAGAGGACATGAGCCGCTTTATCCTCGACGTGAACGACGAATTCGGCACCACGATTGCCCTCATCGAACATGATATGGGTGTGGTCATGGACCTCTCCGACCGCGTGGTCGTGATGGATTACGGCAAGAAGATCGGCGACGGCACCCCCGACGAGGTGCGCAGAAATCAAGACGTGATCGACGCCTATCTGGGGGTCGCACATGACTGAGCTATACAGACCAACCTCGGCCGGATCGCGCATGCTTGCGCGGCTGGCCTCTGGGGCTCAGGCACTGCGCCCCATGCACTCTGCGGATAGGGAGTCAGTCTAATGCCTGATCAATTGATTTTCGGGATGGAGGTCGTGCTCAATGGCCTCATGGCAGGGGTGCTCTATGCGCTGGTCGCCTTGGGCTTTGTGCTCATCTACAAGGCGTCAGGCATCTTCAACTATGCGCAAGGTGTGATGGCGCTGTTTGCGGCGATGACCTTGGTGGGGATGATGGAGGGGCGCGTACCCTTCAGCCATTTGATCAACGCGATTTTCGGCACAGAAATCCATCACTTTGGGTGGCATCTACCGGGGCTGGTGGCAATCCTGTTGACCATGGTGATCATGGTGGTGCTCGCTTGGATCGTGAATCAGTTGATCTTCCGGCATCTAGTGAATCAGGAACCGATCATCCTCTTCATGGCGACGATTGGTCTTGCCTATTTCCTCGAAGGGTTTGGGGATATGATGTGGGGCAGCGACATCAAGAAGCTGGACGTGGGCCTGCCGCAAGGGATCAACGACTGGATAGACGCCACGACCTTCGAGATCATGGGCTACGGCTTTTTCATCGACAATCTTGATATTGTGGCGACAGGGGTGGCGGCGCTTTTGGTGATCGCTCTCGTGGCCTTTGCACAATATTCCAAGCAGGGTCGCGCGATGCGCGCGGTGGCAGACGACCATCAGGCGGCTCTGTCTGTTGGCATCTCGCTCAATTTCATCTGGGTCATGGTTTGGTCGCTGGCGGGGTTTGTCGCCCTGGTGGCGGGCATCATGTGGGGCACCAAGTCGGGCGTGCAATTCTCGCTCTCGCTGATCGCTCTCAAGGCATTGCCGGTGCTGATGCTGGGCGGCTTCACGTCGATCCCCGGTGCGATCGTGGGGGGGTTAATCATCGGGGTGGGTGAAAAGCTCTTTGAATTTGCGATTGGTCCCATGGTGGGCGGGGCAACCGAGAACTGGTTCGCCTATGTTCTGGCTCTTATTTTCCTCGTGTTCCGACCGCAGGGTCTGTTCGGCGAAAAGATCATCGAGAGGGTGTGAGACCATGCAAAAGCTCATCGCCATCGTCAACGTGATCGCCTGGGCCGGGTTCTGGTCGTTTGGCTATCTCGCGCTGTCGGCTCGGGTAGAAAACACCGGGCAGATGGTCACCGCCGCAGTCCTCGCCGCATTGGGTGGGGGTGTGGGTATGCTCGCATACCTCTGGCTGGTGCGCCACACCGAGGCCACAGGGTATGCCAAACCCGCAAATCGCGCGATCAAGCGCGAAGACGACGAAATCCATGGGGAGGTTCTCTAGATGTTTTACCGTGAGGCGGGGGATTTCAAGACCTCCTATACCGACGACAGCCAGACCTTTCCGATCAAGTTTGATCGTTACCGCTATTATGTGGTGCTGGTTTCGGCCTTTGCGGTAGTGCCGTTTGTGGTCAACGATTACTGGGTCAATGCGGTGTTTCTACCGTTTCTGATTTACGCGATTGCCGCCATCGGTCTCAATATCCTTGTGGGGTATTGCGGTCAGGTGTCGCTTGGAACGGGCGGGTTCATGGCCGTAGGGGCCTATTCGGTTTACAAGTTGATGACCAGCTTTCCCGACGTAAGCATTCTGATTCATATCATTCTTGCTGGCGTCATAACGGCAGCTGTCGGGGTTCTATTCGGCCTGCCGTCGTTGCGGATCAAAGGGTTCTACCTTGCTGTCGCGACCTTGGCGGCGCAGTTCTTTCTGGTCTGGCTCTTCAATCGGGTGCCGTGGTTCTACAATTACTCGGCCTCTGGCCAGATCAGCGCGCCCGAACGTTCCTTTTTGGGCGTGCCGGTCACGGGGGCGGAAACTGCCCCTTGGGCGGCCTATCTCTTTTGCCTCGTGTTCGTGGTGGCCTCGGCAATCATAGCGCGCAACTTGACGCGCGGTATGGCCGGACGCAAATGGATGGCGATCCGTGATATGGATATCGCCGCCGAGATCATCGGGGTGAACCCGCTCAAGGCCAAGCTCACTGCTTTTGCCGTCAGTTCGTTTTTTGTGGGCATCTCGGGCGCGCTGTTTTTCGCTGTCTATCTGGGCGCGGTCGAGGTGGGCGAGGCCTTTGGCATCAACAAGTCCTTCCTTGTTCTCTTCATGGTGATCATTGGTGGACTTGGGTCGATTTTCGGGAGCTTTGCCGGCGCCGCGTTTCTTGTGCTGTTGCCGGTGCTTCTCAAGAACACGCTTGTGGGGGGGCTTGGCTGGCCCACCGATCTTGCCGCGCATCTTGAGTTCATCATTGTCGGCGCGCTGATCATCATCTTCCTGATTGCAGAGCCGCATGGGTTGGCACAGTTGTGGCGGGTCGCCAAGGAGAAGTTGAGACTTTGGCCCTTTCCGCACTGAGGGATGGGTATTGGTGGGGTGACCCCACCCTAAGAAATTGGGCGTATCACACCGCGTCCAAGACAAGACGTCGGAAAAACCAAGGGAGGAATAAACCGATGAAACAGAGACTGCTGACGGCGCTGACCGCCGCCATGTTGGTCGCAAGCCCGGCGCTGGCCGAGCTAACGATCGTTGATACCAGCTATCGCACTGGGCCTTACGGCGCGAATGGCATCCCGTTCTCGGACGGCTACCAGGATTACTTTACCCTGCTCAACGAGCGCGATGGCGGCATTGGCGGGGAGAAAATCAATCTGGTGGAATGCGAGACGGGCTATAACACTGAAAAAGGGGTGGAGTGCTATGAAGCCACCAAATCCGCGGGCAATGGCGCGCTGATCTATCAGCCGCTCAGCACCGGCATCACGTATCAGCTGATCCCCAAGGTTTCCTCTGATGGCATCCCGATGCACACGATGGGCTATGGCCGCACCTCGGCCAAGAATGGCGAAGTTTTCAAGTGGGTCTTCAACTACCCTGCCAACTACTGGGATGGCGCAAGCCACGCCATAACCCATATTCTGAACGAGAACGGCGGTGATATCAAAGGGCGAAAGATAGCGCTCGTTTATCACAACTCTGCTTATGGCAAAGAGCCGATCCGCACATTGGAAGAGCTGGCCAAGAAGCATGGCTTTGAACTGACCCTGTTGCCGGTCGAACATCCCGGGCAGGAACAAAAATCGCAGTGGCTCCAGATCCGCCGCGAAAAGCCGGACAATGTGCTGATGTGGGGCTGGGGCGTGATGAACCAAGTGGCCGTGCAAGAGGCGGTCAACATCCGCTATCCCATGGACCAGTTCATCGGTATTTGGTGGTCCGGCTCCGAGAATGACGTAAAGGCCGCCGGTGAGGGCGCCAATGGCTACAAGGCACTGACATTCCACAATCTTGGGGATGAGTATCCGGTCTATGACGACCTTCGCAAATTTGTGGTGGATGGCGGAAAGGCCGCTGGTGCAGGCGATCAGGTGGGCTCAGTGCTCTATAACCGGGGCATGTATGCCGCGATGCTGGCCGCCGAGGCGATCAAGACCGCGCAGGAAATGCACGGCGTGTCCGCGATCAACGCAGCGCAGATGCGGGACGGCATGGAGAATCTTGAAATGACTGAGGCCAAGATGGCGGCGCTCGGCCTGCCCAACTTTGGCCCCGAGTTCAAGGTCAGCTGTCAAAACCACGGTGGCAACGGCTTTGGCGCCGTGTCGCAATGGGATGCGGCTGCGGGCGAGTTCAAGCTGATCACCGACTACTTCCAGTCGGATCAAGAGATCATCTCGGCGCTCGTGGCCGAGGACAGCGCGGCCTTTGCCGCCGAAAGCGGCATCACGCCGGGCTGCTGATCTGAGTGAGCCATTCCGGTCGCGGAGTGATCCGCGGCCGGAGACCATGAGTGTTTTGACAAGATGACGACGGGGCTGTCCTGTCTGTCTGAGACGGAGATCTGTGATGCTGGATACTTCCCCACGCGACGAGACCCTGCTTGAGGTCAACAACATCGAGGTGATCTACAATCACGTCATTCTCGTACTCAAGGGTGTCAGCCTCAACGTGCCCAAAGGCGGAATAACGGCCCTCTTGGGCGGCAATGGCGCGGGCAAGACCACAACGCTCAAGGCGATTTCCAACCTGTTGAAATCCGAGCGTGGCGAGGTGACCAAGGGTACGATCACCTACCGCGGTGAGCGGGTACAGGATCTCATGCCCTCTGATCTGGTCAAAAAGGGCGTGGTGCAAGTAATGGAAGGGCGGCATTGCTTTGAGCATCTGACGGTCGAAGAGAACCTCTTGACCGGGGCTTATACGCGTGGTGTTTCGCGTGGCGAGATTGATGCAGATCTGAACATGGTTTACGACTATTTCCCTCGCCTCAAGGAGCGGCGGAAATCACAGGCTGGCTATACCTCAGGCGGAGAGCAGCAGATGGTCGCGATTGGTCGGGCGCTGATGTCGCGCCCTGAGACAATCCTCTTGGATGAGCCAAGCATGGGCCTTGCGCCGCAACTTGTGGAACAGATCTTTGGCATCGTGAAATCGTTGAACGAAGAGCAGGGCTACACGTTCCTGCTGGCTGAGCAGAATACCAATGTGGCGCTGAGGTTCGCGCATTACGGCTATATCCTCGAATCCGGGCGCGTGGTGATGGATGGCGATGCCAAAAGCCTGCGTGAGAACCCGGACGTCAAGGAATTCTACCTTGGAATGTCGGATGAGGGGCGCAAATCGTTCAGGGACGTGCGCAGCTATCGCCGCCGCAAGCGTTGGTTGGCGTGACGCGCGGTTTCCCGTTTGCATGACCCTGCGCCAGAGGATGATGGCATGACCCAGTATTTTGATTCCCTTGAGACCCGAAGTGATGAGGCGCGCGCCGAAGCTCTGACACATCTGCTGCCTCAGCAGATCGCGCGGGCGCAGGTCTTGCCGGGCTATGCTGGGGCTTTGGATGGATTTGACGCGGCACAGATGACTGACGTGGCCAATCTGGCGCGCCTGCCAGTGCTACGCAAATCTGACATGGGGCGCGCGCAAGGACAGGCCGCGCCGTTTGGCGGGCTCACGAGTCGTGCCGCGCATGATTTTGCGCATGTGTTTCAATCGCCGGGGCCGATATATGAGCCGGGAGGCGTGGCCCATGACTGGTGGCGGATGGGTCGATTTCTGCATGCCTGCGGTGTTGGTAGGGGCGATATCGTGCAGAACTGCTTTTCCTATCATTTGGTGCCTGCCGGAATGATCTTTGAGAATGGCGTGCGCGCGGTCGGCGCTGCGGTTTTGCCGGCCGGGACGGGCCAGACCGAATTGCAGGTGCGTGCTGCATGTGATGTGGGGGTCACCGCCTATGCCGGTACGCCCGATTACCTCAAAGTTATCCTCGACAAGGCCGAAGAGATGGGAGTGTCACTCAAGATCACAAAGGCGGCCGTCGGGGGCGGGGCGCTGTTTCCGTCGCTGAGGGCGGAGTACGCCGAGCGGGGCATTCAGTGTCTGCAATGCTATGCCACGGCTGATCTGGGCAATATCGCCTATGAAAGCACGGCACAGGAGGGGATGATCGTCGACGAGGGTGTGATCGTCGAGATCGTGACCCCCGGCACGGGCACCCCTGTCGCCCCCGGCGAGGTGGGCGAAGTGGTCGTGACGACGCTTAATCCTGACTATCCGTTGATCCGTTTCGCCACGGGCGATCTCAGTGCGGTGATGGAAGGGACAAGCTCCTGTGGCCGCACAAACCTGAGGATCAAGGGCTGGATGGGCCGCGCCGACCAGACCACCAAGATCAAAGGCATGTTCGTCCGTCCTGAGCAGGTGGCCGCTTTGGTGGCGCGGCATGACAGCATTTCACGCGCGCGTGTTATTGCCAGCCGTGAGGGCGAGGCAGATGTGATGACCGTTCGGATCGAGGCCGCTGGCGGTGAGGCCGAGCATTTTGCCGGGTCAGTTGCCGAGACACTCAAGCTCAAGGGCCGGATCGAAATCGTGCCACCCGGCAGCCTGCCCAATGATGGCAAGGTGATCGAAGACCTGCGCAGCTACGAGTGACGCCGCCTAAATCTTGAGAAGATTTCGGACCGCGATCTATTCAAGATCGCGTGGCCGTCATGAGAACCGATTGGCGTCATAAGGCGCAAGGTCGATATTCGGGCGCTTGCCGCTCAAAAGGTCGGCCACGATCCGCCCCGTCTTGGGGCCAGCTGTCAGCCCAATATGCTGGTGTCCAAAGGCCGCATGTACACCCGTGCGCCCAATCTCGCCAATCAGCGGCAGGCTGTCGGGTGTAGACGGGCGAAAGCCCATCCATTCCTCGACACCCTTATAGGTCAAATCGGGAAAGACGCGTGCCGTGCCACGCCGGATTAAATCGAGCGGCGCGCGGGATGGACCCTTGGTGATACCGCCAAGTTCGACTGTTCCTGCACAACGAAGTCCATGCGCCATCGGGTTAACAGCGAATTTGCTGCTGGCGATGATCATCGGGTTGCGTGGCATCTGCGAGGGTTTGTTGAAGTGCAGGTGATAGCCGCGCTCGGCCTCGAGCGGCACCTTCAGGCCAAGTTTTTGCATCAGGGGTTTGGACCAGATCCCGGCCGCCAGCACAGCACTATCGCAGGGCATTTGGCCGCGATCCGTTTCGACACCAGAGATGTGTCCATCCGAGAGCGTAATGTCGCGGACTTCGGCCTGGACAAAATGCCCGCCTTCGTCCTCTAGGACAGCGGCCAGATCGGCCATGTAGGCGCCGGGATTCAGAATGTGACCATGGCCCTTGAGCGTTGCGAGGCATTGGATCGCGGGTCCGAGCATCGGCTCTGCCTCTTGCACGGCACCACCTTCCAACAACTCGGGCACATAGCCCGCCTCACGTTTGAGCGCCCAGCCATAGGCGTCAGCCTCAAATTCGGCTCGGTTTTCATAAGCGTAGCTGAAATCACTGGAGGCCACCCATTTTTCGGCCCGCGTTCCGCGTGTGAGGGCAAGGTGTTGATCCAGACTGTCGCTGACAATGGCGGTGATCCCTGCCACCATGCGCCGCGTGTCTTGGTCATTGGCGTTGGCCGCGAATTTTATCAACCACGGGATCAGACGCGGGAAATAGGACCATTGCACAAAGAGTGGCTTATAGGGGTTCAGGGCATACTTCAGCCCGGTCGACAGCACGCCGGGCGTGTTGCCTGGCACAATTGCCCATTGCGCCAAGAGCCCGGCATTGCCAAAGGACGCGCCTGCGCCGGGGCCATCCTTGTCGAGCAGTGTCACATCGTGACCCGCCCGGCGCAGCCATATCGCAGCACTCAGCCCGCATATACCCGCGCCGATGACGATGATCTTGCTCGACATGATGTGCTGTCCCCTTTCTGTTTGCCTGCACGTTGGGCAACAGGGTGGGGGAATGCAAGAGAATGGTTCAGACCTTCTTGGGCTTTTCCGCCACTGTGCCGCCTGCTGCCTGCCAGCCTTTGAATCCGTCGCTGATGTGGCTCACGTTTTTCAGCCCCATTTCCTGAGCAGTTTGCGCTGAGAGAGCCGAGCGCCAGCCGGAGGCGCAGTAGAACACAAACCGATTGCCGCTTTGGAACTGCGGTTTTGCATAGGGGCTTTCGGGGTCGATCCAGAATTCCAGCATGCCGCGCGGACAATGGAACGCGCCAGGAATCATCCCGTCACGCTCCAACTCGCGAGGGTCTCGCAGATCGACAAAGGTCACGCCGTCGCAGCCGTGAAGGTTGAGCATCTCTGCGGCGGGACCGTGCTCGACCACCGCATTGGCCTCGGCCACCATATCCTTGATCTTTTTCACTTGTGTCTCCTCAGCTATGCCTTTTGTTTGCACGCTATCGTGTGCGGTGCCGGATGGAAACCCGGCCTACGCTTGACTTTGGGCATGGCTTGGCTCAGGGCTGCGCGCGATGGAGGGGTAGGCATGACCGACACTGAAAAGAAACCCAACCGCCAGCAGGTTTTTACACTGCTGGTGGAAATTGGCCGCAAGGCTGGGGACGGGCTGCCCGACAAGGCGACAGGGGCCGCGCTGATGGTCTATGCGTCTGGCGTCGATGAGGCTGAGGCGGTGCGTGAGACCGTAGCGATCCTTAAACAAGCCGATTGCGCGCCACTTGACGTGTCAGGGTACGGAACATTGGCCGAACGAGAGGCTGAAGGTCACGATATATCCGATGAAGAGCGCGCCTTGATGCAGCGCGCTTTGGATGAAAATTCTGTGATCGTGGCGCAGATGACGCCATTCTTTGACTGATATTACTATCTGCCGGATATTCTTCGGCGTCAGCCTCTCATCTGGGGTGCATAATTGGCTAATCCTTGGAAATCGCGCAATCTGCGACCAATTATCGCGACGAAGTATAATTACGCCACGTTAACTCTCGCTTGGGTCGTAAGAATCTGCCGACTTTTCAATACACTGCAATCTATGCGATTATTTTTCGCCGGTCTTATTCGTCTGGGTCCGCAGAGCCGGCGAGCAGAATAAAATTCTGCTTCCCATTATTAAATCGCCACGTATTTATGTATTGGGGCAATTATTGGAAGACGGTTTTCCAGATGATCCAACCTATACAATAGGTTGGACTACACTTTTTCTGATGATTGGCCATTTTAAGGATTGGGATCTCAGTGACATCAACTGATGACCGATTTGGCAGAGTGTTACAAAGGTAGAAGCTCTGATGCAAAGACACTTGATGGACCAGAATGTGACTGAGGCGGGCGCGCGTCGCCGACAGATTTCATTTGCCTTCGTCTGGTTTGGGCTTGTCTTCACCTTTGGCTGGATGGTTCTCACAGCGCTGAGCGGTGAGATTGAGGTATTCTTGATCGGCGCGCAGGCCTTTAGCGGGTTTGCCCTCGTGCGGCTGTTCAAGACCCGCTTGCCTTTGGTCTGGGCCAACACCTGTTGGCTGACCTCTACCAACGTCGCTATTTTTCTGGGTGCTTGTGTGGTGCACCCAACCGGACAGGTGGACATCATGTTGATTCCGATGGTGGGATTCCCCTTTGCCGTGTTCTCGATCTACCGTGACCGGTTTCATATCGCGGTGCTGGTGGCTCTGCCTGTGGTGTTATGGGCTGTTTGGTTTGTCACGCAGGGGAATTGGCCTTTGATCATCGGCGAGGCAACCGCCGAGCGGATCTACGCACCGATGGCGGCCCTGACGGCGTTCAGTACGATCGTTTACCCTGTTCTTTATTTTGCGATTGTCTCGGCGCAGCATTCGCTCGAGATCAAGCGCGCGCGGCGGGATGCCGAGCAATCTAGCCGAGCCAAGACCGTGTTGCTGTCAGGTATCAGCCATGAAATGCGCACGCCCTTGAATGCGGTGATCGGTCTCGCTGATTTGTTGCGGGACGATGCGCAACGCAGTGGCGATGTACGGCAGGCCGAATATGCCAACCGGATCATGGAAGCAGGAGAGACCTTGCTCGCGACGGTGGATAAGACCATGCATTTCGCCGATATCGCAGCCCGCCGCACCTCGGTGACACTTGCGCCGGTGCGCGTCGCGTTGGTGATTGATCGAGTTGTCGCACGCTATCAGGAAGAGGCATTGCGGCGAGGCGTTCTGCTGCAAGTGGAGGACACCAAAGCCACTGTGCTCGCAAATACTGCTTTGTTTGAGGATGCTTTGGGGCAATTGGTAGAGAACGGTGTGCGCTATTGCGGGTCCGCGGGCACTGTCTGGGTTCAGGTCAAGAGCGAAAGAGCCGGGTATCACCGCATCACCATTGCTGACAATGGCCCCGGGTTCGGCGCAGTCGATCCGGCATTGGCCTTCGCACCGTTCGAGCGACTGGCGCACGCCACAGGGACGACGTTTGGCGCAGGAATGGGGCTTGCCCTCGCGCGGATCAAAGCTGAAGCGATGTCGGGCACTGTCGGGATAGATTTCGATGTCCCAAGCGGTGCGCGGGTCTGGATCGAATTGCCCGCCTCGATTGAAGCGGCGGCGTCCTGACTCTGGCTCAGGCTGCGCGGTTCATCGCCAAAGTTATTGCCTCATAGGGCTTGAGCACCGGCCAGATCGGCCTTGGGTGTTCGGGCAGGCGGGCGCGGTCAAACTCGGCCAGCACGCTGGCACGCAGCAGGTCTGGATTGCGCCGGAGACGCCCGATATAAAGACTCTCCGTGCGGGTTCCGGCTGCAATGATCTCTTCATGTCCGGGCAAGAGGAGATGGTGATAGCTGACGATGTCAGAGGCCTCGGCGAAAAGCGCAGAGAAGCCGTTGACCAGATGGCGTGCCGGGACCAGAACTGCCTCGCAACCGAAGAGGTACTCCACTTCAGAGCCACGGATCACCAACCGTTGTTGCGGAGAGACGACAATATCGTGCCGCAAGCCGAAATAGGGCGCGCGTAGCCGGACCGGACGAAAACTTCCCATGGCAGGCACGCGCCGCGCAACGGTTTGCAAGACCGGGACAATTTGCCCTTCGTCCGTATCCACCAGATCGCCTCGCTTGAGGTGACCCGCTGGCACATAGCCTTGCGGAGTACAAACCGGCACGCTTGCGCTCAGTCCGGGCATCGGGCCAATCGGTTCGATCTGGGTTGAAAGTGCGACAAAGATGACATCGGGGTCCATTTGGCGTTGACGCGGATCCGTCAGCACGGTGCGCAGGTCAGCAAGCGGCATTGGGTGTGGCGGCGGGAGCAGAATGCTATGCACGCGGTCCATCTCGGGCCGCTCGAGGGACAGGCGTCCCCAACGTGCCGGAGCGTCCCAAGCATAGGTCAGACGCAAGGTGTCTGTGCGGTCATCGGCGCGGTAGGGCAGGGTTGCATGGCGCACATCGCCTGCCTGCGTCTCGATCAGCACAATTCCCCCGCCCGGCAAGGCCTGAAGCGAAAACCCTCCGCTCCAAGGATGGCTGCGGCTGAACGCGAGAAGAGTTTGCGGTCGCCCCTCTGACGACAGGCGGGTTTCGATCATCAGCGTGCCACGTGCCATCAGGGCGCAATCATGCGGTGGGGTCACCGCCTTTGACTGTGGCACGTCAAGCCCGCTCAGGGCGAGCCGCCCGCCGCTCTGATCTGAGAGACCGATCCATCCCACCGCTCAGGCCGCCAGTCCCTGCGCCACCAAGAGCCTTGCCTCATAACTCTTGAGGGTGCGGCGGGCGGCAGCGCTATATCCCACCCCGGTATCGGGGTCGATTTCCGGGAAAAGCGCGCAAATTTCAGCGATGATCTCGGCTTCGAAACTTTGCGTTGTTTGTGGTCCGGGCAAGAAACTTTCCGTGGCGAGCCCTTCTGAGAACACCACCTGATGTCGATCAAAGAGGATATGCACGTAATCGACCATGCCACCTTCTACCCTGCGCACTGAGCGGTCGTTGACCAGATCTCGGGCGGCAATCAGAACCTCGCGTTCGCCAAAGAGCAACTCGGCCAGACTGTCACGGATCAGCACCCGGTGCAGAGGGGAGAGGAGCAACTCCCGGTGCCGCCCAAATGTATTGGCAGCGATGCGGATCGGGGCGAATGCACCCTCTGCCGCAACGCGCCGCCGCCCGATCCAGCGCAATGGTTGTGGCCCCTCGTCTTGGGTGATCACCAGATCTCCGGGCCGTAGGGTTTCTACGCTGACCTCGCCGTCCGGTGTGCGGATCGAAGTACCGACAACAAAACATGGCACCGAATTGACGGTGACAAAACCCACATCGGTCTGGCCAGTGCTGCTCTGGACCTCATAGGTGAAGTTGAAGACCTCGGTGTCACCATCGCCTATCACCTCAATGGTGCCATCGGCATTCAACTGGATTTGCTGACCGGAATTCAGCGTGACGGTATCGCCAGCCACCACGGCCATGCCGTTGATATGGGTGATGACCAAAGTGCCTGCTGTGTTGTTGACGTCATTGCCAAGCAAGTCAATTATGCGCGTCCCATCCGGGAAAAGCGTTGTCAGATCATCCATAGCGACCAGCGTGGTCTGAACGCTATTGGCCGCAATCAGGACGGTCGAGTCGTAGTTGGCGTCGGTCACGTCCGCGATGCCGATGCGGATTGAATTCACTTCGCCGGAATTCACTGGGATGGTTAGGGTCATGGTGACGGTAAACCCGTCCATCTCGGTATTGAACTGATCTTGTGTGTTGTTGATGAATAGGTTGCTGTTGGACCCGCCATTGAGATTGTTGGGGTCAATGTCGCCGTCTCCGACGCTCAGGGGCACAAGGCTGCCATTGATCCAGACGCCAAAGAAATCCTGAAACGCACCTACGGCGAACTCCGGATACTCCTCAGAGGAAAAGACGAACTGCATCGTCATCACATCGCCGGTTGGGATAAAATCCACATCCAAAAAGGAGGCGTCATATGTCTGAGCGCCCGCGGCGGCATTGAAATCTGCCACGCCGTTCGGGCCGCTCGATGTGGTGGTGGTGTTGGCGCTCTGGTTCGATTGAAAGAAGTTGTTGTTGGTGAAACCGCGCAAATCGCCCGTTGAGAACATGACGCCGGTATCGCTTGGGACGACTCCGGGTGATATGGCGTCACCGTTGCTGTATATGCCCGATGAATCCCGGTCCCCGGTATAGGAGGCGCTGATCACTTCAACGCCGTCCCCAAAAATTGTCTGTGCCATCTGAATCGCAGATGCGTTCAGGTTGATTGGAATTTCTACGCCCGCAACCATCGTCCTGCCTGCCCCCGTTTTGGAGGCAGCGCACTCATTGACACGCGCAGTCCCTTAGACTGCCCGATCCGGGATGCAAACGCGCGTGTCGATTGCCTAGACTGCGCCTTGCTGCTCGAATGTCGCGGGCCAATCTGTCCTTTTCGGATCTAGCGGCCCTGACGTGGTATGTTTGCCCTGCCTCGGGTGTTTTTATATCCTTTCGGATAGCAAATTAATTCACGGTTGTTAAGGTTTAATCGCTGAAGGGCACACCAACCGGTCTATGTGTTGCGCGCGCGCTCTCTCCGCACTGCGGTTTGCGCTCGATTACGATCCGCGCTAGGCCTGCGGCCAAACCCGATTGACAGGATATGATCCATGCCTTTGCCTCCGCTTGATGCTGCCCGACTGACTGCCGACCTCATTCGCTGCGCCTCTGTCACGCCCGAGGAGGGAGGAGCTTTGCAATTGCTGGAGCAAGTTCTGACCGGCGCAGGTTTCACCTGTGTTCGGGTGGATCGCGGCGGCATTGCCAATCTCTTTGCACGTTGGGGAGAGAAGGGTGCCGCGCGCGCATTCGGCTTTAATGGTCACACGGATGTCGTGCCAGTGGGGGATGTCGAAGCCTGGAGCGTCCCACCGTTTGGCGCGGTTGAGAAGGCTGGCATGCTTTGGGGACGAGGGGCCACGGATATGAAGTCTGCTGTGGCAGCCTTTGTCGCGGCGGCAGTTGATATGGTGCGCGACGCACCGCCCAAAGGGGCAATAATCATAACCATCACAGGCGATGAAGAGGGCGATGCAGTAGACGGAACGGTGGCACTGCTGGACTGGATGGCGGCAAACGATGAGCGCATGACGGCCTGTCTGGTCGGAGAGCCCACTTGCCCCGAGCGCATGGGCGAGATGATCAAGATCGGACGGCGCGGGTCGTTGTCCGCATGGTTCACGCTGACTGGCGTACAGGGGCATTCTGCCTATCCGCACCGGGCCAAGAATCCGCTACCCGCCATGGCGCGGCTTATGGATCGGTTGGCCTCGCACACTCTTGATAGTGGCACCGCGCATTTTGATCCCTCGACGCTGGCGGTGGTTACAATCGACACCGGCAATCCCGCAACCAATGTGATCCCGGCAAGTTGCCGCGCCACAGTTAACATTCGGTTCAACGATGCCCATACAAGCCAGAGTCTGATCGCGTGGATGCAGGCTGAGTTGGACGGCGTGAGCGATGAGTTTGGTGTCGCTTGCGAGATGCGTGTCAAGGTCTCTGGAGAGAGCTTTCTGACGCCGCCTGGACCTCTCTCTGACCTGGTCACACGCGCGGTTGAGGCGGAGACCGGCGTAAAGCCTATGCTATCGACAACTGGCGGCACGTCGGATGCGCGGTTCGTCAAAGATCATTGCCCGGTGGTAGAGTTCGGCCTCGTCGGGCAGACGATGCATCAAGTGGATGAGCGGGTTGAGGTGGCACAGATCCACCAACTCAAGGCGATTTATGCGCGCATTCTGAGCGATTATTTTGCCTAAACTGGTAACGATACGCAAATACCTTATCGTCATGGTCAAGGAACCGCGCCCCGGTCGGGTCAAGAGCCGGCTGGGAAGAGATATCGGGATGGTCGCCGCAGCGTGGTGGTTCCGGCATCAAGTAAAGAGGCTTTTGCGCGCAGTCGAAGATCCTCGCTGGCAGGTGGTCCTTGCGGTTTCGCCCGACAATGCTGGTCTGCAGAGCCGTGTTTGGCCCTCGCATCTGCCTCGCGTGTCGCAGGGGCCGGGTGATCTGGGGGACCGAATGGGACGCCTCTTGCGCGGAATGTCGCCCGGACCTGTATGTATCATAGGCGCGGATATCCCGGGCGTCAGCCGACGCCATATCGCCAAGGCCTTTGCGTCTCTTGGGCCAAATGACGCTGTGCTCGGCCCCGCACACGACGGTGGGTACTGGCTGGTCGGGCTGAAGCGGTCGCGCGGTATCTCCACCGCGCTCTTTCAAGGTGTGCGCTGGTCGACTGAGCATGCGCTAGAGGATACAGTCGCCACTTTGCGCGGAGCGCGCATTGGGCTCCTTGATAGCTTGCGAGACGTTGATACGGTGAGTGACCTCAGGTCGGCGGCACCCCACAGCGCTTGTGCTCGCCTAAGAGGCGGTTGAGACGCTGTCGGGTGTTCAGACAGAGTTAGCGTTTGCGATCGCGACGGCTGCTCATGGGCTGGAACGCGACACCAACATGTGCCTCACAATATGGTTTGCCGGATTGCACCGGAAGGCCACAAAACCAGAAATCAGGCGTTGCGGGATCGCCCACAGGCCATTTGCAGGTGCGTTCTGTCAGCTCCATCAGGGTCAGTTTCTTGGCTTTCTTCTCAATCGCGCTCACTTTTGCCAAGGCTTCTGGGTCGATCTCATTGGCCGAGGGTTGCGGCGGAAGGGGTTGGCCTGCGGGGATAATCGCTTTGACCCGGCTGATAGGTGCAACGGGGGCTGGATCGTTGACGGGCTCCTGTCTGGCATCCGCCTTGACTGAGGGTTTTGGCGTGGGCTTCGGTTGTGGTGCCTCGGCGGCTTTTGCTGCCGTGGGTTTGGTTTTTTGGTCCGGAGTACTGGGCGTCGCAGCCCCGGTTGAGCCTGTGCCATTGCGGTTTGACAGTCCAAGGCGATGCACCTTACCAATGACTGCGTTGCGGGTCACGCCGCCCAACTCCTTGGCGATTTGGCTTGCGGATTGACCCTCGCCCCACATCTTCTTCAGCAATTCAACGCGTTCGTCATTCCAGGACATCGGGGTTTCCTTCGGTCAAAAGGCGGACCGGGCCCCGGGCCCGCCGCCTTGTAAATCTGATCAAGGCTCTATTCTAGTCACTGGCGTGTGAGTTACAAGGCATCGAATCGCGGGCAGACGGCTGGATGCCGGAGAAACTTCCGAAAATCAGCGCGAAACGACGGACATAAGGAGCGGCACATGTCAGATCACGCAGAACGTGGCGGTATGACTTCACCTGCAACTATGGGAGCGCGGCGATTTGGCCGTGTCAACTGGCTGGGCTTGGCGACCCTTGCAGAGCGAGAAATGCGTCGTTTCATGGCAGTCTGGACCCAGACCATCATGGCCCCGCTGGTGACGGCCGGTTTACTTCTGTTGATTTTCAGCATTGCCATCGGACCTGCACGCGGTGATGTGATGGGCGTGCCGTTCACCACCTTCATTGCGCCGGGTATCCTTATGATGACGGTCATTCAGAACGCTTTCGCGAACACCTCTTCGTCAATTGTTATCTCCAAGGTTCAGGGCAATATTGTTGACACGCTCATGCCGCCCCTCTCGGCAGGGGAATTGGTGCTCGGCTATCTGGCGGGCGGGGTCGGTCGGGGCCTGCTTGTTGCAGTTGCAATCTGGCTTGGGCTATGGGTTTTTCTTGGGATCGGGTTAGCGCATCCGCTTTGGGCACTTTGTTTTGTCTTGCTTGGCGCTGCCTTTCTGAGCGGGATTGGTATTGTCGCTGGGATATTTGCCAACAAATTTGACCAGATGGCGGCAATAACCAATTTTATCGTGACGCCCTTGGCGTTTCTGTCGGGCACGTTTTACTCGGTCGAAGCGTTGCCACCGGTGCTCTATACGATCACCCATTTCAACCCGATTTTCTATCTGATCGACGGGGCTCGCTATGGTGTGATTGGCGTGTCGGACAGCGATCCTATTCTTGGGCTCGCCGTGGGCACCGGCGCTACTCTGGTGATCTGCCTGATTGCCTGGCGTATGTTGGCGACGGGGTATCGGCTCAAGGCCTGACCAAAACAGATCGGGATGGGTTCGAAAGGTCAGCCGGCAAAATGGTGGACTGGCAGTATGCTAAGCAATGGCGCCATGACGCCTGATTGAGCACGTTTGTTCTTGATTCCCATTTGAGCTTAGACGTCTTGGCGATCTGCTATCTCAGCGACAGACCTGTTCAGCGCGCTGAGCATAGGAACTATAGGCCTCCCAAAACCGTTCGTCGCCAGATCGGTTGGATTGGCGAACATCCTGCGCCGCCTGAGGATCGCGGTAGAAACGGACAGCACGTCGTTGTTGTGACCCACTCAGTGTCTCATTCGCAACCGCCTGAATGCAGCCGCAGAGTGCAGGGGACCGTGCCTTGCGGTCGGATTGCATGCAGGCTGTATTGAGCGGGCCGGTCGCCATTGGCATGCGGCGCGTATCGCCGCGAAAGCCATCAGACCCCCCGCAGCCCGCCAGTGCCAGAAGTGCGCTTAACATCACCCATCGCATCATTGCTCGTGCCTCATGCTCTTTTTGCTCTGCCCTGTCTCGGGCCTTTGTCGTGCAGGGATATTTGCCCCATCGGCGCTGAATTTTCAATTCACAAGATCGCCTCAGCCTGCAACAGTCGCCTCAGGTCACTTGTGCCACTTCTAAACTTCAGGAGCCACCGATTATGGAGATTTCCGTCTCCAATTTAATTCTTCTGGGATTTCTTGTCCTGATGTTGCAGCCTTTGTTGACAGGCCGAGTGTTTGCGTTTCGTCGGGAACAGGCAATTCGAATGATCGAGCGACGGCGCAAAAGCCGCGTGATCACGATGATACATCGGCAGGAAAGGCGAAGCCTGTTTGGGTTCAACATGACAAACACGATTGGAATGGAGGATGCGCAATCCATCATTTCCGCGATCAAGGCGACGCCCCGTGACACACCGATTGATCTCGTTCTCCACACGCCTGGGGGGCTGGTCCTTGCCGCGATGCAGATTGCACGCGCGGTCGAGGCGCATCCCGCAAAGGTGACCATATTTGTGCCGATCTATGCAATGTCGGGCGGCACACTCATTGCACTTGCCGCCGATGAAATTGTGATGGGTGAGTTTTCAATGTTGGGGCCGATTGACCCGCAGATCATGGGGATCTCCGCCGCCTCGATTGTCGCCGCTCGAGATTCCAAACCGGTTGAACATGTCTCGGATATCGCTCTCGTTCTCGCGGATGTCAGCGACAAGGCCATTCGTCAGGTCAAGCGCGGTGCCGTCGAGCTGATGACTCCGCGCCTAGAGCAGGCCAAGGCCGAGCAATTGGCTGAGACGCTGGCGTCCGGGACGTGGACGCATGACTATGCTCTCACAGCCACTGAAGCAGCCGGCTTGGGGTTGCCGATTACCGTAGGTTTGCCACCCGAGATTCTAGACTTGATGAAACTTTACCCCGCGCCCGTCAAACAATCGGCGGTCGAATTCTTACCGTTTGATCCACCAGGCCGACGCGGCTGACGCTATTTTTTCTTCTTTGATTTTTTGGATTTTTTCTCGGGGTCTGGTTTCTTCGCCTTCTTCACTTTGTCTTTTTTGGATTTTTGACCCTCTGCAGCCTTGGCGTCCTTCTTTTTCGCCTTGGAGGCTTTCTTCGACTTTGTCGTGTCCTTCGAGGGTTCGGACTTCGCGGCGGCGTTCAGCTTGGTCTTCTTTGAGGCTTTGGCGGGGCTCTCTTTGGTGCGCTCTGGTGAGGCTGAGAGTTTCTTGGCTACTGCAATGAACTCTGCTGCACGCGCTTCCGAGATGCCGCGCACTTGGGTCAGGGTTGGCACATCTGAGTCGCTCAACTGTTTGGTGGTGGCGATTCCGATTTTGGCGAGACCTGTCGCAATGGCGGGACCAATGCCAGGAATATCGTTCAAGTTTGACATGTTCTTTGTCCTATTTAGTGGAGGTTTTCTGTTGAGGAAGGTTTGAGGTGTGTTCGATTGTAATGGGCGCGCTTGGCCTGCACCGTCGGTCATTTCTGTCTTTTCAGGCGCTTGGATTTTTGTTTCTTTGGTGTCAGATCATGTATCTCTTCAGTGCTTCTGTTCAAAGTTTCAGCCGCAAAACTGATTTCTCCATGTGATCTCACAAAGTCCTTTATGAAAGCACGGATTTCCCGTGCAGCACTGGTATCGAGCGTCTCGCAAAGACCGACAAAGTTATCACGATCACTCCCTTTGATCCGGATGATCAACTGACTGTCTTTGCGGTCTTTCTTGGCCCTTGATCCGTCTGCCATCCGAATGTCTCCCAATTCCTCAATTCCTACCAAAGAGCCTATACAATGTATATACACTATTGGGGTCGCCGCTACGCGACGAGATGAAATGAAAAACGGCCCACCACTGGTGAGCCGTTTCATCGGTCTCCCGAAACGAAGAGTTCAGGCTTTGCTGCCCTGCAACGGCAAAACCGTCAGTTCGCCCTCTTCTCTCGCCTTGATCGCCAGTGCAGCGGCGTTGGAGCCTGCCATGGTGGTGTAATAAGGTATCTTGTCATAGAGCGCGACCGAGCGGATTTCGCGACTGTCCTCAACCGCTTGGGTGCCTTCGGTGGTGTTCATGACCAGCGCGATTTGCCCGTCCTTAAGCATGTCAACGATATTGGGGCGGCCTTCATAGACCTTGTTCACCACCTCGCATGTGATGCCTGCCTCTGACAGGAACGATGCAGTGCCGCGCGTCGCGACGATATCGAACCCGAGATCGACCAAAACCTGCGCCGCTTCGATCATCTGCGGTTGTTTGTCCATATCCTTGATGGATATGAACACCCGCCCGGTATCGGGCAGGTCCACACCTGCGCCCATCTGCGCCTTGAGGAAGGCGCGCGGGAATGACACATCCCAGCCCATCACCTCGCCGGTCGAGCGCATTTCGGGCCCAAGGATGGTATCGACGCCGGGGAAGCGGGCAAAAGGTAGCACCGCTTCTTTGACCGAAAACCACGGCATGTTGGGATCAGCCAGTGTCATCTGATCGGCCATCGGCAGGGTGCCAGGCTTGGTATCCTTGGGGTAGGGGCCGCGGTACGGGAAGGCGTCCATCGTTTCGCCCGCCATCAGGCGCGCGGCTATCGAAGCAATGGCGCTGTCTGTCGCTTTGGCCACGAATGGCACGGTGCGGCTGGCGCGGGGGTTCACCTCGATCAGGTAAATATCCTCGCCCTTGACCGCGAATTGCACATTCATCAGACCCACGACATTGAGCGCAAGTGCCAAGGCCTCGGTCTGTTTCTTGATCTCGGCGATTGTAACGTCGCTCAGCGAATAGGGCGGAAGCGAGCAAGCGGAGTCACCCGAGTGAACGCCGGCCTCCTCAATATGTTGCATAATGCCCGCCACATGCACGCGCTTGCCATCACAAAGCGCGTCCACGTCGCATTCAATCGCCCCCGAGAGATAGCTGTCGAGCAAAACGGGGCTGTCTCCAGACACGACGACGGCTTCTGAGATGTAGCGCTCCAGATGGCCCATATCACGCACGATTTCCATAGCGCGGCCGCCAAGGACGTAGGATGGTCGGATGACCAGCGGAAAGCCAATTTCCTCTGCAATCGCAAGCGCCTGTGCGTCGGTGCTGGCGATGCCGTTGTGCGGCTGTTTCAGCCCCAGTTTGGTCACGAGCGCCTGAAACCGCTCGCGATCCTCGGCCAGATCAATTGCGTCGGGAGTGGTGCCAAGGATCGGAATCCCCTCGGCTTCGAGCGCGCGGGCGAGTTTGAGCGGCGTTTGCCCGCCGAACTGCACGATGACCCCGTGCAATGTGCCGTTCTCCTGCTCTTTGCTCAGGATCTCCATCACATGCTCAAAGGTCAGGGGCTCAAAATAGAGGCGGTCCGAGGTGTCGTAATCTGTCGACACAGTCTCGGGGTTGCAGTTGATCATGATCGTCTCATACCCGGCCTTGGACAGTGAGAAACAGGCATGGCAACAGCAGTAGTCGAATTCGATCCCCTGACCGATCCGGTTCGGACCGCCACCCAGAATGACGACTTTCTTGGCATTAGAGGGGCGTGCCTCGCATTCAACCTCGCCCATCATCGGTGCTTCGTAGGTAGAGTACATGTAGGGCGTTTGCGCTTCGAACTCTGCGGCGCAAGTGTCGATCCGCTTGAACACGGCCCGCACCCCCAGATTGACGCGCGCGCGCCGCACCTGACCTTCATCGCGTCCTGTCAGCTTGGCCAGGCGGGCATCGGTGAAACCCAGCATCTTGAGCCGCCGCAGAGCATTCTCCGTCATGGGCAGACCTTCGCGGCGAATGCCCTCTTCGGCATCTACGATCTCGCGTATACGGGCAATGAACCACGGATCGAATGCGGTGGCTGCGTTGATCTCGTCGTCGCTCAGACCGTGACGCATGGCCTGCGCAATCGTGCGCATCCGGTCCGGCGTGGCCACGGACAAGGCACGGATCACAGCAGCTTTGTCCGGAGCACCTTCGATGATGACCTCGTCAAACCCTGTCAGGCCGGTCTCCATCGACGCCAATGCCTTTTGCAGACTCTCGTGGATGGTTCGGCCGATTGCCATTGCTTCGCCCACGGATTTCATCGCGGTCGTCAGGTGCGGTTTCGCACCCGGAAACTTCTCGAATGCAAAGCGTGGAATCTTGGTCACCACATAATCTATCGTCGGCTCAAAACTGGCGGGCGTCACCCTGGTGATGTCGTTGTCCAACTCATCGAGCGTGTAGCCCACCGCAAGCTTGGCTGCGATTTTGGCAATCGGGAATCCCGTAGCCTTGGAGGCCAACGCCGAAGAGCGCGATACGCGCGGGTTCATCTCGATCACCACCATACGCCCGTCCGCAGGATTGATGGCCCATTGTACGTTCGAGCCACCGGTCTCGACGCCGATCTCGCGCAGAACGGCAATCGAGCCATTGCGCATGATCTGATACTCTTTGTCGGTCAAGGTCAGCGCCGGGGCCACAGTGATCGAATCGCCCGTGTGAACCCCCATCGGATCGACGTTCTCGATTGCGCAGACGATGATCGCATTGTCCGCTTTGTCACGGACAACCTCCATCTCGAATTCCTTCCAGCCCAATAGGCTCTCGTCGATCAGGATCTGGCTTACGGGCGAGGCATCAAGGCCGGTTTTGCAGTAGTGGATGTAATCATCGCGATTATAGGCCACACCTCCGCCGGTGCCGCCAAGTGTAAAGGCCGGGCGGATGATCGCGGGCAGGCCCACATAATCGATCGCCGCCATGCATTCATCCATGTTGTTGGCGATTGTAGCCTTGGGGTTCTCGATTCCCAAACGATCCATCGCCTCACGAAAGAGTTTGCGGTCTTCAGCCATTTCAATCGCTTGGCGATTGGCACCGATCAGTTCCACGCCGAATTTCTTGAGCACGCCCATGTCGTCGACCGCGAGGGCGGTATTTAGTCCGGTCTGACCACCCATCGTTGGCAAAAGGGCGTCCGGGCGTTCCTTTTCGATGATGCGGGCCACCACCTCAGGTGTGATCGGCTCGATATAGGTCGCGTCGGCGAGTTCCGGGTCGGTCATGATCGTGGCCGGGTTGGAATTGACCAGAATGACGCGGTATCCTTCTTCGCGCAGCGCCTTGCAGGCCTGAGCGCCAGAATAGTCGAATTCGCAGGCCTGTCCGATGATGATTGGCCCCGCTCCGATGATCATGATGGATGAAATATCGGTTCTTTTCGGCATATCGGTCCCCGGGCAGCTGGAAGGGCAGGCGGGGCTGGCCCACCTGCGCAAATTGGTGGGGTTATAGCCATCACAGGCTGGTGTGCAAGGGGCAAACCCGTGCCGGGTTCAAGAGGTTTCCGGCAACTCAGCCGCATCTTCCAGAACGACCCGGTCGAGCGCACCCATGCCACTGCCATCGCGCTGCGGATAGAGGATCAGGCGGTCGATCACTTGGCCTGTCAGCGCGTTTGCCATATGGGTTGTGAACACATCATGCGACCCGCGCGCGACAAACCGATCCCGCGCCACCAGCTGCTCGCCCAGATACCCCTCGACCACGACTTGTGGCGCGCCGGTTTCCGTCTGCCAATCCAGCGAGACAAAGGTAAAGGGGGCCACCCGCAGAATCGCAACCGCGCCGCGCGTGTTCATCGCGCTCTCGATCTCGTTGGGCCCATCGGTGCCGTTCCCGGACTTGGCAGGAGAGGAGATCATCATGTCGCGGGTAACAACGCGGTATCCGTCCTCGGGCATTTCAGTCGGGGCTTGCCCCTCGCCCGGCCCCTCGAACCCGATCGACACTTGCCCCGCCTGCGCCGGTGAGGCCATGAGCCAGAGAGTGAACAAGCCGCCAATCCACCGTTGCATGCCCGCCGCCCCCTCACGAATGCCGTGATCCAGCGTTTCCCGACCTTGGTGCGCTGTCAAGGGTGCATCCGACCGCAAAACTGGTCCAAACCGACGCATTTAAGAGTGTGCTTTATGGATGGCAGGCCTAAATACGGAACACTTGCCAAGAGGATGCGCTGTGCAGATTCGTTTCGATCATGGTCCTGATGAGGCGGCCAGCCTGTTCGCGCAGGCCGAGCGCCTGATCGTGGCCCATACGCCCGAAGAGGTGCCCGGCGCACTTGCGGCACTCGATGCGGCGCGGGCCGAGGGCTATTGGCTGGCTGGGTTTGCCAGTTATGAGCTGGGACATGCGCTCGAGCCACGGTTGGCGCCTTACATGCCCGCGCGTCGCCGCTTGCCGCTTTTGCAGTTCGGAACCTATGCCGCGCCCGGTCCCGCCGCTCCGCTCCGGGCAGGTCCGGCTGCGTTCGGTGAAATGGCGCCGGACTGGGATCAGGCGCGCTATTCGCGGGCCTTTGAGGCTGTGCATAACTATATCTGCGCGGGCGATATCTATCAGGCCAATCTGACCTTTCCGCTGCGAATGACCGCCCAAGGCACGCCGCAGGCGCTCTATGCCGCACTCTGCGCCATCCAGCCAGTGCGCTATGGCGCGTTGATCGAGGCGGCGGGCCTGCCTGCGATCTTGTCCCGCTCGCCCGAGTTGTTCTTTCGTACCCATGCCGATGGGCGGATCGAAACCCGGCCGATGAAGGGCACACAACCCCGCAGCGCGGATGCGGCCGAGGATGCGCGGCGGCGCTTTTTCCTGCAATCCGATGCCAAGAACCGCGCCGAGAACCTGATGATCGTTGATCTTTTGCGCAATGACATCAGCCGCGTGAGCGTTCCAGGCTCTGTTCGCGTGCCCGAGCTTTTCTCGGTCGAGACCTATGAGACCCTGTACCAGATGACGTCGCTCATCACCGCAGATCTTATTCCCGGCACGGGCCTGTCGGATATCCTGCGCGCGCTCTTTCCCTGTGGGTCTATCACCGGCGCGCCGAAATTGCGGGCCATGCAGATATTGGCAGAGTTGGAGCAGCAAGCCCGTGATATTTATTGCGGCTCTATCGGCTGGGCTGCCCCTGATGGGCGCGCCGAGTTCAATGTGGGCATTCGCACCCTGATGGTCGAAGACGAGCGCGCCACTTTGAATGTGGGCGGCGGTGTGGTCTATGACAGCACGGCAGCGGGCGAATACGAAGAAGCACTCTGGAAGGCACGATTTGCGCGGGCTCTGGCCAAGGTTCCGGCCTGACCGGCCGCCTATTCGGCGGCGTGGCGCAGGCGCGCGCTCTTGTCGCAATAAAGATAGTCCCGCGTGAGAGGCACCGCATCCTGTTTGGGCGTCAACTGAAACTGAAATACGACCTGATTGTTGAGGCGGAAAGTCAGTTCGCTGGCAACGAGATAATACCGC
>Ga0209345_10001859_pt1 | contig 24416 bp, 29 predicted proteins | sample Cruoilmetagenom7_FD_187294 | JGI IMG/M metagenome (GOLD analysis project Ga0209345, IMG submission 187294) | Oil polluted marine microbial communities from Coal Oil Point, Santa Barbara, California, USA - Sample 7 (SPAdes) (version 2) | ecosystem: Environmental > Aquatic > Marine > Oil seeps ...
ATTGCGGTGCTCTTCGCTCTAGTCGGCGCAGATAATTAACCACCGCGAAAGATACGCCTTATGGATTATGTTTTCCCCGCCCCTCCCCAAGCAAGCCTTGCTGTGCAGGGCAGCGATGCACGCTTTCCCGTGCGCCGGATTTTCTGCGTTGGTCGCAACTATGAGGCGCACGCGCGCGAGATGGGCAATGATCCAGACCGCGAGCCGCCTTTCTTCTTTACCAAGCCGGCCGATGCAGCCTGTGATACGCCCTGCACGCTGCCTTACCCGTCACTGACCAACGATCTGCATCATGAGATTGAATTGGTGATTGCGATCGGCAAAGGCGGTTCGAACATCGCTCCGGCTGATGTGATGGATCATATCTGGGGCGCATCAGTGGGCATTGATTTGACCCGTCGTGATTTGCAGGCCGATGCCAAACAGACGCGCCGTCCGTGGGACTGGTCCAAGGCATTCGATCTCTCTGCGCCCATCGCACCGATCAAACCCATCGCTGATGTGCCCAGCCTGACGCAGGGCCGCATCTGGCTCGCGGTGAATGGAGAGGTTCGGCAGGATGCTGATATCGCTGATCTGATTTGGTCGGTTGCCGACCACATCGCCACCTTAAGCGAAGGTATGACACTGGCCCCAGGAGATTTGGTCATGACTGGTACGCCCGCCGGTGTGGCAGCCGTAGGTGAAGGGGACGTGATGACCGGCGGTGTTGAAGGCATCGGAGAGCTTCAAGTTACCATCGGCCCGCGCGCGTAAGGCGCGCAGGCACTTGGCTTTCAGTGGCGAGGTTCCGGGCCCCAATTGTTCGGACCTTCCTGCGATTTCGTGCAGTAGAACACGATCAGCACAATCCAGCCGATGACGGGTACCAGTACAATCAGGAACCACCAGCCGGTGCGCCCGATGTCATGCAGGCGCCGGATTCCCACGGCAATGGACGGTAGGAACGTAGCGAGAGAAAGCAGCAGATTGACAGGCCCGCTGTCACCCAAAGTGAGCATCCCGTCGATAAGCGCTGCGCCAAAGCTCAGCACAATCATCCAAAGGGTCCACCACCAGTATTGAGAGCGGGTGGAGCGGGTTCTGAAATCCACGTAGCGGGCAAAGCCGTCTTTGAGGGCACCAAGAAATGTATTGGCGTCCGCACGGGCCGGGTCTTCGTGGTCTCCCATCGGCGCGCGCGGCGGCAATGCGGCCATTTTTTCGGCGCCGTCGGCCCTGCCATAGGGCAGCCAGTCATCCATGCCCTCTTGCCAGACCAGCGTATCGCTGCGGATCGTGCCGGTTTCTACGAGAGCGTCAAATTCGCTCTGGGTTATGGGGCCGTTGGACGCCCCTTCAATCGCATAATACCATTCAGTGCTCATATCAGGCCGAACCTTTTCTTAAAATCAATGTGGGCAACCTAGCTGTGCTTGGGCTATGCCGCAACGGTCTCAGCCCTGCTGGGCTGCCAATGTTCGCGCCGCGCGTGCACGCGCTTCTTCTGCCAGTTCCGGCAAGCTGGATTTGGCGTACACGTCGCCCAGCATCAGGTTCAGCGGCACGCCGTCGGGATCGTATGTGCGGCGCATCTCCAACACTTGCTGCGCGCTAGAGGCCCGTCCATCGCGGACCAGTGCGTCCAGATGGATTTGTTCGAACAGATCGCGCTGGGCGTGGCTGCCACCACATTCGGCCATACGCGGCAAGGCGCGGGAGAGGTTGTGTATCGCGGCGTCCCAGTTGCCCTGTGCATGCGCCATGATTCCTATAGCGGCAGGCAAGGCGACATCGCGCCATGCAACGTGGTCGTGCTGGCTTTGATCGGCGGCGCGTTCCTCAATGGCCTGCATCAGGTCATTTGCTTCGTTGTGCGCCGTCCGGGCGAGGGCATAAAGGTATTGCAGAGTGAGGAACGGGTTGACGGTATCTGCACCGCGCAGGGCCACATGATCTGCCACATCGGCCCAGCGCGGGCCAACGTCCACACCTGCAAACTCCATCCGCGCCAACAGTGAGGTCGCACCGACCTGATCCTGAGAATACTCCTTGGCCAGCCCCCAGACATGGGTGTCATAGGCTGTACGAACATCATCGTGGCGGCCAAGGCTCAGGTAGAACAGCGCCAGATGCCACCAGTTGTGGCTGCGCATAAAGCTGTTGAGCCCGTTCCAAGTCTCGGCGACGCTTTCCATAAACTCGGCGCCCTCGGCCACGCGCCCTTGGGTCAGCATCACGTGGGCGATGGCATGGTGGGCCCAAGCATCATCATGTTGCAGGGACATCGCGTGGCGCGCGGCATCTTCGGCGCGATCCAGCAGGTGACATTGCTCATAACCAAAGGCAATCATGCCGTGGGCATAGGCGATGTCTTCTGCCTCTGGCAGCGCTTTCAGCGCCATGCGCAGCATCCCCGCCGCATCGCCCAGATTGAATAGATGGTATTGCGCCAGCTTCAGCATGGCCATATCGCGCGGAAAATCTGTTATGATCTGGTCGCAAATCTTGAGTAGTTCAGGGATGTCATTGTTAACCCACGCTCCGGTCGCCGCAACGACACGCGTTTCGCGCGAAGTCACACCCGCTTTCGCTGCTGTTTGTGCGCGCGCCAGATACGGGGCTGCTTTTTGCGGGGCGACAGGAGCTTCCAGAAACATCCACAGCATGGCGGCATAGGCATTGGCCAAGGCGCAATCCGGATCGGCATCTGCTGCTGCGATGATGTTTGTCGCCTTGGGCTGATAGCTTAGAAATCCGTGGATAAAGTCATTGATCCCGCTCAATGTCGCGGCGTTGGGGCAGGTGAGGGAGAGGCCGTACAGGTCTTTGGTCATGGTTTGGCTTCCTCATGCAGTTTCGTAAAGCGCAACAGATTTGCCGCAACCGCATCAGGCGCATCCCAATGAATGGAGTGACCGGCCGCTTCAATTAAAACGGCAGGAAGATCGCCGAGTGTTGAGCGCGCAAGCTCTACAGGTAGAAGCAGGTCATCGGCTGCCAAAAGCGCTTGCGCGGGGCAGCGTAAGTCTGTTGTTGCATCGGGCGTGTACCCATCAAGAGCGGCTATCTGGTGGCCCATCGCTTCGGCGCTTTGCGCGTGGGGATACGCCAGCGACAGGGCCACTGTCTGTTCCACCATGCCGGGCGTCTCAAAGAGTGATGGGCCAAAGAGCCATGGAAATAGCGCGTGCAGCCACATTTCCGGTGCGGCGTTGCTTTGTCTGATTGCCAGCAGTGTTTTGAACAACAGGACGTTTCGTTCTAGCCGCAAAGGCGCAGACGCCGCGAGGGTGAGCGTCTTGACCCGCTCGGGCGCAGTGCAGGCAAGCCGCATGCTGATTATACCGCCCAGCGAATGACCCATGACGTGCGCAGACCCAACGTTCAAATGCGTTAGCAAAGCTGCGCAATCATTTGCGAAATGCGTAACCGATGCAGGCGCGTCCCATGGGGTGGTCTGGCCAGTCGTGCGGTTATCAGGGCGGATGATGTTGAAATGCGGCTCTAGCAACGGGATCAGGGGCGCCCAACTGGCGCTATCGCTCATCATGCCGGCGATCAGCAATAGCGTTGGGCCGTTGCCTGACCGCTCGTAGTGCAGGGCTATTCCGTCATGCTCAAAGATCGGCATTGGCAGTTCTCCAGCATGGGATCACGTCGCCCTCTTGCGGGGTTGCGGCATATACTGCGCGGGCAATCGCGCGGCTCAGGCAAAGTGCGGCGGCGTGGCCGGTCATCAAGACGTCGGCGGCCGGTTTCGCCCCTGTGGTCAGGGCAAAGACCAGATCGCCATCGTTCGGGGTGTGGGCGGGCACGCATGCGCGGGCGATACCGTCATGCGCTGCCACAGCAACACGGTGGCATTGTGCCTTCGTGAGGGTGGCATCGGTGGCGACAATGGCGATGGTGGTATTCGCGCGCGCGGACATTGCATTCATCTTACGGCTTTCGCGACTAAGGCCAAGGCCGCTGGCGGGATCAGGGCCAAGCCCGCCAAACTCTTGGCCCATCTCGAACGGCGCCGCATAAAAATAACGGTCCCCCGGAGTGGTAACAGCACCCACCGGATTGGCCGCGACCAAGGCGGCAACTGTGCTGCCGTTCGGCAATTGCAAGGAGGCGGTGCCAAGCCCGCCTTTGAGCATGGCTGTTAGCGCGCCGGTACCTGCGCCAACTGTTCCAATCTCGAACTCTGCCCGCGCTGCGCGGTAGGCCGCTAGGCCAAGGGCGCGGTAGGGATTGTCTGCCCAGTCTTTGTCACCGCCGTTGAGCAGATCAAACAGGATCGCGCCGGGCACCAGCGGGATCTGCGCTGGCCCTATGCGAAAGCCACGACCGTCTGCGCGCAGCCCGTCCACCACGCCCGAACAGGCATCAAGCCCGAATGCCGATCCGCCCGAAAGCACCAGCGCGTCCACTTCTGCCACTGATTTGTCAGGGGCCAACAGATCTGTTTCGCGCGTGCCGGGTGCGCCGCCCATCACTGCCACGGAGGCAACAAAGGGCGCGTCGCCAACCACCACAGTGGCCCCGGATTTAAGCGTGCCATCCTGCGCATTGCCCACACGCAGGCCAGCGATATCAGTAAGACTGTTTGTCGGGCCAGGCTGCATCGGTCAGATCCTTGGTTTATCGCTGGCTGTCTCGGGATCGCCTGTGTTGGGCGTTCCTTTGGGCTCTATCAGGAGAACGTGACATTCTTCTGCGGCGCGGGGGCGATGTGTGACGCCGCGCGGCACGACAAATACCTCACCCTCTTTGACAACGTGCGATTCCCCGTTGAAATCCATCGTGAATTCGCCTTGCAGGACCAGAAAGAAGTCATCGGTATCCTCATGCAAATGAAAGGGAAACTCGCCAGAGAATTTGGCGACCATGATATCGTTGTCGTTGTAATCCGCCACGATATGCGGGTCCCAATAGCTTGTGAACTGGTTAAGTTTTTCCAGCAGGTTTATCGGTTTCATGAGATGGTGCCTTTCAGCTCTGGCAGCACGGGGGCTGCAGCGATCAGGGATTTCGTGTAGGGGTGTTGCGGGGCGGTAAATACGGCTTCGGTCGCGCCTTTCTCTACGATCTCGCCGGACTTCATCACCAATACGCGGTCCGTGATGGTGCGCACGACGCTGAGGTCATGGGAGATGAACAGATAGCTCAGGTTATAGGTCGCGCAGAGTTCCGCCAGTAGATCAAGTATCTGCGCCCGTACTGATACATCAAGTGCGCTGACCGCTTCGTCAAAGACGATCAGATCGGGACGGATGATCAGAGCGCGGGCAATGGCGATGCGTTGACGCTGGCCACCGGAAAACTCATGAATGTATTTATGCGCATCTGCCGGTGTCAGTCCCACGGCAGTCAGCGCCTCGTCTATCGCCTTTTGGCGCGCGGCCCCGGTGGGGGGCGTTTCAAGCAGGTGAAACGGTTCGGTGATCTGGCGGGCGACACGGTGGCGCGGGTTAAAGCTGCCGTAGGGGTCCTGGAACACAACCTGCATGCAGCGGCGCACGGCAAGGTTGGGCTTGTTGCCAGTGAACACGGGCTCACCATTGAGCGTGATAGTGCCCTCTTGCACCTGCTCCAGTCCCAGCAAAGCGCGGGTGAGGGTGGATTTCCCACAGCCGCTTTCTCCGACAAGCCCTAGCCGTTCGCCCCGTCCCAAGGTGAAGCTTACGTTGTTCACTGCGCGGAAAAGCCCGGGTTTGCCAAGCAGCGTTTTACGCGGGGTGCGGTAGTCGCGGCTGACGCTTTTGACCTCCAGCAGCGGCGCGGACGTGACGGTGTCGGGCAGCGTGACTTTGTGGGATGATGCAGAAAACAACATGCGCGTGTACGGGTGCTGCATGTTCTGTAACAACGCGTTTGTCTGCCCTTGTTCCACCACCTGGCCATTGCGCATCACGATGATGCGGTCTGCCATGTCCGCGACGACAGCAAGGTCGTGGGTGATCATCATCAGACCCATGCCGTCCTCGCGCGCGAGTTTCCCCAATAGAGTCAGGATTTGCGCTTGTGTCGTGACATCAAGGGCGGTTGTTGGTTCATCTGCAATCAGCAGGCGGGGGCGCAGGGCAATTGCCATGGCAATAACGACGCGCTGGCGTTGTCCCCCCGACAGCTCGTGCGGAAAGCGCGATAGCGGAAAGCGGTCTTGTGGCAGGCCCACCCGCTCAAGCGTCTTCGCGGCCCGTTCCATTGCCTCGGATCGCGAAGTTTGTTCGTGTATGAGGATCGTTTCGGAAACTTGATCACCAATAGTTTTGACGGGGTTGAGCGCGGTCATCGGCTCTTGGAATACCATGCCGATGTCATTGCCGCGCATGTCGCAAAGTGCAGCTTCATCAAGCGTGGTTAGGTCGATGTCCTCCAGCATGATGTGGCCGGATGTGTGGGCGCCCTGCGGCAACAGCTGCATGGTGGCCAGCGCGGTCATGGATTTTCCGGACCCGCTTTCGCCTGTGATTGCTACGATTTCACCTGCGTCGATGGCCAGTGTTACATCGCGCAGGATGTCAAAGCTGTGAATAGACAGGTTCAGGTTTTGGATGGACAGCAAGCTCATGTGCGGGCCACCCGCAGGCGAGGGTCGAGATAATCGCGCAAGCCATCCCCCATGAGATTCAGACCCAGCACCGTGAGGATAATTGCAAAGCCGGGCATCAACGCCAGATGCGGCGCGATGCTGACCATTGTTTGCGCATCAGCCAGCATCCTGCCCCATGAGGGGGTAGGTGGCTGCGCGCCTAGGCCAACATAGCTTAGCCCTGCTTCGGCCAGAATGCCCAATGAGAACTGGATGGTGCCCTGCACGATAAGCAGGTTGGTGACGTTGGGCAGTATATGCTCCACCGAGATGCGTGCGGCGGATTTGCCGGCAACGCGCGCAGCAAGGATGAATTCCCGCTCCCACAGGCTGAGTGCGGCGCCACGGGTGATGCGCGCGAAAACAGGGATGTTGAAAATGCCGATGGCGATGATGGCGTTAATGGCGCCCGCACCGAAGACGGCCGTGATAAGGATTGCAATCACCAGACTGGGGAAGGCAAATACAAGATCATTGCCGCGCATGATGATCTCATCCACCAAGCTGCCGCGCCGTGCAGCAGCCCAGAGGCCAAGAGGGATGCCAATGCACATGCCTATGCCCACTGCCACCAGCGCGACGGCAAGTGAGGTGCGCGCCCCGACCATAAGCAGGCTCAGGATATCGCGGCCGAAGTGGTCCGTACCCAAAAGATGTTCAGCGTCAGGGGTCTGAAAGCGGCCCGGGATATCAAGCGCGGCATGGTCAAACGGTGTCCAGACAAACGAGAGCAGCGCCGCGCCGATGAAGATGGCGCACAATATGCCGCCAAGAAGAAGGTTGCGGATCATGCGCGGGCCCTCAGGCGGGGATCAACGGCAGCATAGGCAAGATCAACGCAGAAATTGACAAAGATCACGGCAAAGACCAGCAGCATTGTCACGCTTTCAACCACGATCAAATCTCTCGCCGAGATTGACTGGAAGATAAGGCGTCCAAGGCCAGGCAGATAGAAAACCTGTTCGATGATAATGCCGCCTGCCAACAGAAAGGAGAACTGCAAGCCGATGATGGTGAGCACAGGAATCATCGCATTACGCAGCCCGTGTCGCCACAATGCTTGTCGTGCTGTCAGACCCTTCGCCCGTGCGGTGCGCATGAAATCTTCGCCCAGTACGTCCAGCAGAGCAGAGCGCATAACGCGTGCCAGAATCGCCGCTTGCGGCAGGGCAAGCGCAATTGCAGGCAGAGTGAGTGAGTGCAGGCCCGCCCACACCCCTTTATCCCAACCAACAAATCCGCCCGCTGCGAACCAGCGCAGTTTTATCGCAAACAACAGCACCAACATCATGGCAAACCAGAAATTCGGGATCGCCACACCAAGTTGCGTCGCACCCATGACGCCAATGTCCCCCGCCCGCCCACGCCGTGCAGCGGCAAAGATACCTGCGGGAAAGGCGATGACAGTTGAAAGAGTAAGCGCATAAAGTGCCAGTGGCAGAGATACCCAAATGCGCTGCGCAACCATATCAGCGACTGGCGTGCGGTAAGTATAGGAGGTGCCGAAATCCCCCGTTAACATGCCGGTGACCCAAGTCACGTACCGCTCAACTTTGGAGGCATCCAGACCGAGTTCCGTGCGCAAGGCGGCCAGCGTTTCAGGTTGGGCATTGATACCCAACATGAATGAAGCAGGATCTCCGGGGGCTATTTCGATCACGGTGAAAATCACCAAAGAGGCGACAGCAAGGCTGATCACCAAGGATAGAATTCGTTTGAAGGTATAGCGCAACATTGTCCGAAGCGTATGCTCAGTTCATACAGGGGTCCAGCGCGTATTGCGCGTTTTGAGGGGCTTTGAAACGCTTAAGTAGCGTATTGGTTCCAAACAATCTTCTGCGAAAAAGTGGGAACGAATTGTGGGACCTCAGCATTGTATTACCAACGAAGCAACGCAATCTTGCGTACTAGGATTAAGGAATACAAAATGACACGTTTTCTCAAAACCACAGCAATCGCAGCACTTGCAATGTCCACGGCGATGCCGGCCTTCGCCGCAGCACACCTCGACGTAAACTCGATGACATGCGCTCAGTACAATGAGCTGTCCGCTGAGGACAAAAACAAGGTCGCCGTAATGGCCGTCGCTGAAATCAGCGGTGCAACAGGCGAAACTATCGAAGAGAACGATGGTGTCGCAACAGCGACCGCGCCACTTGAAGGTGAAGCCGCAGCCGAAAGCGAGACAGGCAGCTCAACCACAGTTGCCGACAACAATGGTGAAGAGACAGCCACAAGCACTGTCCCAGCCGGTGACGACATGACAGAGTTCGCTGAAAACGTAGAGCTGCTGAACCTCACATGTGAGCGTAACATCGACGCTATGGTGACCGAAGCTGCTGCTGGCATGGAAGGCACACGCTAAGCCGCTAGTCAGTAAATATAACTAGTATCAAGGGGGCGCAGTTTGCGGCCCCTTTTTTCATTGGTTGCTACGTATTTCTTTTTGTCCATTTCCCGCTAAGTCTTGGGCGTGGACAAACCGCTTTTCATAGGACACGAGATTTTTCGCGGCTCCAGTTACGGGCCCAAACATCCCTTGCGTGTGCCTCGGGTGTCTACTGTAATGGATCTGAGCCGTGCGATGGGTTGGTTGCCCCGCGCGCAATATGTGACGGCACCTCGTGCCAAGCCTAAAGCGTTGCATGCATGGCACGACCCTGACTATATCGCTGCGCTGCAACGGGTAGAAGCAGCACAGCAGACGCAATCAGACGATCTTGCGCGCTATGGTATCGGGAGCGTGACCAATCCTGTGTTCCCTGAAATTTTCCGTCGACCTGCAACAGCTGCGGGCGGTTCGATCCTTGCCGGAGAGCTTTTGGCGCAGGGGGGCGTGATCTATAATCCGGCGGGTGGCACACATCACGGGTTACCCGCACGGGCGAACGGGTTCTGCTATCTCAACGATCCGGTTCTGGCGATGTTGTCGTTGCGCCATCATGGGGTTCAGCGGATTGCCTATGTGGATATTGATGCGCACCATTGCGATGGTGTGGCAGCAGGATTTGCCGGTGATCCGGACTGCCTGATGATCTCTGTTCATGAAGAAGGGCTTTGGCCGCGTACGGGGTTCATCGATGATGATGCAGGCGGCAACGCTATCAATCTACCGGTGCCGCGTGGGCTTAGGGACAGCGAAATGGCGCATATCCGCGATGCGCTGATCCTGCCGAAAGTGGCCGAGTTTGCGCCTGATGCGATTGTTTTCCTATGTGGTGCCGACGCGGTCGAAGATGATCCGCTCGCGCATCTTTCGCTGAGTAATAATGCCCACTGGGATATTTTGCGCGGGCTTATGGCGCTTGGTGTGCCGCGGCTGCTGGTATTGGGCGGTGGGGGATATAACCCGTGGACGGTGGGGCGGATGTGGACAGGCGTTTGGGGCATTCTCAACGGTCACACTCCGGGAGAGGATTTGACCAAAGCAGGCGAGGAAGTGCTGCGGGCCTTAACGTTCCATGGCAACAGCCGTGGGCGCAATCCACCCGAGCATTGGTTCACTACCTTGCGGGACGCCCCGCAGGAGGACGCAGGGACATCACCAGTTGTCCGGCAACGTGTGGCAACTCTTGCGCGGCGCCCGTTACCAAAACGGCATGTTTGGTAACGGGCGCCGCCGGTGGCACAAGAGACAACAGGCCCAGTACCAGCACGAAAGTAGTGACAGATGCTGCTTGCAGCGCGCCGATGACGTTAAGCTGATGTCCGAAGGGTTGTTTGTACGACTTGTGGCGCAACCTTTTCTGGGCAAGCTTTGCGCCACCCCAGCCCCCGATGCGTGCAAGGTGCAGCAGTGTGGCTTCTGGTGTGCGCTGTTCCTTATTGATCGCAAACCGCTTGTCTGCAGCAAAGGCGCGGTAGGTCTTTAGATTAATGAAGCCAAGATAGGCAATCGCAATTATGAATACTGAAAAAATCATGAGTCTGTGCCGGGTCAAATAATATCAGACAGTATAAGCAAAAAAGGCCCCGCATCGCGGGGCCTTTTGGTGGTAATTTCAAGACAATAGAAAGTTTAGTCAGCCCAGCTTACGGCAGTAAGATCATTGGCTTGCGTAGGCGCGTTGGCCCAGAGCCCTTGCAGGCCCGCTTTTGCCACGGACAAGGCTGCAAGCTGGAAAAGGTAGCCGTTTACGTAATCGCTTGAGATCAACTTTTGCGCTTCACCCAGCATCGCTGTGCGCATGTCGGGATCTGTGGTGCTGTTGAGTTTTGTCATCAGCTCCTGAAACGCTGGATTGTCATATTGGAAGTAGTAGTCAGGGTTCGCATAGATGCCGATGTCCATCGGTTCTGTGTGGCTAACGATGGTCAGGCCAAAGTTCTTGCCCTTGAACACAGACTCCAGCCACTGCGCCCATTCTACGTTTGTGATCTCTGCCTTGATGCCAACAGCGGCCAATTGCGAGGCGATGATCTCGCCGCCGCGGCGCGCGTAGGAAGGGGGTGGCAGGAAGAGTGTTGTCTCGAACCCGTCTGGATAGCCCGCTTCAGCCAGGAGGGTCTTGGATTTTTCAGGGTCATAGGGGCTCATGCCGGTCAGGTCGACATAGGCGGGATTGTGTGGCGCGAAATGTGTGCCGATGGGTGTGCCGTAGCCGAACATGGCGCCGTCGATGATGGATTGGCGATCAATCGCATGGGCCAACGCTTCGCGCACCTTCACGTTGTCAAAGGGCGGCATCTTGTTGTTGGTGGACAGGATCGTTTCACCTTCAGTGGAGCCGACAAGCACCTGAAAGCGCGGGTCAGCTTCGAATTGGGGCAGGTTTTCGGGGGCCGGGAAACCGGAAAAGACGTCGATGTCTTCTGCCATCATCGACGAGAACGCAGCCGTTGGATCGGAGATGAATTTGAACGTGGCTTTGGTCAGCACGGCAGGTGTGCCCCAATAGCTCTCGTTGCGGCTTAGCTCGATCTTGTCGCCTTGGGTCCAGCTGTCGAATTTGAACGCGCCGGTCCCGACAGGAGTCTGTTTGATGCCCTCAATGCTTTCGGGCGCTACAATCACTGCATCGCCCCAGGCAAGGTTGAACAGCATGTTGCCGTTTGCCTCGGATAGTTTGATTTCGACCGTTGCGGGGTCAATCACGTTAACTTCGGAGATGGCTGCATAAAGTGCTTTTTGCGCGTTTGCGCTGTCTTCTGCACCAATCCGGTCAAGCGAGAACTTCACGTCTTCCGCGTCCATGGAGGAGCCGTCGTGGAATGTAACACCTTCGTTGAGCGTGAAAGTGTAGGTCAAACCGTCTTCAGAAATCTCCCAGCTTTTGGCCAGTCCGGGGATTACCGCACCTGCGCTATCAAAGCGGGTGAGACCTTCGAACACGTTGGAATAAAGCACGGAATCAATCGCGCCAGCGGCAGCACTGGTCGGGTCAAGGTGCGGTGGCTCAAGCTGGATGGCGATTGTGATATCGTCTTTTGCAGCGGCTGCACCGACCATAAGGGCAGCCGTGCTGACACCCAGCAAAAGCGTACGGAGATGGAACATGTGTGGCTTCCTCATTGAGTTATGCAGAAAGACTAGGCGACGATTGGCGTTATGGCTAGGAGAAACCTTGCGGCAACTAATGACCGGCGTTATGGCCTGAGCCTCAATTTACGGAGAGGATCAGGCATGGCTGTTTTAGGCGTGGATTTTGGAACGTCGAATTCGGCGGCGGCTGTGGCAGTGGATGGCCGTGCGCATCTGATCACGTTGGAGGCGGATGAGACAACGCTGCCCACAGCGGTGTTTTTCGACTTTGACGCCCGCAGAATGCGGATCGGTGCGGCGGCCGGGTCAGCGTTGCTGGCGGGCGATGAAGGCCGGTATATGCGCGCGCTCAAAAGCCTGCTGGGCGCGCCGCTGATGCGTGAGCGGCGGAACTACCTTGGGGAAAAACTGGACTTCATCGACATCGTGGCACGGTTTCTGGCGCAGGTGAAAGCGGCAGCACAGGCGCAGACGGGCGTGGAGTTTGACCGCGCGCTGTCAGGGCGTCCGGTGCGGTTTCACGGCGATGACGCGCGCAACGCGCAGGCAGAGGTGGATCTGCGTGAGGCGTATGAGAGGGCGGGCTTTTCCGATGTCGCATTTATGTATGAGCCCGAAGCGGCGGCCTTGGCCAACCGTGCCGTGTTGGGGGAGGGCGATCTGGGCCTGATCGTAGATATTGGCGGGGGTACGTCCGATTTCACGCTCTTTCGTAACGAGGCCGATGGGATTGATATTCTGGCAAGCCACGGTGTGCGTCTTGGTGGGACAGATTTTGACCGCGTCCTCAGCCTTGAGACTGTGATGCCGCTGTTGGGGCGCGGTAGTGAAATTCGCCATGCCTTTGGGAATGAGACTCATACGGCCCCGTCGACGATCTTTAACGATCTGGCGACCTGGCAGAAAATTCAATTCCTTTACGCGCCTGACAGCCGGCGTCTGGCGAAGGATTTGCTGCAATATGCGGTCGAGCCGGAGAAATTCGAGCGGCTGACATCCGTGCTTGAGGATGAGTTGGGGCATGACATCGCATTCGCAGTGGAGGCCGGTAAAATTGGTGCAAACACCAGTGGCACGGGTAAAATTGATCTGGGCGTGGTTGAACGTAAGTTAACCGCCGAGCTGACCGATGCGCGGTTAGAGGCGCTGCTGTCCGGCATGACGGGTGAAATGGCCACCGCCGCGCGAGCGACTGTCGCGCAGGCCGGTGTCGCACCTGAGGCTGTGACACATCTGGTCTTCGTCGGGGGATCCAGTCTGATGCGGGTCACGCAAGCCACCCTCAGCGGGGCATTCGAACAGGCGCAGGTGCACCACGGCTCTGCCCTGACGGCGATTGTGGATGGGCTTGGCCTTGCTGCCGAGGAGGCGTTTGGTTGAGAAACTTATGAGCCTGGTGGAAGCAGGAGGGTTTCCAGCGTAGCGCCCATGACGCAGGCGCTGTCGATCATGTCATCCACGCCGATCCATTCATCGGGTTTATGGGCAAGCTCCAACACGCCAGGCCCGTAAGCGATGCAGTTTTTCATCTTACCGATACGGTCGATATGCTTTTGATCGTATGAACCGGGAGAGGCCACATATTCCGGCGCGCGGCCCATGACGTCTTCGATGGCCTTTGCGACGGTTCGAACCACGGGCGCATCACGGTCCGTCATAGAAGGCAGGACCGAGTTGAGCTCCGTCAGCTCATACTCAAAGTCGGCGCGCGTGGCGCGCAGCCCTTCGAGCAAAGCAGTGACTTCGTCGCGGACCTGATCAAGCGGCTCTTCAACAAGAAAGCGGCGGTCAATGGTGATGCGGCAGCTGTCGGGGACGCAGTGGGCGGGCAGGCCGTCAAAATCCGGGTCTTGTTCTTTTTGACCGCCATGTATCGAATTGATGTTCATCGTCGAGCTGCGCGCGCCTTCGGGAACGACGGGCATATCGGTGTATCGCGCAATCGCCCAAGAACGGCATGGAGCCGTGTGCGATCTCGCCTTTGGTCTCTATCTCGGCCCACCAGCCGCCACGATGCCCGAGGCAGATGCGGTCCTTGTTCAGCGGTTCGGGGATGATCACGTGCTGGACGCGTTCGGCCGCGAAATAGCCTTTCTCGGCCAGATAGGCGACACCGCCATAGCCACCGGATTCCTCATCAGCAGTGCCTGAAATTTCAATCGCACCGGCGAAGTCAGGGTAGGTCTCAATGAAGGTTTCGGCGGCAATAATGGACGACGCAAGACCGCCTTTCATATCACAAGAACCGCGGCCATAGATTTTGCCGTCCTTCAGCTCCCCGCCAAATGGATCGGTCGTCCAGCCAGCCCCGACTTCGACGACGTCGGTATGGCTGTTGAAGTGTACGCATTCGCCTGCAATGGTGCCTTCGCGGCGGGCGATGATGTTCCAGCGCGGGTATTTGGTGCTGTCACCCGGAGTGCCATGGGCGCGGATCATCTGGGTCTCAAACCCATGCGCCTTCAGCCTTTTGTCCAGATATTCGCAGATAGCAAGATAGTCCTGACCGGGAGGGTTCAGCGTGGGAATCCGGATGAGATCTTGCGTCAGCGCAATCAAATCGTCGCGCTTGGCGGAAATGGCTTGCATCAGGGGCGTTTTCATCAGGTAACCTTTTTTGAACGAAAGGGTGGGGTTGTGCGTTCACCCGTGTCAGGTCTGAACTTTCGATCCGTATCATTGCGGAACAATGCGGGAGTGCAAGACCTGAATTTGGCCCCGCGGGGCATACTCAGGAGCCAGATACAAAGATGACATCGCAAAATAGCCATACCAACATGCGTCGTGAGGCAGAAGAACAATCGGTTGAGGAAGCGGCAGCGCTGTCACCTCATATGATCTACGAGGTGATCCGCCGGGACGGTGAAGAAGAACTGCTGCGCACCAAGCGGTCATTGTTCTGGTCCGGCATTGCGGCAGGTATTCTGATCAGCCTTTCGGTTCTGGGCGAGGCTGTCTTTCGAACCTATTTGCCTGACGCTCCTTGGCGCCACCTGATTGAGAACCTTGGATATTCTCTCGGCTTTCTTGCCGTTATCATGGGGCGGATGCAGCTGTTTACTGAAAACACCATCACAACAGTTCTCCCGATTATGCGGAAAAGGACGCTTGTTGCGTTTGGTTGTATGCTAAGATTGTGGGGCATCGTGTTGGGGGCGAATGTGCTGGGTGCATTTGCTGCTGCGGCCCTGTTTGTCTTTACGCCGGCGATTTCGCCCGAGATTTTACCCGCCATTGTATCCTTGTCAGAGCACGCGACCGGCATGCCACCGTTGCAGGGCTTTTGGCGTGCCATCCCTGCGGGTATCATCGTTGCGTTGATTGTCTGGATGATGCCACAGGCTGCTGAAGCCGGATTTCTGTTGATAATGGCGTTTACCTGGCTGATTGCAGCCGGTGATTTCACCCACGTGGTGGCCGGATCGGTAGAGATGGCTGTGCTGATACTGCAAGGCAGCTTGGGCATTCAAGACGCACTGTTGGGGTTCTTTCTGCCCGTGCTTGCCGGTAACATCATCGGCGGTACGTTGATCTTTACGCTGGCGGCATGGGGTCAGGTCCGCGATGAGGTAGAAGACGAAGAATAGCTGGAACGGGGACGCTATGAGCGACACACAAGTGGCAGAGATGCCCAGAGGATTCTTCGGCACGTTCTGGGCCGCCCTTCGGGGCGGCTTTTTACAGATAGGCGAGACGAACCTTGCGCTGGTCTCGGCCGGGGTTGGATTTTTCGGAATGCTATCGCTGTTCCCTGCTATTGCAGCGCTGATTGCATTATTGAGCCTGTTTTCTGATCCTGTGGTGGTGCTTTCGCAGCTGGAGGACATGAAAGGGTTTCTGCCAGAAGATGTTTATCAGATTTTCTATGCGCAGATTGTGAGCCTCGTGATGACCAGCCCCGAGACTTTGGGCTGGGCGGGTATCATATCCATCGCTGCTGCGATGTGGTCTGCGCGGGCAGGGGTTGCGGCGATGATGACGGGGCTAAACGCTGTGCACGGCGAAAAAGACCGTGCCACCATCCGGCATTATGTGCGGGCGTTGCTATTGACGCTTGCTTTGGTCGCTGTCGGCTTTGTGGCGCTGGTAACGCTGGTGGTGGCGCCTGTGGTGTTGGCGTTCTTTCCATTGGGCGGAATCACAGGTCTGGTCGTCGAGGCCTTGCGCTGGGCAATCGCGATTGGTGTGCTTCTGGCGGGGGTAAGTATGCTTTATCGCTACGGTCCAAATCGGGGCAAACCGCATCGGCGCTCTGTCAGAGCGGGCGCTGTCGTTGCAGTAGCAAGCTGGGCGGGTTTGTCGATCCTGTTTTCCTACTACGTTGCCAATTTCGGTAACTATAATCAGGTTTACGGATCAATCGGGGCCGTGATCGCGATGCTGGTCTGGCTTTGGCTCAGCAGTTTTTTGATCCTGCTGGGGGCCGTCGTAAATGCGCAGGTTGAAAAGCATGTTTTTGGTGTCGCCATCCCCGAAGTCGCATCCCCTTTTGAGGAGCAGCCTGATGCACCCGCTGAGGAAATTGTTGATGCGACACCGGCAGAGCCATTGCCATGATCCGTTAGATCAGGGGCCGTCTGGCAAGCGGGCGTAGTTCGGTCATTGCGATCTCTGCAAGCGCTTCGAGGCTGTTGATCTGAAGTTGTCCGTCTGACCAGGACGCCAGCTGCTGCTGTTTGAGGCGCGAGATGGTTTTGTTCGTGTGAACAAGCGACAAGCCCATAGCATCCGCTACATCACGCTGTGTGAACGGCAAATCCATCGTGTTATTCGTGACAAAACCAAGAGACTGGCCGCGCTGAAAAATCTTGACCATGGCCCAAGCGATCGCTTCGACTGCCGTGCGCTGGCCAACGCTGGACAGGCTTTCACCAAGAAAATTCTCTTCCATTGCGGCAAGCCATGTCACGTCAAAGGAGCGTTCAGGGTGGGACTTGAAAAAATTCCATAGCTCTGACCGGTTGAAGACGCACAGTCGCATCTGCGTACGTGCCTCGACGCTATGTCCCATTTCCCCCAAGAGCCCGGCCTGTAGCCCAATGAAATCTCCGGGAAAAACAAAATTGATGACCTGACGTGCGCCATTCTGAAGATGTCTTTCGCGTATGCCCATCCCGGAAAGTGCTGTGAACAATTGGGGTGCGTTAGAACCTTGCATCAGGATGGGCGTGCCAGGATCCACCGTCAGTTCGCCCACCTTGAATTTTTGCATGAAACCCACTTCTTCGGCTGACATATTAACAAATGCATCCTTGCGGTTCAGTGGACAGAATTTGCATTGCGTTGTCATAAAAAAATATGCTCCGATGTGTCATAGTTAATGGAGTGAACCAGAACGTTGGGTTAGTGAACTTCGATGAACATTAGTGAAATCATGCCTGAGTTTATTATCATTGAGAACGATCCGATCGTGCTCATGGATCTTCGCGACCTCATTTTACATGAGTTTGAGCGCCTAGCGTTGTGTGTCGATGCGCTAGAAGGACTGGTGGACCTTCTGAGAGAAATCGACGGCCCGGCCATCATCATCGGTTCTTGCGATCCTGCCGAGTATGTCAAAACAGTTCATGCAACAGACGCGCACAACACGTCATCTGCAGCTGTTTTGTTGTCGGAAAGCGATACGCCGAAAGACGATTTCCCGACAGGTGTTAACGTCCTTTCCTCGCCCTTCTCGTCCGATAGCTTGCTGGACAGTATCAAGAGCGCGTTCGCGCACCTGCGTTCATCCCGGTCATAAAGGCAGCTAATAGCCCTTCAAGCGAGGCGTCAGGCGCAGCGGCGACAGGTTCAGGGCGAACAACCGGCTTCTTGCGGCGAACCGACGCCATTGCGAGGGCGATAAGTCCGATGCCGGTATAGACAGCTGCTAAGATGACAGCGGCGTTCAGTGGCGTTGTGACTGTTAGTAGGAAAAGCCAACCTGCCATCGTCCAAAACACCAGCCCCACAGACAGAGCAATAAACGCAAACAGCCCGATTGCAGCTGTTTGCGCCGATTGTTCCACCTGTACGCGCACTCTTGCTACAAGGTGGGACAGCATATTAGCGACGTGCCGTCAGTATGCCGACAAGAAAGCCAAGGCCCGCTGCAAGACCCAGCGATGTTGCTGGCTGCTTTTGCACAAAGTCTTCGGCCTGAAGTTGGGCTTCGAGAATCTTGTCGCGACCGGCGCTGTGCAGGTCTTCAGCTGTCTTCGCCGCGGCTTTTTTAGCTTCGTTCGTCTTGGCAGCGCCAAGGTCAGCCATCGTCTGGGTCAAAGTTGCCAGATCGTTTTTCAGAGTGGTGATTTGGGCGGACAGGTCTTCAACTGATACGTCGTTGCCTGTGAGGGAAAGGTTTGCTTTGGCCATGGTGTATCTCCTTGATGTGTTATGTTTCACTGGCCCAACGCGCCGCGCACACCAATGTTCCAACAAAAAAGCCCCGCCGACGATGCGGCAGGGCTTTTGTCTGGATTCAGTTGAAATCAGGCGTGAAGTGTCTCTGTAGAAGAGAAGAACATCGCTTGGCTCACTGCGGAGATAACCTGATCTTCAGTATAGGGCTTGGAGATCAGGAAGGCCGGTTCAGGCTTGTCGCCGGTCAGCAGGCGTTCCGGGAATGCGGTAATAAAGATAACCGGACGCTGGCCGAACTCGGCCAGAAGATCGTTCACCGCGTCAATCCCAGAGGAATTGTCGGCCAGCTGGATATCCGCAAGAATTAGGTCAGGCACATCGGCGCGACCTAGCTGGACCGCCTCATCGCGCGTCCGTGCAACGCCCGTGACGCGGTGGCCCATGTCTGCGACGATGCTTTCGATATCCATCGCAATGATAGCTTCGTCTTCGATAATCATGACGGAGCCAGTCACGCTATCAGCCATCTCACGACGGGCGATTGCAACGAGCTCTTCTGCTTCGCTGGTTTCAACGCCGATGATTGTACCAATGCTTTCGTAGGAGAATCCTTCGATCGTAAACAGCAGCAAAGCTTCGCGGCTGTTGTTTGTAAGCTTGGCCAGATGGCGCTGAGCGCGTGCGCGCGCGCCAGATTCACCATCTTCAACAGGCGCGCCCGCGCTGGACCAAATTCCGTAAAGGACCCGGAACAATCCTGTTTTCACATCAGTTCCATCCAATACAGAGCGATCTGTCAGAATGGCCTCAAGCGAAGCTGCGGCAAAGTTGTCCCCGCTGGTTTGGCTACCGGTAAGAGCGCGCGCATAACGCCGCAAATAGGGGATAAACATTCCAAGCTGATCGCTGACGCTTTGGGTTGATGTTGCATCCGTCATTCGTGCAGTCCTTTTTTTAATCTTTTCGGGAACCAAACGCACTCAACACGCGTTTGGTTCCGAAAGCAGGATGTATTTTTGAATTTTTTGTGTGATCGAGGTAAGATGTCAGGACAGAGCCACAGCAAGGAGCAGCACGGGGTAATCGATGAAAACCTACGCCGTGTTTATCAGGAAGCCGTTGATGAAGGGGTTCCGGACCGCTTCAAATCGCTATTGGACCAACTTAAACAGCAGGATGAAGAACAGGGTAAACGCGAATGAGCGGCTCTGACCCCCGTGACGAGTTGGTAGAACACCTGCCAGCAATGCGTGCGTTTGCAATATCGCTGACACGCAACGGTTCTGTCGCGGATGACATGGTTCAGGATACTCTGGTGAAAGCTTGGACAAACATCGACAAATTTCAAGTAGGCACAAATATGCGCGCTTGGCTGTTTACGATTCTGCGGAACACATATTACTCGTCCCGGCGGAAGGCTAAACGTGAAGTCTCCGACGTAGATGGCGTGTTTACCGAAAGCTTGGCAGAAAAACCGGCACATGACGGTCACCTGCAGATGAACGACTTCAGGGTCGCCTTGGGTAAGCTCAAGGTAGAGCAGCGCGAGGCGTTGCTGTTGATCGGTGCATCGGGTTTCTCTTATGAAGAAGCGGCCGAGATGTGCGGTGTCGCAGTCGGCACCATCAAAAGCCGGACCAATCGTGCGCGTGCGCAACTGGCTGAGTTGATGGGCTTGAATGAGGACGAAGCGATGGAGATGACGGACGATGCGACAATGTCCGTGCTCTCGGCTTCGAAGGTCGCAAGTTTCTAAATCATGACTTCTGGCTTTTTGCGCAATAGCTTCTTTGGCGGCCTGGCCTTTCGGGTTCTCCTGTTTCTATCGCTGGCTTTGCTGCCGATCGGTTTGATTGCCGTCCAACAAACGCGTCAAATCGCAGAGCAAAGTCAGCGAACGGCAGAGCTGTCATTGCTTGCAGTGACAGATCAGGCCGCCGCCGTTGAGCGGACTGTCCTACAAGAGGCCCTAGGTGCCGGACGTGCTCTTGCGGCTATTGTGGCGCTTGCGCGGGATGATCCGGCGCGGTGTTCGGCGTTCCTCAAAAGCTACAAAGAGGGTACTTCGCAGTATCGGCTTGTGGGGTATGTGCAGGCAGACGGTGTGATGAATTGTTCCTCAACCGGATCGCAGTACAAGCTGAACTCTAGCGCCGTTTACAAGGCGGTTATGGAGCGGAAAGAGGTAATGGTTTCCTCTGTCGCCAAAGGAGCCATATCCGGCGCTGCGGTTGTTGTCGTTACCGTGCCTCTCATCGAAGAAGGCGTTATGACCGGCTTTGTCTTCATTTCGATAGACCAGAATGTTCTTAAAGATCAGGAGCCGGAGGAGCGTGATGCTTCTCCCAAAGCGCTGCTGATATTTAATAATGTTGGCGAAATGATTGTGGCAGAGCAAGGAGCCGAAGTTGCGCAGGAGGAGTTGCCTGCGGTCTATGATCTTGAGCAATTTTCAGGCACGGGTCGGCAAGTTTTTACTGCCCAAAGTGTCGGTGGACAGCAGCGTGTTTATGCCTTGATTCCGATGCTGCAAGACACGGTTTACGCCATGAGCGTCTGGCCCATTGATACACCTCTATTAAAGACAGATTTCTCGGGCCGCGTGTCCACGCTGCTGCCAATCGTCATGTGGTTGGCAAGCCTTGTTGTGGCATTCTGGGCGTTGAATCGATTGGCGATTGGCCACATACGAAAGCTGGGCCGCCAGATGCGCCACTTTGCTTTGAACAGGACGCTGCCGCGCGTGCCGTTGGGTAACCGCGTTCCGATGGAAATTCAGGCCATGGAGGCGTCGTTCCTTGGTATGGCGAATTCTATTTTGCAGGATGAGGCGCGCCTAGAGGACAGTTTGCGCGAGAAGAATATTCTTCTCAAAGAAGTGCATCACCGCGTGAAGAACAATCTTCAGCTTATTTCATCAATCATGAACATGCAGATCCGACAGGCGCCTACGGATGCAAACCGTCGTGTCCTGCAACGCTTGCAGGACCGAATCCTAAGCCTCGCGACTGTTCACAAGAGCATGTATCAGGATAACGAAATGACCCGTGTAAACGCGGGTGTTCTTCTGCGCGAGATTGTTGCGCAGAACCTTGCTGTGGGCATGGCGCCGCATTCCGGCATCAAGCTGGTTGAGGAATACGACGATATCATGATTGGTCCCGATGATGCGGCGCCAATAACGCTTTTGGTGTCCGAAGCTGTGACAAACGCGCTTAAGTATGTCGCCCGCAATACGTCTGGTAAGAAACAGATCCTCGTCAGTCTTAGATATGTCGGAGAAGAGCGGGCGTTGCTGGCTATCGAGAATACAGCCGCAGGCGAGAAAGTAGAAGGCGGCACGGGCCTTGGATCAAAGCTTATTCAGGCATTCGCGCGGCAGCTGAACGGGACGTTGAGCCTCCAAGAAGATGAGGATCTGTATCGCCTGGAGCTGGATTTCCCTGTGCCGCTGACGGACAAAATGGCCTACGATTATTAAAATCTTTGCGTGGCGCGGCTGTGCGATAATGCATGGTGCAGCAGAATGTCGCATGATCAGATGCTATGAATCTCAAACAATTTGGGAACGATGCGGCTCCGGGGCTGTTCTTTTTGTGAACGCTTAGGAAAAGGAGGCGCAAATGACGACTGAGATGTTTCTCGGCGGCCTCATGATCCTGACGATGGTCGCTGGTATAGTGATTGCGATGACTTCAACGCGCAATTCTTCTGACAGCAACCGCTTTGACGAGGATAATTCCCCTCGCAATGGCCGCGACAACCAACGGCACAACGGCCAAGGTTAGGTATTGTCAGTTTAGAGGTCCATAGGCCCTCCCAGTTCGGGAGGGCCTTTTTTCTATCTGAATAGGCGCGGTTTTGATGGTTGCCGCGCTAGAACACCGGCGGCGTTAGTGCGCTTACAATTTCGCATGGCTCTGTGCCGATGTTCCTGAACCGGTGTGGCTGGCGGCTGTCGAAAATGTATCCGTCACCTTGGCCAAGCAAGGCAACACTATCGCCGACGGTCAATTCGATCTGCCCCTGGGTAATGATTCCCGCTTCCTCGCCCTCATGGGCCAGAAATTCAGGGCCTGTATCGGCGCCGGGCGGATAAGTCTCATGGAGGACTTGAAGCGTGTGTTGTCGGGAGTTGCCCAATTGCCGCAGTGACACCTGACCGGGACCAACAGGTGCGACCTGCGTCAGCTCATCGGCGCGAAAGAAAATCTTTGGGCTATCTGGTTCTTCGATCGAACCGAAAAATTCGGCCATCGATATCGGGATAGCGTCAAGCAAGCTCTTGAGTGACGCCACTGAGGGGGACGTTTTATCTGTTTCGATCAATGAGATCGTTCCGTTTGTCAGGCCCGCACGGGTGGCAAGCTCCCGCTGGGACAGACCGCGTTGCATGCGGATTTCTTTCAGTCTTTGGCCAATGTCCAAGGGGGCGTTTCCTGATGTTGTAACGGTGGTCCGCGTCGGCGGCGATTTGCCTGAAATGACCACCCCTCAGCGAAAAGTACAAGTGCCCGAATTATCCTGATTGACAATTAAATTAAACAGGGCAAAAGGATTTATTAAACGCGGGTCTGCCGCGTCTGGTTTTCACTCATATAGGATTATGTCCATGGCCAGCACTGCAAAACGTGGCTCTGCAAAGAGCGCAAAGAAGAAGCCCCAGATCGCTATTGTCGAACCTGCGGTTCCAGTGACGTATACAAACGCCGAACTGGTGGCGCGCCGTGAAGCTGCTGTGCCACGTGGCGTTGCCTCTGCTACGCCAGTCTATGCATCCTATGCAGAAAATGCTGAGCTTTGGGATGTCGAAGGTAAGCGGTACATCGATTTCGTCGGCGGTATTGGTGTTCTTAACACGGGCCACCGTCACCCTGGCGTTATTGCTGCTGCGAAAGCGCAGGAAGATCAGTACACGCATACGTCCTTTCAGGTTGTGCCTTACGCACCCTACGTGGAACTGGCAGAGAAACTGAACGCACTGGCCCCCGGGGATGCGCCCAAGAAAACACTGCTGGTCACAACCGGTGCAGAAGCTGTCGAGAACGCTGTGAAAATTGCGCGTGCTGCGACCGGCCGTCCCGGCGTCATCGCCTTTACCGGCGCCTATCATGGCCGCACGCTGCTGACGCTTGGCATGACCGGCAAAGTGTCCCCTTACAAAAAGGGCGTCGGACCGTTCCCTGCTGATGTTTTCCGTGCGCCGTTCCCGAATGTGCGCGACGGCATCACCGTTCAGGACGCACTGACAGGCCTTCAAAACCTCTTCCTGACCGATGCCGATCCTTCCCGCATCGCGGCGATCATCATCGAGCCGGTTCTGGGTGAAGGCGGTTACACACCAGTGCCGTTCGAAATGCTGAGTGCGCTGCGTGACATTTGTGACGAGCATGGCATCATGCTGATTGCGGATGAAGTGCAGGCAGGCTTTGGCCGGACCGGCAAATGGTTCGCGATTGAGCACTCTGGCGTTGTACCCGATCTGATCACTGTAGCGAAATCAATGGCGGGTGGTTATCCGCTGGCTGGTGTGATCGGTCGTGCCGACGTGATGGATGCGATGGATCCGGGCGGATTGGGCGGCACCTATGGTGGCAACCCTGTTGCCTGTGCCGCAGCGCTCGCCGCGATCACAGCGATTGAAGACGAAGGTCTGCTGGCCAAGTCAATCGCAATGGGTGACAAGCTCAAGGCGCGTTTCGCCGAGATTGGTGCGCGTGCTGCCCCCTACCGGATGTGGGACATTCGCGGCCTCGGCGCGATGGTCGCAGTTGAGTTCGTGACGGATTTCGAAACCATCAAATCTGACGGGGCCCTGACAAAACGTGTGATTGCACATGCTCTGGATCGTGGTCTGCTGCTGTTGAGCTGTGGCATGCATGGTAACGCCATTCGCGTGATGGTCCCGCTGACAGCCTCCGAGGAGATTGTTGACGAAGGTCTGGCGATCTTCGAAGAGGCGTTGGTTGCGGCGGTCAACGAGACAGCGCGGTAAGCATCCACTTCACTATTGAGACTTTGGCGCGC
>Ga0209345_10001861_pt1 | contig 24408 bp, 18 predicted proteins | sample Cruoilmetagenom7_FD_187294 | JGI IMG/M metagenome (GOLD analysis project Ga0209345, IMG submission 187294) | Oil polluted marine microbial communities from Coal Oil Point, Santa Barbara, California, USA - Sample 7 (SPAdes) (version 2) | ecosystem: Environmental > Aquatic > Marine > Oil seeps ...
GAAACTATTGTCACCATATCCTGCTGAAATTGAAAAACACATCAAAGATACTTATTCCAACTTATCAGAAAAAGACCGACGATTGTACGCAGCAATAGATGCCCTAAAATTGCCATGAGGCGGAAAAGCGTATATTATTAGGCTTCTTGGTTGTAGTAAAAAGACGTTATTCCGAGGTATCGAGGATTTAAATAATCCGAACACTGAATTAAAAAACAGAATCCGAAAGAAGGGTGCCGGGAGAAAAACTTCGATTGAAACAATTAATAATATTGATTGGGAAGTGCGATTGGTTTCCATATTTTAATATCTGTCAGTTATAGTGGCGTTGGAATAGACGAAGAAATCAAACAAAAAATTTTCGATCCCTTTTTCACGACAAAGGAGCTTGACAGGGGGACAGGCATGGGGACTGCAACTGTATATGGAATTGTTAAACAAAACAACGGAAGTATTGAAGTCTGTAGTGAGCCAAATCAAGGCGCGGCATTTAAAATTTACTGGCCATCAACAGATAAAGATGTTTCATCTGAAATAAAAAAGGATACTGTAAAAAAAGATGATTTAATAGGTCACGAAAACATATTATTAGTGGAAGATGGCGACTGCGTTAGGAATTACGCAAAGAAAGCTTTAGCTAAATTTAATAGGGTTACAGCACCAGCCCTTTCAAGGTAGTATTTTTATTTTTTTCTATTAGCAATTAATTTAGAAGTAGATACATGAGGATGCTTTGGATCAAAAACTCTTTTCGGTTTAGGCTTTTTAGGTCCCCCGCGGATGTTTTTTGAATTTTGATAACTTTTGCTTTTTTTAATAATATTTTTAATAGCTTTATCAATTGAGCGGTTGACAGTTTTCGAAATTCTACCCAATATTCCTCAGGAATCGCGATGAACATGCCTTGGTAGACGCTCGATATTTCATCCGCCCACTTTTTTTTGACAAACGTTCTTGTTTTTTATTAATGTGAAAAAAATGAGTGATAAAATATATTTTTAGACATACCTCAAGCCGTTTCTTCTTTCTTTACCAATCCATATTCGATAAGTCTTGGCAAAACATTATCAGGTTTTAAAGGTTTTAATAAATAGCCGCTGCACCCCGCAGCAATACAATCTTTAACTATTTTTTTTTCTCTGTTTCCTGTGGCCATCAGAACTTTTACCTGTTGTTTTTTTTCAATGTCTTGATCCTTTTCCTTTTTCCGAATCTCCTGTAGGACTTCCAAACCATTTTTATCTCCCAGAGAAACATCTAAAACAATTAAGTCAAAAGGTGACTTTTCCTTTAATGAATCATCATAAAACGAAATTGCCTCAGCACCATTTGAAGCGATCTGGCATTCTCCATATTTTGATAAAATGTTTTTCGTAGCCTTTTGAATTATTTTCTCATCATCCACAACGAGAATTTTGTTCATTTCTGTTTTCCTTTTTTTTTATTATGGCTAATAGGTTTAAATATTTTTAACACCACACCCTAAAAATCATCATCACCTTGTACTATTTGATTTCTACTATTTAATTGTGCATCATTTAAAAATCGGACTAATATTAGTTCATTTTCATCATTTAATTGCAACAGCAGTATGCCCAGTATAACTCCATTTTCACTTTCAACATTTGTTTTCCGAACAATTATTCCATTACCAGTAAACGTTACAGCTTCTCTTTCAGATCTATAATCTGCCATAGTAATTTCAATATGCACTTTCTCTTTAAATTGAATATTTATTACAGGGTTTGCCGAATTTTCAACACATTTTGGACAAAAAACACCTATTCCGCTAGCAGAAATATCTAATACTGAAAAATATTTCTCTGAAATATATTTATTCCCTGCAAATGATATAATTCCATTGAAATCATAATTTGAATCTACTGTTATTCTGTAAGCTTTTCGTTCTTTTCGTAAATCAACCTTTTGAATTGGAGGTTTATAATGAAGAGTAACACAAGTCCAGGACCGTAATTTATCAGGCAAGTTACCAGGTTGCCTCAGTGAAATTTTGTCAGACATAACTCCGATCCTTGCTGTTTTAGGGGTCGCTCGGGCGGAGCCCGAGGTTTAATTAAAAACAATTACATAGTCTACTTAAGAGTCACCCCCTTTATCGTAGAATTCGGTGGATTTTTTCACAATAAGGTTTACTTTGTCTGGCTGTCTGATTTAAAAATTTCTAAAATCATCATCCATGGGAATAATTTTATCAGGTGCTACTTTTTTTACCTTATTAACCGATATTTGTTTGCTCCTGGCATTCCTGGCCGGGCTTGAAACAGAAAGTGCGTGATGGGTTGGATGGGATACTGGTTTTGTCATACTGCCACCTATTGGTCTATCATTTCCCTTTCCGGATTCGCCAACCATAGCCACAAGTTCGTCTACAGAACTTTTCATGGTCTCTGTCTGCGCATTCATTTCCTCAGACGCAGATGCAGACTCCTCTGCATTGGATGCATTTTGCTGAACAACCTTGTCCATTTCCGCAACAGCCTTGTTGATCTGTTCAATACCCTCAGCCTGTTCGCCTGATGAAGCAGATATCTCTCCTACAAGTTCACCAACTTTTTTGGAACTTTCTGACACATTGCCAAAGGCTTCTTTTGTTTTGGCTACCAGCTCAGAGCCGTCACTCACCTTTTTTACGGTTCCTTCAATCAATACTGCAGTGCTCTTTGCCGCCTCTGCCGAACGCATGGCAAGATTTCTCACCTCTTCTGCCACAACTGCAAAACCTGCTCCAGCCTCACCAGCCCGTGCTGCTTCAACCGCTGCATTTAATGCAAGAAGATTAGTCTGGAATGCGATCTCATCGATGGTTTTGATAATTTTTGATGTCTCCTCACTCGCTTTAAAAATTTCCTCCATGGACGTTGTCAATTCATTCATGGAATCATTGGCCTGCCCCACGACCTGGTTTGTTTCTTTCATGAGACTGTCGGCCTGGCTGGCATTATCCGCATTCTGTTTTGTCATGGAAGACATCTCTTCAAGAGATGATGATGTCTCCTCGATGGATGCTGCCTGTTCAGATGCCCCTTCTGCCAGTTGCTGACTGGCAGATGAGACCTGACCGGATGCAGATGCTACATGCTCTGCGCCTTCATTCAACTGAGATGAAATCCTCGTTAATACGGTCGTAACTGAACGTGCTATAAAAAACGCAATAACAATACCCAAAATAATGCCTATAATACCTACAATCGATGATTTTTTTTTGACACTTTGAGCTGCAGAAAACATTACCTTATCTGTAATGATATTATTTTCAGTTTCTCTTATAAGCCTGTGAATAAGATTTTTAGTTTCTTGCAGCGCAGGCTTGGTTTCTTCAATATAAATATGCTGCGCCTTTTTCATTCCACGCAGCATGGCAACAGCCTTAGCTTTAAGTTTCAAAAGAACTCCATGAGTTTCTTTATAAAATTTGTGAATCGTTGTGTCATAAAAATGTTTGGCATTATTTCTTGCCTGGACAACTTTTTTTTCAGCATCCATTGCATTATTAAAAGCAACGGCAACATGTTCCAGGGCAGGTACTGTCTTTTCATTATAAATTTTCTCCGCCTTTGCCCTGTTTCCTCTTAAAAGTTCTTTTTCTATTTCAGTTGCAGATTTATGGAGTTTATTATGCAGGTTTTTTAAAGCATCTATGGCAGATCTAAACTCAGGAAACCCCCTCATCCACTTTGCAACCTGGTCAGATACAAGAAATTTTCCAACTGCGCATTTGTTAGGATCAATCTGGACTTCAAGACTTTTGCTTCCATTTACTATTTTTTGGCCTACTTTTAATGCCCACTTTCTATGATCATCAAGCCTTGCCATTAAAGTTACAATAAGGTCAGGATGAATCTGTCTATAAGTATTTTGAATTTTAACAGCGCTATCATGAAGTTTTTTGTGGGGCTTTTTTAAATCCTCAATCAATCTACCCATCTCATGATTTCCTGCTGCAGCCTTTCTTGCACTTTCACCGTATAGCCATTTTCCAAGCCCGCATTTGTGAGGATCAGTCGTCACCTCAAGTTTTTTTTTGTTATCAAGAAAAAGGCTTGTAATGCTCGACATCCACTTTAAGTGCTCTGTCTCTTTTTCTGCAAATAACTGTGGAAGGTTTATATCAGTCTGATCAAAAACTTTGTCTATAGCTATGGCAGATTCATGTAGTTCTCTGTGCGACTTTTCTATACTTATGAAAATTGGAGCAAGGCCTGGCACAAGCCTTTCTGCCTCTTTTCTCCCCTTGCCGTAAAGAAATTTTCCAAACCCGCACTTGTGGTCGTCTGTCTCTACTTTAAGTTCTGTTACCCTGTCATCTGCTAAAAAATTATTAACTTTCATTGCCCAGTCAAGGTGATCAACCTCACGCTGCACAAGCACTCCTTTTAATTTATTTCCGTCAATAACCTCTGACGCGTTGTTTACAATCCCTTTGACACCTTTAAAGTTCATGACAACGATTCCAGCTATAATAATTGTTGTAATTCCAAAGCCCATAAAAATTTTCTTTGGTACAGGCATATCTTTCCAGTTCATGGTATTACCCTCTTTTTTCTAACTTATTGTATTTATTTTGATTTACAGGATTATGCTGCCTTCTCAAGAAATACAATTTTATCTGCATTAAACACCCGATCTATATCCAGCAGAATTTTAACACCCTGCTCCATCTTAGCCATACCTAAAATATATTCTGTATTCATTTTGGTAACAAATGCAGGTGTATCCTCAATATAGCTTTTCCTGAAACATTAAGTACCTCGGAGACTGTATCAACCACGATCCCTATCTGCACCGTCCCGCTTTCCCCTAAAACTTCCACAACTATTATGCAAATACGCTCATTGTAATCAATCTGCTCCATACAAAACCGAAGCCTTAGGTTACCTATCCACGCAGATTGATTACGCCTTTAACAAAGTCAGGTGTCCGCGGAACTGTGGTAATCGGCATCATCCCAATAATTTCTTTATTTTTCAAAATACCTTTGCTATACCCCTCGTTTGCAAGTGTGAAAGTAAGATGTTTTCCCTATGAAACAGTTTAATTTCTGTTTGATTTAAAAATTCGTAAAATCATCATCCATAGGAATGATCTTATCAGGTGCTACTTCCTTTACTTTATTAACCGCTACTTGTTTGCTCACGGCATTTATGGCCGGATTCGGAACAGAAAGTGCGTGATGGGCTATATGGGATACTGGTTTTGTTGTACTGCCTGCTACAGATTTAACATTTCCATTTCCGGATCCATTAACTATTGCCCCAAGTTCACCCACAGAACCTTTCATTTGCTCTGCCTGAGCGTTCATCTCTTCAGACGCAGATGCAGACTCCTCTGCATTGGCTGCATTCTGCTGGACTACCTTATCCATCTCCACAACAGCTTTGTTGACCTGCTCAATACCCTCAGCCTGTTCCCCTGATGCAGCAGATATCTCACCTACAAGCTCACCAATCTTTTTTGCACTTTCAGTCACTTTGCCAAAAGCCTCACTAGTTGTAGTTACCAGATCAGAGCCGCTACTCACCTTTTTTACAGTTCCTTCAATCAATACTGCAGTGCTCTTTGCCGCCTCTGCCGAACGCATGGCAAGATTTCTCACCTCTTCAGCAACAACTGCAAAACCTGCCCCAGCCTCACCAGCCCGTGCTGCTTCAACCGCTGCATTTAATGCAAGAAGATTTGTCTGAAATGCAATCTCATCAATAGTTTTGATAATTTTTGATGTCTCCTCGCTCGCTTTGGTGATCTCCTCCATAGATGTTGTTAATTCATTCATGGAGTCGTTGGCCTGTTCAACTACCTGGTTGGTTTCTTTCATGAGATTGTCTGCCTGGTTTGCGTTATCTGAGTTTTGCTTGGTCATGGAAGACATCTCTTCAAGAGATGATGATGTTTCCTCGATGGATGCTGCCTGTTCAGACGCCCCTTCGGCCAGCTGCTGACTGGAAGATGAAACCTGACCGGATGCAGATGCTACCTGATCAGAGGCTTGTGCCAAATTAACAACAACACGATTGATAGGGCCTGTAATGCTTCTAATAATGAAAAAAGCTACCATAATTGCAACCACAAATGCTATTATCAGTCCTATAATCATGGTTATAACAGCAGTTGAAAGAGATGATACAGCCTTTTGGGAAATTTTGATCGACGCAGCCATTCCAGCATCGGCAATGACCTTAGAGCTGTTAATGACATCCACGCCTGTCTTACTTCTTTTAGTTCCCAGCTCTTGTAAAATATGCCAGTTCTCAAGAAAAGCTGTCATACCGCCATGATAGGAATTACCTGCGGCATTGACCTGGTCAATTTTTTTAAGATCTTCCGCAAGATAGGTTATAGCTTTAAGATCTTTATATTTCTGCGCTATCACAGAAAAATTTTTGAGTGCATTTTCCATAATTTCAGGACTGCGCATGGCCTGTGACTTAAAAGCACCAAGTCTGCTTGCATTGCCCAAATTTATAATGTCGTTAATTATGGTAATTTTGGCCTGTCTCTCCAACATATCTTTGGTTAGCTTTTGTTGTTGCCCATCCAGAAATTCATCGCAGTTCTCTACATATTTCCCAGCATTACTATCCATGAATTGACGATATTTTACTAAAATGCTTGAGTTTGCAGATGAGCCTTTACTGAACTCTGACAAAAACTGGCGCACGCCGTTCTGGTAACCGTTGGCAGCTTCTTTAATATTGTCTATGCGATTGATGTCTTCTCTATCGCGTGTAGTTCCTCGAAGTTCTCTAATTACCCCTGCGCTTTCACCAAGCTTACTTATAGCATTCTCCATCATCTTAGGATCTTTAAGCACCTGGGATTTAAAATTTAAAACTCTGGCTGCTGAACCAATGTCAACAAGCCTGCTCACAAGCTTTATTTTTGTCTGACGTTCACGCAAATCGACCTTTAATTTTTCATTCTGACTTGCAAGAAAAGTATTACAGTTTTGCATATACTTTACTGCTGATTTGTCCAATACGTTTCTATTTGCTGCAAGCTTTACGTTAGTATCAAAGGTTTGCTGAGCTAATCCTCTATAACTCTCGATTAATTTTTCAGCAATATCGAGTTGTCCTTTAAGTTTTTTTAAATTGGGAGAATTCTTATCGAGTTCTCTTGCCTTAGCCAGCACTTTGTCTACGGCCTGAAACTCCATTTTTGCATTTTCATAATATTTTTTTTCTTCTGTAAAACCATACCCTCTTAATTCATACATTATACGGTTTACCGTGCCACGAAGTTCAACGGCCAGATTTGTTTCAGGGATATACTCATGGGACAGCATTTTGCTATCTTCTTCAACACCCTGCATTTTAATGATTCCCAGTGTGCTCAATATAACTGCAATCATAATTATAACGCCGAACCCCAACGCTATTTTTACTCCCAATGAAAAATTTTTCATATCATAACTCCTTTTTTTATAAGTTATATAAGTAAAGTAATAATTTACTCTCCAAACTCATTAAAATTTTTTTTATTAAATTTTTACGCTGCCTTCTCAAGAACTGCAATTTCATCTGCATTCAAAACCCGATCTATATCCAGCAAAATCTTAACACCTCCCTCCATCTTGGCCATACCCAAAATATATTCTGTATTCATTTTTGTGCCAAATGCAGGTGTATCCTCGACATCCTTTCCGGAAACATTAAGTACCTCAGAGACTGTATCAACCACAATCCCTATCTGTACCGTGCTGCTTTCCCCTGAAACTTCCACAACTATTATACAGGTACGCTCATTGTAATCAATTGGATCCATACCGAAGCGAAGCCTTAGGTCGATTACAGGAATTACCTTGCCACGCAGGTTGATCACGCCTTTAACAAAGTCAGGTGTTTGCGGAACTGTGGTAATCGGCATCATCCCAATAATCTCTTTGATTTTTAAAATACCTATACCATACTCCTCGTCTACAAGCGTGAAAGTAAGATACTTTCCCTCCCTGTCTGTCATAACAGTAACGGCCTGATCCATAACTTTTATTTCTTCTTTGCTCATACTCTTCCTCCTTTCTAAAAAAAAATAGGGTTAAAATTTTATTTAATTCTTTATTGAATCATTTCTCTAATTCATCCTTTCAGGGCTTTGTCTTTTATGTTCCTAATACCCAGGGGTTTGCTCTGAGCTATACCAATTCGCCTCTTTAGGGTTAACTTATCTTTAGTCAGTGCTTCTATAATTTTTTTAAAAAAAATTAAAAAAATGCATCCGGATGATACGTTATGAAACTAAGGGGTCATGAATAATATTGTTTAATATAATATATTTTTCTATATTGAATAATGTACAAATATTAGTTAGATTTTTTCAACTTTAGGAAGTTTCTGCTTTAAGTTGACCAGTAATATATTTATGAAGAACGCTTGATATCAAAATTTGATAAGGAAGGCCTTTATGGAGAGCTTTTTTCTGTATGTTGACAAGATTTTTTTCTGACATTCGGATATTAACTCTTTTATTTTTTAGAAAAGTAGCTTTGGCATATTCTTGATAGCGCTTAGCTTCCTTTGGTGATATCTTAAGAAACATAGCGGCCAATGTTTTGCCAACTCCTGTATATTTATATTTATACGTATTCTTATAACTTTATAGTAAAACAAATGTTATGTCAAATTTTTTATATTAACTGTCACCAAATTCAGGTCTTGTCCAAATAAATTAATCATGATATCAAATTCCTATTTTAAAGAAAAATCAAATACCGATGAAGAGGAAAGATTAGGAAAATCGATAAAATTTTATATTTTAGTTTTTTGAGGAAAAATTGATTCTGTAACAGCCTGTTGATTTTGAATTCAACAAGATTATCGTTAAAACATGCACAAAAATTATCGCGAAAGTGTGAAAAATTGAAGATGAGTTTTGGACAGAAAATTTAAAATTCGACAAACAAGAATCATGCTAAATTAGGTATCAATTCATTTACAAAGAACTATAGTTATCTTCAAGCATTTCTTAATCTTTAAAGTTTTGATGCAATTGCCCTGATACATCTATGGAAGATTACTTGATTAATTTTAAAAGGTTTGTTATGTTTTAGCATAATGTGAAGTATATGTTGTTTTTTTTACGGACAGGAATAAGGAGATGAGGCCGCTGAAATCGATCATGAAACAGCATTTAAAGATCTTCCTGAATTGTGGAGTAGGTAAAAAAATTCTGTAAAAAAAGAGTAGAAAGCATTATTCTTGGTGTTTTTAACTGGAATTAAAAAGGCTTTCATGGATATTCAACTCCTTTTGCTACTACATTTTTGATTGTCGATTAAAAACAAATGAGGTGTTTTTTGAAAGAAAAAAAATTGTATTCAAGTAATCAGGAAAATAGCAACAAATTATCTTCTCAGATTGAAAGGGAGATATATTTTTCTGAGGATATTAAAGACTTTGGTTATATTTCAAAAAACATTCCGTGTCAGGCTGCATGTCCGGTATACACAAATATTCCAGGATATATAAGATGTATATATGAAAAAAAATATGGCCGGGCTTATGAACTTAACAGAATGTATAATATTTTTCCAGGTGTGCTTGGAAGAATATGCAGCAGGCCCTGTGAGGCTGAATGCCGGCATGGTGAAGAGGGATTGGGATCCCCTGTTAATATATGCCATCTAAAACGTTCAGCAGCTCAGCTTAAATCTGACTGGCATATGATAAAAGAAAATTTTTATGCGCCGTCAGAAAAAACTGTTTCTATTATAGGTTCTGGCCCTGCAGGTCTTGCAGCAGCTCATGAACTGACTATTTTGGGGCATAAGGTTACTGTATACGAGGCAATGGAAAAGCCGGGGGGTATGTTGATGTATGGTATCCCGGAATTCAGGCTGCCCAGAAATATTTTAAATATAGAGATAAATAATATTTTAAGACTGGGAATAGACCTTAAAACAGGAGTTAAAATAGGTAAGGAAATATCTATTGAAAGCTTACTTAAAAAAAATGATGCGGTTATTATCGCAACAGGATGCCAGTTACCTTCAAAATTACATATACACGGCGAAGAGTTGGAAGGAGTATACAGCGGGCTTGATTTCGTAAAAAGAGTCAACTGCGGGGAAAAAATAGATGTGGGCAAAAATGTAGCTGTGGTTGGTGGCGGTTTTACAGCTATTGACTGTGCCAGGCTTGCTGTGCGTCTTGGCGCTGAAAACGTTACAGTCAACATCAGGAAAACAAAAGAGTATATGCGGATTGATGAATATGAAAAATATGAAGCAGAAACTGAGAAAATAAAAATTTGCAGTCTTATTCAGCCAGTCAGAATTAATGGTAAATTAGGAAAGGTTGAAACAATTACTTTTGAAAGAACACGCCTTGAATATACTTTAGATGGTAAAGGCCGAAATGCTGTCTCTATCCCGAATTCGGAATTCAAAGTAAAAGTAGATACTGTAATACTTGCAACAGGTCAGATTCCGGAGATAAATTTTGCAGGCATGAAACTCAACAGGAACAAGATACATACAAAAGCAGGTACGCATAAAACCAGCATAGCCAGGGTATATTCTGCAGGTGACTGTGTGAATGGTGCAACAAACGTTATTACAGCTATCGCAGAAGGAAGAAAAGCTGCCCGGGAAATTGACGAAATATTTGTGGGCAGGAAAAGAGTAAAATCTGTTGTAAGGTTTGAAACAGCTGATGCAAATGATAGAAAGCGTAGTTTCGACTTTATAGAAAGATTTGAGATGAAAACGACAGATGTTTCAAAACGGGTTAAAGATATAACAAGGGAAGTAGAGCTTGGGTATGACAATGACACAGCACATGAAGAGTCAAAACGGTGTTATCTTTGCAATAGAAAATTTCAGATAGATCCTGATCGCTGCATTTACTGCTTTGCCTGTATTGATGTTGCTCCACGAGATTGCATTAAGCTTGTTAAGGATATTAAAATTAAAAAGGACGGCTCATACGGGGAACTGGTTGAAACAAATAACTGGTATGAAACAGTTTTAATTGCTATAGACAGTAAAAGATGTATACGCTGCGGCAACTGTTATGATATCTGTCCCATGAAGTGTATTACGATAACAAAAGTCGAGCTCATTGAGCAAAAACTGGAGGCATGATGTCAAAAAATGATCATTATGTAATAATTGGAAACGGCCCGGCTGGCAACAAGGCTGCTGAAGTTTTTCGTGAAAATGACAAAAATGCCAGGGTAACTATTATTTCAGACGAAGGGTTTCCCTTTTATTATCGTCATAAGCTTTTTGATTTTCTTGCTGGAAATATAAGTGATAAATCTTTACAGGTAAAAAAACATATAGAATATAAAAATAAAAATATCAGGCTGCGTTTAGGGCAGTCTGTTAAAAAAATAGATCCTGATAACAGGATGTTGTACCTTAAACATATGGAAAAAGTCGGATATACTAAAATGCTTCTTGCAACCGGGGGCACTCACCGTATTGTTCCTTCTCTTAGCGGTTTTGAGAAATATTTTACGTTTATGACAGGATATAATAAAGCATTAAAGCTTAAACCTTCCCTTGCGAAAATAAAAAGTGCAATTGTTATTGGCGGAGATCTTATAAGCATTAAATTTACAAAAATGCTTGTCAATATGGGAAAGGATGTACTGTTTTTTCTGTGCAGTGAAAGTTTCTGGCCCGTTGAACTTACAAAGGAAATGGCTGAAAGCATTGCCCTTAATATGGAAAAAAATAATATAGGAACAATAATTGATGATTATCCTGCAAATATTACTTTAACTGGGAAAAAGTATAAAATAATAACTGAAAAAGGGGAAAAATCAGAGGCAGATATTATTTTTTATTTCATGGGTATGACTCCTAACATTGATTTTATAAAGGGCTGTGGCATTGATACTGAAAAAGGTGTTCTGGTTGATGAATACCTTAAATCAAATTATAAAAATATTTATGCATGTGGTGACTGTGCCCAAATTTATAATCCAAAGCTCAAAGATTACTGGATATCTGTTGGTTGGGATAATGCACTTTTGCAAGGTGAGACAGCTGCTTTAAACCTTTTGGGGGAACATAAAGTAATTAACCCCATGCCTAAAAAAATTCTTGAAGTTGAAGGTATCAGGATAAATACTTCCTGGTGGAAGGAAATGCGGGCATAATTGTGGATGAAATTAACATTGTAATCGAAATATGCGGAAGTGCAGGCGAAGGAACGATTTCTGCCGGGGAAATTTTCAGCAAACATATGAGCAGACTTGGTTTTGAAATACTTTCTTTTGACTCATATCCTTCAGAAATAAGGGGTTTTGGAAAATGTGTCGCACATTCCCGTATCAGCAATAAAGCAATTATGTCACCAGGCAAATATACAAATATTCTTGTTGCCTTAAATGATATCCATTCTATTTCCCAGCTTGCATTTATGCACGAAAATGGAATTGTGATATATGACAGCAAGCCTCCATCTTTTCATGAAGAAGACAAAAGCATTGCAGGATGGATAGAACCTGGCATAATAGCTTACGGAATTCCTCTTTATGAATTAGCTCAAAAAGCCGCAGGTAATTCACGCGGTCGTAATATGGTTGCCCTTGGCGCCATTGCCGCCCTTTTTGGCATTGATGATAAAGGTTTTAAATCTTCCATAGAAAAAAGATATGCAGCAAAAAAAAGGATTGTTATAGACAATAATGTGAATTCCTTTGATCAGGGTTTTAGTTGGACAAAAAATAATATTACTAAAACAGATAACCTTATTTTTGAAAAACCAAAAATAAATAAGGAAGATACAGATCGGCTGATAATAAGCGGAAATCAGGCTATTGCAATGGGAGCTATTGACAGTGATCTTTATCTTTATGCTGGATATCCGATTACGCCTGCTACAAAAATTATGGAAATTCTGGGGAAAGAACTTCCAAAAAAAGGCGGTATAATGCTTCAGACCGAAGATGAAATATCCGCCATAGGTAATGTCATAGGAGCTGGATTTGCCGGGAAAAGAGCCATGACAGCAACATCTGGACCTGGATTTTGTCTTATGACTGAACTGTCAGGTCTTGCTGTCATGGCTGAAGTTCCAGCTGTCATAGTAAACTCACAAAGAGGAGGCCCTTCAACAGGACTTCCCACAAAAACAGAGCAAAGCGATCTCAGCCTTGCCATTGCCGGCGGAAGCGGTGATTCGCAAAGGATAGTGCTTGCCCCTGCAAATATTGAAGAGTGTTATAAATGCACCTGTCTTGCATTTTATCTTGCGGAAAAATTCCAGACCCTTGTTGTCATTTTGATGGATTTTTATCTTTCAAACAGTATCAAAAATATTAAGCAACCTGAAAAACCTGATAAAAAGATGGTGTATGCCAATATAGCCCCCTTGCCAAAAGAACTTAAAGATTACAAAAGATTCAAAGTTACATCAAACGGAATTTCACCCCGGTCAATACCTGGAATGGCAGATGGAATGTTTGTCGCAACAGGGCTCGAACATAATGAAAAAGGAAAACCCAGTTATGATGGTGAAACACACAAAATAATGTTAGATAAAAGGAGCCGGAAACTGTCAGGTGTGTTAAAAGAGGTTCCACAGCCTAAATGGATAGGCTCTAAAAAAAATATAGAGATAGGTATATTGACATGGGGATCAACTTCTGGTGCTGCTTATGAAGCAGTACAAAAAGCTGTTAAAAAAGGCATACGTGCTTCATTTATGGGCAATATGCTTATATCTCCTTTTCCAGTTGAGCATGTAAAAAAATTCAGTGATCAATGTGAGATACTTATGGTGCCAGAATTAAATTATGATGGACAGTTTGCCGGTTATATTTCAAGATACCTGGAAAGACCTGTAAAACGGTTTAATATGGTAAGTGGTCTTCCCATGTTGTCTGAAGATATATTTGATGAAATTTGCAGAATTGTCGGATAAAAGTGAAAAATGGAAAAAATAAAAAGATTTGATTTTGATGAAAAAATTGCTGAGATAAATACAAATGGTTTTCTGGATTACAGAACATCGGAATTGCCCACATGGTGTCCTGGTTGCGGCTATTTTGGAATAACCCATGCTATTTATCAGACCTGCCACAATCTGGGAATTAAAAATGAAGAGTTGTGTGTTGTAAGCGGAATAGGCTGTGCCGGGCGTTTTCCTATCTTTATGAATGCTTATGGTTTTCATACACTCCATGGCAGGTCAGTCCCCATTGCAAGCGGTGTGAAGCTTGCCAACGAACAATTGACGGTTTTTGCAATAGGTGGAGACGGTGATATGCTTGGCATAGGCGGAGGACATCTGCCGCATATCGCACGGAAAAACATTGATATAACAGTTTTTCTTTTTGACAATTTTGTGTACGGACTTACAAAAGGACAATCATCTGCTACAACACCTATTGGCCAAAAAACAAATTCCCATACCATGGGAAATCCTGATACACCTTTAAAACCAGTATCTCTTGCACTTGCATATGGTGCATCATTTGTGGCAAGGGGATTTGCCGGTGATGTGGAAGGAATGAAAAAAATTTTTGAAAAAGCAATTAACCATAAGGGTTTCAGCTTTATTCATCTTATTTCACCATGTGTTACATTTGACAAGGTAAACACATGGGATTTTCTTATGAAAAAATTTTATTCTATAGGCGATACCCATGACGTAACAAATCATGAAGCTGCTGTTCGTCTTGCTGAGGATCCAAATTTTTATGCCGGGATATTTTTCCATGATAAAACACGCCTTTCATATCAGGAACATCTAAAAAAGCTCCGGGCTGAGCAAAATAACTAAATTGATTTTTAAACATCAGGAAAATTGAGAAGATGAAACAGGCCGATAAAATAAAACATAATAAAGATGGCACTTTTTTTGTACCAGAGCATCTTATTGTTCCATTTATTGAAGGGGATGGAATAGGGCCTGATATTTGGAGTGCAGCTCGCAGCGTGTTTGACAGAGCTGTTGAAGTTGCCTACAAAGGCATAAGGAAAATCAAGTGGCTTGAAGTGTATGCTGGAGAAAAAGCATATGATAAGAAAGGCAGCTGGTTGCCTGATCAAACAGTTGAAACAATCAAAAAGCATACTGTAGCTATAAAAGGGCCTTTGACAACGCCTGTGGGTAAAGGTGTAAGAAGCCTTAATGTGAGAATTCGCCAGGCCCTTGATCTTTATGCGTGCGTGAGACCTGTAAAATATATTGATACTGTTCCAAGTCCCATGAAAAATCCTGAAAAAATTAATATGGTTGTTTTCAGAGAAAATATAGAAGATCTTTATGCAGGAATAGAGTGGGAATCTGGCAGCAAAGAGGCTTTAACTGTGGCTCTGTTTTTAAAAGAAAAGATGAAAATCAATTTACCTGAAAATACAGGTATTGGAATAAAACCCATCAGTGAGAAAAATACAAAACGGCTTGTTGCACGTGCAATCAATTATGCAATTGAAAACGGCCTTGAAAGTGTCACCCTGATGCACAAAGGTAACATAATGAAGTATACAGAAGGGGCTTTTTGCAAGTGGGGGTACAAAGTTGCTATAGAAAAGTTCAAAGAACATGTTATTACAGAAGATGCTCTTTATAAAAATTTTAATGGAAAAGTTCCTGCAGGAAAAGTTATTATTAAAGACAGAATTGCTGATATGTTGTTTCAGCAGGTTCTTCTCAGACCGGATGAGTATCAGGTTATTGCCACACCAAATCTTAACGGGGACTATATATCTGATGCTTTAGCTGCCCAGATTGGTGGTCTTGGCATGGCTCCAGGCGCAAATATGGGTGACAGGTGTGCTGTTTTTGAAGCAACCCACGGAACTGCGCCTAAATATGCAGGAGCAGATAAGGTTAACCCGACTTCCCTGATACTTTCAGGGGCAATGATGTTTGAGTATATTAACTGGAGTGAAGTTGCTGCAAAAATCAGAAGAGCAGTTCAGGAAGTAATAAAACTTAAAACAGTAACTTATGACCTTGCCAGACAAATAGAAGATTCAAAAAAAGTAAAATGCTCTGAATTTGCAGAACTTGTTTCAACAAGGCTTTAAACAGCATTTCTTATGAAAAATTTATTATGCATTGATATTGTTTAAATATATAATTAACAAAAGCAGGTTATGCAGAAATAGCACATCATAAAAAAAGTACGATATTATGACAAATCCAAAGCTAAAAGGGATATATTTTATTGATGGGAAAAAATAATTTTGTAAAATATGATCTTTGCGTAATAGGATGTGGTACAAGTGGCTTTGCAGCAGCAATGAGAGCTTTTGATTTGGGCAAAAATGTTTGTATCATAGAAAGTGAAGAAATTGGGGGAGCTGGAGTCAGATGGGGTGCCCTTGCTTCAAAAACCATGTGGGAACTTTCAAAAGATTTTGCCATCGCTTCTAAAACTGACCGCGGCTATAGGGCTGTTGAACTTATACTTGACTATTGCGATGTAAAAGATACTGTTCTGGCAGCTGTTAAAGAAAAGCAGTATCAGATGCTTTCTCAAATTGAAACCTTTTCTCACCCTGAATGGAAAGGGATAGGTTCTATTATATTAAAAAAGGGATGTGCCTCTTTTGTGTCAAAAAATAAAGTGAAAATTTTATCTGACCTTTGCTGTGAAGATATTCTTGAAGCTGAAAAATTTATAATTGCAACAGGATCAAAACCAAGAAGTTTTGCAGGCATTGAATTTGACCATGAAAAAATATTCAGTTCGGATTCAATATTGAACCTTGAAAAATTTCCAAAAAGATTGATGATTATTGGTGCTGGCATTGTCGGCTGCGAGTATGCAACAATTTTTTCAAACTTTGGTCGCACAAAGGTTTATCTTGTGGATCATGCAAAAACAGTTATTCCCTATGAAGATAGTGATATAAGTGATTTTGTATGCTCATGTCTTGAAAATAACGGGGTTGAAATTTTTCATTCAGCAGTTTTAAAAGAGATTACAAGGCATTCAGATCACCTTGATGTAGTTCTTGGTTTTGAAGATGGCCATTGCCATGTCAGTGAAGTTGATGCTGTTCTTATATCAATTGGCAGGGATCCTAACCTTTCGTGCCTGAATCTTGAAAATGCAGGTATAATCCCTGACAAATCAGGAAGGATCAAGACTGACAAGGATTGCAATGTCATTGACAATATTTTTGCAGCTGGCGATGTTACACACCTTCCTGCACTTGTAAATATTGCTGAAATGGAAGGAAGACATGCGGTTATGACCATGTTTGATAAACCCCTTAAGCCTTTAAGCTATAAAGATATGTCAACTATAATGTTTTTTAATCCCCCTGTTGCAGCAGTTGGGATGAGTGAAAAAATGTGTCAAAAAAAGAAAATTGCATACAGGGCTGCCTATTATTCAAATTCTTTGCTTCCAAGATCCATTGCAATGCGTTCATTAAAAGGATTTGTGAAAATAATATCAACAGATGAAAAAAAGCCAAAAATACTAGGCATGCGAGCTGCAGGTCCCCAGGTTTCAAATACAATTATGGCTGTTGCACTTTTTATGCACCAGTCAGGAGAAATACGTGATATGCTAAGTACTCTTTATCCCCATCCCACCATGTCAGAAGCTATTCAGGAGTGCATAAGGCTGCTTCTTGGTGAATCCGTATTCAAACCGTATGCATTTCCTGAAAAATTAAAAATATGGTCATGGAAGCCTGATTGATGACGCATATTTTGTGAACTTATTTTTTTAAAAAACCTTAGGTAACGTTTTAGATTTAATCCCATATAAAATGGAAAATGCAACAGATTTAGGAGGCAACTATGAAGTTTCAGACAGTCGAAGAGATAATTAATTATGCTTATAAAAAAGAAAAGGAAGCTGCTGAATTCTATGAAAAGGCAAAAAACGATGAAACTTTTGCAGCCATTAAAGAAGTTTTTGAAAACTTTGAAGTGGAAGAGCGCAAACATCAGGCAATGTTAAAAGGTTTTTCAAAAGACCAAAAAAAACTTGCAACCTATAAACTTATGCCTGTTACTGATCTAAAAATAAGCGATTATATGACTGAAATTACATATAAGCAAGGCATGGGCTATCCTGATTTATTAAGGCTTGCAATGAAAAGAGAAGAGCAGGCTTATAATTTTTACAAAAATCTCGGCGATCAAATAGAAGATGAAAAACTTTGCAAAGTATTCAAAGTGCTTGCACAAGAAGAAGCCAAACATAAAAATGTTTTAGAAACGAAATATGATGATTTTCTTGCATCTCAGGGAATGTAGCAGATTTTTTGGATTAACAAAAAAGCCAGTACTCAAAAAATGTTAGCTGTTAAAAATAGTTTTTTTTCAAAAACAGGCTAAAACTAACAGCTAAATAATACTGGCTGGTTTTGCAGGTTTAGTTTGAGTAGTGTTTAGTTTACTTTATACTTTTGATACTATTTAACTCAACCTGCATAATTTGATCAAACAAAAAGTCAGATACTTTCTATGTCACATGGGGCTAATAATATGAATAAAAAAACAGATATTAAGGATACAGGGCTAAGGGGAATTGTTGTTGCAAGTTCAAAGATCTGCTCTGTTAACGGGGAAGAAGGCAAGCTTATATACAGGGGGTTTCGTGTTACTGATTTAGCTGAAAATACGACTTTTGAGGAAGTTATTTACCTCCTTCTTTTTGAGCGCCTTCCATCTGCAAAGGAACTTAGTTCTTTTAGAAACCAGCTTGCAGATTTAAGGACGCTTCCTGATGAATTAATAAAAGCAATGGAAACAAGACCTAAAAAAGCACTTCCCATGGATATTTTGCAGGCATCTATATCAATGATAGCAAATCATGACTCTGACACAATGCTTTTCAGTCAAGATTCTAATATCAGAATGGCCATTAATCTTATCGCAAAAATACCCACCATCGTTGCTGCCTGGGAACGTATAAGAAATGGGAAAAAAATTATCGAACCGCTGCCAGATTTAAGTCATGCTGCTAATTTCTTATATATGATCAATGAAGAAAAGCCCGATGATGAACTTACAGGTTTTTTTAACACATGCCTTGTCCTGCACGCAGAACACTCTTTTAATGCATCCACCTTTACAGCACGGCAGATAGCCTCAACAAAGGCGCATATGTATGCGGCTGTCGCAGGAGCTGTGGGCTCTTTGTCAGGAGAGCTTCATGGAGGCGCAAATTCCCGCGTAATGCGTATGTTAAAAGAGATAAACTCGGTTGAAGCTGTTGAAAGTTACATAAATAAAGAGCTGGACAAAGGCAGAAAAGTAATGGGGCTAGGTCATGCTGTATATAAAGTTGATGACCCAAGGGCACTTATTCTTGCTCCCATGTCAAAAAAAATGGGTGAGCGCATAGGCGATACAAGATGGTATGATATATCAAAAAGTCTTGAAGAAAAGGCAAAAACCTTATTCAAAGCAAAAAAAAATATGGATATTTTTGTAAACGTGGATTTCTACAGCGCTTCTTTATATTATTATATGGGAATTCCCATTGACCTTTTTACTCCGGTTTTTGCTATGTCAAGAATAGCAGGTTGGGCTGCCCATGTGCTTGAAGAGCAGTTTGCAGAAGCTGCTCCCAAGGCTGTGCTTTACCGTCCTAAAGCTGAGTATACAGGAAATTACTGTGGTCCAGATGAATGTGTGTATGTGCCTGCTGCTGAAAGATAGTTCATAACCAAATATATGCCTTTTTTTAAATAGTGATATTTTTATGAATAAAAAAGATTTTCTAAAGGTGCTTAAAGTCGGAAACAGAGAATTGAATGTATATAATATCAATTTTCTTGAAGAAAATGGTTTTGCTAAAATCAACCGACTTCCTTTTTCCATAAGGATTCTTGTGGAAAATATTTTAAGAAACATGGATGGCAGGGTTGTTTGTGAACAAGATGTTAGAAATATAGCTATGTGGAAAGGCAGATATGAAAAACCCGTTGATATACCATTTCATCCGGCGCGGGTTCTTATGCAGGATTTTACAGGGGTTCCAGCTATAGTTGACCTTGCTTCCATGCGTGATGCTGTAGCAAAATTTGCCAAAAATCAGGGAATAATTAATCCGATGGTGCCCACAGAACTTATAATAGACCATTCAGTTCAAGTTGATTATTTTGGGTGTGAAAATTCACTTAATAAAAATGTGGTAATTGAATATAAGCGAAACAACGAACGTTATGCACTGTTGAAATGGGCTCAGAAAAGTTTTGATAATTTAAAGGTTGTGCCTCCAAATTCAGGTATCTGCCATCAGATAAATCTTGAATACTTAAGCAGACTGATAGTTACAAAAGATATTAATGGTATTTCTACAGCATTTCCCGATTCCCTGGTGGGAACAGATTCCCACACAACAATGGTAAACGGGATCGGTGTCATGGGATGGGGTGTGGGAGGTATAGAAGCAGAAGCTGTTATGCTTGGACAGCCATATTATATGGCTATACCGGAAGTTGTCGGTGTAAAGATTACGGGCAGACCCGCAGAAAACATTACAGGCACAGATATTGTGCTTTGTCTCACCAAACTTTTGCGTAAGCATCAGGTTGTGGAAAAATTTGTTGAATATTTCGGTTCCGGAATTAAAGGGTTAAGCATAGCAGATAGAGCGACAATCGCAAACATGGCACCAGAATATGGGGCAACAATGGGCTTTTTTCCTGTGGATGAAAAGACCATCGATTATTTGCGTTTCACAGGACGCAGCAAAACAGCTGAGATTGTCAGAACCTGCACAAAAGAGTTAAATCTTTTTTATACCTATGATGCTGATCCTGAATATACTAAAATAATTGAATTTGACCTGGCACAGGTTGAACCTTCTGTTGCAGGACCTGCAAGACCACAAGACAACATTGCTCTTAAAAATATCAAGTTTAAATTTGAAACTTTCTTAAATAATCAAAACAGAACATCAGGCAAATCTGATTGCGCTGAAAAATCAAATAAAAATTCAGATGGTTCTGTTTACAGGGAAGGTTTTTTTAAACCTGCAAGCAATTGTTCAAAGGACTTTGGTATAGATCGCAGTAAAGTAAAAATCAGGGATGGAAGTATTGTAATTGCAGCAATTACTTCATGCACAAACACCTCAAATCCCTATGTCATGATTGGAGCCGGGCTCCTTGCAAAAAAAGCGGTGGAAGCTGGAATACGTGTATCACCTTTTATCAAAACATCAATAGCGCCAGGATCAAGAGTTGTAAAAAAGTATCTTGAAAATTCAGGGCTTTTTCCATATCTTAAGGCTTTAGGTTTTCATATCACAGGTTTTGGATGTACGACATGTATCGGAAACAGCGGCCAGCTTGATCCTGGTATAGAAAGTATTATTTCAGACAAAAACCTTACAGTGGCTGCAGTTCTTTCCGGCAACAGAAATTTTGAAGCAAGAATTCATCAAAAAGTAAGAGCAAATTTTCTTATGTCTCCTATACTGGTGATTGCATTTGCTCTTGCTGGACGGGTGGACATTGATTTTAAAAATGATCCTTTGGGCATTGACCAAAATGGCACGCCGGTATTTTTAAAAGATATATGGCCTGAAAAGAAAAAGATAGAATCAATAGTAAAAAAACATGTTAAAACAGATCTTTATGAAGAAAACTATAAAACTATCTTTAACGGTGATTATCTCTGGCAAAAACTTGGCGCACCTTACTCTGAAACTTTTAAATGGAATAACAAATCAACATATATTAAGAACCCTCCATATTTTGAAAATTTTACTCTTGAGACAGACAAAATAGAAGATATTGAAAACGCAAGGGTGCTTCTTTTGTTAGGAGATTCGGTGACAACAGATCATATATCACCGGCAGGGGCAATCCCTGAAAAATATCCTGCTGGAAAATACCTGAAAAAACGATTTGTTGATCCTTTTTGCTTTAACTCCTATGGCTCAAGAAGAGGGAATAACGATGTGATGACACGGGGGACATTTGGAAATATTAAAATTAAAAACAAGCTTGTCTTTCCCAAGGAAGGAAGTTATACATTAAAGTTTCCTGAACAAAAGGAGATGTTTGTTTTTGATGCGGCTGTTGAATATAACAAAGAAAATACTCCTCTTATTATAATAGGAGGAAAGGAATATGGCACAGGTTCATCAAGGGACTGGGCCGCAAAAGGCACCATGCTTCTTGGAATAAAAGCTGTAATTGCAGAATCATTTGAAAGAATACACAGAAGCAATCTTGTGGGAATGGGTGTTTTACCCCTGGTGTTTCAAAATAGTGAAAACAGTGAAACTTTAGGACTTGATGGTAAAGAGAAATATTCAATAAGCGGGATAAATGATATTACTCCTGGCAAAACACTAAAAGTTGAAGCTGAGAAAAAAAATGGCAAAAAAACTATCTTCCATGTAAAAGTCCGGCTGGATTCAAAAATGGAAATGGCATATTTTAAAAATGGTGGGATTTTGCCTTATATGCTTAGAAAAATTATCCTGACTTAAAAAAAAATCAATAATCCTTTTAAATATGCATTTCAACACATACTTGCTTTATAGTAAACTGCAATATAAATATGGTTGAGAAATAAGTACTCAAACAGATAACATTTTATCTCCACAAAAAAATAAAATAACAGCTTTTTTGTCCTAAAAAGGTAATTTGGGTTAAAAGGCTTTTTCAAATGAGTTGTTTTGACATAGGGGCCAGATAAAAATGAAATCAATTAGAATAAAAAAGGGGTTTGATCTGAAAATAGGGGGCAGCCCTGAAAAGAGCATAATGTCTATTGAAAATCCATCCTGTGTTGCGATGCTTCCTGCAAAAATTCCATTTGTTAAGCCGAAACTTTTAGTAAAACCTGGAGATAAAGTAAAAATAGGAACACCTGTTTTTGAAGATAAAAAAAATCCCCTGATAAAATTTCTTTCCCCTGGAGGAGGGGTTATTGAAAAGATAAATTTTGGTAAAAGAAGGGCGATCAGAGAAATTATTATCAAACTTGATGAGGAGGAAAAACGTGAGAATTTCAAAGTTTTTTCCGATGATGAGATAGAAAATACCGAAAGAAAGCAATTGATTTCAGCTTTGTTAGAAGGTGGATTATGGCCATTTATAAGACAACTCCCATTTCGTGATATTGCAGATCCTGAACTTGTTTGTGCATCTATTTTTGTCCGTATCGGCAATATGGAACCTTTTCATCCATTGCCAGATGTCTGTTTAGCAAATAAGAACAATCTTTTTTATTATGGTTTAAAAGTACTTGAAAAGCTCTCAGCAAAAGTTTTTGTTTATTCCAGTGATAGAAATAAAACCATTCTAAAAGATTTTAAAGCCTGTATTACTCATACTGTTTCAGGTAAATATCCAGCAGACGACCCTGGCGTGATGCTTTTCCACACAAAAAAAAGTGCAGATGAAAACCTGGCATGGTATTTAAACTTTCAAGATCTTTGTCTAATTGCCTTTTTTTTAAAAAACGGTGAATATCCTGTTGAAAGGATCATTTGTGTTGGCGGACCAGCTGCTGAAAAAACTATGCATATTAAAACCAGGGCAGGTGTACCCATTTCACACATTCTGCCTTTATCTGAAAATAAAAAAAAAATAAGATATATATCCGGAGGAATATTCAGCGGGAATACTACAGATTTGTCTTCATTTATGGGATTTTATGAAACATCTCTTACCCTGCTTGACAAAGGAGACAATGAAGAATTTTTTGGATTTATAAGGCCCGGAATTCATAAACAAGGTTATTCAAAAACTTTTTTGTCGGTTTTCGCCCAAACTCCTTTTAAAATAGATTGTGGTAAACACGGGGAAGAGCGGGCATGTGTAAACTGCAGCTCATGTTTTTATGTATGCCCGGTTGATATACTTGCTCAGTTTGCCATGAAAGCTGTGCTTTGTGGAGAAATTGATGAAGCGCTTTCCTACGGCCTTCTTGATTGTGTTGAATGCGGCCTTTGCTCCTATGTATGTCCATCTAAAATTGAGCTTAGCAGTATATTAAAGCAAGCTCGACAGGCTGTTACAGAATGAAAAATTTCTTCAGGTTCAAGGCAAAAAATTAATGTGAATTCATAAATTTTTGTGATTTTTTTGATACCTTATTTAAATAAAATCTAAATGACTTGCTATCTTTTGCATTATCTAACGTGAGTGACAAGCATGAATATTATTCAAATAATTTTAAATTCGGTTAAAAAACATTTTGAAGAAAACGGTAAGCTTGAAAAGTTCAGTCCCCTTTTTGATGCCACAAAGACTTTCTTTTTTATTCCAGGCGATGTTACCACACAATGTCCCCATGTGCGTGATAGTCTGGATTTGAAAAGGTTTATGAGTTTTGTGGTAATTGCTGTTTTTCCAACTTTTTTATGGGGCATTTATAATACAGGGTACCATACTCTTTTAGCAACAGGGCAAGAGATATCTTTTTTAAAGGCTTTTGTCACAGGCTCTTTTACTGTTATTCCAATTGTTTTTGTTTCATATGCAGTGGGTTT
>Ga0209345_10001862_pt1 | contig 24395 bp, 22 predicted proteins | sample Cruoilmetagenom7_FD_187294 | JGI IMG/M metagenome (GOLD analysis project Ga0209345, IMG submission 187294) | Oil polluted marine microbial communities from Coal Oil Point, Santa Barbara, California, USA - Sample 7 (SPAdes) (version 2) | ecosystem: Environmental > Aquatic > Marine > Oil seeps ...
ACATCATCATAATCAATCACTAAAGTTGGGGTAATTGCATGCGATTGGCAAGTTAAAATCAAACCTTCTTCTAATTCACTATCGGTAAGAATTTGGTTTTTTACCATGGTTACTTTTCCTTCAACCACTTTGGCAATGCAAGTGCTACAAACGCCACCTTGACACGAATAAGGAGCGTCAATTTTTTTCTCTAAAATAGCATCTAACACTAGTTTCTTTTGAGACATTTCGAAACTTTCAGTTTCATCGTCAAGAATCACTGTAATTTTTGTGAATCCGTTTTTTACATCGACAGCAACTTCACTTTCAGAAGTCGTAAACAATTCAAAATTAATTTGATCGTCATGAACGCCGTTTTCTTTTAAGGTATCCGAAACTTCAGTAATCATCGTTTCAGGACCACATAAATAAAACGTATCAAAATTTTCTCCTTTGTGTTTATTCTTCAGAAAATAGTTGGCATTTGCTTTCGATATTCTTCCAAACAAAGCACCGTCTTTATCTGTCTGACTAAAAATATATTCTAAGTCGAAACGATCTGGATATTGTTCTTCAAGACGATGTAATTCATCATAGAACATGGTTTCAGAAACCGATTTGTTTCCGTAGACCAATAAAAAAGTACTGTCAGGCTCTTCCTCTAATACGGTCGTTAGTATAGAAATTACAGGAGTTATCCCACTACCTGCGGCAAACGCAACATATTTTTTAATGTGATTTGAGTCTGGTTCAACCACAAATTTACCTTGAGGAGGCATTACTTCTAGTACATCACCTTCTTTTAAAGTGGTGTTTGCAAACACAGAGAAACTTCCGTCATCCACCTTTTTAACTCCAACAGTTAAATCAGCACTACTTGGAGCATTACAAATAGAATAAGCTCTTCTAATTTCTTTGCCATTTAAGGTGTATTTTATTGTGATATATTGACCCGCTAAAAATGAAAAAGTTTCTTTTAAATTTACAGGAATAGCAAACTCAATAGAAACCGCATTAGGTGTTTCTTTTACTATTTTTTTTACGGTTAAGGAATGGAAATGACTCATAGGTAATTTAAAATTTTAGCAAAAATACAAAGGAAATACATGAAAAGAATCATTAAACCCTAGTTATGTATTTGAACTTCGTTATAAAAGTTGAAACAGCAATAAAATAGAATATTTTATAAGATTCAGCATAGCACCGCTATGGTTAATTTTAAAATATAGTAAAACGTTTTATTTTGCAGTTGTTTCAGGTTATTATAGATTTTCTAATGCATATCTTGGGTTATATAGCGATAAAAAAAAGAGCTAAATATGTGAAAACCTACTGCAAAACCTACAAAAATTGAATTTTTTTAAACCAATCACTATCAAGATTTCAAAAAGAAACGTACTTTTACCATCCATTTTGACGTTTACAAATAAAAAGCAACGCTTTTATTTACAATACTATATAAACAAAAACATATTTTGAAGGGCATTTATAGAATTACCATACTAACGTTAGCTGTCTTACTTTTAGCAGCTTGTTCTCGTAAAAAGAATACTTTTTTAAGTAGAAATGTACATGCAGTAAAAGGCGAATTTAATGCCTTATACAATGGCGGTGTTGCATTTGATAAAGGTATCGATGAACTTGCATTAACTTTTAGAGATAATTACTGGGAGATACTTCCTGTTGAGCGAATCGATTTAGAAGAAAAAATAGATACTCCTGGTAAAAAGGAGGGTTCAAATTTTTCTAGAGCTGAAGAAAAAGCAGCAAAGGCAATCCAAACACATTCCATGTATATTGATGGAAGAGAATACAACCCTCAAATAGATGAAGCTTATATTTTATTAGGAAAAGCACGTTATTTTGATGGACGTTTTATTCCGGCGTTGGATGCGTTTAATTTTATATTAAATAAATATCCTACTTCAAATAATATTAATCACGCCAAAGTTTGGAAAGCAAAAACAAATATTCGTTTAAATAATGAAGAAGTTGCTTTAGATAACCTTTCAGAATTACTTGAAAATAAAGACTTAAGTAAGGAAGATTTTGCTGATGCTTCTGCAATTATGGCAGAAGCTTATATTAGTTTAGACTCTATAAATGAAGCTTTACCTTACATTAAACAAGCTTCAGAAAGTGTAAAAGATAATGCACTTAAAGGAAGGTACACCTATATTAAAGGTCAGTTATACAATCACCTTGAATTAAAAGACAGTGCAAACCTTGCTTTCGATGAGGTTATTGATCTAAATAGAAAATCTCCAAGAGTGTATATGATCAATGCATACATTGAGAAAGCACGTAATTTTGATTACTCTAATGGAGATAAAACAGCATTTTTAGAATTGCTTACCGATTTAGAAGAAGACCGAGAAAATCGTCCGTTTTTAGACAAAATTTACAATCAGATAGGTGAATATTATTACAACAACGAAAGTATTGATACAGCAGTTGTTTATTATAATAAATCGATTCAGAAATTTAATAATGATCGCCCATTACAAGCATTAAATTATACCACTTTAGCTGAAATTAATTTTGATAGAGCTGAATATAAAAATGCAGGTGCTTATTATGATAGTACGCTAACAAATTTAAAAGAAGGAACTCGTGAGTGGAGACGTGTTACTAAAAAGCGTGAAAATTTAGATGATGTAATTAAATACGAAGACATAGCTGTTCAAAATGATAGCATACTGCGTATTGTAGCTATGACTGAATCTCAACGTTTAACCTTTTTTACAGAATACACTACAAAACTTAGAGAAAAAGCAATTGCAGATTCAATTGCTACAGTGTTAGAACAAGAAAGTATCGCAAATAAAGAATTTTATAGTAAAAAGAATAAAGGTGGTGAAGGAGAGAATGCTGGAAGCTTTTACTTTTATAATTCTTCGACAGTTGCTTACGGAAAGCAAGAGTTTAACAAGGTTTGGGGTAATAGAAAACTTGAAGATAATTGGAGACGTTCCAATAAAAAAGTAAAATTAGATAATATTGAAGAAACTGAAGAAACAGTTTCAATTTCTGAAAACGAATTATTTAAGCCTGAAACATATATTGCTAGAATCCCAACAGAACCAAAAGCAATTGACAGTATAACAGGTGATCGTAATTTTGCATATTATCAATTAGGACTTATCTACAAAGAGAAGTTTAAAGAGTATAATTTAGCTGCCAATCGTTTAGAGAAATTGTTGACTTTTCAACCAGAAGAGCGTTTAATATTACCATCAAAATATAACTTGTATAAAATTTATGCTGTTCTTGAAAATACAAGCTTAGCAGATAAGTATAAAAATGATATCATCAACAATCATCCAAATACTAGGTATGCAGAAATATTGTTGAACCCAAATACAATGTTAGCGGAAGATGAATCAAGCCCTGAATATAAATACAAGGAATTATTCAAAGTATATGAAGCTTCAAGGTATCAAGAAGTAATTGAAACCTGTGAAAATTATATCACCATGTATTTTGGAGATGATATCATTCCAAAACTCGAAATGTTGAAGGCGACAGCTATAGGAAAACAACAAGGATTTGAAGCCTACAAAAAAGCTTTAAATTTTGTTTCGCTAAACTATCCAAATTCTGAAGAAGGTAAAAAAGCACAAGATATTTATAAAGCTGTATTACCTGGATTGTCGTTTAAAGATTTTCAAGCAGACTCAAAAAGTAAGAGATGGAAAATTGTATACGATTTTAAAACAGAAGAAAGAGAAGCAGCTGAAGAGTTAAAAACAAAGTTAGACGATGCAATAGCATATTATAACTATACTAACATGTCGACTTCATTAGATTATTACGATCCAAATACGTTGTTTGTAATAATTCACGGTTTAAACACAAAACTTGGAGGAGCTGGATTTGCAGAAATTCTTGAAGAAAGTAAGAAGTACAAGATTAAGAAATCACATTTCGAAATATCATCACCTAATTATAAAACCATTCAAATTCATAAAAACTTGAATGATTATTTAAAAAAAGATAATCCGGTGATAGAAGAAGCAAAAGAACTTAAAAAAGAATAGATATTGTAATAAAACTTTAAAACTAGAAGATATGTTTTCAGAAAAAAAAGATAAAAATACGGTCAACCCAGGAACTGGGCAAAATCGAATAAATGAAGGCACTAGTTTAACGGGGGATATTATTTCGAAAGGTTTTTTTAGAATTGACGGTACGATTACAGGAAATGTAACTACTCCTTCTAAAGTAGTTATTGGAAAAACAGGTGTTATCGTTGGAACATTAACTTGTCAAAATGCAGACATTGAAGGCTCTTTTGAAGGCGATTTAGATGTAACTGAAACATTAACCTTGCGTTCTACTGCAAAAATTGATGGCGAAGTATCTACGGGCAAATTAGCTGTAGAGCCTGGAGCGACATTTAATGCATCTTGTGTTATGAAAGGTTCAGCGAAAGAAAGCAAAGAAATAAATTCGAATTCCTCAAATCCTTATGATCGTCAAAATAGATCAAAAGCTACCACTAAAGAAACTACTCAATCTTAGAAAATGTCACAAAAAGGTAGCAACGGTATAAATCGCTGGGCTATTTTAATGGGAATTGGAATAGAAATGGGTGTTATAATTTATTTGTTTGTCAAAGGTGGTGTTTGGCTTGATGAAAATTATAATGTCGACGGAAAAGGATATACTGTACTTTTCACACTATTAGGTGTAGCAATTTCTTTAATGTTAGTGGTAAAACAAACAAATAGATTAAATAAGTAATGAAGCGTAAAAGTATTATATTTTTATCCATCCTTTTAATAGCGTTAGTTGTAACATTTGGAATTCATTTAGGAGTACTAACTTATCTAGAACAACCCTTGTTTGAAAACCTAATAGCGCTTTCATATTTGGTTAATTTTATCTTAGCAGCAGTAATTTTATTCTTTGTTGAACGATCAATAAAGCAAGAATCTTCACAAACAGGTTTTATTTTTATAGCAGGAAGTGCATTAAAATTTTTAGTTTTTTTCATAGTTTTCAACCCAGTTTACAAAGCAGATGGGGAAATGCGATTAATTGAATTTACTACTTTTTTCGTGCCTTATGCTATATGTTTAATGCTTGAAGTTGTTTATCTTTCAAAACAGCTTAATAATCAGTCTTCTTCAGAATAATTCATTCAAAATAAAAAAGAAATAAAATTGTTTTTTCTTTCTAATAAAGAACTGTATTTTTGCACGGAATTTTAGGACACCTTTATTTGTTCGGATATGCAAAGAAAAACTATGCTTAGATTGCTTGCAGTATTTATACTAGCGATTTCTTTTGTAGGAAATGCTGGTAATGTTGAAACTTCTTCAGATAAATCTGATGGAGATTCCACAGATAAATCTGCTGAAAGAAAAGAATATATACAGCATCACTTAAAAGATACTCATGATTTTGGGATCACTTCTTATACCAATGATGCAGGAGAAAAAGTATATATTGGTTTTCCATTACCAGTTATTTTATGGGATGGTGGATTAAAAGTATTTTCTTCTTCAAAATTCAAGCATGAAACAGCAGTTGCTGAATCTGGTGGCGATCACTACGTGATTTATCACGGTATGATTTACAAGACAGATGCTCAAGGAACAATTAATTATGATGATCATCATCACCCAACAAATGTTCGCCCATTAGATTTATCAATTACTAAAAGTGTTGTAATGATTTTAATTACAGGCCTTTTAATGTTGTTGTTATTTAGAAGTTTAGGACGTTCTTATGGTAAAAACGGTGGAGTTGCTACTGGAGCAGGTCGATTTTTTGAGCCAATCATATTATACATTAGAGACGATATTGCAATTCCTAATATTGGAAAAAAGCATTATAAGAAATATATGAGTTTTTTATTAACGGTATTTTTCTTTGTATGGTTTTTAAATATTTTTGGATTAACACCACTAGGAGTTAACGTAACTGGAAATATTGCGATTACAGCCTCTTTAGCAATACTAACGTTTGTTATTACAACGTTTACAGCTAAAAAAACATATTGGAAACATATTTTTTGGATGCCAGGAGTACCGGTACCAATGAAAATTATATTAGCTCCTATCGAACTGTTAGGAATGTTTATTAAGCCTTTCTCATTATTAATTCGTTTGTATGCAAACATGCAAGCGGGCCATATTGTATTAATGAGTTTATTAGCCTTGATGTACTTATTTAATAGTATTATAGGAAGTAGTTTGTCGTTCTTTTTATCTTTTGCAATTTCATTAATTGAAGTGTTAGTAGCATTATTACAGGCGTATATTTTTACGATGTTATCTGCGCTATATTTCGGATTTGCAGTAGAAGAAGAGCATTAATAAATTTGAGTGTTTAATTTTTAAATATATATATTATGGAAATTCCAGCAATTGTAGGTGCAGGTTTAGTAGTTATCGGAGTAGGATTAGGTATTGGTAGAATTGGTGGTTCAGCAATGGACGCTATCGCTCGCCAGCCAGAATCTTACGGAAAGATTCAAACAGCTATGCTTATTGCAGCAGCATTAATTGAAGGTATTGGATTTGCAGCATTATTTGCTGTATAAGACTTACAACCTTAAAGAAGAAGTAGAGTTGTAACGGTTGGTTACAACTTTACTTTAAGTTTTTAAATATTAGATGATTTAAATATTATGGAAAAGTTATTAGGAGAGTTTTCATTAGGATTATTCATTTTACAATCGGCATTATTTATACTGCTTGTTTTTTTATTGAAGAAATTTGCATGGAAACCTATTTTAAATGCGATCAATGAAAGAGAAGAAGGTATTAAAGATGCCTTAGCCTCTGCTGAAGATGCAAGAAAGGAAATGGAAAACCTTAATGCAGATAATGAGCGTATTTTAAAAGAAGCTCGTGCAGAAAGAGAAATGATGATTAAAGAAGCACGTGATCTTAAAACAAAAATGATTTCAGATGCTAAAGAAGAAGCTAAATCAACTGCAGATAAAATGATTATTCAAGCGCAAGAAGCAATTGAAAATGAAAAGAAATCTGCAATGGCTGAATTAAAAAGCCAAGTAGCTTCATTATCTGTTGAAATCGCAGAAAAAGTAGTAAAAGACGAACTTTCTAACAAAGACAAGCAATTTAAAATTGTTGAAGATATGTTAGGAGAAGCTACCTTAAATTAATAAGAAATGAGCGGAAGCAGAGCAGCAATAAGATATGCAAGAGCTATATTGCAAGAAGCAAACGAAGCTACATCAGCTAATGTTGTTTTTGACGATATGGAAACTGTACATGCAACTATCAAGGCAAGTAAAGAATTACAGAGTGTGTTAAGCAGTCCAGTAGTTAATGCAAATGATAAAAAAGAAGCCTTGCTTACAATTTTTGCAAACCAATCTGACATCACTAAGTCACTCATTAAAGTATTAGTTGAAAACCAACGCACAAGTTTGTTGGCAGAAGTTTCAAAAAAATATATAGAATTATACAATGAAGCACAAGGAGTAAAAGTAGCACAAGTAACTACTGCAATTGTACTTTCTTCAGAATTAGAAGAAAAAGTACTTGCAAAAGTGAAAGAGCTTACTGGAAGCACCAAAGTTTCGTTAGAAAATAAAATTGATGCATCTATTATAGGAGGATTCATTCTTCGAATAGGAGATCTTCAATACAATGCTAGTATTGCAAATAGTCTAGCAACAATAAAAAGAGAATTTAGTAAAAGTATATAATCTAAATAGTCTGCTACTTCGGTAAAAGGCTACATTTAATTAAACAAAATGGCAGAAGTTAAACCAGCTGAAGTTTCAGCAATATTAAAGAAACAACTTTCAGGTTTCAATTCAACCACTTCATTAGATGAAGTAGGAAGTGTATTAACCGTTGGTGATGGTATTGCCCGTGTTTACGGACTTTCTAATGTACAATATGGTGAATTAGTTGAATTCGAAAACGGTTTAGAAGGAATTGTACTTAACCTTGAGGAAGATAACGTTGGGGTTGTATTATTAGGACATTCTAAAGCAATTACAGAAGGATCTACAGTAAAACGTACACAACGTATCGCATCTATTAATGTAGGTGAAGGTATTGTTGGTCGTGTAGTAAATACCTTAGGTCATCCTATCGATGGTAAAGGTGCTATTACAGGTGATACCTACGAAATGCCATTAGAGCGTAAAGCGCCAGGTGTAATTTATCGTCAACCGGTAAATGAGCCATTACAAACAGGTATTAAATCGATTGATGCGATGATTCCTGTAGGTAGAGGTCAACGTGAACTTGTTATTGGTGACCGTCAAACAGGTAAAACAGCTGTTTGTATTGATACTATCTTAAATCAAAAAGAATTTTACGATGCAGGTGAGCCTGTATATTGTATATATGTTGCCGTTGGTCAAAAAGCATCAACAGTAGCTTTAATTGCTAAAACTTTAGAAGAAAAAGGCGCACTTGCTTATACTACTATTGTAGCTGCAAATGCTTCAGATCCTGCTCCAATGCAAGTTTATGCTCCTTTTGCTGGTGCTGCAATTGGTGAATACTTTAGAGATACTGGTCGTCCAGCATTAATAGTATTTGATGATTTATCTAAGCAGGCAGTAGCATATCGTGAAGTATCTCTACTTTTACGTCGTCCACCGGGACGTGAGGCGTATCCTGGAGATGTATTTTTCTTACACTCAAGATTATTAGAGCGTTCAGCAAAAGTAATTGCTGATGATGCAATTGCTGCAAACATGAACGATCTACCAGAATCATTAAAAGGTATCGTAAAAGGAGGAGGATCTTTAACGGCACTTCCTATTATTGAAACTCAAGCAGGTGATGTATCTGCATATATTCCAACCAACGTAATTTCTATTACGGATGGACAGATTTTCTTAGATGGAGATTTATTTAATTCAGGGGTAAGACCAGCAATTAACGTAGGTATTTCTGTATCGCGTGTGGGTGGTAATGCGCAGATTAAATCAATGAAAAAAGTGGCAGGTACACTTAAATTAGATCAAGCGCAATTCCGTGAATTAGAGGCATTTGCTAAGTTTGGATCTGATCTAGATGCAGCAACTTTAAATGTAATTGAAAAAGGTAAACGTAACGTTGAGATTTTAAAACAAGCTCAAAATGACCCTTACACAGTTGAGGATCAAGTTGCAATTATTTATGCAGGTTCTAAGAACTTATTAAATAATGTACCTGTTAATAAAGTAAAAGAATTTGAAAGAGATTTCATAGAGTATCTTAATGCGAAGCATAGAGATTCTTTAGATACATTAAAGGCTGGTAAATTAACCGATGAAGTACTTGATGTTTTAGCTACTGTAGCAAAAGATCTTTCAGCAAAATATAATTAGATTTCTGTTGTAATAAGTGAGAGTACAATCTCACTTATTACTTCTTAAAACTAAATTCTAAATAGAATGGCAAACTTAAAAGAAATACGTAATAGAATTGCTTCAGTATCTTCAACGATGCAGATTACCAGTGCCATGAAAATGGTTTCTGCTGCAAAATTGAAAAAAGCTCAAGATGCTATTACGGCCATGCGTCCTTATGCAAATAAATTGACCGAATTACTTCAAAGCTTAAGCGCTTCTTTAGAAGGTGATACTGGAAGTCAATTTGCTGAACAAAGAGATGTAAAGAATGTTCTTATTGTTTCTATAACTTCAAACAGAGGTTTAGCTGGAGCATTTAATAGTAATATAATTAAAGAAACTGTGTTACTTTCTTCGGAAACGTATAGCAATCAAAATGTAGATTTAGTTACTATTGGTAAAAAAGGAAACGATATTTTAGGAAAGTCAAATACAGTTGTATTTAATAATAATGAGATTTTTGATGATCTTACATTTGATAATACTGCTGCGATTGCTGAACAATTAATGGATTTATTTGCGAATGGATCTTATGATAAAATTGTTTTAGTATATAATAACTTTAAAAATGCAGCAACTCAATTTGTGTTAACTGAACAGTTTTTACCAATTGCTTCAGAAAAGACAACTGAAAATGTACAAATTGCTGATTATATTTTTGAACCTTCAAAAGAAAAGATTGTAGAAGAATTAATTCCGAAGAGTTTAAAAACACAATTATTTAAAGCACTTAGAGATTCTGTTGCAAGTGAACACGGTGCACGTATGACAGCCATGCATAAAGCAACCGACAACGCTACAGAGTTAAGAGATGCATTAAAATTACAATACAATAAAGCACGTCAAGCTGCTATTACAAATGAGATTTTAGAAATCGTAGGTGGTGCTGAGGCATTAGCTGGTTAGATTGGGAGATTTGGTTAGATTAAACTTAAAATTTCTAATAAAAAGAGATTCTTAATATATAACCTCACCTATTCAGGATGTTTTTATCATTATATTTAAGCTATGAAAAAGCATTATATACTTTCTATGAAGAATAAGAGCCTAAAAAGATTGAAATTCTTAAGTATTTTAGCCTTTATGTTTATTTTTATTTCATGCAATTCAAGTGATGATTCTACATCAATAGAAGAAGAGCAGGAAGTAATCTCTCCAATTCTGCAAACAAATGAAGCCACTAATATAACTGCCTTTGACGCCAGACTTGGTGGAAATCTTCTGGATGAAGGATCAGTCTTTATTAATGAAAGAGGTGTGGTCTGGAGTTATAATACCAATCCTACCATTGCGGATAATTTTGAATTAGCGGACGGTAGTGGTCTGGGAAACTTTTTTGTTGATATAAATGGAGATTTTGACCCAAACACCACTTATAACTTTAGAGCCTTTGTTTGGTCTAGTGAAGGTTATTATTATGGTAACAATAAATCCTTTACAACTTTAGATAACAATCCACCACCCCCTCCAAATCCTATTGAGCTATTAAGTATAAAGAAAATAACCACAAATACTATGATGCTAACAGGAGTCGTTAACCAGACGTCTGGATCGGTGAATGGCAAGGGTTTTGTTTTAGCAGAATTTTCAAATCCAACTATAAACGATATTGTGGCAGAAGATGGGGATACAGGGTTAGGTCAATACGTTGTTGATGTTGATGATCTTGACCCAAGAACTATATACTACGTAAGACCATATGCCTATATTCAAGGAGCATTAGTTTACGGAAATGAATTTACTATACAAACAGTAGGTTATGAAGGTGAGGCTGGAGGATATGTGGTTTATGATAAAGGAGAAATTACAGATGGTTGGAGATATATGGAAGCATCACCTCAAAACATGCCAGAGACAATATGGGGTTGCAATGGAACGCTTATATTAGGAACTTCTCAGGACCTTGGTACAGGTTTAGAAAACACCAATATAATTCTCAATAATTGCACTCAATCGAACATAGCCGCAAGAATTTGTACAGAATATCAATTAGGAGGTAAAAGCGATTGGTTTTTGGGCTCAGTTGAGGAAATGAGTATCGCTGTCGTATCAATGGCTCAGAATAGTACTCTTCTAGATTATAATGCCATTTGGACGTCTTCTCAAGCTGGTGCTTTAGATAGTTTTTGGGTTACAACTAATTCATCTGATGATGGGCCATTCGTAAGTATGCAAGGAAAGAATTTTTCATTATTAGTATTACCTATAAGAACTTATTAATAGTATGAATTTCAAAGAACGTTTATATTCCTACCTTTTCCATATTAAAAAAGCTCAAATTAGATAATATCAAATTCGAGCTTTTTCTATTAATTTCAAAAATTCACAATTATTTCATATCGAAATAATCTCTACTAATTTGTTCTCTAAAGTTAGGATGTGCAATTTCAGACAATGCTTGAACACGTTGTTTAATAGTTTTACCAAATAAATTAGCAACACCATATTCAGTAACAACATAATGTACATTTGCACGAGTAGTCACAACACCTGCTCCATTTTTTAAGAGAGGTACAATTCTACTAATACCTTTTCTAGTAATAGAAGGTAATGCAATGATCGCTTTTCCGCCTTTACTTAAAGAAGCACCTCGTATAAAATCTACTTGCCCACCAACACCGCTATATATGTTTTTCCCGATAGAATCGGCACAAACTTGACCCGTTGCATCAATTTCTATTGCAGAGTTAATTGCTACCATCTTAGGGTTTTGAGCAATTAAAGCTGTATTGTTTACATAATCTGCTTCACGCATTTCAATAAATGGATTGTCATCAACATAATCATACAATCGTTTAGACCCTAATAAGAAAGTTGCAAGGGCTCTACCTGGACTAACTCCTTTATGGTTTCCATTGATAACATCTTTTAAAATTAAATCGATCACACCATCTGAAAACATTTCAGTATGTAAACCTAAATTTTTATGATTCCCTAATCGAGTTAATACAGCATTTGGAATATTACCAATACCCATTTGTAAGGTACTTCCATCGTCAATAAGTTCAGCAATGTAATCACCTATTTTTTCTTCTTCTGGAGTTGGCGCTGTTGGTTCGTGACCTGGAATAGGATCATTTACTTCAACAAAAGTATCAAGCTCTGAAATATGTATAATACCAGCTCCATGAGTTCTCGGCATGTTCGGATTTACTTGCGCAATAACATGTTTTGCATTTTCAATTACAGCAAGTGTGGCCGCAACAGTAACTCCTAATGAACAATAACCATGTTTATCTGGAACTGAAACCTGAATTAAAGCAACATCAATTGAAATTATATTTCTTTTAAATAATAAAGGTAATTCACTTAAAAATATAGGTGTAAAAGATCCATTCCCAGCTTTTAATGTATGTCGTACATTTTTTCCTAAGAAAAATGAGTTCACGTGGAAACTATCCTTTAATTTAGGATCAGCATATGGAGCTTCACCTTCAGTATGTAACTGACAAACTTCAACATTACGTAATTCTTCATGTCTAGCGGTCATTGCATTTACCAATGTTTGTGGTACAGCAGCTGCAGCTTGTAAATAAACCTTATCATTAGATTTAATGATTTTTACAGCATTTTCGGGGGTTGTTGATTTGTACATATTAATATAAAAAGGTTATTATATTGCAAAGATAAGGAGGACATTTAATCAAAAATATGTCGAATGTCATACTTTAAAATATGATTTTATGATTTACTCGTTGTCATTTTGTAAATTTATGGCAAGACTATTGAATCTTTCTAAAAAAATTATAAACGCATGAAAAGAGCAAAATACATTTTCAGCTTAATAGGAATATCATTTATCATTTTCAGTTTTTCAAATTGTGGAAGCTCTAAATCGACAGACACAAAGTATAAAGTAGAAAAAGAGCCACCTTTTGTAATTAGCAATGCATTCAGCCAAAAATGGGTTGCAGGAACTAAAGAAGGAGGATCAGGCACTTTGTTACAGGTTACATTTAAGAGTGTAAATCAAGGAGTTAGTATCAAGGATATGTATTTCAGAAATAATATAATACAAGCTGTTCAAAGTCGCAATAAAAATCAATTTAAAGGCTCTTTCTTAAATGAAACAAAGGGAGTAATTATGGATAGTAACCCTATAAATGAAGCTAATAATACACCTCCAGCTCCATTTCCTTTTAAATTAGCTGCCAATGAAATGGTAATTAGTTATATGAATAATGGAATGCTTGAATATTATAAAGTTAAAAATATAGAAGAAAAACCTATGCTTTCTTATCCTCAAGGAAACCCTAATAATAAATATTAATAGCTGTTTACAAATTTATAATCAATACTTTTAAGCCTTAAAAATAAGTGAATTGAGTATTTTCAAAAAACTCTTCAAACAGACTTTTATTTATGGCTTAGCAACTGTATTACCACGTGCTTTAGCTATATTTTTAGTACCTCTCTATGTTGTAGTTTTAGGAAGAGAACAATATGGTATTTATGCCTCAATAATGGCTTTTTTAATCCTAGGAAACGTATTGCTTTCTTATGGAATGGAAACTGCTTTTTTTCGATTTATTAATAAAGATATTTCAAAAAAAGATGTTGTTCAGTCTACTGCATTAAGATCGCTCACCATTTCTACATTAGTCTTTTTAGCAGTTTTATTATTTTTTAAAGATTCAATATCCGAATTTTTAGATTTTAGACCAGAATATATTACTTATGGCTTAATTATATTGACCTTAGATGCCTTAGCAGTTCTTCCTTTTGTTTGGTTTAGAGCGAATGAGAAGCCAATGAAATACGCGCTTCTCAAAATTTTTAATGTTGCTATTAATTTAAGTTTAAATCTGTTTTTCTTTTTGGTATTGCCTATTTGGGCTAATAATGACACCTCTTTATTTTGGAATGATATTTTATTAGAAGACAACAATAAAGTAGCTTATGTATTTATTGCAAACTTAATTGCTAGTGCAGTTACGTTGTTAATTCTTCTACCTCTTTATGTAAAAATTGGGTTCAAGTTTGATAAAACAATCTGGAAACAAATGCTTCGTTATGCTTTTCCTGTTTTAATCGCTGGTATTGCTTTTTCAATTAATGAAGCTTTTGATAAAATTTTGCTTAAGTATATGTTAGATCCTGAAACAGCAAATACTGAAGTAGGTATCTATGCAGCGTGTTATAAATTAGGAGTTTTTATGACCTTGTTTGCTACAGCATTTCGATTGGGAATTGAACCGTTTTTCTTTCAACATGCAAATAATAAAAATGCCAAAGAAACCTATGCAACGATCACTAAATATTTTGCAGCCTTTGGTAGTTTTATCCTCTTATTTGTAGTAGTATATTTAGATATTTTTAAGCAATTATTGATTCCTGACAGCTCATTTTGGGAAGCGCTTTCAATTGTTCCTATTATATTATTAGCCAATTTATGTTTGGGTCTATATCACAATCTTTCTGTTTGGTACAAAATTACAGATCAAACAAAATATGGGGCTTATATTTCTGTTTTTGGTGCAATAATCACCTTAACGTTAAACATTATATTAATCCCTATTATAAGTTATAAGGGTTCTGCCATTGCTACCTTGGCTGCTTATGGCAGTATGATGGTGCTTTCTTATTACTTCGGAAGAAAACATTATCGAGTACCATATAACTTGAAAAAAATAGGATTTTATGTATTGCTATCCGTTGTATTTTCGGTACTTTCATTTTATATTTTTGAAGGAAATATTTTAATAGGAACGGCACTATTATTGGTGTTTGTTTCATTGCTATATTTTTCTGAAAAGAAAGAAATTAAACAAATATTAAAGAAGAATTAAATGAACATTAAGATAATTAATACCTCTAATCATGACCTCCCTTCTTATGAAACATTAGCTTCCGCAGGAATGGATTTAAGGGCTAAATTGGACAATCCAATTACATTAAAGCCATTAGAAAGAACCATAATTAAAACAGGCCTTTTTATAGAGTTACCCGTTGGGATTGAAGCTCAAGTACGCCCAAGAAGTGGACTTGCAGCGAAAAAAGGAGTTACGGTTTTAAATGCCCCTGGAACCATTGATGCAGATTATAGAGGCGAAATAGGAGTAATTTTAGTGAACCTTTCTAATGATGATTTTCAAGTAGAAAATGGAGAAAGAATCGCTCAATTAATTATTGCCAAACACGAGAGAGCAACCTGGGAAGAAGTTTCAACATTATCTGAAACGAAAAGAGGCGAAGGCGGATTTGGAAGCACAGGAGTAAAATAAGGAAATTGTCAGGTTGAGCATAGTCGAGACCTATTTGAGAAGGTAAATATAAATACAAAGTATAATTTAAAAAAGATACCTGCATTCGCAGGGAATAGATATGAAAATAATTGTCCCAATGGCTGGTCGAGGATCAAGATTACGACCACATTCACTTACAGTTCCTAAACCTTTAATTCCAGTTGCTGGAAAACCGATTGTTCACAGATTAGTAGCAGATATTGCTCATTTATTAAATGAGGACATCGAAGAAATAGCTTTTATACTCGGAGATCCTGCGTTTTTTGGAGAAGAAGTAGTTAGTAGCTTAAAAGAATTAGCCGAAGGTTTAGGTGCAAAAGCAAGTATTTATAGACAATTAAATCCTTTGGGAACAGGTCATGCTATTATGTGTGCTGAACCTTCGTTATCGGGTCCTGCTGTGATTGCTTATGCAGATACCTTAATACGTGCAAATTTCGATTTAGATAAAGAAGCGGATAGTGTTATTTGGACTAAAAGAGTTGATAATCCTGAAGCCTATGGTGTTGTTAATTTAAACGAGAAGGATGAAATTACGGAACTTGTTGAAAAACCAGAACAATTTGTAAGTGATCAAGCAGTGATTGGTATTTATTATTTTAAAGATGTTGGAGTGTTAAAAAAGGAACTTACTTATGTGATCGAAAATGATATTATTAATGGTGGAGAATATCAAATAAACGACGGGATCAAAAGAATGATGGCGGATAGTAAAGTTTTTAAAACTGGGACTGTTACTGAATGGATGGACTGTGGGAATAAAGAAGTTACTGTTGAAACCAATAGAAGAATGTTAGGCTTTTTGACTGATGATAATAAACAATTAATTGCTGATAATATCACCTTAGAAAACTCAAATATCATTGAGCCATGTTTTATCGGTGAAGGTGTAGTTTTAAAAAATACGACAGTAGGCCCTTTTGTTTCAATTGGCAAAAACACTAGAATAGAAGATAGCAACGTTAAAAATAGCATAATCCAAAACGAAACCTTAATCAAAAATGCTACTTTAGACAACGCTATGATTGGAAATCACGTCAAGTTTGATGGTAATTTCACCAATATTAGTATTGGAGATTATTCAACATTAATCTAAGACGATTACATTTTATGAATAGAAATTTTTCATGTTTGTTTTTCATTTTCTTCGGAATTATTCTATTCCAAGGCAATGCTATAGCTCAAATTGAAAAACCTTTAGATGATTTAGGTAATGTAAGCGATGCTTTTCAGGAAAACTTTTTTGAAGCTTTAAAACAAAAAGGAATTGAAAATTATGAATTGGCTTTAACTGCATTAGATAAAGCTGAAATTGCTACCAAAAAACAGCCAGAAAATCTTTCTATTATTTATTTTGAACGTGCTAAAAATTTAGCAAAGTTGAAAAGATATGATGAAGCTGAATTAAATTTTAATAAGGTTTTAGAAACTGAAACAAATAACATAGATGTTATGGAAGCATTATACGATTTGTATTATGCGCAAAGAAATTATGAAGCTGCAATCCTGTTGGTGTTAAAGTTAATTCCGCATGATGAAGATTACAAAGAAGATTTGGCAAATTTATACTTTCAAACAAAGCAATATGATAAAGCAATTACACTTTTAGAGGAGTTAGATGAATTATGGGGAAATAGCCTGAAAAGAGATGTTTTAAAATCGAATATTTATAAAAGAACAGGTAATTCTAAAAAGGTAATAGAAAGTATAGAAAGTAAAATTAACAACGATGCAAAATCGGAAAATGATTACTTAAAACTTATCTTTTTATATAGTAATAAAGGAGATGTTGATAAGGCATTTGAATTAGCAAATGAGTTATTGAAAGAATTTCCTAAATCTCAACATGCTCATTTAGCGTTATATAAATTTTATCTAGATAAAGGATCTATTTCAGAAGCAATACAATCAATGAAAACTGTTTTTAAATCTTCAAAAATTGATTCAGAAAGCAAGTACAAAGTATTAAGTGATTTTATTTCTTTTGTAAATGCAAACCCTGAATATGAAAAAGATTTAGAAGAAGTTACTAGTTTATTTTCAGAAGAAAATAACAGTGAACTATTTAAATCTATTGGCGATTATTTCCTTAACAAAAGCAAGAAAAAACAAGCGCTAACTTTTTATAAGAAAGGATTAGAAAAAGATCAGAATAATTTCAATTTAATTAAAAGTACTTTGTTACTACAAATCGATTTGAAAAAATATGATGACGCTTCAAGTCTAAGTGTAAAAGCCTTAGAAATATTTCCTGCACAAGCCTTACTTTATTTAATAAATGGAGTTGCTAATAATGGATTAAACAATTCAGAATTAGCTATTGAAAACCTAGAAATAGGACTTGATTTTTTGTTAGATGACCCTAAGATGGAGCAAGATTTTTATCAACAATTGAGTATTGCTTATCTGGCAAAAGGGAATGATAAAAAAGCAGATTATTACAAAAAGAAAGCTTCAGAAATGTCGTATTCAAATTAAAAACATGAAGAACAAAATAACTACTTTTAGAGCTCCTTTAATACAACTAATGCTTTGTTTGGTGTTAGCAGTATTTTTAAATTCTTGTAAAACCAGTAAAGTTTTAAACGGGTCTACGATGGCAAATTCTAATTTAGCACTAAAAGATATCATTAAAACACATGAAATAGTAACACCTATTTTTAAAACACTTGCAGCAAGAGTACAAGTAAATTATAAAGATGATAAAAAATCACAAAGTATTACGGTGAGTTTACGAATGGAAAAGGACAAAACCATTTGGATTAAGGCATCAATATTAGGAATTACCTTGGCTAAAATAAATATCACAACCGATAAAGTAAGCTATTATGAAAAATTATCTGGCTCTTATTTTGATGGAGATTATGAGTTGTTGAGTGATTGGTTAGGTACAGATTTAGATTTTCATAAGGTTCAAAACATATTATTGGGGCAATCTATATTTCAGCTTGATAAATCAAAGTATACTTCTACTATTGATCAGAATAAATATAAAATAACACCAAAACAACAACCAAATAATTTTATTCATTCTATACTATTAAACCCAAGTAATTTTAAGGTTGCACTAGAGACCTTATCTCAGCCAAATGATGGTAGATTATTATCAGTTAATTATGGTGCTTATCAAAGTATTGAAGGGGATAATTATCCTTCTGAAATTTTGATTTTAACGTCTGAAAACAATAAAAAAACAAGAATCGAATTAGTATTTAAAAAGATTGACCACAATGCAACGGTACGTTTTCCGTTTACTATACCTGATGGTTATAAAGAAATCGTTTTAAATAAATGAGAAATTTTCGCACATATCTTTTTTTAATTGTAGGATTGTTAATGATAACATCCATGAATGCACAGTCTAATAAACAAAAACGTTTAGAAGAAAAAAGGCAGGCACTTATCAATGAAATTACTCAAATAAATAGACTTCTTTTTGACACAAAGAAAGAAGGGAAATCTGTTCTAACACAAGTTGAAAATTTGAATAGTCGAATTTCAACGCGAGAAAATTTAATTAGAATTACCAATCAACAAGCCAATTTATTGACCCGTGAGATTAATGAAAATATTAATAGTATGGAGCAATTAAGAGATGAATTAAAGGAGTTGAAAGAGGATTATGCTGGTATGATTATTAAATCGTATAAAAGTAAATCGCAACAAAGTAGAATCATGTTTTTACTTTCTTCTCAAAATTTTCTTCAAGCCTATAAAAGAGTGAAGTATATGAACCAATATACAAAGCACAGAAAGAAGCAAGGTGAAAGTATTAAGGCTAAAACAGAATTATTACAACAATTAAACACCGATTTATTAGCTCAGAAAAAGAATAAACAAGCTTTAATAGCAGAAAATAAAATTGCTAAAAGTGAATTAACTAAAGAGAAAAAAGATCAAGAAAAATTAGTTGCTACTCTTAAAGAGAACGAAGGAAAGTTTGCTAGTCAGATTCGTAAAAAGCAAAAAGAAGCAGATAAAATAGACAAACAAATAGATGCATTAATTAAGGCTGCAATTGCAGCTTCCAATAAAAAAGCTTCTAAAAATAATAAGACGACAACTACTTCTTCAAAAACATTTGCCTTAACAGCTGAAGCAAAAGCATTAGCTGCTAGTTTTACCAATAATAAAGGGAAGTTACCTTGGCCTGTAAAAAATGGAATTGTTGCTAAAAAGTATGGAAAACAAAGGCATCCACAATTACCAAATGTAACTACTTTTAATAGTGGAGTTGAAATAGCAACAGCCAAAAATGGAATAGCAAGAGCTGTTTTTGAAGGTGAAGTAATGCAGATTCAACAATTAAAAGGAGCCAATAAAGCTATTTATATCCAACATGGAAATTATATTACGGTGTATAATAACATGTCTACCGTATTAGTTAAAAAGGGAGATAAGGTATCAACTAAACAAAAGTTAGGAACTATTTATACCAATCCTGTTACTGGAAAAACATTACTAAAGTTTCTTATTTATAAGAATTTAAATAAGATGAATCCAGCCGATTGGGTATATAAAATGTAAACTATTAGTGAGGTAATTTATCACGAAGCATTCCGTAGATAAACGTTCCTAAAGTTGCTGCAGCTAAAACTATTAGCATTGACATAACACCAGTTCCTACCAATATATACATTGGTCCAGGACAAGCACCAATAAGTGCCCAACCAAACCCGAAAATAGTTCCCCCAAGAATATATCTAGCAAAACCTCTGTCTTTTAGAGGAACTGAAAGTTGTTTCCCGTTTAATGAATTAATTTTAAATCTTTTTGAAAGTTGTAAAAATAATATTCCTGTACCTATCGCTGTTCCAATTATTCCATACATATGAAACGATTGAAAACGAAACATTTCATAAATACGATACCAAGAAACGGCTTCAGATTTAACTAAAACAATTCCGAAGAAAATTCCAACGAGTAAAAATTTGATTAGTTTCATCTTTTATACGATATATGGTAAAATAAAATTAACGGTAATTAATCCTCCTAAAAAGAATCCAATTACTGCAATAAGTGAAGGTTTTTGTAAACTACTTAATCCTGTGATAGCATGTCCAGAAGTACAACCTCCAGCATAACGAGTTCCAAAACCAACCAATAAACCACCAATGATTAACAATGAAAGTCCTTTAAAAGAGGTAACTGCTTCTATTCCGTAAAATTCATCTGGCACTAAACTATGGCCCACATTAGAAAACCCAAGATCATTAAGTTCGCTTATGGTTGTTGGATTGATTGTAGAAATACTACCATCCGATAAAAAAGTAACTGCAATATAGCCACCGATTACAGATCCTAACACGAGCGTTAAGCTCCATAGGTAGTCTCTCCAGCGGAGATTAAAAAATGAAGAATATTTTCCAGCGCCACCAATTGCACAAAATGTACGAAGGTTTGAGGACATCCCAAATGTTCTTCCAAAGTAGAGCAATAAGCCCATTACAGAGGCGATAAGTGGTCCAGTAATATACCAAGGCCAAGGTTTAAAAATCCAATCCATATTTGCATTAATTAAGATTGCAAAGAAATTGAATTTTTTTATAATGACAATACCTGATTATATTTCAGATATAATATTTATAAATTAATCCTTAACTCCTAATTTTCCTAAAATAATACCCAACAAACACCATTGTGTTATTGAAGATTGTAAAAGATTAGCACCTACAAAAACTGTAAACCATAGCCAGTTGATATGTACATAAATTGCTAATACTACACTCAGTAGTATAAATGTGCCTGCAACGGCATGAATCATTCTGTTTTTCATATTAAAGATGATTTTTACGTTCAATTAAATAATATACTAAGGGTACAACCAATAAAGTGAGCACAGTAGAAACAATCGTTCCTCCCATTAATGAGATAGCCAGCCCTTGAAAAATAGGGTCAAATAGTATAACAAATGCACCGATTACAACTGTTCCAGCTGTTAAAAGAATAGGTGTTGTACGTACAGCTCCTGCTTCAATTACAGCTTGTTTTAATGGAATTCCTTCATCCAAACGGAGGTTTACAAAGTCAATAAGGAGGACTGAATTCCGTACCATAATTCCGGCTAAAGCTATCATTCCTATAAATGAAGTTGCAGTAAAGAAAGCATCTAACATCCAGTGTCCTAAAATAATTCCTATTAATGATAATGGTATCGCAACCATCATTACAACAGGTGCTTTAAAGTTTTGAAACCAACCTACAATTAAAATATAAATGATAACAATTACACCCATAAAAGCAATACCTAAGTCTCTAAAAACTTCAAGAGTTATTTGCCATTCTCCATCCCATTTTACAGTATAATCATCTTCAAAATCGGGTTGTTTTATATATAGTTCATCTAGTTTATAACCTTCAGGAAGCGCAATATCTTTTAGTTTTTCTTTCATCCCTAATATAGCATACACTGGGCTTTCTAATGCTCCTGCCATATCAGCCATAACATACACCACTCTTTTTTGGTTTTTTCTGAAAATACTTTTATCACTTACTTTTTCATGTATAGATACCAAATCACTAATAGGTATCATTGTACCATTTTTCGATTTGATTTTTACTTGTGAAATATCACGAATTGTTGACTTTTCTTGTTCTTCCAAAGTCAATAAAATTCCTACTTGATTAGAGGCATTTTCATCGTATAAATTTGTGATAGCTCTTTCAGATAAAGCCATATTCATGGTATGAACTATTTGTTGAGGTGTAACACCGTACAACATTGTTTTTTCTTTGTCAATAATAAATTCAAACTCCTTTTGATCAGCTTCTACCATAGTGTCGATATCCACAACATCGTCTGTATTGTTTAATATTTGCTGAACTTGACTTGCTATATCAATTTGTTTTTCATAATCAGGACCATAGATTTCAGCAACAATAGTTGATAATACAGGAGGACCTGGAGGAACTTCTACAATCTTTACATTGGCATTGTATTTTTTAGCTATTTTTTGAATTTCTGGGCGATACATACTAGCAAGATCATGGCTTTGTAAGGAACGGTCATGCTTATCTGTTAAATTAACCTGTATGTCTGCAACATGACTTCCAGCTCGTAAATCGTAATGACGAACCAATCCGTTAAATGTAATTGGAGCCGAAGTTCCAACATAGCTTTGGTAGTTGACGACTTCAGATTGATTCGATAAATACTGAGAAATTTCTTTAGTTACCACCGCCGTTCTTTCAAGAGTTGTTCCTTCAGGCATATCAACCACTATTTGAAATTCATTTTTATTATCAAAAGGAAGCATTTTTACAGCAACCGAATTGGTAAAAAACAAACTTATTGAACCCATTAGTATTAGAAAAGTAATACCTAAAAACAACCATCTTTTTTTAGGGTTTTCTATAAGTGGTCTTTCAAACTTATCGTATAATTTATAGATAAGCCCATCCTCCATTTTCTTTACTTGCTTTTCTTCTTTCTTCCCTTTTTTATCTTTTTCTTTTAGAAAAATAAATCCTAAATATGGAGTAATTGTTAAAGCAACAAAAAGAGACAATATCATTGCAATTGAAGCTCCAATAGGCATTGGCGCCATATATGGTCCCATTAATCCAGACACAAAAGCCATAGGCAATACTGAAGCAATTACTGTAAAAGTTGCAAGAATTGTTGGATTTCCAACTTCATTAATCGCATAAATAGCAGCATCTTTAAAAGGCAATCTTTTCATCTTAAAATGTCGATGCATATTCTCAGCAATAATAATCGAGTCATCCACGACAATTCCTGTTACAAACACAAGTGCGAATAAAGTAATTCGGTTTAGTGTGTAATCAAGCATGTAATAACTTAGTAGTGTTAATGCGAATGTGATTGGAACCGATAAAAAGACAACCAATCCACCTCGCCAACCCATGGCAAGCATCACCACAATAGTTACGGCAAGAATTGCGCCGATGAGGTGCATTAACAATTCTGATACTTTTTGAGATGCAGTTTCACCATAATTTCGAGTTACTTCTACTTTTACATCATCAGGAATTAAAGTGGCTTTTAAACGATCTACTTTATTTAAAATTACTTCCGAAATTTTCATAGCATCCGCCCCTTTCAGTTTCGCGACTGAAATGGTAACCGCTGGATATTCTGAAGGGAATTTATTTATTTTTTTACTTGCTTGTCCAAAACCTAAAGACACATAATTTTTAGGTATTTCTGGTCCATCAACAATGGTAGCAATTTGCTTTAAATAAATAGGTTGATTTTGCTTCACACCTACCACCAAGTTTTCTACATCCTCAACATTCTTTAAAAATTGACCTGTAGTTACTGAAAATTCAGTATCTTGATTACTAAAATCACCCGCATTTAATTGTTGATTATTTACTTTAATCATTTCAGAAATAGATAAAAAATCTAAGCCGCTTTCAGCCATTTTATCTTTATCTAACACTACGCGAAGTTGTCTGTTTCTGCCTCCAACTTTTTTTGTAATCGTAACATTAGGGACTTTTTCAATTTCGTTTGTCAACTCTTGAGCAATCTGTTTTAATTGAAAATCGTCATAGCTTTTACTCCAAAGTGTCAATCCTAAAATAGGGACATCATCTATCGCACGAGTTTTCACTAAGGGCATGGTAACACCTTGCGGCATATTGTCCATGTGCTTATTAATCTCGTTGTATAATTTTACAAAAGAACGCTCAATATCTTCTCCCACATAAAACTGAACAATCACCATTCCTTGTTCCTTCATTGAGGTAGAATATACATACTCAACTCCTTTAATATTCGAAATTAATTTCTCTAAAGGTTTTATTACTCTAGATTCGACCTCTGTTGGACTCGCTCCAGGATATCCAACAAATATATCTGCCAT
>Ga0209345_10001863_pt1 | contig 24389 bp, 30 predicted proteins | sample Cruoilmetagenom7_FD_187294 | JGI IMG/M metagenome (GOLD analysis project Ga0209345, IMG submission 187294) | Oil polluted marine microbial communities from Coal Oil Point, Santa Barbara, California, USA - Sample 7 (SPAdes) (version 2) | ecosystem: Environmental > Aquatic > Marine > Oil seeps ...
CTCTCCTGCCCGAGATACGTTAATAACTACCCCGCCCATATCACGTATAAAGTTTGCTTCATTGTTAAAGCGTACATCGGAGAATACTACACAATCCGGCTTCTGCAACATAGTTGTCTGCAGCCACTGGTTTGCATGTAACACCCATATATCCGGATGGATTAAATCCCTACCCCATTCAGTGCCAAGGGTTTGTAGCATATGGCGTAGCGTTTTTCCGTACGGTATGACGACAGCATCCTTATCTATCTCATAAGAATCTCTCTTACGCGGTAGTACCCCTAGCATGGTCTCCAACATATCATATACAGGTTTAGCGAACGCCCGAGAGGTTATGCTAAGAGAGTTTTGACTTTTTAAATGTAACAGGAAAGTATCTTTACCTACCTGCTTGTTACCATTCAATCCTATAATCTGGGTCATTATGCTATCCTCTCTATGAACTCTGATGGCATACCCAGTTTATGTGCCTGAGTCTGTATTAGATAAGTACGTAGTGCCCAATACAGCTCTGGGTCCTCCCTTAACGCCTCTATCGCCTGTGCCGCCTTACCAAAAATAAGCCTAGTGTCCAGGAAATCTAAAGTCCATTTAGTGCCGCCTCCTCCATATATGCCAAACTTTTTGGCAAAAGATAACACAGTAGCTGCGTCATCCACTTCTCCTGCGTACAGGGAACTATCCTCATCCTCCTCCCTTACGACCATAAACTCCCCAGTCCTGGGTCCCGCATTCAATTTATTCTTGGTTATCGTAAATGAATGCTCATTAGCTAGCATTGTCTCGATACCTTCTTTGCTTTTGCCACGACCCTCTTTGTTCTTAATGATAGCCTGTACTGAGGTAGCAAACTCCAGCGCTTTACCGCCCGGTAGCGTACGTGGGTCTCCGAAGGATACACCAATCTTAGTGCGGAACTGATTAAGAAACAACACGGTAACTAAATGGTCCCGTCTACGTTCCCGGATCAATGCGGAGGTCATGCGGCGTATAAAAGTACCAACTAGTCTGGCCTGTAGCCCTACATGAGCGTCCTCTGCAGAAGACTCTACCTCCTTCATAGGTACCAATGCCGCAATGGAGTCAACAACCAATAGAGAGGTCTCTTCCGAGCTTAACACTGCGTCCCCCACATCTACTGCCATCTCTCCTGTTTCGCAAGGTACAATAGGTAAGCCTTCCAACTCCACTCCTAGCTTGTTTGCCCACGTACTTTCAAAGGTACCCTCTACATCCAGAAATACTGGGGTCTGGTCTGGGAACTGTTGCTGAGCAGATGCTATGACCTTACTAGCCATAAGACTCTTACCTGCCTGCTTCTCCCCCACAAACATAGATAACCTACTCTGGGGTAAGCCTCCTAGTAGTGCGAAGTCCAGGGTAAATACTCCTGTGCTTATCCTATCCGGCTGGTATACCTCATTAGCCATCCGTACAGTACCTTTACCGTAGCGCTTCTTTACTGCGCCTAATGTCTCCCCCAGTTCTCCGCTCGGAGCAGATCTTGTGGTTCTTTTGTGTCTTTCCGGCATTACAAACTACTCCTTATTATCTAACAGGTACTGATCTACTTCATCATTCAGATGAATGCTTACCCGTTCAGCTACGTCATCGAATGTATCTTCTACATCCTCCGGCTCACATGGCATGGTAATGGCTACATCTACCCTTAGACTCTCGAAGTTACCTAGATTACGCGTCACCCCGGCCCCTACCCGAACATACGCAGGCTCCGATTCAAAATCATACGTATCTCGTGAGTCTACTGAAGTGTGTTCCATCACCCCTTCTTTACGCGTAACCCTGATGGAAGACTGCGCTGACTGCTTTTCCGGTTTTCTCTTTCTACGTACAGGCATAGTATGTACTCCCTCTTATATGTTGCTCTTGCGATGCGCCTCGATAGCTTGCCATAACTGGTTGATAGTAGTGTTATGTGTGTGATGCAGATACTCAAACTCTTTTTCATGCTGTTTGATTATCTTTGCAATTAACTGCAACTCCCGAACGCTGTAATGCATGTACCCATGGGATGTGCATTGCAGAATAGGTGGTGGTAGTAGCTTATCCGATATCCAACGCTTAAAAGTAATAACACCCTTACCTAGATACTTCGCTGCTTCCGGGATAGTAAACACTTCCGCGTATACTGGGTGCTCCATGCCATCAGTTACTACTTCCTTATTTACCGGATTGTTGGTAGCGGCTACCTTTGTCTTGCGCTTCTTCTTTGGGTTCCTTTTCCTGTAACTGGCGCGGCTGCGCTTCTTTGCTGCCTCCCGGTAGTTGGGATCATCACGGTATTGTTGCCGTCGAGCCCGGTTATTATTTTCAGGCTTTTTAGCTTCTTGTGGCGCTTTGTTACCGATGCTTTCAGAGTCTGTAGATCTACTCTTCTGGTGCCTTTTACTAGATCCCATTGTTCTATCTCCGCGTTGCTTGCTTTATACTCACTTAATCGTTTTAAGAACTGGTACTCAGCCTTATACGACATAATATCTCTAAGGGTTACCCATACAGGTACCTTCTTACCTTTATACTCTCGCAGAATACGTCCATGTACCTGTACTGCTTTGGATCTTGGGCTGCAATCAACTCCTGCGCTAAGCCTGGGAACATCTACCCCCTTAGTAAACATACCCCCGGTAGCGAACACTATCCTAGAGTCATCCTTCGCCTTCTTCAATACAGCTTTGGGTATACGCTTCCTTACTACCTGTATCTTTACTGGTGTGTACTCCGCATCTTTATGTAGGTGTTCTGGTTTGCGCGGTGGGGTTGCATCCTTGGCGTACTTCCACACACTACGGTAACCAGATACTAGCCCCATATCCTCTGCCGGTATCTCGAATATACTTTTACACATAACCATTAAAGTCTCTAACTGCTCTATGCGATCACTAACTACTAATACGTGCCTGTCTGTCTCATATAGCTCATGGATAATATTAGCCAGCAAATAGTTGCGTCTGGTATCGCGTGCCAATTCGGTTAAGAACCTCCCGCCTTTAGGTGATACGTTAGCGTACCAGCTGACTACCCCATCGTACTCCACGTACCTGACTGTTGATTTTCTATGTTTATTCTTAAGTGTTACAGCTACCGGGCCCAACTGCTGCTCTAACACCTTTTGTAGATCATCCGTCCTATCTGGCGTTGCTGATACACCAAGCCTAAAGGTAGCATTAAATTTTGATAATACTGCAGAGAACTGTTCGGCCCCTACAGTATGTGCTTCATCAAAAATGATCGTACCAAAATACTGATACAACTCTTCATCATAATCTTTGCGGTAGAGAGATTGCACCATCCCTACTACTAGATCCTTACCCTCAAAATCACACGTACTCCCTTGCACTATTCCGATCTGCGAATCATCCAACCCCCAAAACTCTTTAGCCCGAGCAATCCATTGGTCTCTTAGAAACTCCTGGTCAACCAACACTACCGTAGTGGACCCTAGTCTCCTGGCTATCTCTAGGCTCATAACCGTTTTACCCTTGCCTGTCCCGGCCTGGGCCATAACATCGTACCTATCCTCATCCAGGAACATAGACATGATACTTTCTACCCATGGCTCCTGATACTCATGCAGCTGTATACGGGGTATACCTTCTGACAGCTCGAAGCCTATGCTGGTATCGTCAACCACATCCATTCGGTGTGACTTTATAAGAGAAAGCCCGTAATGCCTTGGTACGCACAAGTAATCCCCATCCGTGTAGAACGGTTCTACCGTAGAGCTGGTCTGTGTCTGGTGGTCAAACACTTTAACTGTCAGCTCTTTGCGAACGGAAGCTACATTGACCCCACGTTTGGGGATATGTACGACTTCAGCTATACGGGCCTCCATTTACTACTACCTTCTACTTCTGCGAGAAGACCGACTAGGCCTTTCTTCTTTTGTCGCCCGAGAACGACGAGAGGACCTGGACCTGCGTGCAGGCTTCTCATCTGACTCCTCTTCTTCCTCTCTACCCTTGCGTGCCGTAGACCGTCTAGAACGACGAGAACCACGCTGGGGTTTCTCCTCCTCTTCGTCCCACGCTCCTTCGTCCTTGTCACCTTCTTCATCCCAATCGTCTTCGTTACCGCCTTCGTCAAGATCACGATCTGTCTGAGCCTTACTACCTGGGGTGGGCTCTGTACCCATTAGGGCGCACAACTCCTCCATAGTAGGTTCCTCAAACAGCTCTTCATACTCGATAGGCTCTCCACAATTCTCCGTATGCGACTTACCCTCGCGGTCCTCCCACTCCCGCACATAATCTTCTGCTAGCTCCGCCTCATCCATGAACTCGACGAACTCTATATCATTACCGATTGCTGCATCCTTCTGCCCATCACGAGAAGCCTCAAAGATAGCACCTCTAAGAGTACCCTCACGGGCATGTGCTCGAATAAACTTCTTCTGCTGGGAAGGTTTAACAGCCATAAGCTTACGACTGAACTCATGCCTAACATCTTTGCGATCCGTAAACGGGGTAAGATCCAGTACTGATAGGAACATGATATAGGTAGAATCTCCTATCTCTTCGCATACCGGGCAGTTATCCCACTCCTTAATGCAAGGGGTATTAAAACCCCACTTCCCTGTATTAGGATCTTTCATGTTATGTTCGTACATGAAGAAGTCTGGTTTATCGTCCAGTATTACGTATTCTTTAGTTTCCCCCACGGGAACAAAGAAGCGCAGAGGTTGTCCTGCTTTCTTCTGAGCTGCTTCACGTTTCTCTTTCTGCCGTGCTAGCTCATCGTCTACTCTATCACGCCCCTCATCCCCCCGGTGGAACATACGGGATTTGCGACCGCCCTTGTTAGAGGTTTTACCCTTACGTCTTTTGTTACGTTGTGCCATAGTATATGTCTCCGTTATTTCTCAATATGTTGTTACTTGAACAACTCAATTAGCGCATCAGCAAGAACCTTTGCAGTTTTCATCGTGAGCCCTATCCTGTACAGATGTAAAGCTTTAACCTTATTAGGTTCAATTAACTCCGAGCCATAGCCAGGAATACTTAACATTATACGTTTGTCGTCATCCCACCCATAAACTGTTACAGGTGTGATAAACAGGATTGGTGTATTTGCACGCCTTTTTACTCTCATCTTGGGATCTTGTATTGAAAACACTACAGGTTTTCCTTCCAAGAGTGGAGCAAGTAATAACTGCGATTCTTTCTTGATTGGTACCTCGACCAATCTACGTAACATAGTACACCATCCCGTGCTCGTTTGCAATTGACTTCAACTATAACAAACGTGCATCTGCTATCATATGTTGAAACTGATATTCCTCTAATTCTCCTGGGTCCGAAGGGGGACGCATAGCATCTAACTCCTTGTCGTACACCGTCTTCTCCTTCGGGTATCGTACCTTCATTAACGGTACATGATCACCTAACTCTTTCTTGATTACTTTTCGTCCTTTGTGTCCTGCTTCGTCGTCATCGTAGAACACGTAGACCGGTAACGAGAGGTCTTTAAATATCCGCGCTTGCTGGGGTGTGAGTCCCGAGTGCATAGAAGCGACGGTAGGAAAACCAAACATAAAACCACGACTAAAGTCAAACAAACCTTCAGTAAGTACAATATAGCTATCCACGGTTGTATCGATAAATTCAGCCCCGAGAAGTACAAGCCGCTTAGGCAAACCAAAGTAATCACGAATACGAGGCTCAACCCCTGATAAAGTCGCTCTACCGGTGTACCCATAAAAAGCTCCAGACGGAGAATACACAGGAAATAGAATTCGTTCATCTCCTCTGTTGTCGGGATCGATTCGCAAATCCAGCCGTGCAATTGTCTCATCATCTAATCCTCTGCTGTGTAAGTAAGGGTGGCCTACCGCGCTGTCGTATACATCCAGATAGTCATCTGATACAGGTTCGCCCAACTGCTGGTTCTTTGTATCATAAGACTGTCTATGATCCCAATCGGGCAAACTGCCTCCAAGAAACTCATCTGCCTCCACCGCTTTGATGAGGGTCTTATAAGTGTCTCCTGTATACCTCTCCATCCTTTCCAAAAACTGAGGCAATGTTCCTTTACATTTACAGGTAAAACAATTGAACACTGACTCTTCGTACAAATTCTCTTTAACACCAAAGCTCATGTTAGCGTCGGTGCCTCTTTCATGAGTCCATGGGGCCAGTGGACAATGAGTACTAACCCACTCCCCTTGGTCTCGCATCTTTACATTCGGACCTACCACTTCTCGCAAGAACTGTCTTATATCATGCCTGTTCATTTGCTCGATGCTGGAGTTACTACCAATACCGGCTTTTTAGGTTTGGCTGCTGTCTCATCTACAACACTAGCTAATTCCCTCTCAGATAGCATCTTTTTGGCCGCGCCTATAGCTATAGTCGCTGACTCCATAAACTCTTCATCGGTGACCAGATCTCTAAACAATAGGGGATTCACTTTACGACTGGCTTTGCCTTGCGGGGTTATAAAATCTGCATCCCCTGTTGGTGCATGGAAATTCTTTAGTGCAAGATGCTTCATGATACTCTCCAACTCTTCCATACCGTTGGTGTTCTCCTGCTGCAGTCTTTTAACCTCTTCCATGTTATCTACAATCTCTTGTATCTTATCTTCCATCTCCTGCCTATCAGTCTTGGTTATCAACTGCGTCTTGCGACGAATGCGTACCCGTCTCTTGCGTTGTGGCATGTCTATGTACCTCCTAAAATTATACGTACAACCCTATAGATAAGTATATACAATTCTTCGCTGATGTCAAGCCTCGATCACCATGTACTCCGGTATAGGGAGTCTACCGTTGTCTGGTGGTATCACTTGTTCTGGTAAATCAAACATATACTCCTCTTCTTCCTCATCCCAAGCTAGTTCGTCAAAGTCATACTCATCGTCCAGAGTTAAGCCTGCCATCTCATAGGTCTCTCCTCCATTCCAACCAAAACCCACATCAGCTACGATAGGTACTTTCATCTTCCTGCCAAACCATTCCTCTAATGGGTTTGTTTCCATATAATGTTTCAAGGTCTTGGCTCCCCACTCCAAACAATCTTCCGGAACATATGCATAGATAGCATCATGAACAAACCCCATGACTTGCATATATTCAGGGTTAACTTCTGCAACCAGTCTGGCGATAGACATCACACCAAGATCAGATCCGAAATTCTGTACAGGACTATTAATCGCTTGCCTTACTGCTTCTGCCTGGATACCAGTATCCTCTGAGTGAACCATAGGAAGGTGGCGTATACGCCCCGAGTAGGACCTTACATAGCCGTAGTCCATGGCAAAATCCCGAGTAGCGTCATGCCATAGGGGTAAGCTGCAATACTTACTAAAGAAACCGCTACGTATGCGTCGTGCTTCTTGTTCAGTAAACTCTACTCCATACTGTGTCTTCGCATAAATAATAAACTTGCGCCAACCCATACCATAAAGGAAACCAAAATTCACAGCCTTAGCTTTAAACCTAGCTAGACTCTGCTCCTCTTTAGGCAGAGCATCGAACTCCTTCATCGTTACACCCATTACGATGGTTGCTGTTGCCTTATGGATGTCTCCCCCGCTCCCATAAATACTAAGCATGGTTCTATCATTAGACATGTCAGCTGATATACGTAGCTCTGCCTGGGATAGATCCGCCTCTAATACTACAAAACCGGGTGGTGGTATAAAGATCTTACGATACGCTTTAGCCTGCTTACCACGCTTAGGAAAGTTCTGACCATTGGGATCTCGTGAAGCTGTTCTGCCTGTTACTGCGGTCCACAAAGAATAAATAGGATGTATCTTACCATTGACAATATAATTCTCTCTGAACCTTCGCACGTTAGTACCGAGCAACCGATCCATCTTCATCCACTCTGCTAGATCTGTACAAAACTCTCCAGCGTGAGCGTGATCGAAAAAGAAAGGTAAATGATCTTTAGAACTGGTAGACGGTATCTGAAATTCTGGATCTAGATTTTGAGTGGCTTTGGTGTATGTTCTGGGCGTCAGTCGATATCCATCTGCATGGTTGAACAGTATGTCAAGGAGAAATGCCTTACGGCTAAACTTTAGACCAGCCTCTGCGTGTATCTGCTTAATACTTCTAGGCACCTGAGCCATAAGTCGTACACGGATATCCTCTACATACTCCGCAAGCACATCTTCAAACTCATCTAGTGCTAACTCATCAACATTCATGCCAGTATGTTCGATAGGCACAAAAGCATTAATTCCTGGAATCGCTACCCTGCGATAGTACGCCCATAGCTTCTCATCCTGGTAGACCTCGTGTCCCAGTTCTTCAAATACCCTAAAACAGGCATCAACATCCCCACAACCATAGCCTAGTATTTCTGTTAGCGGCACAAGATCCATACGGGATTTATCATACTTGCTGTTGAACGTATCAGCATAGCCTGCCATCTCCGGAGCATAGATCTTGGTAAGCGTATCCAGATCTTTGGTCATAGAATTCTCATCCACTATCGCTGCTAACATAAGCGTGTCATGGTCTATCCGGAATCTAAACCCGAGACGATCTAATATCCATAATGCATCGTATTTCAGATTCTGCCCAAACACACTAGTCTTTGGGTTCTGTAGTAGTTGTTTAAGCTGTCGAATGATCTTAGCTTTCTGCCGCATCGAAGCTGGTGCATCTGGGTGATCCCACGATAACAGATAAGCCCGTCCTGGTTCTGTGCAAAACTGCATAGTCAATAACTTACAACTGGACTCCTGCCATCGCATACCTTTGGTTTCAGTATCGAACGCTAGAAGCTCCGGCTCTTCATCGATAAGAAACTGTAAATCAGTGATCAGCTCATATTTACCAAGTACATCCTGCTCTGCTGCTTCTAAGTCATAGTCGTGGTCCACAAATCTGCCAAGTGATTTGCAATCGCTTGCAAATATAGGTTCGTGCTGTGGGTTTAGATGTACATGTGTTGGGTCCATGATCGGTAAAACCCAGGTCTCATGTTCTCTGTTGTACTCTGGTACGCCTCGCACCTTAGATATCTTTACCGACCTACCAGCAACTGCCTTTGCTGCCTCCGCCCCCAATGGAATGATTACATCTGGTTTCATCTTCTCGATTAGACGTAGTAGATGCTCACGGCAATGGTGCTCTATGATATGCCGATCCTTTGATCTCCACCTAGTTGCGTCATACCCACACTTAATGGCATTGGTGAATACAAAATCACCTTTACCAAACCCAGCATCTTTCATATGTTTACCCAACAAACGCATCGCAGCTGGTGTTAGGTTATTCTTGTTCCGTACCATAGCATCTGTGGTGGGTTTACCTACTACCAGGAATCTGGCTTGTATGCCGCCTTTATTCTTTATCTTCCTACAGGTAAGTAGGCATTCATCGCAAGGTTCATCAAAGCGTACTGTTCTCATCTGTCACGCCATCCCATCATTAAGTAAGTGCACCGCTACTGGTACCCCAGGTTCTATCATACCCTCGAAAGCGCTTGTATGCTCCGATCTAATGCGTAATGTACTATCTATCGTGTTCACCCCTACCCTAAACGGAAACACTGGAAATCCGGATATACAATACCATTCCGGTGCGCTAGAGTTGCACTTACCTACCAACAAAGGTTTCGTCATATAGTCCCCTTCTATACGTACCACGCCTGTCATATCCTTGAGGCAAAACACAAGTAGATAAAAAGTATTATGGTACCTCACACGTAGATTGTAAACATCATCGCCTTCTGGTAGTACTGAGGCTTTAGGTACCTTGGCTGTTTGAGGTCGGGGTGCCCTATACTGGCTGCTATGTTTCCAGAGTCTACTTATCATGACATATAGTCCATATCCGGTCTCTGGGCCTGCTCATCTTCTGGGGATGTAACCTCGGATATGGGTAACTCTCCGAAGTTGGTTGGGCCAAAAGCAAAGCTACAACCAAACGCACCTGACTCCCCCTCTCTTCCTTTCAACACTTCATTGTATCTGCTGGGTGTATACTCCTCAGTACCTATAGTAGTCAACTGATAATCTTCATGCTCCTCATCATACTCGTAACCGATTATATCCCTCTGCTGCTTAACAGCTATCTTGGTAGCTACGATAATACTGGCATGGGTAGGTATAGCATCCGTGTAGCCTATGTTCTCTAGGTTGCCTGCCTTGCCGTCTTTACCTGCGCCTTTGCCAAACTGGGTGGTGGCAATGATAGGTCTATGCCGTGTTAGGGTCATACGTTTTAGGTCATCCGTAAGGTACGCCGCTTTCTCGTACCTACCCATCCTTGAGTTTCCTGTGCTGGGAGTCATCAGGTACATGCCATCGATATAGATCGCATCCGGTTCCAGCTCCTGTATGAGTATGTCTACATCATCTGCAGTCTTATTGAAATTACCTGCAAACAAATGAAAATTATGAGCATCCCCCATGGATACCAAAGAATCATCAAACCTACGCTTAGCCCAATTAGACAGTTTACCCTTTCGTACCATTTCCGGATCTACATTACCATGGTGTGCAGAAAAGCGCATAGCTATCTGCGGTAGGGTCATCTCCATCGATACAAACAGTACTGACTTCTGCGCCATCCATGCTGTGCGGGACGCATGTATCAGCATGTGTGTTTTACCTATGCTGGGTCTGGCCACCCATACAACCAAGTCACCATTCTGGTACCCTCCTGTCTCTTCATCCAGATAATCCCAACCTGTCGGTATCCCTGAAAAACCTGGAGCCGCATGCTGGTGTGCATATTCTGCTCTCACCTCATCGGTAAGCTCTGCTAGCGTCTGTAATTCCTGCTGTTGCCCCGAAAAGGGGGTGCATATTCTTCTAATGCTGTTCGCAGACGATAACATGCCTGGGATGTCTCTATCAGTGATAGCGGTGCGTAAAGGGCCGAACTCATCCCTTACGTTGGTGTAGACGTGTCGATCATGAACCTCTTGCAGATAGTAGTCTACATGTTCCGGCGTCTCTGGTAGTCTGGTATCGGTCTCCGCTTCGATGGTTTCTACTAAAGGCAACTCACCATACCTGCGATAATGGTTGCGCATAAAAGCTAAAACACCAACCTCTTCGTCGTCCACTAACAAATCGTTATCTATTAATCTGAAAGTAGTAGTGCTTCCATTCTCTGCCACGGAAGCTAATAGGCGTAATCCTGCAGACATTAAGTACTCTCCGGACCTTGCACTTCGTATTGGATGGCTCTCTTATTCAGGTAAGCAATGAGCCTATCTGACCAGGGTTTCATACCTCTATGCAGTGGTGTTATGGACTGCAGTACAAACGATAAGTTGTAGTGGTACATACAATCCCACAATAAGCTTTCTATCAACTCCGCATTATCGTTCATATAGAAGCGCGGTTCTTCTGTTAATTGTAGGTGGAAGTCAGGAACGAAATGGTAACAATCTACTGTTCCCTCTTTTACCTCATCCACACTGGACTCATACCCATCTACACCCACAAGTGTACTCAAGGGCAAAGCGCGTACCTGATTACCTGCTAACCACATCTCCTTCAAGAACAGATGAAATACTAGATCGCATTGATACACGTTGGATAGATACTGTTTTTCATTCTTCGCCTGTTTAGGGTAGAAGACTACAGGCCGGGGCTCTGCATGTTCATCATCAAGATACAACTCATCTGATATTACCTGTCTGAGATCCGATCTACCCTCTATCTCCAGGGTGGTATGCAAAGCATCCCTACTCACGCCTATGTTGAGTAGATCCATAGACACTCTGTCCATAGGCTTAGTGCGATTAGATCTATCTGCTGCGCTACGTGGGGTTATACGTTTTCTACCAGCGCTCATGATCTTCTTCCTCTACGGGATTTATCGGGTTCTTCCTCATATTCTGGCAGATCTTCAAGCGCATTGCGATACTCAATATCTTTATCCACGTTCTCTGCTTTACTATCCCGGTACTTTGTAAGTTCTGCTTTGGCTACAGCCAACTGCCTGCGGGTATGATCCAACTCACGTCTACCAGGGGGGCCTGTGCCTTTCAACCTATCAAGAGCTGTCTCTAGTTGTACCACTTTGGCATTGGCTTTCTCTAACTGCTGAGTGCGTGCGGCCAATCGATTGTCTTGCTGTCTTTGCAGCTTGTCTACTTCCCCTGTCTGCCGCGCATGATAGTAAGGTGCGAAGTACTTGGTATTCATTTTCAGGAAGAAGGCAACGCTGGGTAATGCTGGTACCTTTTGGTAAGAACGGAATATACGCATAAGGTGTGTAGCATAGTCATCCCAATAAACCACGACATCCTGTACATACTCGACCCATCTATCCCCTTTGAAGAACGCCACGTTAGTTACTGACTTAGCGATCATACCTGCGTCCTTTGCAGTCATACCGGTTATGGGGGTAGAGTCATGTTCTTCTGCGTAATCCGCTACCGCATCATTCCACACTCGGCGCAACGCTGTTTTAGTAAAGAGGATTCTGTTGTTTGCTGCTCTGCGTTTACGTCTCTTCCGCGATTCAGTTTGCTGCTCTTCAATTATATCAGTTACAGGTCTCGTATCGTCTGCGCCGGAGGCGTTGACCATATCACTCTGTTTATCTTCTATCTGTTTACTATTCTCTTTGTTTATACGCTGGTGCTCTTCTGCACCCCCCGCTGGTGCTAATCTGCACCCCCGCTGGTGCTCTTCTGCACCTACTGAATTCTTATACTTCTTACTTACTTTGAGTGCGCACATGGTTAAGAATGCCTCGATACGATCTACCGCCACCTTAATGAAGTTGGATTTAGCAAAATCCTTACCTATGTATATCTGTATCAAACCCATGGCTGACAGCCTACGTAGTATGACTACAAGGGTTCTTTTTGATACGGGAACCGGTGCCTGGATAACTACCCCATCAGCCGTTACAACGCCTTCTAGAAAGTGTCTGTAGGGTATTCGTTCCTCTTCCTTCTGGTATCTTAATGTCCGTTCTATTATAAAATCAAGTACAACTCGTTCTGCTGCGTTCAATTCTTTACCAGTATTTCTACGTAGTGCTTGACTGACTCTCACGTATACGCTACTATTAAGACTGTTCATATGGCTTCCAGTTATGTGGACTTAGGTTCCCGGCATAGGAACCAGATGTATGCTTCCGTTAATACGTTGACCCTTGGAAACCCCAGTTACCCTGCTGGGGTTTTCTTTTTGCAATCAACTTCAAACCGTATACTACGCTTCAGCCTTTATGAAATCTACGTAGTATTCCTCACCCACTTTGAATTTACCCAACAAAGTAGGATTCGTAATTACCATTTTTAATTCGGCAGTTGGTGTCCATCTTGAGTACGTATTATTTTCGCTCTCACCGTTTTCGCCAAAGGCTTCATCACTAACCACAGCATTCATAGTTAGTGTCTCTTGTACTACTCCTTCTTCAGCCACAGGAGTAAGAGGTTCGACACTACTAATACTCATTTTTGCTCTCATTTCGGACATAATAATTACCTTAATAGTATGCAGCGGTTAATAGGCGAATCATGGGGATACCCCGCTGCGTTACGCACCCCAAAATTCAATCGTTCAATATGGTATATCGTCGTCTTCTTCTTCTCGTGGTTTATCATACCCCACTACCACGACCTGATAGAATGTTAAAACATATACCCCATCTTCTGCGGGTACCATAGCAGTGTGCATCCCCCTGTACGGGCGGTACCCCATCTCTATAGCCTCATTCACGTTTTCTGCTAAATCTTTACTACTGTACCCCTCCATTACCTCATACTCTGATATCATAATACCCTCCTAGGTGGTGCCCTAGCTCGATGTGGTTGCCAAGGCATGGGTGTTGGTTTATCTATACACCTCTCTGGTACTGGTTCTATTTGTTCTGGCTCATCCCACTCTTCCGGGATAAAGAATACTACAGGTAACTCTTCTTTCCTATGTGTAGGGTACACTACATAATGGTTACAACTGCATTGCTCATAGTAACTTTCCGTAGCGGTCCCCGGCTCATCATAATGAACGCTAGTAGTACAACATCCGCAACAATCGGTAACGATCATAAAACCTCAACCATAGGCTGGTTTAATTCTCTTCTCAGGTGGTGGCGGGGGTTCTGGCCTAAAATCCTCATCTGCCACCTCTATCATGGTTACCCGAATACTAGAAGCGATAGCGCGTCCCTTTCCACTGGTAGGATGGCAATCTGCTTTCATACACGCCTGTAGCCATTCTACCTCAAAACTACGGGCTTCATCGTATCCATCAAACTTAGTAGCTTCTATTACTGCGGTTTTGTCGCCAGGAAGTATAACCTCCCAGTTCTGTTTGTCTGTGTTGAAGAAGATCTCAGAGGCTCTGCCGATCTCCATGGCTCCCAGGAACGAGAGTGGAAACTTGTCAAAGTGTAGGCCGCTAACCTGTCCCGTATCACCAATATTGATTACCATTTCTTCCATAGTGCACCCCCTTATTTGAATGGAACCGGCTGTCCCAAGATACTTGGGACCCGCTCACCTTTAGGCCTAAACGCTTGGGCGAACTTGGCCTAATTAATCCTTATGCCCTGGAGTTTGCGGTGCCGGTATAAACTAAAGATAGGGATAACAGACCCGGCCAAAGTACATGGCCAGTTATAGATACTGGCGGCGTTGTCTGCTACCCCTAACATGTGTACCTAGAATGTGCGTTTGTTATGGTTGCTGCCACTGACTTCTGGCTGGAAGTATTCAGGTTTCTTGTCTTTCTTTACCTGCCCTCCCCCCAGATGTAGCTCCAACTCTTCGGAGGCTTTAGCGCAACCACACCCTGTGAAACCAACAGCATCTATGACTACTGTACCTGCCGGAGAAATACTTACATTAAGTGTTTTCTGCATGATCCCCCCTTATACCGCAATCTGAAGCTGGACGGTGCCGTCTTCTTTGTTAACGCGGTTTACTCGATAACCCTTTTGGGTAGCCTTGCGAGTAGCCGCTTGAACGGCATAGGTCTGAAACAGCTTACCCATAGCCGCCTGTTCTTTGGATTCCTCACCCTGAGCCTGAGCCCCCAACTGTTTGGCAACATCCCCACCCCATAGATCCGTACGTGCTTCCAGGCCATTGCCATCGGCGCGTTCATACAAACCTACATCATAGCGAGAGTCTTTCAGGCTAACCACAAACTTAGCGTTACCCTGCATACCCTCTTGGGTGTTGTAGTATGCACGTGGCTTGGCGTTCTCCAAAAGATCGCAACGTACCCCGTTACTCTTCAGCTCCTGAATAGCTGCGCGTAGCGCGTGCTCATCCGTGATAACTACCGTGTTGATCGTGCTTGTGTGCGACATATGCAATACCTCCTCATGTTTACGTTGACTACTTGAGCATTATAACCTATATAGGTTTCTTATACAAGCCTATGCTTTACCTTCTTTTACGACTACGAATGCGCACTCTTCTGCGACTTGTGGTGTCTCCCGGTACACGTGTTGTACCACCTTCTGGGGTTTGTACAGTAAGCATATCTGGTTTACTTGTGCCCGGAGCCATACGCTCCACTCTGAACAGCTCCTCTAACTCCTCTTCATCAAAGAAGTTATCAAGGAAAGACTCACGAAACCGGATACCATACTCATCAAAATCATAAGTTGAGAGGACATCCCCCCGCCCCACAAACGATGGGAGGTCAGGGTATAGGGCGTTTTGACTAGGGCTAAGTTCTACTGTCACCTTAATCAAAGGAGCGTCCTCTCGTAAAGCTATAAGAACACACCCTTGATTGTAGGGTGCGCCTCTGTGTGATGTTGACGCCTGAACCATTAACACCTTAGCGTCTACCGCTTCATATACATTGGTTTGCCACATGCCGTGCAAATCATACCCATCCTTAGCTGCTGGAGTTGTGCGCGACTTTGCAATTGATTTCAATTTAGAATTAGGGAAAGATCTACCAGACGTACCATCCCCATCCATTAGAAACACATTCACCTTGTTAGATGCATGATGGAAAGTCTGGCTACCGTGCATTGTTTGTATTGTTTCAGCCATAATACCCCCTATACGTCCTCGTCGCTACCATGGGGGCGAGTACGGATACGGCGTTTGCGTAACTCATCCACATTCTCCGGCGACTCATCATAACGCTTAGACGCAGGAGTAGCGTTCTGTTCCATCCATACCGCCATAGCCTGGATCTGCTCATTATACGTAACGGAGAGCGGTACCATGGCTTTAAGCGCCCGTACAACATGACCCATGGTAAACTCTTCCTCATCAGAGAAAGCATCTACCAAACCATCCTTAACTGCTGCCTCCAATTCCGCAGGTACATAACCTCTACATGCGTTAAGCACACCCTGGATATCCCCGCGTTTGAAATCTTTAATATCCCATCCGCGCTTACGTAGATGAATCTCTAGCACTGCCCTGCTCTCTTCTTGAGTAGGAAACCCTGTAGAGAATATGGCATCAAAACGTCCACGGCGTAACAGCTCGGGTGGAAGCCCGGTAATGTTGTTAGCCGTTACCATGGTAAATACTGGTGCCTGAGTCTCCTGCAGCCAAGTAAGGAATGAACCCAATACTCTGCTGCTGGTGCCCGAATCCCCAGAACCTCCGATACCGCCTAACCCCTTGTCTATCTCATCGCAGAATAGTACGCAAGGTGCCATACTTTCTACCATACGCAAAGCTACACGCATTCTCTCTTCTGACTTACCTACCAGTGAGTTGAATACACGACCAAAGTCTAGCCTAACAAGAGGCACACCCAACGTATTGGCTATGGCCTTAGCGGCCAGAGACTTACCCGTACCGGGCAAACCCACAAAGACTATACCCTTGGGTGGTTCTATACCGAACTCTCGTGCCTCATCTGTATAGCAATCGGCCCTTTTCCCTACCCACTCTTTTAGGTTATCCATACCGCCAACATCGTCCATGGAGCCTGGAGCATTCAACTCTAGGATGTCATTCTTATTAACCACTTCGGTTTTGCCTTTATTCAAACCGCCAACAATGTCATCCGCATCTACCAGACTCTCTTCCTCTTCGCCCTCATCCATAGATGCGGACTCCACAATAGCTAGCGAAGCATACATCTCAAAAGCTTCTCTGGACATACCAGCTCCGGCGTAACAAATGCGTTCGTAGTCTTCCGGATCTACATCAATAACATTCTCATCCACTCCATCGAATACCCCTTCAAGATACCCAAGTAGTTCGGAGTGTGATGGCGGCTCAAACCGTAGAGTAACTACTGAATCATTCAGAGCTTCTGGGAGCGCTATATCGGGAGTGATTAGTATTACCCGGATATTAGTGGACGCTAGTACATGGCAATACTGTTGTAGGTGGTGTAACAGTACCGGGTTGTCTTCCAACCAATACTGGGGATTGATATATACAAAATAAGTGTAGACCCCTTGCTTCTCCGCTTCAGCTATATGCGACGCCGGGTTTGCCATACAAGCGTGGATATCTGTGTTGCCGCTACCTGTTACGTTCATCTTGAACATATTGGTAACATCGTATTCCTTTACCCCAGAAACAATATCCCACTCCCTGCAATGGTTGCCGTCTGCCAAGACTGCGCGTCTAGTTGCCAGGGTTGCGCGTACCACTTCTCCGGTACGTACATGAATTACGCCTGCTCCTGAGTCTGATAAGATTCGTAGCTGTTCCGCAAAGTCTGTTTCGGAATGCCTTCCCGACAAAGTACTAGATACTCTCATAGATATTTCTCCCGTTTGTTAACCCTTGGGAGCCATTATACCTATATATAATTCTTTGTCAAGGCTTATCCAAAACCTGCAGTCTTTTGTGTATGTTCTGCAAACGATGCTCTAGTTCTTCTAAGCGCACTCGGTCTATCGGAGGTAAAGATCCTTGTTTCTCTCTTCTAAATCTAAGAGCCCTTATAGTGTCGTTCGTCGTCTCTAATCGCAGCATCTGATACGACCTCCTCACTTCCTTTACAACCTCCACCCCCTGGTTCCTTACATCCGAGGCATGCGCATACCGGTCGTCTATGAAGACCCAAAACATAATCACACTGAATGTTGCCGAAACGATAGATACTAATACCTTTGCAACGAAAGGTGCGGAAGTTAACTTCTCCATCACTGTATTGGCTTGTTGGTTGTTTGTCATGATTGCGTGTCCCCATTAGTATTATCGCCCCTGGTCCGCTCAATGCAACCACGGTAGTACGCAACAATTGCGTTCTTCTGTCGTAGATGTTTGAGTAGGCTCTGTAACATCAGTGACATGTTCTCATAGTCTTTGGGGGTATAAGCCACTAAAGCCTCGCCCTCTATCTCGATCACAGTCGGTTTAGTTTCTCTAGCGACAAAAGGTGCTGCTCTGGGTGGTTTATCGCAGACTATCGTGGTTTCCGCCCGTACCGTTACTTCTCTTTCAGGTAAAAAGCTGCAAGAGGCTAATACTATCGATACCAATAGGATTGCAATTAATTTCATTTTGTAGCCTCTTCTAATTCTCTGATAACTTTGTTGGTTGCTTTACGCATTCTGTTAGTTATAAGTCCTGGCTTCTTTTGCATCAGATTACCTAGATTATGATCTGCGTAAAGTTTATGCCACTTGTTAGCTTTGTCTTCTGCCTGCTCATACTTCTGTGTCAGTATGATACGCTCCCTCTCTTGCGCCAGATTCATACGCTCCATCAAAAGGATCTTGGCGTCTGCAGCTTCCCTAGCTATAGTCTCTTTGGTGGCCTCTACCCGCCAATGCTCTGCTGCTTCCTGCAAATTGGTTACGTACGTGTACCCGGCCCATACTACTAAACCTACGGCAACTACCGAACCTAAAGCTACGTATCCTTTTATACTACCAAACATGGTATTTTACCTCAATCTATCAGTAGACTATCCCTGGATTACGCCGCAGGAGGCGGCTTGGCCGCGCCATTAGTGTAGAACTTAAAGATCGCTCCATGTAGACCAGCTAAAGGAGTTAATACGGCACCAATTACTGCAGCTACTTCTATTGCTTCCAATTCGGGTACGGTAGACTTAGACGCATACGCCATAGCCCATAGAAACACCTTAGTGGTTAACCACATCATCCATACTAAAGTGATAGTGCGAGTCCATTTGCCTCGCTCCTTAGTAGCCCACAGCCTGGGTAGGAATGGAATAACTTTACCATCCATCATTATCATCCCACATACTGTTCTTCGCCTTCTTAGGTTTGGTCTCGGCTTTAGCTTTGGTTTTCTTAACTACACTACGCCCCTCCACATTCTCATATGGGGCCCACCATTCAATTGCAGGGAAACAAGGACACTGCTTTAACCACTCGTGTGATTCTACTACTCCATCACCGTCCAAATCTGGAGAGAGGTCCCTATGCCCAACTACTTCAGCTTCAGGATACATATTCTTCAAAGAAGTAAGGATGGTATGCAAAGCATCGAACTGCTCTTCCGTGTAGTTGTTCTCTGGTTTGCCCGTTTCTTCATTAAGACCACCCGCCATACATATCCCAAGACTCACCCTGTTGTACCCCTTAACATGAGCACCGACTTTGGATAGGGATCTACCATACTCTAACGTACCATCGCGTTTAATAACTACGTGATACCCTATATCGGACCAGCCTCTACCTTTAGGTTTGGGGGTAGTGTGCCACCTACGTATGACTGCCGCGTCTACATATACGCTAGGTTTAGTTGCCGAAGAATGAACTACTAAGTACTTCACCCTATGTATGGTTGCCATGTTTCACCTCGATTAGAATTAATGAAAGTACCCTACAGTAAAACTAGGTAGCTCCTAATGATAGGGTAGCTTCGCCAGTGTTGCCGTTAGCGCCACGGATATACATATCTCCAGCGCCTAACTGCCCTCGGCCTATGCCCTCGTATCTTTGCAGTACGTGCCCTTTATCGCCAACTACAGGAACGGTTGTGCCTATCCATACTTCGATAGCGTTATAGCTTATGCACGAAATAAAGGCGACTGCATCTGAGGTTGCGTCCACTTGCTTTACCCAGGCACTAGTTGCGTTTACGTTAGTTGTTTCCGTCATATCTCACCTCAATTGAAGTTAATTGCAAAAGCGAAAACTATACATTTCGCATATGGGATTTCACTAAACTATCTACCATCTTTTCGGTGCGCTCCGCTGCTTCTTTGACTGGACGTACTACATCTTCCAGTACTGCGCGTACCTCTGCTCTAGTAGGGTAGTCTCTATTAATATCCGCTCTTTGATTTAGAATAGCTTTTTCCAATTCCGTAATCCTCACATGTGCCCGGAGAACTTCATCCTGGCTTCTGTTAATACGGGACCATAACCACCCTAGTATTATTAAAGCTAAAGCCCCCATACCTTGTATAAACACCATGAACGTCTGCCAAGCTGTTGGTTCCATCGCAGTACCGGCCATCACACTAACTCCCGTTATTCTGGAGTATCCAGGTTAGGATACACTTTAAACGTACCAATATCTGAAGACCACTTACCTGTAGGGAACTGTACCCGACCTTGTATCTTCCACTTTTTTAACTCATCTAAATCTGTAGCATCAGTAGTGTACTCCATTAAGCCATCTAAACCATCCGTAGTATGTACCGCTGTCTTTATAACAACCGCTCCCGATGGTTTAAAAAATAGAATCTGCATCACATCTGCAGTATCGATAGGGAGTACTACGCCTTCATCTAGTACCTCTACCTCGAATACGGTCCCTTCGTCATACTGGTGAATCTCTGCAGTCATGATTATAGCTCCTTACTAAAGGATTTACGCCTAAGTACGTTCAAGGGTATAGCCTTTTTCTTTTGTACATTACAGGAAAAAGCCTGCCGCTTCTTTACATTCAACCTAAATTTGATTCTTTCGTTAGCCATTTATCGCTCCAGAGAGAAAGAAACTCTACGTTTAATATTGAGAGAGAATCTTATCACCTCTCTCCATCCTATCTCAAGACCCAACAACCCCAAACCAAAAGAGTATACAGGGCGCTTTAATCCTAAAGTATTCATTGTGGTGTGATATCCGATAAGGTAGCGTCTGCATCAAACACTCGCAGAGGAGTTACGTTATCTGCTGCATAAATAGTAATGGTGTTGGCATCTTTGTCGTGCTTCCTACGATTATAGTGTGCTTCGTGAACCTGTTGTAGTTGCCTACTATGATCAATAGTACCCGTGCCTTGATCGTTTAGATCACCTAACACATTATTAAACAAAGACACAGTTCTACCTATAATCAAACCCTCAGATCCTGCAGTTACATTAACCCCATACCCGCCATTGCTGTGTATAGTAGTAGACCCCAGAAGGTTAACCTCATGACCTCCTGTAAGATCTACCAGCACTCCGTCTGACCCATTGCTACCGACATGGCAGTCTATGATATCGCAATGCTTTGCGGTACCTGAAAACTTCAAACCAATCCCGAGGTTGTGGTGCATCTTGACATTATCAGCAACAGCATACTCCCCATCCTCAAAGTGTACCCCATTTACGGCATCTGCCACCCAGACATCCTTTATGAGCGGGAATTCATTAGTTGCATGTATAGCCCACTTAGTACTGGTAGGCGAAGTAGTAACTACTGCTCCGGAAAATGAATTCCCCGCCCCATCTAGCCGTACCGCGTCTAGGTTATCGTCCGCTGCGTTAACTTCAAAATCCCTGCCGGGTCCTCTTACAAAGAGATAGTTTTTAGTTACCACTATAGACTCTGTGGTGATTGTCCTACCTAAAGGGTTTTCGGCCATTGCGAGGATGATATCGTGGTTATTACTAGCCGCCAGACTATGTGCCTGTGCAAAAGTCTTAACTGCAGACTCTGGTGCCTTGCCATCCAAGGTATCACTGCCTGCATAGGGACTCCAATACCAAATGTTGCCAACACCTGTGTGGTGAGGCCGCAAGTTTTCAATTAGACGCTTGATAGCTTCGGTTGAGTTGTAGATATCAGTCAGAGCCACTAACCCTGCGGAGTTAGCAGAACGCACCGAGACTTGGTTCACATTGATCCGGTCACCAACATTAGAGTTAGCACCAACAAGATTCACAGCGTACTGACCGTCCTCAAAGGTAACGGTGTACGGCTCAAGGATTTCCAGCACATCAGCCAAGGTCACGCCGCCGACTGTCACATCGGCATTGTGGTCGTGCGTCCTGGGCCAAGGCCGCATATGAACATCTTCCTCAATGTCCCGAAGAGCAAGGCGGAAGATGTTCAGGTCCAGTTGCCGAATCTCAGTCGGAGACGCCTGAACCAACACGGTATCAACCTTTGGCACATAGATTACACCAGTAATCGGGTTGACTGTAATCGTCATCGTTATGCGTCACTAATCCGTGAGGCTGGTACAGCGAACCCAGACGCCCCAAAGGTAGCTGTAGCAAATGCGGGTTTGATTGGCCCGTTCTTACCTGCGCCGTAGCCGTTCTTGATGATGGTTACGCACTGAGTAGTACCCGCGCCTTTGATAGCGGTGTAAGTAGCATCGCCATCTGCAGTCATCTCCTTATCCACCAAAGCCCTCATAACATTGTTACCGATAGCAGCAGCGCTTGGGGCCGTACCAACCAAAGTGTAGGTCAGTCCAGTGTAAGAGCTGTACTCTACCAGATCTACGTTGTTATCACTGTCTCGCTCAATCCGCAAGAAGCCAGATGCCGGGGTGTTATCCGGTATGGCTGCTACAACAGCGGTAGTGGATGAGGCTGCAACCAGTGCGGTAGTCAGCGTAGTCTCCGCATAAAGGGGCTCCGGATCACCATTAAGGTCATAAGAAGAACCGTTCCATGGGTATATCATTACGGTATCGTATGCTTTTGCTCCAGTGAGCTTGCCCTGTTGGTTATTAGGTGGCTCCTGGATAGTTGCATCCAATGCTGGGTACTTATCACCAACTACCGCATCAGAAGTATCGATAGAGATACCGTGATTAGACTGGAAGTTAGTACCAGTGTATACGCCAGCAAACTGGTTGTTGATAGTACGCTCGGACACGGTTCCGTTCACCGCTACGGTGTTGTCGGAAGTACCGCCGTACAGTACCTGACCGTCTATAGGCAGCAAGCCGGTAAGCCTCTGGGTGTAGAGGGTACCAGCAGCACCGCTATCGAGTAGAGCAATCAGCAGAGCAGAACCGGCACTAGCGTTCAGGATTACGGAATCAACGTCGCCGTCACCTGTTGCACCAGCCATCGTATCAGCAGCAGTAGGATCAATCCCGGCTTCCATGTCGAATACCATAGTACCCGTAGCACCGCCGTCATTCTGGTAGATTAGTCGGCCCTTGGCCCCGGAAGGGGAGAAGGTAACTACTTCACCGATAGTCATATTTGTAGTCTGACCAGAGAATACAACCGAGGTACCCCAGTACATGATCTCATCTTCAGACAGGTTGGCTGATTCGGTATCATACGGAATGTCGAGGTTAATACCTACGACTAATTGGGCGTTACGACCAAACCAAGTCTCAGAAGTACCGCGCCGTTGTTCATACTTAGACCGCTCGTAGGTCTGACTTGAACTAGCGGAGCCAAAATCAACACTCATACCGAAAGGCCGGTCACCATTACCGTTGCCGTGATCGAGAAGCTGGTAGCCCTCGGTCCAGACTATCGTATTGTAGGGTGCGCCAGCCAAGGTGCCTACGGTCTCTACATTGTTACCATCAGGAGCTGCGAACAGCGCCAAAGCGGTAGTAGCGTCACCAAGGGTAGTGCCACCGAAGAAGAAGCTATAGTTATTTTCTAACAGTGCGCCACGAACCCGGCGACCATCGATGTCTACGCCATCCTCACGAACCCGCATAACAATACGGATGTTTCCGTCAATGGAATGAGGCATAAAGGCGTTCTTCCAGTAGTCCGTGATAATCGCATCATCCTGGATTAGTACCGGTTGAGTGTCCTCATAAGGCGAAGTTACCTGGACGTTCAGGCCCGAAAACTTGTCATCGCCGCCATTCTGGCTAATGGAGGCATCGTACATATGCTGTGCAATAGTGTCATTGATCACGATGTTAGACAGCAGGTTGATAATGGTGTCCGTATCCTTACCGGAAGGTACAGGGTCAACGCGGGACAGATCATCGTTACCGTAAATGTCAGGGTTATCATTCAAATCAGAGAGCAGTCTGTGAAGATGCAACCCTCTATACGCACGGTCATGAAATGCACCGTTTACTACGCCGTCGCCGCTGGCCCCGTTGGAGAAAGTATCATTATCTGCAGGCAGACCTTCGTCGATATTAGATATGAAGCGAACACTCAACTCACCTGACACACCTGCGTCTGATTCTACAGTTATAACTTCTGCTTGCTGACCATCTGGAGAGAAGGTAAGAATGTCGGCAGCAGTTACGTTCCCTGTCTGTCCGTCAAAGAAGAAAGAATGGGTGACGCCTAGCGCGGGTCCAGCCCAAGCGCAGATACCTGTGCTGGGTACGGTCAAATCCTCTCGGAAGTAGGCC
>Ga0209345_10001866_pt1 | contig 24356 bp, 24 predicted proteins | sample Cruoilmetagenom7_FD_187294 | JGI IMG/M metagenome (GOLD analysis project Ga0209345, IMG submission 187294) | Oil polluted marine microbial communities from Coal Oil Point, Santa Barbara, California, USA - Sample 7 (SPAdes) (version 2) | ecosystem: Environmental > Aquatic > Marine > Oil seeps ...
AATCCGCACGTATTGTCGAAAACGCCCACTACAAGCCGCTCTCGGGCGCGAAAGCTTAAAGGACAGGTCGATGAAAGCCGATACACATCCCGAATACCACATCATCAACGTCAAAATGACCGACGGCACTGTTGTGGAAATGAAATCGACATGGGGCAAAGAAGGCGACCAGCTGTCGCTCGACATCGACCCTTCCGTGCACCCCGCGTGGACTGGCGGCACTGGCCGTATCATGGACACTGGCGGCCGCGTGTCGAAGTTCAAGAACAAATACGCAGGTCTGGGCTTCTAAGCCTATCCCCTCGTTGCGAAAACAAAGGCGCGGCCCCTGTGGGTCGCGCCTTTTGCGTTGTGGGGCATGGACGGCGCTTAGAATTCAGGCCGGGCGCGGGATGATCCGTGGTGCACGGTATTTGAAAAAGGATGAAGGCGAAGGGTGTGGCGTGCGCATGGAGACCGCGCGCTTAGATGCGCCGCTCTTGTAGGGCGGCTTGCTCGCCGTAGCCATGGAGATGCGACAGAACGGCACCATAGGCAATTAAGAGATAGGACAGCAGCTCAATGCCCTCTTGCACCGTGGTTTTGACCAATGCGTTGTAACCTGCGCCCATAACCGCTTCCCACAGCGCGCTGGTGCCAAAGATGCGCGAGAAGAACAGCAATAGCACCACGCCGATATAGACGAAGGTGGCTGAGCGCGTTTGCAGATGGTGCAGTAACGGCAGTCGCGTTGTTCCCCGGTTGCGCCAAGCGATCCAGAGCCCAAGAAACAGGATCAACAGCGCTGGATAGATCCAAAATCCATGCTGGATACGGTCCAAAGCGGCATCATATTCGCGCAGGAACATGCAAGCAAAGAGCGTCGCTACTAGTGTCAGATAGCCCCTCATCTCTTCCCGCTCATAGGCCCCATAAGCAAAGATCGCGGCCGCAATTGCCAAAAGCGTATTGTGAAGGTGCTCCGTCATCGAATTTTCGGATACGCCATCCCCCCAAACGGCGGTGTCCATATAGACCGTGACGGGCACCAAGGCGACCAGAAGGCAGATCAGCAACAGCTCCGCGATCACCGCCCTTAAAGAGGGCAGCACGCCCGTATTCTGGGCTGAGACGGACCATTTATCGTTATCCTCGGCGAGGGCTTTCATTGCTAAACTCGTCTTCCTTAAAGATTGCGCGGTGCTTAAAGCCGCACGAGATAAGATTTTTACATTTCTTCTCTGCAGATAGTGCTGCGACCGCATTCGGCCAACTTGCCACAGGGCAGGCGCAACATGACATCGCAGGCCCCCCTCGCCACTTTCCAAAGGTGCAAACCCTACATATAGTGGGGATCAACAATATCCTGCTGGAACAGCAGGCGCGAAGGGACAGCAGTATGGCGCATATCATCGTCGTCGGAAACGAAAAGGGCGGCGCGGGTAAATCGACCGTCTCCATGCATGTGGCGACGGCACTGGCTCGGCTCGGGCATAAGGTCAGTGGGCTGGATCTGGACCTGCGCCAGCGTACTTTTGCGCGCTATATTGAGAACCGCCGCAATTTCACACGCGACTCCGGACTTGAATTGGCCAGCCCGACGCTCTGTGAATTGCCGGATGTCGAAGCGAGCAGCCTGCGACCGGGTGAAAATATGTATGATCACCGGTTGAGCGCTGCTGTGGCAGAGCTGGAACCGGACAATGATTTCATCCTAATCGACTGCCCCGGCTCGCATACCCGCCTTAGCCAAGTCGCGCATTCGCTGGCGGACACATTGATCACCCCCCTTAACGACAGCTTTATTGACTTTGACCTGCTGGCCCATATCGACGCCAATGGCGAAAAGATCACGGGCCCCTCTGTCTATTCTGAAATGGTGTGGAACGCGCGGCAGCTGCGGGCGCAGGCGGGACTGTCGGCAATCGACTGGATTGTCGTGCGTAACCGTTTGGGCGCGCAGCGGATGGTTAACAAGGAAAAGATGGAGCGCGCCATTGGCAACCTTAGCAAGCGGATTGGTTTCCGCACGGCACCGGGCTTCAATGAGCGGGTGATTTTCCGCGAGTTGTTTCCGCGCGGGCTGACCTTGCTGGACCTTAAGGACATTGGGGTCAAGCAGTTGAACATTTCCAACATCGCCGCGCGGCAAGAGCTGCGAGAGTTGATCAAAGCGCTTGATTTGCCGGGCGTAACGGCCGACTTTTAGGGATAGTGGCGCGGCATCGGCGGGACCACACGGCGGCGGCGTGACAGGGCCACGAGGTTGGAGGCAAACAAAGCGCTGACCACAATGCCCCCGCCGATGAGCGCATAAAATCCCGGATCTTCGCCCAGCACCGCCCAAACCAGCAGCGGGGCCAATACCGATTCCAGCAGCACCAGCAGCCCGACTTCGGCACTGCTGATATAGCGCGGGCCGAGGGCGATAAGCCCGGCGCTGAGGGCCATGAAGACCGCGTAGAGCAGCATCATTGGCCCCTCCGACGCGGGCATTGTCAGGGGGGCTGCGAAGGGCAACAAAACCAAAGCGGCCAGCAGATAGGCCAGCGAGACCGCAGGCACCATTGATATAGCGCGTGCGTGGCGCGCTGCGGTCAGCGCCCCTGCAAAGATCGCAGAGATGCTCAGCGCAATCAAGTCGCCGGTCAGCGCTGCGTTCTCTGTTTCGCCTGACCCAAATGCAATGACTGCCAGCCCCAAAAGGACCGCAGCTATGGTAAAAAGCATGCGGCGGCTGATCGGTTCAGCCAGAAAAATACGGCTGTAGATCGTGGCGAAGATTGGCAGAGAGGCAAGAATAAACACCACATTCGCAACCGAAGTGAGCCGCACGGCCAGTACAAAGCCAACTCCGGCGCAGGCGACACCGCCGACATAGACCGCGCTGGCCCAGCCACCGCGACGCAAGGCGCGGAACGGCGCTGTGCCCTGCGTCATCAGCAGCCCCGCGCCAATCGCCAGACCGACCAGCGCCACTTTCCAAAACGCCAGCGCGAGCATTGGCGCGTCAATGACCCGCACAAAAAGCGCTTCCGGTACAATGCACATCACCCCAAGGAAGGTGAGCAAGAGGCCTTTGGTCTGATCTGTCATGGGCAATCGGTGGCGTTTTCCGAGGCATAAGTAAAGCCTCTCGGCCCCGCGTCTGACAGCTTTCGTAAGGCACGCCGCAGCACTTCGGCTTCGCACGCATCCAGTGTCGCCATCAGCGCCGCGTCATAGCGTCGTGCAACGGCGCGCAGATCGTCATAGGCCGCCTGCCGCGTCAGCGCCAGATGTTCAACCCTTCGGTCCGCTCGGTCCCGTGTACGGGTAACGAAACGCCGCTCGGTCAGGCGGTGCACGGCGCGGCTGATCTTGTTTTTATGCATCCGCGCCCGCTGGCCGATCTCGCTCGCAGTCAACTGCCAATAGAGCCCTAGGTGAAACAGCACACGCCATTCGGTGCGCAGCATGCCGTAGCGTTTTTTGTAGACCTGTTGGAATTTGAGCGAGGACACCTCTGCAGCCTCGTTGGGCAGATAGGGCAAAAAGTCTTGCAGGTCGAAGTCGGCCGGTCGACCCCATGACCTCGCCGGCACTTGAGGACAATCTTGGCCCCGAACGGGACGCCATCTACGCCGCGTTTATGGCTGCGCACGCGGGGCTGACGGAAAGCCAGAGCCATGCGCTCAACGCGCGGCTGGTGCTGTTCCTGGCCAACGAGGTCGGCGACCGCGCGCGGCTTGAGGCGCTGTTTCAGTCCGCGCCGGCGGCGGGCTGACTCTTAAAGGCCAGTGTTTTCCTAGTCGAAACGCACACTTGCCCTGCTTAAACGCCGCGCTATCTGAACCGTCACTTCACCGTGACAGGCTTGACGTAGGCTGCCTGATCGGCAGACTGACACGACGCGCCACAGCAGAACGGCGATAAAGCAGGACAACTGCATCACCTGATCCGACCCGCTTGAGGGTCCATCGCGGCGCAATCGGTGCCTGCGACAACAGAGAGGAAAATCATGGAATTTTTCACACGTACTGGAAAACCACTGCCGAAATCCGTGCTGAATTCAGCCGAAAAAGCCAAGAGCGATCCTGTCAGCCGACGCGAGTTCTTGGCCGTTGCCAGCGCCTTTGGGGCCACGTCTGCCGCTGCTTATGCCATGCTCGGCATGGCCCGCCCTGCCCGCGCCGAGGCCCATGCCAACCTTAAAGAAGGTGGCACCGTACGGATGCAGATGGAAGTGCGTGCCCTGAAAGATCCCCGCACCTATGACTGGTCGCAGATCGCAAACTTCAGCCGCGGTTGGCTCGAATATTTGGCCATCTGGGAAAACGACGGCACTTTCACGCCCGCCCTGCTGGAAAGCTGGGAGATCAATGACGATGCCACCGAATACACCCTTAACGTCCGCAAAGGCGTGAAATGGAACGACGGCAGCGACTTCACCGCGCAGGACGTAGCGCGCAACATCGAAGGCTGGTGTGACAAGTCGCTCGAAGGCAACTCCATGGCAGGCCGCTTTGCCACGCTGATCGACGAGGAAACCGGCAAGGCCATCGACGGTGCGATTGAAGTGGTCGACGACCATACGGTCAAGCTGACGCTGCCTACGTCTGACATCACTTTGATCCCCGGCATGGCCGATTACCCCGCCGCAATCACCCCCGAAGGGTTCGACCCGGACAATATGGTAGACAACCCTGTCGGCACCGGCCCCTACCTGCCCGAGTCGCTTGATGTTGGCGTCAAAAGCGTGTTGGTCAAGAATACCGACCACACATGGTGGGGCACCGAAGTCTTTGGTGGGCCTTACATCGACCGGCTGGAATACATCGACTACGGCACCGACCCCTCCGCATGGATCGCCGCCGCCGAAGCAGATGAGGTTGACGGCTTTTACTCCATGGAAGGCGAATACATCGACATCATGGGCACGCTCGACGGCTGGGTCGAGAACGAGATCGCCTCTGCGGCGACCATCGTGATCCGCCCGAACCAGATGGCCGAAGTCGATGGCAAAAAGCCCTATGAGGACAAACGCGTAGGCAAGGCCTTGGCAATGGCAGTCGATAATGCCGTTCTGCTGGAACTGGGCTATGCTGGGCGCGGGATTGTGGCCGAGAACCACCATGTCGGTCCGATGCATCCGGAATACGCTGAGATTGATCCGCCCAAGACCGACCCCGCGGCGGCCAAGGCATTGATGGAAGAAGCCGGGATGGCCGATTACGAGCACGAGCTCTTTTCCATTGATGATGCGTGGCGCAAGGACACCACCGATGCCGTCGCCGCACAGCTGCGCGACGCTGGCATCCCGGTCAAACGGACGATCCTGCCCGGCTCGACCTTTTGGAACGACTGGACGAAGTATCCCTTCTCCTCGACCAACTGGAACGCGCGGCCTTTGGGTGTGCAAATCTGGGCGCTGGCGTATCGCTCTGGCGAGGCGTGGAACGAGTTCGGCTATGCCAACCCCGAGTTTGATGCGCTGTTGTCCGAAGCCTTGGCGACGGCAGATGTCGAGGCGCGCCGCGAGATCATGGCCAAGGGCCAAAGGATGCTGCAAGAGGATGGCGTCACGATCCAGCCCTACTGGCGTTCGCTGTATAACCACACCCGCGAAGGTCTGGTCGGCGCGGGCCACCATATCGGGTTTGAATACTACCCGGCACGGATGGCGTGGTCTGAGTGATCTAAACGACAAAACGATTAAAGGGCCGCAGCGATGCGGCCCTTATTCGTTACCAGAGGCGGCGGCCTCTTAGCCGTCGAGCAACGCCTTTGCCATCATCATATGCACACCCTTCTCGCGGTTCACAGTCTGGGTCACGCGCAAATCCCCGGCCAAGCTGCACAGCACATAGGCGTCCTCACGGCTGATTCCTGCCCGCTGCGACACCAGTGTAATCATGTCCCGCAGGGCCATCTCAGCACAGCGATCAAGGCTGGGGGCCATGCCCATCGTGATGACATGCGTCGGCGTCTCTGCCTGCGGATAGGAGAGCGGTTGGTCTTTTAGCACCGTCATGCGGAAGCGCCCCTGAAGGGCCGTCTCAATCGCCGTCACGCAGACCTCGCCATCGCCCTGCGCGCCGTGCCCATCCCCGCAGGAGAAAAGCGCGCCTTCGGTATGCACGGGCAGATAAAGCGTCGTGCCCGCGACCAATTCCTTATTATCGATATTGCCACCATGCACGCGCGGCTCGATCGTTGCGATCCGCCCCCATTCAGGCGGCGGGGCCACGGCCATGACGCCAAAGAACGGGGCCAGGGGCAACTCCAACCCCCAAGGCAGACGGGCGATGCCCCGCTCCGCGTCGAGGGAGATATGGCTGTGATAGGTCTTGGGGAAATCCTGCGGCAGGGTGCCAGCCAGCGGGCGGATAAAGTTATATCCCCAATCCTGCCGCAGCGTCACGTCAAGGATGTCGACCTGTAGCACATCCCCCGGCATCGCCCCTTCGACAGCCACCGGACCGGTCAGGATATGGCCGGGCATCGGCGGTGGGCCTGCGGCGTGGATGTCATACAGCTCGGGGGGCACGTGAAAGCCTTCAGGCGGCAGACAGTTCTGCGCCCCTGAGACCGTGTTGATGACCACCTCGTCTCCGCTCTTGATGGTCAACGACGCGGGGCGGGCAGCGTCGAAATAGCCCCAATGGCAGGTCTCGGGCGAAGCATTTAGGGTCGCGGTCATGCCAGCGGCCTCCCGTTTGCCAAAATACCTTCGATCAATGTCTGCACCCGCAGTGCCTCTTGGGGGCTGGCCAATCGGTTTGGCTTGCCTGCCATGAGCAGCGTCATGTCGTCGAGCTGCGCTTTTAGGCCCGTCGCCCGCGTTTCGGCCGGGGCGTCGCTGGTGGGGACAAAGTCGCCCCCGGTCGAGACCGTGTCGATGGCAAATTCAGAAATGCGACGGCTGGCCTTTGTGCCCTTTACCGATACCTCCTGCCTGTCGGGCTGGGCGCCACCGATACTGCCGAGGATCGAAACAGGCAGCCCCCTCGCATTTACCAAGCGCGCGGCGACATGAGTCTCGCATAGTTTGTCATCGGGGTATTCCGCATGGGCCCATGCCAGTTCCAGCGGTCCGAGCACCCGTTCACTCAAAAAGACAAAATGCGAAATTACCTCGCGGGTCATCCCGCCCTCAGCGCTGAAGCGCAGCCAATCCGCTTCCTTTTGCCAAGCGCGCGGCCACGCGGGATAGGTCACGATGATGTCGATTCCACAAAGTGCACCGAGCGCGCCTTCGTCGATTGAGCGCTTCAAGTCTGTCAACGCCGCCCCTGCTGCTTGGGTAAAGTTCACCGCCGCTGGCACGCCTGTTGCCTCCAACTCGGCCACCAGCGCCTGGCTTTCCGCAAGGTCCACGCCGAGCGGCTTTTCCAGAAAAACTGCCTTGCTCGCTGCTGCGGCTTCAAGCGCATAGGCCTTGCGAGGCGCCGGGGGGCAGGCAAGGTAGACCAGATCCACGTCCGCCATAGCCTCCGAAGCAGCACCCGCCAGGACGGCATCAGGCGCGACGGCCTGTGCCGCTTTGCAGGCCGCCGGATCCGGATCCCATATAGTGCTGACAGTAAACTCGGGATGCAGCACCATATGCTCGGCCATGCGCCGCCCCATGATCCCCAGACCAATAACCGCAGTTCTGATTGCCATCTGTCTCTCCCTCACTCTACCGCGCGATAAGACGCTGCGGCGCGGGGAAGTTCAACCGCCTGGGCGGCGGTGCGTCAGGCAAGGTCGGCGCGCACCAAAGGTTCGATCACACGGCGCAGCTCTTCGGGGGCGGACTGGCTCTCGAACACATCGGCGCGGGTAAAGACGCAGGTAAAAGAGCCCTCAAAGCACAACACCCCGTTTTGCCGCGCTTTCATGCCAAAGGTGATGGACTTGTTGCCCAACCGGGTCGGATAGGTCTCACAAAGCAGCTTGTGCCGGGGCGTGACCGGGCTGCGGAAATCCATCGAAAGGTTCACAAACGGCGTGCCGATGTTGCGGTCAATCTGAAGTTGAAACCAACCATCCCCATCAAGGTGGGCTTCCCACCAGGCGTTGATCGCATCCAGCGCGAAATAGGGCAGACGCGCGGTGTAGGCAATCTGCGCCGGATCGCAATCGCCCCATGTGACGTTGATTTCGTGAACGAAGTTTTCGCGGGTCATAAGGCTGCTTTCATCTGCTTGGGGCGCGGGGTTCGTTCTAGCCTGTCCAGCCCCACGCGCAACCCGCACGCCTTATCCCGGCAGCAAGAACAGCGTGATTGCAGGGAATGCCACCAGCAACACCACGCGCAGCATGTCGGAGCCGACGAAATACATCACCGCTTTGTAGGTTTCCTTTATCGGGGTGTCGCGGTCCATCGCATTGATGATGAACAAGTTCATTCCCACGGGTGGCGTGATCAACCCGACTTCGACGACAATCAAAACGAGGATGCCGAACCAGATGGCCAGATGCTCAGGGCTCATCCCGAAATCCATCGCCGAGATCACTGGGAAAAATATTGGCACGGTCAGCAGGATCATCGACAGGCTGTCCATCAGACAGCCAAAGATAAGGTAGAAGATCAGGATTACGATCAATACAGTCAACGGCGCGTAGCCTTGGGTCGTCACCCAATCGGCCATGAACTGCGGCACGCCGGACAGGGCCAAAAACCCATTATAGAACCCCGCCCCCAACACGATGAAAAAGATCATCCCCGTGGTCTTGGCCGTGCCCAAGAGGCTGTCGCGCAGGACCGCCCAATTAAGCGAGCCCGCCAGCAGCGCCGCCAGCCCCGTGCCCGCGGCGCCAATCGCCGAACCTTCGGTCGGGGTGAACCAGCCCGCATAAATGCCGCCCACCACGACGATAAAAATCACCAGCACCGGCCAGGTGTCAGCCAGCGCCGCGAAGCGTTCGCGCATCGGCACGGGCGCACGGGTGCCTGCGGCTTCGGGGTTGAGGCGCACGTAGAGCGAGATCGTCGCGATATAGCCGAGCGCTGCGAGGATGCCTGGGATAAACGCCGCGAGGAACAGCTTGGCGATGTTCTGTTCGGTGAGGATGGCATAAATCACGAGGATCACCGAGGGCGGGATCAGGATACCCAGCGTCCCCCCTGCTGCTAGTGTGGCCGTAGAAAATCCCCCTGAATAGCCATAGCGCCGCAACTCCGGCAGTGCGACCTTGGACATGGTGGCGGCGGTGGCCAGCGAGGAGCCACAGATCGCGCCAAAGCCCGCACAAGCCCCCACAGCGGCCATCGCCACCCCTCCGCGCCGATGGCCGAGAAAGCTCTCAGCCGCGCGGAACAGCTTGGAGGACATGCCCGACAGCGTGGCGAACTGTCCCATCAGCAGGAACATTGGAATGATGCTCAGCGAATAGCTGGAAAAGGTCGTGTAGGTCTCGGACTTTAGCTTGGACAAAAGCGGCGTCGGGTTGCCGCCCATCGCCAGATACCAACCGCCAAAGCCGCAGAGCAGCATCGCCAGCCCGATGGGCGCGCGCAAAAAGACCATGATGAGCAGCACAGGGAAGGACCAAAAGCCCAGTTCGAGGTTGGTCACGTCACTGGCCCCCGTGTTCGCGTGGCAGCAGCGGCTTGTCCACCAGCGCCTCACCAATCCGCATCACCGCGCAATAGAGTGCCGTCAGACAGGCAACCACGCCTGCGCCAAAGCTTGCCGCATAGCCCCACCAGACCGGGAACTGCAAAAAGAGGGTCGTCTCGCCATTGCCGATATAGCGCTGCATCCCCTCATAGAGCCGCCAGATCAATAGAAGGACCACAAGTGTCAGCACGACTTCCCAAAAGGCCGCGATCCAAGCGTTGATCCGGCGCGGCAGCATGGCGGTGAAAATATCTACGCTGGCATGCGCACCATAGAGTTGGCAGATCGGCAGGAAGGCAAAAATCGCAAAGGCGACGCCGGCCTCCAGTATCTCGTAGTTGCCATTGATCTCACCCACCCCGAGGTCCAGCACAAGCCGGGCAAAGCCGCTGAGGGTCGTGTCAAAGAAATCGCCATGCAACGTTTTGTTCACTGTTCGCCCGATGATCGACAGGGTCGTCAGCAGCACAAGAACCATCAGCACCAGCCCACCGATCAGTGCGGTGGCGCGGGCAAGGAAGAAGATCGTTCGATGCATGAAAAACCTGTGTGCCGGGTGAAAAAAGTCTGCGGCAGGCAGAGCCGCCGCAGACCATAGCCGTGTTGCCTGACGCTTATTTGTCGTAATCAGCCATCAGCGCCCGGGCCTCGTCGATCAGTGCTTGACCATCGATGCCCTTGCCCTCCATCTCGGCGACCCATTCGTCATAGATCGGCTGAGATGCCGCACGCCAGACTTCGGTTTCTTCTTCGGTTAGCGTGACGATGTTATTGCCCAGATCAACAGCGATCTGGCGCGCGCCTGCATCTGCATCTGCCTGCGTGCCGCCTGCGAAAATCGAAAACTCCAGCCCGGAATTGTCATCCACGACCTTTTTTAGATCATCCGGCAGACCTGCGTATGTGTCCTTGTTCATCGCCAGCACAAAGGTCAGCACATAAAGCGCATTGCCGGTAAACTCGGTGTGGTTGCTGACCAGTTCCGAAACCTTGAGCGCGGGCGTGACCTCCCACGGGATGGTCGCCCCGTCGATCACCCCTTTCGACAACGCTTCGGGAATGGCTGGAACGGGCATGCCTACTGGCGTAGCGCCGACCTTTTCCAGCAGCGCATTGGCCAAACGCGAACCGCCCCGAATTTTCATGCCCTGCATGTCGTCAGGGGTGCGCACTTCTTTGTTGGTGTGCAACATACCGGGGCCATGCACCCAAGCGCCAAGGATATGCACATCCTTGAACTCTGTGTCTTTCATATGTTTTTCGAACATCTGCCAATAGGCCGAACTTGCCGCGCGGGCGTTGGTCATCATAAAAGGCAGTTCAAACACTTCGGTGCTCGGATAGCGGCCGGGGGTATAGCCGACTACGGTCCAGACTACATCGGCCACACCGTCGATTGCCTGATCCATCAGTTCGGGCGGGGTGCCACCAAGTTGCATCGCGGGATAGCGCTCGACCTTGATGCGACCTTCGCTGGCTTGTTCGACATTGTCGGCCCAGACGTCGAGGATCAGCTTGGGCACATTGGCCTGTGGTGGCAAGAACTGGTGCAGGCGCAAAGTCACGTCCTGCGCCAGCGCAGACGTGGTGCCAAGCCCGAAGGCCAGCGCCGTGGCACCCGCCAGTTTCAAAAAATCCTTGCGTGTATAATTCATGGCTTTCTCCCTATCGCCAGCGTGCGGCCAGCCTCCCCGACCAGCAACAGCTTCGTTGTTTTCAATGTCGACGCTATGCGAGGGGTAACATCTTGTCACGATGATTATACGGCAGCAGAAGTGCTGCGCGGCCCGAGAATGTTCGGGTTTTCACCAAGATATGAGAGGAAGTGTGGTGGCGTTACCTGGATTTGAACCAGGGACCTAACGATTATGAGTCGTTCGCTCTAACCAACTGAGCTATAACGCCGATGGCGCGGGGACTAAGCCAGCAGCGCCATGCCGTCAAGAGCATAATATCCATTCGCCTCGAATGAGCGCGGAAAATCCGCCGTTGTCGCGCAACCCGCTACGGCGGCTCAGACTTGACGCAGAGCCGATTCAGCGCGACCCTAAAGCATGACACCCGGGAAAACCTATCTTTCGAGCGATCAAATCCGTGGTCTGGCCGCACGGTCTGACCGCATGGGCGCTTGGCTGATCCTGCACTGCTGGGGGGTTATCGCGCTGTCCGTGGCGGGCTTTGCGCTTTGGCCGAATGTGTTGACCTTTGCGCTTGCCGTGGTGCTGATCGGGTCGCGACAATTGGGTCTGGCGATCCTGATGCATGAAGCGGCACATAACGCGTTGTTCAAAACACGCGCGATAAACGAGTTTGTTGGAGAGTGGCTTTGTGGGCGCCCCATTCTGGCGGAGCTGGGGAGCTATCGGCACTATCACCTGACCCATCACCGCCATACCCAGACAGAGAAAGACCCCGATCTGATACTGTCGTCTAAATTCCCGACCAGTCATGCCAGCCTGCAGCGCAAGTTCATACGCGACCTGACCGGCCAGACCGGACTGCGGCAACTCGCGGCCCAGATCGTCATGTCCTTCCGACTGGCCGGGGACGACGATGCCATTGCGGCCGCCAACCAAGATGCCGCACAAGCGTTCAAGGCGCGCGACCTATGGAAATCGCTGCCCGTCTTTCTCGGCGTCGCCGTGGTGATGAGCCTACTAGGCGAATGGTGGTACGGTCTGGCTTTTTGGCTGCTGCCTTATCTTACGTGGTTCCAACTGGTGCTGCGTATTCGCAACATCGCCGAACATGGCGCGACGGAGCAATCCGAAGATCCGCTGCGCAATGTGCGCACGACGCATGCTGGACCAATCGCCCGCGCGCTGGTGGCGCCCTATTGGGTAAACTACCACCTTGAGCATCATATGGTGATGTATGTGCCCTGCTGGCGCCTACCCGCCCTGCACAGCGCGCTCTGCGCGGCCGGCTTGCGAGAGCGTATGAACCTTGCGCCAAGCTATCGACACGCATTGGCCGAAGCCGGCTGGTAGCCTGCGGCCCTAATGAGCGGGGGCCGTCACCACATCAAGCAAGGTGCGCCCGCCGTCGATCGTCATGATCTCGCCCGTCATAAAGCCGGAGCTTTCCGCCGCGAGGAATTGCACAGCTTCGCAAAGCTCATTCGGCCCCGCGATCCGCCCCAGCGGGGTATGCGCGCGAATATCGTCGCGCCAGTCACGGTTTTCAGCCACTGCAGCACGCAGAGAGGCGCTCATGACCGAGCCAAAGGAGATGGCATTGACCCGAATGCGATGCTGGGCCAGCGTCAGAGCCATTGACCGGGTCATCTGCTGCACCGCGGCTGACGCGATCGAATAGCCCATCAGTTCCGGCTGGTGCTGGCGCGCCGAAATCGAACTGAGGTTGATGATTGACCCCACCTGCCCCTCGGTCTGGCCTTCGGCTTGCTTAATCATCCGCCGAGCCACCTGCTGCGACAGTTGCAAAGCGGTCATCAGGTTTTGCTGCAGCAACATCTCAACCGACGTATCGTCGACGTCCAACGGATCGGTTGGCATCACCTGCCGCGAGGCGTTGACCAGAATGTCGACCTGATCATAGGCGTCGATGGTGGCAGAGATGAGGTTCGCAATGGTCAAACGCTGCCGCAAATCCCCGGCAAAAACGCGAATATTGCCCTCATCCGGCGTGTCGCCCAACTCTTCCATCAGTTTCTTTTCGTTTGAATCGGCGCACATCACATTTGCACCCTGATCCGCCAGATGCCGCGCAATGGCGAGACCAATGCCGTCTGCTGCGCCGGTGATGATGGCCGTTTTGCCGGAAATCGAAAATGACATCGGAAAGCTTCCTCTTGGCTCAGCGGCGGCGGGTCAGCGGGCGGGTAGCATGAAACAACTTGAACCGCGCATCGCCCCCAAGTTCCGCAACCTGTGCAAAGCGTTTTTTCAGTTCTGCCTCATAGGGCAAGTGTCGGTTGGCAACCATCCACAGATCGCCCTGCCCCGACAGGATTCGCGCAGCGGCGGCGACGAATGCCTGCCCGATCTGCGGCTCGGCGGCGCGTCCGGTGTGGAAGGGTGGGTTCATCACCACTGTGTCCATCCGGTGCGGCGGTTCCCATTTGGTGGCATCCTCCCAGTGGAAAACCGCGCGGCTGTCGGTCACGTTGTGCCGCGCACATTCCAGCGCCATATGCCCTGCCTCAACCAGATGCACGGCCTTCACCTTGGGCCGCGTCAGCACATGTGCCGACAAAAAGCCCCAGCCCGCGCCTAAATCGGCAACTTCGGACCCGAGATTGTCAGGCAACACATCCACCAGCAACGCCGAAGCCAGATCGACGCCATCCGCCGAAAACACTCCCGGCGCGGTCCAAAAGCCGCCCTCAGTCTGGGCCGGGCCTGCTTGCCAATCGGTAAAGAAATCGCTGGCACCTGCGTCGATCCAATAGAGCTTGCCGTGCGCCTTTGAGATCGGCCCCTGCACCGTCACCCGCGCACGCATCTCCCGCAGGATCGAATCCGCGCCATCGGTCTTTTGCCCGTCGATCACCACCGGCCCATCGCTCACGGCGCAGGCCTGTGCGATCAAGGCGCGGGCTTCGTGCTTGGCACGCGGCAAACAGACAATCGCTGCAGCGTATTGCCCCTCGACCGAATGCGTCGCCTCAAAGCCGCGCGCGGTCCAAGCGTCATAGGCAGGCTTGAAATCGTGAATGATCTTACAGCGCTCTGGCGGCAGACCGGCCAAGTCGGCATCTACCGGGGGCTGAAACACGGCAATTACTCCCTCTTGGGGCAACTCTAGCCCACCGCCATTCAGGGCCAGTTCCAATCGCGGATCAATCACGTGTTATTCTTCTTTTTCCATAGTACATTGCAGCGGATGCTGGTGCCGGCGGGCAAAATCCATCACCTGCGCGACTTTCGTCTCGGCGATCTCATGACTAAAGACGCCAACGACGGCCAGCCCCTTTTTGTGGACGGTCAGCATGATCTCAAACGCCTGCGCATGGTTCAAACCAAAGAACCGCTCAAGCACGTGGACGACGAATTCCATCGGAGTGAAATCATCATTCAGCAGCATCACCTTATAAAGCGGCGGGCGTTTGGTCTTTGGTCGCGTCTTGGTCAGCAGGTCGGTTTCATCGTCGTCACGCGGTCCACCGGCCATCATCCGAGCCCCCCGCAAGATCGGGTCAGCTGTCGGTGTGGTCAAATCTGCCTTCGGGTCGTCACGGTGCATTGCTGCTCCTGCGGCTGAGGGGTGAAGCTTGTTCGCTGTGCAGGCGTCTATATAACCCCTGAACCGTTTAAGGAAAGAGGCAGCATATATGGCACAGACACTCACCACCATCGGGTTCGATGCGGATGACACATTGTGGCACAATGAACGCTACTTTGCACTCTCCCATGACCATTTCGCCGCGCTGCTCGCAGAACACAGTGAACGTGACCACCTGATGGCGCGTCTGCTCGAAGCCGAGCGACGCAACCTGCCGCACTACGGCTACGGCATCAAGGGCTTCACCCTGTCGATGATTGAGACCGCGATTGAAGTGACAGACGGTGAGGTGCCCGCCGCTGTTATCGCCGAGCTATTGGCAGCGGGACGCGATATGTTGGCCCACCCCATCGAACTACTACCCCATGTAGAGGATATATTGAATACGTTGCAGGGGCAGTATCGGCTGGTCGTCATCACCAGGGGCGATCTGCTGGATCAGGAACGCAAGCTGGCCCAGTCGGGTCTACGCGCCCGTTTCGATGCGATCGAAATCGTTTCTCATAAAACGGAAGCCGCCTATCGTGACATCTTCGCCCGCCACGGCGAGGGGGCCGAACGCGGGCTGATGGTCGGCAATTCGCTGGCGTCGGACGTGCGTCCGATGATTGATGCAGGCGGTTGGGGCGTCCACGTGCCGCATGATCTGACTTGGGCAATGGAGCACGCCGAGCGCCCGACAGAGGCTGCGCGATTCGCCGAGATCGACAGCCTCGCGGAACTGCCCGACTTGCTAGGACGATTGAAAACCACTGACTCGTAACAAAAAAGCTGACGCGGGGAAAATTACGGCAAGATTGCCCCTGTCGCGCCCAATTTTCGCCACATTCACTTTCCATAGTGGTTGAAGCAAAAACCACCTCTAAATGTTGGAGGGAATTTTCTGCGCTTTTACCCTCATCAATGGATTCGCAGCCTTCCGCGATCCTCAGAATTGTGTTAACTTGTAACCAATTAATAAATGGTCAGCCGAAAAATCGGCGATCTGAGGCAGTAAAAGGCAGGTTATCATGAAGGCTCGGCGCCATCAGCCGGCCCGTTACGGGCTATTTCTCTTTGCAGCGATCTGGCTTTTGCTTATCGTCCCTCTGAGTGCGATTGCGGCTCCCTACGCCGCCTATGTAATCGATGCCAGAACCGGCAAAGAACTGCATTCGGAAAATGCCGACACGCGCCTGCATCCGGCTTCTTTGACCAAAATGATGACCCTCTACATCGCCTTTCAGGCCGTGGAACGTGGCGAGTTGTCTCTCGACACACAGGTCACCATTTCAAAAAACGCCTCCTCTGAGCCGCCCAGCAAATTGGGCATGCGCCCCGGTCAAAAGATCGCTCTCCGCTATCTGATTCGCGCCGCTGCTGTGAAATCCGCCAATGACGCCGCCACTGCGATTGGCGAGGCGATTGAGGGCTCGGAAGCTGCTTTCGCCCGCCGCATGAACCGCACCGCCAAACAGCTTGGCATGACGCGCACGACCTTCAAGAACATGCACGGCCTGACGGAAAACGGCCACCTGTCCACCGCGCGTGACATGACACGTCTGGGTCGGCATCTGCTCTATGATTACCCGCAGTATTACAACCTCTTCTCCCGCATTACCGCTGACGCAGGTGTGCGCAAAGTGTCCCATACCAACCGCCGCTTCCTTGGTTCTTACAAGGGCGCGGACGGGATCAAGACGGGCTACACCCGCGCTGCAGGTTTTAACCTCACAGCATCTGCCGAGCGTGGCAATGAGCGCATTATCGTGACGGTCTTCGGCGGTAAATCCACCGCGTCGCGCAATGCCAAGGTTGCCGAGCTGATGGACCTCGGCTTCCGCCGCGCCCCCTCAAGTGCGCCACTGCTTAAACCCGCCCCCCCGGTCTATGCGGATGTCGAAGACACACCGGGCAGCACAGCGGGTGCGGCAGGCAAAACAATCCGCCTTGTCGGAGCCGTCACCACATCGAAACGTCCGCTGCTGCGGCCACGCAACGAAGAAGTCATAGTTGCCACCGCCGTCGCGCCAGAGGCCACCAGCACAGTGTCTAACAGCGATATCACTGCAGCCCTGCGCGAAGCCGTGCAAAGCGCGCCCGCAGCATCCGAACCCAAAACATCCGAAACGATCACCCTCGCATCGGCAAAGGTTTCCGTTCGCCCCGAACCGCGCCCCGAGGATGTGACTTTGGCAGTACAGCAAGTCGTACAGCAGGAAATCGTCACACGCGTTTCCACCTCCGGCGGCCGTCACTGGGGCGTGAACGTGGGCCGCTACCCCAGCCGATACGCTGCCGAGAAGGTACTTCTGAAGACCGCGTTGGCTGAAATGTCGACGCTCGATGGCACTCTGCGCAAGGTCGTGCAGCGCCCGCAGGGCTACGAGGCGAACTTCCTCGGCATGTCACGCGAAAGCGCTGATCTGGCCTGCCGCCGCCTGGCCGCACGCAATGTCAGCTGCTTTATGATCGGCCCCAGCGAAGGCTAAGCCACATAGACCGCCCAGCGTCGAGCTGACATAGCCCACGACGCTGGCCTCACCCACGGCCACCCCCTTCAATCTTTCAAAAATACCCGCGGGGGAATCGCGCCCCCGGCGCGATGGGGGCAGCGCCCCCTCTGCCCTCTCCTCACCCTGCGACGTCTACTCAGCCCGCTGCCTGCAACAGCGTCCGCGTGTAGTCGGTCTGCGGGTTGTCATAGAGCGCATCAACGTCGCCATATTCCACCACATCGCCGCGCTTCATCACCATGACCTGATGCGACATCGCCCGCACGACTTTGAGGTCATGGCTGATGAAAAGATAGGCCAGCCCGTATTTCACCTGCAGCCGCCGCAGCAGATCGACGATCTGCACCTGCACGGTCATATCCAGCGCCGAGGTCGGCTCGTCCAGCACCAGCAGCTTGGGCCGCAGTACCATGGCACGCGCGATGGCGATGCGCTGTCGCTGACCGCCGGAAAACTCATGCGGGTAGCGGTCCATCGTGGCAGGGTCGAGGCCGACCTCGGTCATTACCTCCGCCACCAATTCGCGCTTGTCCCGGCCCTTGTCGACCTTATGGATCGCCAGCCCCTCGGCAATGATTTGAAAACAGGTCATGCGCGGGCTGAGCGACCCAAAGGGGTCTTGGAACACGATCTGCATATCCGCGCGCAGGCGGCGCAGCTGTCGGGTAGAATATTTGCGCAGATCTTCGCCGCGAAAGGTCACCTCCCCTTCCGAACCGATCAGCCGCATGATCGCCAGCGCCGCGGTGGTCTTGCCCGAACCGCTCTCGCCGACAATGCCCAGCGTCTCGCCCGCACGGATCGACAAGCTGGTATCGTTGACGGCCTTCACATGGCCCACGGTGCGGCGCAACAAGCCCTTCTGGATCGGGAACCAGACCTTGAGGTTGTCGGTGCGCAGCACCTCGGGCGCGTTCTCTGCCACCGGCTCCGGCGCGCCGGTGGGTTCGGCGCTCAGCAGTTTTTGCGTATAGGGATGCTGCGGGTTGTCGAAAATCTCGCCCGTTGGCCCCTCTTCGACCACCAGCCCCTTTTGCATCACGAAAACCCGGTCCGCGATGCGGCGGACGATGCCGAGGTCATGAGTGATGAACAAAAGCCCCATGCCCATCTCGTCTTTCAGGTCTTTCAACAGGTCGAGGATCTGCGCCTGAATGGTCACGTCGAGCGCGGTGGTCGGCTCATCCGCGATCAGGATGTCGGGCTTGTTGGCCAGCGCCATGGCGATCATCACCCGCTGTCGCTGCCCACCGGAAAGCTGATGCGGATAGGCGCCCATGCGGCTTTCGGCGTCGTTGATACCAACCTGTTGCAGCAGGCTCAGCACCCGAGCGCGGGCCTCTGCCCCCTGCAAACCTTGGTGCAACGCCAGCGATTCCCCGAGCTGCTTTTCGATCGTGTGCAGCGGGTTGAGCGAGGTCATCGGCTCTTGGAAAATGAACGAGATGTCATTGCCGCGCACCTTGTGCAGCAGCTTGTCATCCGCGCCGATCATCTCTTGCCCGTCATAGGTGACCGAGCCGCTGACCTCTGCGCTGTCGCCCAACAGCGAGACGGTCGAGAGCGCTGAGACTGACTTGCCCGAGCCGCTTTCGCCCACCAGCGCCACCGTCTCGCCGCGGTTCACGGCGAAGCTGACGCCGCGGACGGCGGGGATCAGTTGACCGTCCTGCCGGAAGGAAACTTGCAGGTCTTTGACGTCCAAAAGCGCGGTCACGAGAAGGTCTTTCTGGGGTCGAATGCGTCGCGGATGCCTTCAAAGATGAAGACCAGCAGCGACAGCATGATGGCAAAGGTAAAGAAGGCCGAGAAGGCCAGCCAAGGCGCTTGCAGGTTCTGCTTGGCCTGTAGCGTCAACTCGCCCAGCGAGGGGGCCGAGGACGGCAAGCCGAAGCCGAGGAAGTCCAGCGTCGCCAGCGTCGAGATCGTGCCGGTGATGATGAATGGCAGCATCGTCAAGGTCGCCACCATCGCATTGGGCAACATATGGCGCAGCATGATGGTGCCGTTGCCAACGCCGAGCGCGCGGGCCGCGCGGACGTATTCAAGGTTGCGCGCGCGCAGGAACTCGGCGCGCACCACGCCCACCAGTGCCGTCCAAGAGAAGAGCACCAAGAGGATCACCAAAAGCCAGAAACTTCGGCCCAGAATGGCGAACATGATGATGATGACGTAGAGCGACGGAGTCGACGACCAGATCTCGATGATCCGCTGAAAGATCAGGTCCAGCCAGCCGCCAAAGAAGCCCTGCACAGCCCCAGCAAGAATGCCGATGATCGAGGCCGCTCCGGTGACGATCAGGGTGAATACCACCGAGAGCCTAAAGCCATGGATCACCCGGGCCATGACGTCACGCTTGGTGCCATCGGTGCCCAGCCAGTTTTGCCCATTGGGCGGCAGCGGCGCGGCGCCGGGGCGGTCCACGGCGGTGTTGAAGGAATAGGGAATGACCGGCCAAATCGCCCAGCCCTTGTCGATCGCTTCGCCTTCGACCTCACCATCTTCGGCGTCGATGATATAGCCTTCGGGATCGTCAAAACAGGCGTCCAGCCCACCGGTGGCGATCAGGCAACGCACCTCGGGGTCGCGGTAGGTGGCTTCGGTCTGGAAGTCGCCGCCAAAGGCAGTCTCTGGGTAGAAGTTGAAGATTGGCGTGTAATAGTCGCCGCGGTAGTTCACCAAGATCGGTTTGTCATTGGCCACGAACTCGGCCAGCAGCGAGATGCCAAAGAGGATCGCAAAGATCCATAGCGACCAATAGGCCCGCCGGTTCGCAGTGAAGTTGCGCCAGCGGCGCTGGTTCAAGGGGGACAGCGCCATCAGCCTTCCCTCTTCTCAAAGTCAATGCGCGGGTCGACCAGCACATACATCATGTCCGACAGGATGCCGACGACAAGGCCGATAAGGCCAAAGATGAAGAGTGTGCCAAAGACAATCGGATAGTCCCGCGCCACGGCGGCTTCAAAGCCGAGGCGACCCAAGCCGTCGAGGCTGAAGATCGTCTCAATGATGATCGAGCCCCCGAAAAAGACCGAGATGAAGACCGCCGGGAAACTGGCGATCACGATCAGCATCGCGTTGCGGAAGACATGGCCGTAGAGCACTTTGCTCTCGGACAGGCCCTTGGCGCGGGCGGTGATGACGTACTGCTTTTTGATCTCGTCCAGAAAGCTGTTTTTGGTCAGCAGCGTCAGCGTTGCAAAGGCCGAGATGGTCGAGGCCAGCACTGGCAGGGTGATGTGCCAGAAGTAGTCGGCCACCTTGCCCAAGGGGCTGAGACTGTCGAAATTATCCGAGGTGAGGCCGCGCAGCGGGAAGACCTGCCAATAAGACCCACCCGCAAAAAGCACCAGCAGCAGGATCGCGAAGAGAAAGCCGGGGATCGCATAGGCGGCGATGATCGCGCCTGACGTCCAAGTGTCAAACCGGCTGCCGTCACGCACCGCTTTGCGGATGCCCAAGGGGATTGAGATCAGATGCGCGATCAGCGTCGACCAGAGCCCCAGCGTGATCGACACGGGCAGCTTTTCTTTGATCAGATCAATCACCCCGATGGAGCGGAAGTAACTCTCGCCAAAATCCAGCCGCATGTAGTTCCAGAGCATGTGAAAGAAGCGCTCGACAGGCGGCTTGTCGAAACCGAACTCCTTTTCCAACTCTTCGATCAACTCAGGCGGCAGCCCGCGCGCGCCGACATAGGTGCTGTCTGACCCGCGCGCCATGGTGTCCACGCCCGCGTCGTTGTTGCCACCCGCAAAGCCGCCAAAGACATCGCCGCCGCCCTGAATACGGGCGATGGCTTGCTCCACAGGGCCACCGGGGACGAATTGTACCAAGGCAAAGTTGACCAACATGATGCCGAGCAACGTCGGAATCACCAGCAACAGCCGTCTGAGAATATATGCACCCATGAGGTCGCTTTACCGCAAGGCGCCTGAGGCACGCAATTGGTCTGCGCCCTCTTTGTCGTACCACCAGAAATCGAGGTAGCCCAAGGCATAGGCCGGGATTTCTTCGGGGTGGTCGTATTGGTCGTAATAGGCGACCCAGTAGCTGTCGTTGTACCACGTGGGGATCATGAAGAACTCATGCCGCAGCGCACGGTCAAGCGCCATGAGAGCGGCGTCTTCCTCTTCGGCGGTCTCGGCGTCCAGTGAGGCTTCGATGATCGCGTCGACCAACGGGCTGGCAAGGCCAGCAGGGTTGAACAGCGAGAACTCCGCCGCCTCTGACCCATAGCGCTGCGACAACCCGGTGCCGGTACCAAGGAAGGCGGCATAGGCGTCATAGATCATGTCATAATCACGGTCGCGCTCGCGGGCGGTGTATTGCGAACTGTCCACTTTCTCCAACCGCGCGTCGATGCCGATGGAGGTCAGGTTGGCGACAAAATTCTCAATTACAGCGGAAATAGTGGGCGACCCGGAGGAGTTCATCAGGAAGTTCAGCCGCAGCGGTTCGCCTGCCTCATTCACCCGCATGCCGTTCTGCACGGTCCAGCCCGCCTCTTCCAACAGCTTAGACGCACGGCGCGCATTGCGGCGGTCGAGCAGGCGGCTGGCGTCAGAGGTGTGCGGCACGACGGCAGGTTCACTCAGCAATTCAGCAGGCACCAGATCGCCGAGGCTTTCCAGCAGCGCCAGTTCGGCCCCTTCGGGGGCGCCCTGCGCCATCAGTGGCGTGTCTTGGGTGAAAGAGGCGCGGTGGTTGAACAGACCGTATTGCAGCGACTCGTTGGTCCATTCGAAATTGAACATCAGCGCCACGGCTTCGCGCACCCGGCGGTCTTGCAACGCCTCGCGGCCGAGGTTGAAGATGATACCGGAAGGCGTGGGGGGCGAACCGTCGGGCAGTTCGGCCTTTACAATGTCGCCGTCGGTCACTTTGGAAAAGTCATAGCCCGTCGCCCATTTCTTGGAATCGCCCTCGGCGCGGAAGGTGTATTCGCCCGCTTTAAAGGCCTCAAAGGCCGAGGTGTCGTCGCTGATGATCTCCAACCGGATACGGTCGAAATTCATGCGGCCCCGGTTGATCGGCAGCTCCTTGCCCCAGTAGTCGGGGTTGCGCTTGAGAACGATGCGCTTGGTCAGATCAACGCTTTCGACCATATAGGCGCCCGATCCGGGGGGCGGGTCCATCCAGCTGTCTTTCAGACCGTTGCCAGTTTCCTCGAACCACTTCTTGGGCCAAGCGGGCACGCCGCCGACTGTTTCAATCAGGCTGCGGCGCGAGATGCCGTCGGCGAAGGTGAACTTGACGGTGTGATCGTCCAGCGCTTCGACCTCGGGGATACGTTTGCGCACGGCGTCAGCGTAGGATTTCAGCCCCTCGTCCAAGAGCAGGTTGTGCGAAAAGACGATGTCATGCGCCGTGACGGGCGTCCCGTCCGAGAACTGCGCCTCGGGGCGCATGTTGAAGATCACCCAAGATTTGTCTTCGGGGTACTCAAGGCTCTCGCACAGCAGGCAGTAGCTTTCGCCATAGACATCTGCCGGGAGCGGCTCGCCGCTCGGCGCTTCGCCCAGCAGGCTCTCAAACCCAAAGATCGAAAACAGATGCGCCCGGCCCTTGCCCGAGTAGGGGTTCATCGAATCGAGCGTGCCGACGAAGGGCAGCGAAATCTCACCGCCCTTGGGGGCATCGGGGTTCACATAGTTAAAATGCTCGAAATCCGCCGGGTAGGTCAGGTCGCCATAAAACGAATACCCGTGGCTCTTGATGATCTTCTGCTCCTGCGCCGACGCCGCGCTGGCCAGCAGAACGACCACCGTTAGCATCATCGTCACCAACCAAAGCGATAGGCTATGGTCCGATTGACGGGTCGCGGCACGGGTCTGGGCAGCGGTTTTGGCACGGGGCATAGGTCACTCCTTGGCGGGGCATCGTCCGGGTCATTGCGTCATGTAGGCTAACGCTGTGATGCGCCAAGATACAAGTTGCGAATATGTTAGGTTGAAGTGCTCCGCCGACTTTCCCAACCCTGCGTTCGCCTGACAGCGTCAAGCTGCTCATCCGGCCATCCGCAAACACGCTAAAATCTGTTATGGTAGCAGGCATAGCGCACTGCCTATGCAACCTGCGAATGAGGACCCCGCCATGTTGATCGTCGATGAAGAGATCGAAAATTTGGCCCGCCTGCGCGAGTTGCTTCCGACGGAGGGGTTCACGAATACCTTTCTCAAGGTGTCCGACCAGTTAAACGAGGTCGCACGGCGGTTTATTGCGACGGCCCCTTTTATCGTTGTGGCCACAAAAGCGTCAGCCGGTATGATTGATGTTTCACCGAAAGGCGATCCAGCGGGCTTTGTCGAAGTGTATGATGACAAGACACTGATAATCCCGGACCGATTGGGCAATCATCGTGTCGACGGCTTCCAGAACATTCTTCAAGACCCGAACGTCGCAATTCTATTTATCGTGCCCGGCCATGGCGACACGCTGCGCATCGCTGGCAAAGCGCGGATCGTAAAGGACCGGGCGATCAGCGAACGCCTTGCCGTTCATGGGAAAGCGCCCCTCCTCGCCATGGTGGTCGAGGTGCAAGAAGCGTTCATGCATTGCTCAAAGTCTCTTATTCGGTCGCGCCTTTGGCAACCGGACACTTGGCCAGCCCGCAAATCAGCGCCAACATTGGCGGATTGGGTGGTCGCAACGGTAGAGCGTGACCAGTCTTTGACTGAGGTTGAGACGGATCACTCAGAAGATGAGAAAACCCGGCTCTACTAATGTGGCACTGTTGACAGGACTGCGCCATATCAGCGTCATCGTGACGCGCCAGACCGTCCCGAAATACTTAGCCACCTTCATCGCCCACAAAAAAGCCGCCCCAAGGGGCGGCTCTCAGTTACGCGGTGATGCGTAGAATTAGTTCGAAACGCTTTGCAGATAGGCAATCACGTCCGCGCGGTCTTCGACCTTGCGCAGACCTGCGAAGCCCATTGTTGTGCCGGGCGCGTAGCCCTTGGGGCTGGCGAGGAAGGCGCTCAGCTCTTCCGGGGTCCAAGCACCATCGATCGAGGACAGAGCACCGGAGTAGCCGAAGCCA
>Ga0209345_10001868_pt1 | contig 24354 bp, 14 predicted proteins | sample Cruoilmetagenom7_FD_187294 | JGI IMG/M metagenome (GOLD analysis project Ga0209345, IMG submission 187294) | Oil polluted marine microbial communities from Coal Oil Point, Santa Barbara, California, USA - Sample 7 (SPAdes) (version 2) | ecosystem: Environmental > Aquatic > Marine > Oil seeps ...
ATAAAATGCTAGGTGCGAAGGGACCCAAATCGACGACTGTTTACAGCGGCATGATTTATTTTGACGAGCTGGAACCAGAGGAGGATCCAGGGGGATTGGACAACCTGTTGAAGAACTGCCACTGGGATTTTGATTATGGCTATCGTCAGCTGAAGGCTAAGATAGGCAGGAGCGGGAGGTGGTATCCGCATGATGAGGGACTTGCCCTGGATATTAAGGTAATTAAGATGATCCGTGAAGAGTTCGGGGACAAGATCGACATCCTGGTAGATGCCAATGATGCCTATTCCCTTGAGGATACCATTGATTTCCTGAAAGGAATTGATGGTGTCCCCCTGTACTGGTTTGAGGAGCCTTTCGTGGAAAATTACGAAGAAGGCAAACAATTGAAAGAATGGATGATGGCAAATGGCAGGGAGGACACTTATTATGCAGATGGGGAAAGGAATCCGGATTTCGATGTATGCATGCAGCTTGGCAGGGAAGGACTTATGGATGTTTACCTGGCTGATATCAGGGGACTTGGATTCACGCCATGGCGGAAGCTTATGCCATCACTGATCGAGATGGGTATGTTGACGAGTCCCCACGGATGGGGTACCATGTTCAAGACCCATTACATCACCCACCTGTCAGCAGGCATGGGAAATGTATGTACAGTCGAAGGAGCAACGCTGACCTCAGATGATGTCGATCTCGGGAATTACCGGATTGCAGATGGAAAAATCACCGTCTCTGAAGATCCCGGGTTTGGGATGAAGCTGATCAATCTCAAAAAAGATTAAAACTGGTTTTGCTTTGTCAAAACTTTTTAAACAATCCATTGAAATGATCCTCAGGGTAGTTATAATATTTTTTTTGTTCCCAAATGTGGTACAGACAGGACATACCCAGGATCATATCAAATCTCTCCAAAAAGAACCAAGGTCTGCTACACCTGTGTGGACTATGCCGGATGAATTCTTGGATGAAGTTGTGGAAGCTGCGGGTTCGGACTGGCCAGATGTGCAAACAGAATCCAGACCGGGAGCCTACTGGTGGTGGCCCGCTGGCGCAGTGGACAAGGAGGGCATTACATGGAACCTGGAAACCTACCGTAAAGCAGGGTGGGGAAATATGGGTGTGGTTGGCATCTATGGAGTGAAGGGCGTTAAGAGCAGGTTTAAGGATATTTTTTCTCCGGCCTGGTTTGACATGTTTAATCATGCGGTGGAAGAGGCCGAAAGGCTGGGAATGAATATCGATCTGACACCTTCCTCCGGATGGCGTTTGGGAGGCCCACATATAACCAGTGCCTATGCAGAAAAATCTTTTTCAGTGATTAATGGTAAGATTGAGGTGACCGGACTGAAAGCATCCGTAAAAAGAGCAGGTCCCGGGGGGAAAGGTCTCTGCCTGAATCCTTATTCTTTTTCAGCTGTGAATTATCATTTTGACTGGCTCTCTGACCGTTTTAATGAGGGTGGTGGGCAGTCCCCCAGGGCTTTCTATTATGACTCCTTTGAAAATGAAGGTAACTGGTGCCCTGAATTACTGGATGCCTTCAGGAAACTTCGTGGTTACAAGCTGGCTGATCATGTGAATGCCTTCGGGGGAGTAGGAGATCAGGAGGAGGTCAGACGTGTGATGTGCGATTATCGGGAAACCCTTTCTGATGTGCTCCTGGAAAACGTTAAATACATTGCTGCATGGAGTGATCAGAGGGGTAGTGGATTGAGGATGCAAGCGCATGGGGCACCCGCCAACATCCTGGACATGTATGCTGCAGCTTCCATTCCTGAAACAGAAGTATTCGGAGCAAATGAATTCGATATCCCGGGATACCGGCGTGATCCGGATCTTTCCAATCCGGAGACACCAGACATTCTGGTAAACCGTTTTGCATCATCGGCAGCCCATGTGGCCGGTCGAGATTTGATCATAGCAGAAAGCTTCACGTGGCTAAGGAATCATTTCCACACAACACTTTCCCATATTAAGACCGAATCAGATCAGCTATTTTTAAATGGGATCAATGGCATATATTATCATGGTTTATGTTACAGTCCCAAAGATGCCGACTGGCCCGGATGGTTATTTTATGCCTCAACCCAGGCCAATTTCAGGAATTCCATATTCCGCGACATTCCTGTATTAAATGATTACATCACGCGTTGCCAGAGTTTACTGCAACAGGGAAAGGCAGATCATGATGTATTATTGTACTGGCCGGTATATGATCTTTGGATGGATGGTGGACCCCGGGAATTGCGTTTCCGTGTGCATGATCCCACGTGGCTCAAGGAGTCTGCCTGCGGAGAAGCTGCAGGTTGGATGGTGGACCAGGGATACACTTTTGATTATATTTCCGATAGCCAGGTACAACGTACAATGGCAGACAATGGGGCTCTTCTTACAGAGGGTAAAACTACCTATAAGACATTGCTTGTGCCTGCTGCAAAGTATATAAAAATCAGTACGCTAAAGCATCTGGCAAAACTTGCAGATGAAGGCGCCACCATTCTTTTCTTGAAAGAAATGCCTGCTGATGTACCAGGGTGGGAAAAACACCAATCCAGGAAAGCAGAATTGATATCTATTCTTGAAGACATGGCAGGGGATGACGGGGTTTTACTCGATGATAACCTTGGAAAATTATTGGACCAGGCAAAAATTTTTCCTGAATCCATGGTTGGGGTAGGGCTGCAGTTTGCCAGGCGGAAAATGGAAGATCATACTATCTATTTCATTGCCAATCATTCTGCAGGGAGGGTGGATGGCTGGATTAAGCTGGCATCACACTGCCGGTCAGCCTTGATTTTGGATCCCATGACTGGCCGGACCGGAAGGGGAAGCCTCAGGGGAACCATGGAAAGGCCAAAGATCTATCTTCAGATGGAACCGGGAGAAACCAGGATATTAAGGATATTTAAGCAGGAAATGTTGGAATGCGGGGAATGGCCCCTATTTAAAACAGTAGGAGAACCGCTGGAATTAACAGGCTCATGGGATATCGAGTTCATTGAGGGAGGGCCTTACCTGCCCGGGAAGTACCAGACTGATGTTTTAGAGAGCTGGACAGGTTGTAATTTACAACATGCTCAAAGTTTTGCAGGAGCAGCAAAGTATACCATTAAGGTGGATCTTTCTGATTCTGCTTCCAGGAACTATTTATTGGATCTCGGCGACGTTCGGGAATCGGCACGTGTTTGGGTGAACCATAAACCTGCAGGTGTCCTGGTAGCACATCCATTCAGGCTTGACATCTCGGAACTGCTGACAGTGGGACAGAATGAAATATCTATTGAAGTAACAAACCTTTCTGCCAACAGGATACGGGATCTGGATATCAGTGGTATTGAGTGGCGGAAGTTCTATGATATCAATTTCGTGAGCCATCTGTATGAACCATTTGATGCCTCGCTCTGGCCTATAAAACCTTCAGGTCTTCTGGGGCCTGTTAAGCTGATCCCGATACAAATAACCAATATGTAATTCAAAACCAAAGAATCATGAAAATTCCCCTGACCAGTCTAATTAGAAGCCTTATTCGATTCGGAGGCTTACTAATAATTGCAATGGCCTGTTCGGTTCAGAACAAGACCATTGACATATCAACGGAAGCCGATGATGCCAGGATCCAGTTCGCTATTGAAGAATTAACTGCTGCCCTGGAAGAAAAAGGGTGGGAGGCAAGGGTAGTTACAGATGATGGTGATATTGCTTTTGCGGTCCAACCTGGGAGGGATGGATTGAAGGAAGAAGGATTCAGTATTCAGAAATCCGGAAACAGCATTCAGATTTTTGGTTTTGATGCGGCCGGGGCTTTGTACGGGGGACTGGAACTTGCGGAGCAGGTGAAGGTAAGTGGTTTGGAGGCGGTGGAAGAAATGACCCGGAATCCATATATGGAAATGCGGGGGACCAAACACAATATCCCCCTGGACGTCAGGACACCCAGTTATACCGATGTATGTGATGCAGCCCAGCAGAACATTCCCGAAATGTGGAGCTTTGATTTCTGGAAAGAATACATTGATAACCTGGCAAGGTATCGCTATAATTATATTTCCCTCTGGAGCCTGCATCCCTTTCCCTCATTGGTCAGGGTGCCTGATTATCCAGATGTGGCACTGGATGATGTACAACGTTCAACCTTTAAATTCAATGAATATTATAGTCTTAGCGGTACTGGTTTTGATGCTCCGGAAATCCTTGAAAACGTTGAGATTATTAAGGAAATCACCATGGATGAAAAAATAAAATTCTGGAAAAAGGTCATGGATTATGGTAAGAGCCGGAATGTTGATTTTTACGTGGTTACCTGGAATATTTTTGTAAATGGTACCGGAGGAAAATATGGCATTACGGACAAGATCAGTAACGAAACCACAAGGGATTACTTCAGGAAAAGCGTAAAGCAAATGTTTGTGACCTATCCTGATCTTGCAGGGATTGGGTTAACTACCGGCGAGAATATGTACGGTTCGGGTTTTGAAGAAAAGGAAACCTGGGCTTTCGAGACTTATGCCCAGGGAATGCTGGATGCAGCTGCTGAGATGCCGGACCGGAAATTTACCTTCATCCACCGCCAGCATATGGCAGGTGCAAAAGACATAGCCAGGAAGTTCAAGACACTGATAGAGCATCCGAACATTGAGTTCATTTTCAGCTTTAAGTATGCCAAGGCACATGTTTTCAGTGCGACCGAGCAGCCTTTCCACGAAAAATTCGTGGAAGATATCGAAAGTATGAAAACCATTTGGACCCTGCGTAACGATGATAGCTACCAATATCGCTGGGGAGCTCCGGATTTTGTCCGCGACTTTATAAAAAATATTCCACGCGAGGTTTCCAGGGGGTATTATTATGGTTCCGACCAATGGATATGGGGGCGTGAATTCCTTTCCAGGGATCCGGAAACCCCGCGTCAGATCGAGATTGTGAAACACTGGTATAACTGGATGCTATGGGGAAGACTGGGGTATGATCCCGGGCTTGGGAATGTACGAGTTATCCGGATCCTCCAGGAAAAATTTCCGGAAGTAGATGCTGAAAAACTTTTCACTGCCTGGCAGGAAGCATCCATGGTTTATCCCACTACTACAGGATTTCACTGGGGATCACTGGACTTCCAGTGGTATATCGAAGCCTGTAAAAGTCATCCCAGATATTCCATGAATGAAACAGGCTTCCACGATGTTCACCGTTTTATCTCTTTGCCACCACATTTAAAATCCGGATTTCAGTCCATTCCCGATTATGTATCAATGAAAATGCAGGGTGGATCATCAAAATTGCTAAGCCCGCTGGATGTTTCAATGAAATTGCATGGGCATGCTGACAAGGCCCTTGAGATAGTGGAAATTTTGGATGCAAAGAGGAATAAAGAACTCGGGATAACGCTGGGTGATATCCGTATCATTGGACTATTGGGGAAATACTATGCCCATAAAATTGCAGGAGCAACGAATTTTGCCCTCTACCAGGAATCAAAAGAGAAATTTTACCAGGATGAGGCTGTCAATCAGCTTACCCAGGCAGAGGAATACTGGCAAAAATATGTAGAGAAAGCCCTTCTGCAAAACGAGAATCCTTTATGGTTGAACAGGGTAGGTATTGTGGATTATAAAACGATCTCGGAATGGGTGAAGCAGGATATAGAAATTGTTAAATCAGAATAAGCACCAGTCCTGAAATGGTTATGAATCAAACTAGATCAAATGTATCGTGGGCCGTAATAATGCTGGCTGGATTGAGCCTTGGTTCTTCCACCAGATTGCCGGAACAAATACGAAACGAAAAACCAAATTTCCTGATCATCATTGCGGATGATTGCACTTATAATGATCTGCCGATTTACGGGGGGGGAAATGCATTGACACCAAATATTGATACGCTGGCTAAACAGGGTTTGACCTTTAACCAGGCTTACCTGACTGAAGCTATATGCCAGCCATGCCGCTCTGAGCTTTATACCGGACTTTATCCACTTTCCAATGGCTGTGCCTGGAACCATTCCTCCAGCAGGCCCGATATTAATAGTTTACCTGATTACCTCAGACCCCAGGGTTACCGGGTTGGACTGGCAGGCAAGGTCCATGTCCTGCCCGAGGATGTGTATGATTTTGACGAGGTTCCTGGATTTGATGAAAATTGTGTAAGAAATCCAACACTACCTCACAATATGGAGGCTATCAGGGAGTACATGGCCAGTGCAAAAAATGGACCCCCTTTCTGCCTTGTGGTAGCTCTTGTGGAACCTCATGTACCCTGGGTAATGGGAGATGTTTCAGCTTATCCCCCGGGGAGTATTGACCTGCCACCCAATTTGGCTGATACACCGGAAACAAGGACAGAATTCAGCAGGTACCTGGCCGAGATCACTTACATGGATTCACAGGTAGGGGAGATACTGTCTGGCTTAAAGGAATCGGAAGAGGAGAAGAAAACCCTGGTACTTTTTACCTCGGAACAGGGATCTCAGTTCCCGGGCTGCAAGTGGACCAACTATAATACAGGCATACATACTGCCCTGCTTGCCCGCTGGCCAACCATGATAATACCCGGCCAGCGGACCGATGCCCTGGTGCAATATGCTGATATAACTCCCACACTGCTTGACCTTGCCGGCGGAAAGACGGATGAATTCGATTTTGACGGTAGAAGTTTTGTTGATGTTTTAAACGGTGGACCATCCCAACGGCAGTATGTTTATGGTGTGCATAATAACCTCCCTGAAGGCCCGCCATATCCCATCCGTTCCATAACCGATGGCAGATTCCATTACATACGCAACCTGCTGCCTGGTGAAATCTATATTGAGAAGCATTTAATGGCGAAGGAAATATCCCATGACTATTGGGATTCCTGGGTGGGTGATGATCCGCTTCGAAAACCGGAAAGTTATCAGCTGGTCAAACGTTTTATGAGACGTCCGCCCGAGGAACTTTACCTGGCAAAAGAAGATATCTTTGAAATGAACAACCTTATCGATGATCTGGATTATCGGGACATTAAGAATAAATTAAGTCAGGCATTAGATGAATGGATGGAAAGCCAGCTTGATCCGGGTGATCGGGTTGATACTCCTGAAGCTCTGGAGTCAGCCAGGAAGGGTAAGCACCTGCATGGCCGACGGGTGAATCGTGTAATACAATAACATATTATTTCTTATGACGAAGACATCAGTATTGTTAACCGGATTGGCCATAGTATGGCTGTTCTCTGGGGAAGGCTGCACAACGGCACCTGAATATATATCCGGTAAGGTGCATGGAGTGACGAATCCTGTAATTTCTTTGAACGGGGACTGGAAATTCTCGATGGAACCTCATGAAACATTCTGGCAGAATGATATAGATTTCAGCCAGTGGTCGGATATTCAAGTACCCGGTGAGTGCCAGATGCAGGGATTTGCCATCAGGCATGATAAGCCATACGTGTACAAACGGGAATTTGAAGTACCTGCAGATTTTACCGGCAAACAAATTTACCTGGTCTTTTATGGTGTATACAGTTATGCCAGGGTATGGGTTAATGAAAAATTCATCAGGGAGCATTATGGAGGGTTTACAAAATGGGATTGCGATATCAGCGATCATGTTACTCCTGGGTCAACATCTATTCTGACTGTTGAGATTGTCGACAGGATTGATGATATCTCTTACGCCACCGGATATGCCAAACACCAGATTGGGGGAATTCTGCGGGATGTGGAATTGATGGCCCTGCCGGAAATGAATTTCAGTGAATTTTATTTTGAAACTGAGCTGGACGGGAAATACCGGGATGCCGAACTAAAGATATTCTATGAACTAAGCAATTCATCTACAGCAGGTATAACTGTGGAGTTATTTGATGCGGAGAAAAGGTCCGTACTAAAATCAGTGAGGGAAAATGTGCCGGTCGCTGGACAAATATCCCTGGTACTGGAGGATCCCCTTAAATGGGATGCTGAACATCCCAACCTTTATACCCTTGTCACATCTCTCTCAGATGGTGGCGAATTTGTGCTAAGCCGGACTGATAAGGTGGGCTTCAGGGAAGTGGAGGTTGATGGGAACAAATTGCTTGTGAATGGAAAACCGGTGAAACTTCGGGGGGCAGACAGGCACGATATCCATCCTGTACTTGGACGTATGACCACGCCTGAACTGGACCGGCAGGATGTACTCCTGGCCAAGGAAGCCAATATGAATTTCATTCGTACCTCCCATTATCCGCCATCTGAGAGGTTCCTTCGGTATTGCGATGAATACGGCCTCTACGTAGAGGATGAGACGGCCATATGTTTTGTTCATACACACCGTGCAGATAAATACCAGGAAACTGGATCAAGCCAGGATGATCCGGGTTTTGCGGGCCGTTACCTGTCGCAGCTTAAAGAAATGGTGGAGAATCACCGCAACCATCCATCTGTGATCATCTGGTCCATAGGGAATGAAAATCAATATGGCAGCAATTTCCTAAAGTCATACCAGTGGATCAAAGAGACTGACCTGACGCGCCCGGTAATCTATTCTTATCCGGGCCAGGTCCCCGACAGCCTCAGGATCTATGATATACTCAGTATCCATTACCCTAGCTGGCAGGGCAACAGGGATCAATATGGATTTAATATCATGGGATTTGATTATGCCCCCATGCCTGTCCTCTTTGATGAATGGGCGCATGTTGCCTGCTATAATAAACCAACCCTTCTGGCTGATCCCAATGTCCGGAATTTCTGGGGACAGAGCCTGGATAGTATGTGGACCTACCTGTTTGAGGCGGATGGGGGACTCGGAGGGGCGATCTGGTGTATGATAGATGAGACATTTATGCTGCCTGATACCCTGGATGGATTTCGTGACTGGTGGGGGTGGCAGGAGGGTGTGCTGGATTTTGAAGGTCACTGTGTAGGCTATGGAGAGTGGGGGATATATGACACCTGGCGGCGGAAGAAGCCAGAGTTCTGGGGGACCAAAAAGGCTTATTCACCGGCGAGGATTTTGGTAAAAAACATAAGGGATCCTGATCCCGGAAGAGAACTTCGCCTGCCGGTCCATAACCGCTTTGACCATACCAATTTCAATGAATTAAATATAAATTGGTCATATGAGGGCCATTCGGGTACCCTAGAAGATCTGGACCTGGAACCTCATGCAAAGGGAGAGCTGCTAATTCCGGCTATGGACTGGCAAAATGGTACTTCCATAAATATCGCCTTCTATCTTGGGAATGATATGCTGGTGGATGAATACAATATCCTGCTTGGCAAGCGGGAACCAGGTATTCCAATCCTGCAGAAAGGCCAGTTAGCTGTTGATGATGATGGGGACAGGATAATTATCAATGGTGGGGAATTTAGCCTTTACATAGACAAGGCAGATGGACTCATCAGGGATTTGGCAGCTGGTGATATGGGACTCCTGAAATCCGGTCCCTATCTAAACTTAAAGATCCCCGGGAAAAGATTCTATGGCTCGGTTGAATCCATTATAGATTTAGCACAGGACTGGAAATGTATCTCCGTCCAACATGAGATTCAAGATGGCATAGCCACCATCCATACAAGTGGAAGCTATCACAACATACAGGTTTCCTATGTATACAGGATAGATGGGAATGGTACCATACAGTTGGAATATGCACTGGATGGGATGCCTCAGCAAAAAACCCTTCAGGAATTGGGTATCTATTTTGTCACCGGGGAAAGATTCTCGGAACTTTCGTGGGACAGAAATCCATACTTCACTGCCTATCCGGAAAAGGACCTTGGTGCACCCTCAGGCAAGGTAGATTTATCTTTCCGTCCACCCATGAAATATCGTGAAAAACCAGGCCATGATTGGGTCTATGATACAAAAGGATTCTACTATTTCGGACCAGATACACAATTGACCTATTCAAACCTGGCTCGCTCCCTGAAGGAGAATATCTATTCATTCAGCCTGACAACTGGGGAAGGGGAGGGCATTTCGGTTTTTGGTCCGGGAACGCAGGCCTGCAGGTTCGATCAGGTGGATGGAATCAATACGCTGATTATAAATGATCTGTGGGATTACCCGGACCTATTGTGGGGAAATTATATGAAGTTAATTAACCTTCCAGGGCAATACATGGGTAGTACCACCTTATCCCTTCTGACAAATCAATAGTAGCCTGTCATGATGCTGGCCCGGTAATGTTGGATCAAAATAAAGATCATATGAAAAATATTATTCGCTGCTTGTTATTGCTCCCGGTCCTGGTACAGTGCACCGGACCAAAAGACACTGAACGACCCAATATTCTCTGGATCACATGTGAGGATATCAGTCCCTATTTAGGATCCTACGGTTTTGAGCAAGCCCGGACCCCCAACATTGACCTGCTTGCCGACGAGGGGATCCGCTATACCAGGGCCTATGCCAATGCACCCGTATGCGCGGTTTCCCGTTCCATGCTTCTGACCGGGATGTACTCCAGTTCCATCGGAACTCAAAATATGCGTTGTTATACACAACTTCCCGCCTCCATACCGGCCTACCCGAAGATATTCAGGGAAGCAGGTTATTATTGCACAAACAATGTCAAGAAGGATTACAATTCTCCCTTCCAGCAGGATACAACGCTGTGGGATGAGTCATCCAACCAGGCCCACTTCCGTAACAGGAATGATGGCCAGCCATTCTTTGCTGTTTTTAATTTTACAGTTACCCATGAGAGTCAGTTGAGTGAGGAAAACCAAAAAGGACATATTGAAAATGGCCACATCCCGGATGAGCCACGTATTGATCCCTCAGCTATTGTGCTACCTCCCTATCATCCTGATCTTCCTGAGATAAGAAGGGATTGGGCCCGTCTGCATGACCTGATCACGAGGATGGACGAGCAGGTGGGTGAGATCCTTCAGGAATTGAAGGATGAAGGCCAGGCTGAAAACACGATTGTTTTCTTCTATTCGGACCATGGCGGGATGTTGTCCCGGTCCAAACGGTATCTCTATAATGTTGGGACTCAAATCCCCTTCATTATCAGGGTCCCTGAGAAATGGAAGCACCTCGCTCCGGGTAGCCCGGGAAGTACAGAGGATAGGCTTGTTAGTTTTATCGATTTCCCGAAAACAGTATTATCCATATGTGGTTTGCCAGTCCCGGCACAAATGCAAGGCACAACTTTCATGGGACCCGACACCGAACCATCTTTAGAGAGGGTATGGTTCATGCGTGACCGGATGGCTGAGCGCTTTGATTTTTCAAGAGCAGTCACGGATGGGCGTTATTATTTTATACGGAATTTCATGCCTCACCGTCCCCGTGGCCGTGACGCCACGTATGGATACAGGGTGCAGTCAAACTGGGGTGCCTGGCGCAGTTTTTATGAAGCCGGCCAATGTGATGAGGTACAGTCCCAATTTTTCCAACCCAAACCAGCCATTCAATTATTCGATACAGAGGAAGATCCCTGGCATGTCAATAATATTGCTGGCGAAACCGAACAGCTCGAACGAATAGGAAAGCTATCCGCAGCGCTTGATAAGTGGATGATCGAAACGCGTGATCTTGGTATTGTCCCTGAGGTAATGTACGATGATCTTGCTGGTCCGGGTAAACCTTTTCCAACCCTATATGAATATGCCAGAAGTGAGGCTTACCCGGTTGAAGAACTTTTAAAGGCTGCAAAAACAGCCAGTCTTGGTGATTCCGGACGAGTGGATCAATACCTGAGGATGATGAAGGATGATAACTCGGTCGTTCGATACTGGGGCGCTTACGCAATTTTTCTTCTTCGCAAGGCAGATCCGGAAGTCCAATCTGTCCTCAGAGGCATAATGCAAAAGGATCCCGCTGAAGCCAACAGGGTCATGGCAGCCCAGGCACTCGGACTCTGTGGTGATCCCGATACCGCATTCCAGGCCATACGGGATATTGCTTTCGAAACCCAATCCCCGACAGTTTTCCTCCAGGCTATCAATGCTTTTCAGTATAGCCTCCTGGATGACCGGCTGACAATGGGGGACTGGAAAAGATTCAGTGAACGGGAGATAAGGGAATCGCCAGGGAAGGATATGTTAAACAGGACATATGCCCAGCGGATCATCACCCATGCCATTGAACACTGGCCGAAAAGATTTAAAGTCTATTAATGATAAAGCAGATACCTTGTGTACATTTATAGTCCGAAACAAACCATGAAAAATTGAGGAAATGATCATCCGGAGCAAAATATCAAAACTGTGTGCTATGGTTCTTATTGCAGGACCTGTGCTGCTGCTTTCCTGCCAGCAAGAAGACCATTCGCCAAAACCCAACATCCTCTTTATCCTGGCGGATGACCTGGGCTATTATGACCTGAGCGCCATGGGCAGCGATTATTATGAAACCCCGAACATAGACAGGATTGGACTGGAAGGTATGATCTTTACTGACGGGCATGCTACCTGCCAGGTCTGCAGTCCTTCGAGGGCCAGCATTATGTCTGGACAGTTCCCGGGAAGGCACGGCATAACTGACTGGATCGGGGCCAGGTCAGGAACAGAGTGGAGAAAAGCTAATCGCTATAACAAGTTGCTGCCAGCAGCCTACGTGCATAACCTGCCCCATGCCTTTACCACACTACCGGAGGCTATGAAGGAAGCGGGCTATTTGACATTCTTTGCTGGTAAGTGGCATCTTGGAAAAGAAGGATCCTACCCTGAAGATCATGGTTTTGATATCAATAAGGGAGGCCATGAACGCGGATCACCACCGGGCGGATATTTTACACCCTATAAGAATCCCAAGCTTACCGATGGAGAACCCGGAGAGAACCTTTCGATGAGGCTGGCCAGGGAAACTGTTCAGTTTATCAGGGAGAATCAGGATACTTCATTTTTCGCCTATTTATCATTTTACGCAGTTCATAGTCCCATCCAGACCACAAAGGAAAAATGGGAGAGATACAGGCAGAAAGCAGAGGTGATGGGCATAGCTGAGTCAGGCTACATCATGGAACGCAGGCTTCCCATAAGGCAGGAGCAGGATAATCCGATTTACGCGGGACTTGTAGAAGCTATGGATGAGGCGGTGGGAGAGGTTTTAGGCTGCCTGGATGAACTTGGACTCGAAGAGAATACCATTGTTATATTTACCTCCGACAACGGGGGTGTTTCATCTGGGGATAATTTCTCCACCTCCAACCTGCCCCTGAGGGGAGGTAAGGGATACCAGTGGGAAGGAGGGATACTGGAGCCCTATTTTATAAAGGTACCCTGGCTGGTAAGCCCTGGTGCAAAATGTGATGTACCTGTAACTGGAACAGATTTTTATCCTACCCTGCTGGACCTGGTCGAAGCGGACCTGAAACCGGACCAGCATATGGACGGGGTCAGCCTGGTGCCACTTTTAAGCGGGGAAAGTATCCCGGAAAGATCATTGTACTGGCATTATCCGCATTATGGGAACCAGGGGGGTGATCCTTCATCCATCATCCGCAAAGGGGAATGGAAACTAATACATTACTGGGAAGACGGGCAGGATGAGCTCTACAATTTAGCAACTGATCCTTCCGAGAAGAATGATGTTTCAGCAGACAAGCCTGAGATGAGCGGACAGATGAGATCTGAGCTAAAGGCCTGGCTGGCTGAGGTAGGTGCTGAAATACCCATCCCTGATCCTGAATATAAGGAGGAACTTTTTGTGAAGAGGCAGGAGGAGATCAGGAATGGCCGCTGGCCCAGGCTGGAAGAGGAAAGGTTGAATTACCTGTCCCCCGACTGGCAACCAAACGAAGACTGGTGGGGAAGCAAGATTACGAAAGACTAATAAATATCACAACTATGACAAGACAGAAACTATTTTTTATAGCCCTCATGCTGATAGTGATTGCCGGCTGTTCTAAACCTTCCACCGAGGCTGATCGGCCAAATATCCTGTTCTGTATCGCGGATGATCAATCCTTTCCACATGCCGGGGCTTATGGATGCGATTGGGTAAAAACACCTTCCTTCGACAGGATAGCGCAACAGGGCATCCTGTTTAACAGGGCGTTTACCCCTAACGCAAAGTGTGCGCCATCCAGGTCCTGCATTGTTACGGGTAGAAATTCCTGGCAACTGGAGGCGGCAGCCAACCACTGGTGCTACTTCCCACCCAAATTCAAGACCTACGCAGAAGCCCTCATAGAAAAAGGCTATTTTGTGGGCCATACCCTAAAAGGTTGGGCACCAGGAATTGTAAAAACTGCTGAGGGAGAACGACGCGAGCTGTTAGGACCTGCCTTTAATGAGCATAAAATAAAGCCACCGACAGATTTTATAAGCGGTAATGATTATGCTGGAAATTTCGAGACTTTCCTGGAATCAAAACCCGAAGGTGAGCCATTCTGTTTCTGGTATGGCAGTGTTGAACCACACAGGGCATATGAGTATCAGTCCGGTGTCAACAAAGCCGGCAAATCCCTGTCTGACATAGACGAAGTGCCCCCGTATTGGCCGGATTGCGATACTGTGCGTAACGACATGCTGGATTACGCCATGGAGGTAGAATACTTTGATAGCCATATCGGGAGGATGCTGAAGACGCTGGAGGATAAAGGTATGCTGGAGAATACCCTTGTAATCGTAACCTCCGACCATGGAATGCCTTTCCCGAGGGTCAAGGGCATGCCGAATATGATCGCCAACAGGGTGCCCCTTGCCATGATGTGGCCAGGTGGGATCAAGCAGCCGGGAAGGGTCCATGATGGAATTATAAGCTTTACTGATTTTGCCCCTACTTTCCTGGAGCTGGCTGGTATTTCCGTTGAGGAAAGTGGGATGCAGGCTATGGAGGGACATAGCATGGTATCTCTTCTTGAAGGGGGATCTGTTTCCCCTGGCCGTGAATTTATGGTGTTTGGCAAGGAGCGTACCGACGTGGGCCGGCCCGACGATGTTGGTTTTCCCGCCCGTGGTATTGTGAACGAGGACCATGTCTATATTATGAATATCCATCCTGAACGATGGCCGGCCGGCAACCCGGAAACCGGCTACCTCGATACTGACGGTTCGCCGACCAAGTCATACATCCTGAATGACCGGAGAAAAAAAGGAGAAAGCTGGTTCTGGCAACAGAATTTTGGAAAAAAACCGGCTGAAGAGCTATATGACTTCAAGAAAGATCCATGGCTGCTGGAGAACCTGGCAGAGATTCCAGGCTTCCAGGATGTGAAATCAGCATTAAAAAAACAACTTATTGAGGAACTGGAAGCGGAAGGTGATCCACGTATGTTTGGGAAGGGCGAGGAATTTGATAAATTTCCTTATGCAGATGAAACGGGAAGGGATTTTTACAATCGTTTTATGAATGGTGAAGAGCTAAGAGCCGGATGGGTCAATCCCTCAGATTTTGAAAGAGAGAAAATCAATTGAAAAGCATAAAGCTCATTGCGGATGGATCTATCGGGACTTGACTTCACTGTTTTTATTGCTTATTGCTGTGTGATCATTGGTCTTGGATTGTATGTATCACGAAGGAAAAAAGGCCAGGAAGAAACATCTTCAGATTATTTCCTGGCAGGACGGGCCCTCCCCTGGTGGGCCATAGGCGCCTCTCTGATCGCCTCCAACATTTCCGCCGAGCAGTTCATTGGAATGTCTGGGGCTGGTTTTGCTGTGGGACTTGGGATGGCCACTTATGAGTGGATTGGGGCGTTGGGTCTCATCATCGTGGCCAAGTTCTTTCTTCCCATTTTCATAAAAAAGAAGATATATACCATGCCACAATTTCTGGAGGTCAGGTTTGACGGGAGGGTACGGACCAGCCTCGCCATTTTCTGGCTGCTTGTATATGTGTTCGTAAACCTTACTTCTGTCCTTTACCTGGGTGCATTGGTGCTGAAGGCCGTCCTGGGGATAAACCTGTTTTATGCTATTTTGGGACTTGCACTGTTTTCGGCGCTGTATTCGGTTTACGGGGGACTCAAAGCAGTGGCCTGGACAGATGTAGTGCAGGTGACCTTCCTGATCTTCGGTGGATTTGTAACGACTTTCCTGGTCCTCCGTGAGATTGGAGCCGGCGAAGGCCTTGTGGCCGGATTCAATAATATGGTAGCCTCCGCCCCTGAAAAATTTGATATGATCCTGGACAAGGGGCATGAATACTACAAGTACCTGCCGGGCATAGGGGTCCTTGTGGGAGGAATGTGGATGGCCAACCTCTATTATTTCGGGTGCAACCAGTACATCATCCAGCGTGCCCTGGCAGCCAAAAATATCAGGGAGGCCCAGCGAGGTATGGTTTTTGCCAGCTTCCTGAAACTGGTATTGCCCTTGCTTGTGGTTCTTCCGGGCATAGCCGCCTTTGTACTCGGGGCAGAGATTGAAAGGCCGGATGATGCCTATCCCTGGCTGCTGACTAATTATGTCGGTGTAGGTTTGAAAGGGCTGGTCTTCGCAGCCCTGATTGCAGCCATCGTTTCATCGCTGAGCTCCATGACCAACAGCTCCTCGACCATTTTTACGATGGATTTATACAAAACTTTAATCAATAAAGAAGCTTCTGAAAAGATCCTGGTCCGGACCGGGAGGATCACTGCTCTGGCCGTCCTGTCCATTGCTGTGATCATCGCACCACAGCTGAGAAACCTGGACCAGGCATTTCAATTTATCCAGGATTTTACCGGCTATGTAACACCAGGGGTGGTGGCCATTTTTCTGGCGGGATTATTCTGGAAGCGTGCAACATCTAATGCTGTCCTGGTGGCAGCCATCCTGACCATTCCCCTGTCATTTGTTTTCGATCTGCTTTTTCCTGAGATGGCATTCATAGACCGCGTTGGTATTACCTTCCTGGTTCTTTGTTCAGTTATTATCGGGATAAGTCTATGGGAAAGAAAAGGTATAAGCAGCAAGGCCATCCCGCTTGAGAAATCACTATTTTATACTGGCCATGCATTTAATATCAGCTCCATCATTGTCATTGCGATTTTATCAGTAATTTATAGCATTTATTGGTAGAGCAATCATGAAAAAGCAAGCGGATATTATGACAAGAGTTCCTGGAATAAAATTACACCTGAACAGGATTGCCCTGATGCTTATCCCCCTGGCCATCTTGTTTTCCTGCAAAACTCCGGATGCGGGTGAATCAAGTAATAAAATCCGGGTGATCTTTGACACCGATATCGGCGCAGATATCGATGATGCGCTGGCCCTTGCCATGTTGTATAATTACATGGACCTGGGATGGATAGACTTGATGGCTGTCATGTCCTGCAAAGACAATCCCTATTCTCCCAGGTATATTGATATTATGAATGGCTGGTATGGATATCCGGACCTGCCAATCGGTATAGTTGTAGACGGGGTGAAGCATGATACCTCAGCCTATACCAGGCTCGTAGTCGAAATGAAAATGGATGGGAAACCATTATTCGACCGCAGCCTGCAGGATGGCCAGGAACTTCCGGTGGCTGTCAGCCTTTATCGAAAGCTGCTCTCTGAATCACCCGACAATTCTATAGTTATCATTGCCGTTGGACAGTCCACCAACCTCGCCCGGCTGATCGATTCGGAACCGGATGAGTACTCACCTTTGCCGGGCCTTGGACTGGTATCCCGCAAGGTGGATTACCTTAGCATTATGGCAGGTAATTTCCTGGAAGGACGTCCTGAAACAAATATTTTCAATGACAGTGCTTCTGCAGCAAGGGTTCTGCAGGCCTGGCCCACGGAAATATGGTTCAGCCCTTATCATGTTGGAGTGGCCTGTCCCTATCCGGGAGAAAGCATGATAAGCGATTTTGCTGCGGTGGATTTTCATCCGCTGGTGGAGGCTTATAAGTCCTACCAGACCATGCCATACGACAGGCCGACATGGGACCTTACCTCCATATTGTTTGCAGTCGAAAGAGATTCATCATATTTTAGCATTTCACCTCCCGGCAGGGTATCCCTGGTATTTGCACCAGACTTTGAACACCATGTGATAACACATTTTACACCACATCCGCAGGGGAAGCACCATTATCTGAGTGTTGATGAAAAGCAGGCCAAACGAATACAGAAACGGCTGATTGAAATGGTAAGCATGGATCAGGTAAATAAATGAGAAGTCTTATTTAAACATAATTATATAGTAAACCATAAATCTAAAATTATGAAAAAATGGATGATAATCCCATTAATTGTACCTGTCCTGTTCGCGGGACAGAAGGCCAGCGGCCAGGATTTTCCAAAGATCTCTGAAACCCAAAGGATAGCCAGGTTGGACCCACCTCAGGGCAAGGTCCGCATGGTGTTGGACACAGATACCTACAATGAGATCGATGACCAGTTTGCCGTTGTTTATGCTCTGTTGTCCAAGGAATCAATGGATGTTGAAGCCTTGTATGCAGCTCCATTCAATAATAACAGGTCAGATGGACCCGGTGATGGGATGGAAAAGAGCTATGAGGAGATCCTGCGCTTACTGGATAGGTTGGATATAGATCCGGAGGGATTTGTTTTCAAGGGGAGCAGGCAATACCTTGAGGACCTGGAAAAACCGGTGGAGAGCCCTGCCGCACTTGATCTTATCAAACGCGCCAAATCAGCCAGCCCGGAGGATCCGCTCTATGTAGTTGCGGTTGGAGCCATAACCAATGTTTCCAGCGCTATCCTTATGGAGCCCTCCATTATTAATAATATTGTTGTAGTATGGCTGGGAGGGAATTCCATTAACTGGAAACATACCCGGGAATTTAACTTTTCGCAGGATTTGAACGCATCCAGGTTGATTTTTGATTGTGGGGTTCCTTTTATGCAATTGCCCTGCACTCCCGTAGTTACTCACCTGGCCACGACATATCCTGAGATGAAGTTTTACCTCGAGGGCAGGGGAGCCATTGGAGATTACCTGTTGGAAATTTTCAAGGAGTATGAGAAGGACCATTATGCATGGTCCAAGGTTTTGTGGGACATGACCGCAGTGGCCTGGCTGATCAATGGAGACTGGACCCCCTCAGACCTGATCCACAGTCCCATTGTTACAGACCAGCATACTTTCAGTTTTAATGATTCAAGGCATCTGATACGGGCTGCTTACCACATCCGCAGGGATGCAATCTTTGGAGATTTCTTTCACAAGATTGAAGATGCTGCCAAATAAGTATAGAGGATTATGAAAAAATCAATTCTGTTCCTTGCCCTGGCATATTTGATGGTAAACATCAATGCACAGGAAGAGTTTTTTAACAAACTACTGAAGCTCGATTGGGAGCAAACATTTTTTGATCCCGGAACCAAAAAATGGGATAAAAAATGGCTACTGGATGGAAAAAAGGCCAGGGTCTTTAACACCTCCCTGGGGATGGAATTTTATGCTGGTCCTGTCCCGAGGGAGGATTCAAGTCATTCAGTACTGTGGACCAAAAAAAGTTTCAGCGGTAATGTAAAGATTGAATATGAATATACCAGGCTGGACAATGCTACCAAATATGTTAATATCATATATATTCAGGCAACAGGCAGGGGTAAGGGGGAATTCGAAGAGGAAATATTCAACTGGTCGGACCTTAGGAGGATCCCTGCCATGCGTATGTATTACAACCACATGAATACCTACCATATCAGCTATGCAGCCTACGGTAATAAAGATGAACTTGATAAGGTAGATTATATCCGGGCACGCCGGTATATGCCTGAATCAGGCAAGGGATTAAAGGGTACGGACCTGGCTCCTGATTATTTTGATTCCGGACTATTCAATCCTGGAGTAAAACACCATATTACTATCATAAAAGAAGGGAATAACCTTTATATGGAAATTTTATCTCCGGATAAAAAAATGCTTTGCCACTGGATCAATACAGATCTTCCACCGATTGAGAAGGGACGAATCGGATTGAGACATATGTTTTCAAGGAATGCCCGTTACAAAAACTTCCGTGTTTCTGAGCTGGCTGAATAAATAATAAATTACTTAAGATGAAAATCCAGGTCCTGTTTACCCTGATATCGATAGCAATATTATGTTCATGTGTTAATAAAAGGAAAACACCAGGCAATCTGCCGGATGCAGATCTGAATGATGTAAAAGTAGACTTGACAGGTCTCGTTTTTAAATATGACGAAGTAGCAGGTATAGGCCATGAAACTGGTTGTACACGACGTGATCCAAGCGATGTCATCAAAGTAGGTGATACCTGGTATCTGTGGTATACAAAGGTATATGGAAGGTCACCTGGTTACTGGGGGGCCATATGGTATGCATCATCAACAGATGGAGGTTATACCTGGAAGGAAAAAGGTGAAGCCCTGGGATTAGGTGCCGAAGGCAGCTTTGATTCACAGGCAACTTTCACTCCAAATATCCTGCATTCAGATGGGAATTTTTACCTCTTCTATACGGGCGTAAAACCTACTCCCGGGAAGACAGACGGTGTTTTTGAGAATAATTCCACCAATGATATCACAGCCATAGGTGTTGCTGTGTCTGACTCTCCCGATGGCCCTTTTAAAAGGCTTCATGGAGGAGAGCCAACCCTGCAAATAAGTAAAAAGGATAGCGATTTTGACAGCTACAGGATTGATGATGCAGTCTTACTGGTTCGTGACGGGAAATACTGGTTATATTTCAAAGGCAGAAGCCTGCAACATGGCAAAGAGGGGCCTGGGAAAACAAATATGGGAGTGGCCTTCTCCTCAAGTCCTGAAGGTCCTTACACAAAGTATGAAAATAACCCCATCCTCGACAAAAGCCATGAAGTTTTGATCTGGAAGCAGGGCAGGGGGGTTGCCTGCCTGGCTTCTTTAAGTTCAACATTTGAGTATGCCATAGATGGCCTGGACTTTTCAGCCGCTAATCTGAACATTAGAATACCTGCGGAAGAACGTCCTATGGCACCGGGAGCTTTTCGTCCTGACCTGATGGAGAGCAAAGCTGCGAATACCGGACTGACCTGGGGAATATCCATGGTACACAATGGTGATGAAGCTTACCTGGTACGCTGGAAGACTGTAAAAAGTAAATAACATAAAGAAATACAATATGAAATCATTTGTATACACCCTTTCGCTCTGCCTGTCAGTATTCATATTTGCCGGATCATCATTTCTGGCACCGGATTCCAGCAGCAGAGAGAGTAAACCAAACATTATCCTTATAATGGCCGATGACCTGGGACAGGAAGCACTGGCCTGTTATGGGGCTGCTGAATATGAGACACCTGTATTGGATGGACTGGCAGAAGAGGGACTTCGTTTTACTCAATGCCATTCCCAACCCCTGTGCACACCAACCCGGGTCCAGATCATGACCGGGCTCTATAATAACCGGAACTACCAGGGTTTTGAATACCTGGATCCCAGCCAGGTTACCTTTGCCCAGCTTATCAGGAAGGCAGGATATGCTACCTGCATCTCCGGCAAATGGCAGCTGAATGGATGGCGGGCAAAAAAACCGGGCTGGGATGATCTGAACAGGCCGAAAGATTTAGGCTTCGATGCTTTTTGCCTGTGGCAGGTATCAAAATATAAGCAGGCAGGGGAGCGCTATGCCGATCCGCTGGTTGTAAAAAATGGAGAAGAGCTGCCAATACTAAAAGATCAGTATGGTCCTGATGTATACTGCGATTTTATACTGGACTTTGTAGAGGAGAACAAGGACCAGCCCTTCCTGGTCTATTTTCCCATGGTATTGGTTCATAATCCATTTACCCCTACGCCTGATTCCCCTGAATGGGCTGATCCTGATAATCGGTATCCCATGAAAAAGCATGCGGGTGATTCAAGCTTTTTCCCTGATATGGTTAAATATATGGATAAGATAGTAGGGCGCATAGTAGATAAGGTAGATGAACTGGGCTTGCGTGAAAATACAGTTATCATGTTTACCGGGGATAACGGTACTACCACGAATATCTATACGAAAATGAAGGACGGAAGTATCATCAGGGGAGGGAAATCCAATATGATCGACAGGGGCACACATGTCCCGCTCATCGTTAACTGGCCAGGAACAACTCCGGCAGGAAAGACCCTGGATGACATGGTAGATTTTACTGATATGCTTCCAACCCTCTGTGACATATCCGGAGCTGAGATCCCGGGCAACCTCGAACCAGATGGGTTTTCTTTCCTTCCCCAGTTAAAGGGAAAAAAAGGCAAACCACGAAAGTCCATCTTTTTCCATTACTGGGACAGGGGGCGCGAACAGGATGGAGCCAGGGAAATGGCCCGTGACCAGCGCTATGTCCTTTTTAATAATGGTGACTTCTTTGACCTTAAAACCGACATAGACCAAAAGTCCCCGCTTAACTATGGTGAACTTTCCAGGAAAGAAAAAAAAATCCATAAACGGCTGCAAAAAGAACTGGAATTTTCAGGTTCACTACCCACAAATAACACCATATGAGATTTTACATTGTTATTCTGGCCACCCTTGTTTTTAGCTCTTGCCAGACTAGAAAACATGGTGAATACCTGAATTATGTTGAGGATTATGCCAATGCCCTTTTGGATGAAGGAAGAGATACCTATGGAGCAGAGAACTCACCATTGATTGCTACGACACTTATCCGTGAAACCCAAACCCTTCCTCACGGTGATTCCCTGGAAGCTTTGCTTTCCCTGGAAAGAGAAAGCTGGGGTATCAGGTCATATGACAGGATGCTTACAGGGGCCAATCCCATGCATGACCAGAACCTTTACCAGATCCTCTACGCCTTAACCGAGCTGACAGGTGAACCGAAATATGCTGAAGAGGCAGACAAAACCCTGAAATGGTTTTTCGAGAACTGCCAGAGTGAACAAACCGGATTAATGGCCTGGGGAGAGCATATTGGATGGGATTTTAATACGGAAACAACGATCGACAAGAGACAACGATATAACCATGAGTTTTTCAGGCCATGGATTTTCTGGGATAAATGCTATGAGCTGGCACCCCAGAGTTGTATTGATTTTGCTTCCGGTTTGTGGTACCACCAGATCCATGACCAAAAGACCGGCGAGTTTTCACGGCATGCACAATATGACCAGCATGGGACAGGAATTCAAAATCAGTATCCAAGGCATGGAGGGTTTTTTATTGCTTCCTGGGCAGAGGCTTATGAACGGACAAAGGATTCGCTCTACCTCCGGGCCATTGATGTAATTTATAATTTTTACCACAGGAACAGGAACAGCATCTCAGGAGCGATTCCGGGGGAGGTGGATAATCCGCGATCCAATAACCTGTTGCTGTGGCCGAACAGTAATCTGGGACTGGCCATTGATCTCTGGGATGCAGTACCAAAGTTACCAGAAGAACTGGGCGGGAAACTCAAAGAAATGGCCCTGGAGATTGATGAGGTTTACCTGAGAATAGAACATGATGTTTCCCCTGATGGGCCAGGGTTTGTTTCCCAGGGGAATGCTGAGACCCTTGCAGCAGAGGATGTCAGGAACGGGAATAACCGGGTTTATTCTGACCTTTGGACAACTGGATATGGCCAGAGTACGGATGCGTCAACGGCCAATGTATGCATGTTACGGTATAATCAAACTAGTGATCTTCAATACAGACAACTCGTCCTGTCTGCTGCAGACCGCTACCTGCATACTGAACCGGTTACTGATTTCCCTGTATACCCGGGGTCACTGGGAGATGTTATTCACTTGCTTCTGAATGCCCATGAGTTAACATCCGACGGGATTTACCTGGAAAGGGCTCACTATTTCGCCCGGATGTCTCTGCAAATGTTTTTTGATGATTCCTCACCGCTGCCAAAAGCCAGTTCCAAACACTGGCATTACGAGGCCATTACCAGGTCAGATAACCTGATGATGGAATTGCTGAGGCTTTACCTGGTCAGCAATAACATAAAAACTCAATCCGGCCTTGTTTACCTGGAAAGATAATAGACAGGAAAAATCTTAAGGTTCACTTGCTGCAAAAGATTACAAATGAGAATTTTACTATCTTGTGCAGCAAAAAGCAATCATTATGAATTGGTCAGAAATCGGTTCAATAGGTGAGGCAATTGGTGCCATTGGTGTAATAGGGTCATTGATCTATCTGGCGCTTCAGGTACGCGCCAATTCTAAAGGTCTTATTACATCGATGAGAGAATCCACATTCAATTCCTTAGTGGAGTGGAATTACCACATAATGTCAGATCCTGATTTGGCCTGGATATTTCAACAGGGTTGTAGAGATTTCAACTCTCTTGATCAGAAAGAAAGAGCAAGATATGTTCATGTAATGTTCAGTTTCTATAAAATGTTTGAGAATATTTTTCTTCATTATAAGGCCAGATCTATCACTGAAGAAGTTTGGCAATATAACCACACTATATTTTTGGCTTATGCAGCCCTACCAGGTGCAAAACACTATTATAGTTTACGTAGACCGATATTTGATCCAAGATTCCGTGTAATGGTTGATAGAATTAGTACCTCAGAGGCTCCAGCCGGAGATTTAGTTGTAG
>Ga0209345_10001869_pt1 | contig 24352 bp, 25 predicted proteins | sample Cruoilmetagenom7_FD_187294 | JGI IMG/M metagenome (GOLD analysis project Ga0209345, IMG submission 187294) | Oil polluted marine microbial communities from Coal Oil Point, Santa Barbara, California, USA - Sample 7 (SPAdes) (version 2) | ecosystem: Environmental > Aquatic > Marine > Oil seeps ...
TCCGGTGAGGCCCGCCATACCGAATTGGGCACTTTTCATGCCGAGCGGTTCAAATAACTGTTTTTGCACCAAATCTGAATAGGTCGTTCCCGCGGTCGTTTCCAATATCTCGCGCACGGTATCAAAGGCGATATTCTGGTAACTATGACAGGTCCCCGGCACGCATTGCAGCGGCGCTGTTGCGAGCTGCGTGCGGAGCTGTACGGGATTCTCGCCATCCTCCAGCTTGCGATCATAAGCATTTTTGGTCAGACCGGTCTGGTGCGACAGAAGCTGCGCCAGCGTTATCCGTGACTCTGCCCTGTCGGGAAGTCTGAGCGACGACGGCCAGCTGTTAAGCGGTGCGTTGAGATCAAGCCTGCCCTCTTCCGACAATTTTGCGGCAAGCGAACCCGCTACACCTTTTGATATCGAAGCCCAGCGAAATATCGTTTGCGGGATCACCCGCTCTCCGGTGCTTTTATCCGTTACGCCGTAAGTGCCAACAAAGCGGAGATCACCATTCTCGACAATGGCAACCGCCAGCCCTGCCATTTCCGGTCGCGCCGCAAAAGCCGCAAAGTCACGGTCGAGTCCGCGATAGTCAATTTTGCCCTTCCAGTCGTCGGGGCGGGTTGGCAGCCTCTCTTCAATTTCCGCTGCCTTCAGGGGTGGTAGCGGAAAACCGCTTTGCTGTTCGACAAGCCCGCGATAGCCATACCAGCCGACAAGCAACAATGCCGCCAGCCCGAACAGCAAAGTCAGATATTTTTTCACCGGCAATATTCTATAAGGCTATTTCATAGGCAGCAGTGGTTTTCGCCGCAACTTCATCGGCGTCAACCCCGGGGGCCAGTTCAATCAGCTTGAACGGACTGTCATGATCGTCCCGCTTGAACACGGCGAGATCGGTAATAATCATGTCGACAACATTGGTACCGGTCAGCGGCAAGGTACATGCTGGGATAAATTTGGGGCTGCCGTCTTTCGCGCAATGATCCATGACGACGATGATTTTCTTCACGCCCGCGACCAGATCCATCGCACCGCCCATGCCCTTGATCATCTTGCCAGGGATCATCCAGTTGGCGATATCCCCATTTTCCGCGACTTCCATTGCGCCCAATACGGTCAGATCAATATGGCCGCCACGGATCATCGCAAAGCTGTCTGCACTGCCAAAATAGCTTGATGAGGGCAGTTCGCTGATCGTCTGCTTGCCGGCGTTGATCAGGTCGGGGTCTATTTCATCCTCATAGGGAAATGGTCCGATACCGAGCATCCCGTTCTCGCTTTGCAGCGTGACTTCGACTCCTTCCGGAATATGGTTGGCGACCAGTGTCGGAATGCCAATCCCGAGATTCACATAATAGCCGTCTTCCAGTTCCTGCGCAGCCCGAGCGGCCATTTCATCACGAGTCCAGGGCATATTTATCCTTCTTTCTCAACCGGTGTTGCATTTGCTGCTTCGTTCGCTTCCACGAGAGGAGGCGGTGTCAAAAACCAGCCATTATCGAACATTTTCTCCAGCGTGATCGCCCCATCGGGATCCCGCAAATAATCATAGAGCTCGTCAAAATCTGCACGGTCATCCCCCGCGATCGCGACAATGCAATAATTGCGTGCGGCATCCCAGCGCCGAACCTGCTTGCGATCCTCCCCACCACGATCCAGGAACAGGAAATCATCGGATTCGGATTGTGAAAAACCGGCCTCATTCAGAATCGCCGAAATTTTCTCGGATGCTGCAACCGGTTGATCGGATAACCAGATCACGCTGATTTCAGCCGCACGCAGGCTGGCCAGCACTTCGATCAGACCATTTTGCCGGTACAGCGTCTCCGCTTTTGTCCAGTCGCCGCCGGTTGTGTCATCGAGATCAATGGCCACAGCCAATGGCTTGCCCTCGCACGCCATGGTTTTCGGCTTGAAAATATCAACCCGCGGAATCAAAACTACCGATTCAATGCCCTCTCCCGCTTCCAGCCTCGCCGATTGCTGCAGAGCATGGGCCGCAAATCCGGCATAGGGTGAAGCATTGGAGCCCGGCGGCCGATAGAATTGGGAAATATAATCCTCCGCGTCCCCGCCAAGATCGACCTCGGCTATCTCGAAAGCGCCCCCCTTTCCGGAGAACGCCTTTTCCGCCGCCGGCAAGCCATCATTCGCGTCATTATCGTAGCCGATCGTATCCTTGCCCAAGGGCATCGCAAGGTCGATTGCGCCGGACGCGACCATTTCGCGCTTCGCTGCGGCGCGATCAACCTGTTGCTTGCCCATCGTCCCCAGAGCCGCAAGCGGCAGCAATGCCGCGACGCAACCGGACAGCATCGGCAAAATGGCCAGACCAGCCAAAGACAGGCGCATCCGGACCATCAGGCGTCTTCACGCTCCCGGGTCATGCGGAATTCGATTATCTTGTCATAAGGCGCGCCGTTGATCAGCCGTTTGACATATATGCCCGGCAAGTGGATGCAATCCGGGTCCAGTTCGCCGACTTCGACAATTTCCTCGACCTCGGCGACGCAAAGCTTGCCGGCGGTGGCCATCGGCGCGTTAAAATTGCGAGCGGTTTTGCGGAACATCAAATTGCCCGCCTTATCCGCCTTCCACCCCTTGATCAGGCAGAGATCCGCATAAATACCGCGCTCGAGAATATAGGTTTGGCCATCGAAATCCTTGTGCTCTTTGCCTTCGGCAACCTGTGTTCCGACACCTGTCTTGGTATAAAATCCCGGGATACCCGCTCCACCGGCACGACACCGTTCCGCCAAGGTTCCCTGCGGACAAAATTCCACTTCCAGTTCGCCGGAAAGAAACTGCCGTTCGAATTCCTTATTCTCGCCGACATAGGAAGAGATCATTTTCTTCACCTGACGCGACCGGAGCAACTTGCCCAGGCCTTCATTGTCGATGCCCGCGTTGTTCGAAGCAATGGTCAGCCCCTTGACCCCGTCCTTCTGGATCGCATCGATCAACCGTTCCGGAATCCCGCAGAGTCCAAAACCACCCACACAAAGATGCATATCGTCAAACAAAAGGCCGTCGAGAGCGGCATCGGCATCGGCATAGATTTTTTTCATTTTCGCGCTTTCCTGACTGATTGTCTGGCGTCTAGCGCAGGTCGCGCCCGAGCGTCCACAATAGAATATGTTTGATGCATCGAATCGGTTATGCGCAGTGCCATGCTCCGCTTGCTTGCCTGTCTATCGCTCTTCTTCTTCCTCGTGCCGGTCACCTATGTGCGCGGCCCGGTGCCTCCGGCAAATGAAAGCCAGTATATCGCTCTCAATCCGATAGTGATCGACGCGAAGAACCCGGTCCGCACCCGGGTCGGTCGTCTCGAATTTCTCGGTGGCTGGAAAATCACCAGCGACAATGCCGCATTCGGAGGCATATCATCCATGGTCGCTTTACCCGACAACCGTTTTCTGATGCTCAGCGACAACGGAAGCCTGTTCGGTTTTACATTGGATGAGGACAAGCACATGGCAATTCGCCCCTTCATTGCGCCATTGCCCGACGGCCCGGCCAAACCAAATGAATTTGCCCGACAGAATTGGGATTCCGAATCATTCCTGCACGATCCCGAAACCGGCCAGTTTTGGGTTGGTTACGAGCATCAGCACAGTATCTGGCGCTATGGTCCGTCCCTCGCGCGCAAAGAAGCCGCGCATTATCCTGCAGCCGCAAAAAATTGGCCGGAAAATGGGGGTGCAGAGGCGATGCTGCATCTGCCCGATGGGCGTTTTCTGGTTTTCTCGGAGGCAGCAGGATATTCGGAAGGTGGCTATCAGGCACTTATATTTGCTGCCGACCCGGCCGAACCGTCCAGCAAAGCTGTTCGTTTTGGCTATCAGCCACCGAAGGGCTATCATTTGACGGATGCGGCACTGCTTGACGACAAGTCGGCATTGCTTTTGCACCGGCGTTTCACGCCTTTTGGTGGCCTTTCAGCAATAGTGTCAATCGCCGAATTACGGGATTTCCAGCCGGAAAAGGTCGCGACATCGGTACCGATAGCAACCCTGAAGTCACCGCTAAAGGTCGATAATATGGAAGCATTGGCCGTCACGCACGACGCGGACCAGACAATAGTCTGGATTGCGTCGGATGACAATTTCATCGCGCTGCAAGAATCCCTGCTATTCAAATTCCGGCTGCTGAAGGGAAAAGTCTCTCGGAAAAAATCGAATCCGGAACGAAAAAACGAAAAAGCCGGAGCGAACCCCGGCTTTTCAACGTTCGAATCAGATTAACCGCTTAGGCGGTAGCAACCTGCTTTTTCGCAATTTCTTTTTTCAGGCGCTTCACACGCTGGCTCAGCTTGTCGTCGGATGTTTTCAACAACCAGTTGTCCAGACCACCAACATGCTCCACAGAACGCAGACCGTGGGTTGAAACACGCAGTTTCACGCCTTTACCGAGCGTATCAGACAAAAGAGTGACATTTTGCAAGTTAGGCAAAAATGTTTTCTTGGTCCGGTTTTTGGCGTGCGACACATTATTGCCTACCAGCCGAGTCTTACCTGTCAGTTCGCAAATCCGCGACATCGTAAAAGTCCAATTTCTTGTTATTGAGTGATTCCCAGCGGGAAAGTGGGACCGGATAACCACAAACCGGCAGTGCGTCAAGCACTACAGCGCTTTTCCTTGCCCGATGCCCGATCTGGCATTTTATCGTCAATCCCGCTAGGCGCAGTCGATGGCTCTGGCAAATTATACATCCTATATGGACGCGGCCCTCGCCTTGGCCAACCAGGCATTGGCGATTGGCGAAGTGCCGGTCGGCGCGGTTATCATCCGAAACGGAGAGATTGTCGGACGCGGCCATAATCGCACCCGTATCGACCAGGATCCGACCGCCCACGCCGAGATCGTTGCGATTCGGGAGGCAACACGATTTCTGGGCAAGGACCGGCTCGGCGGCTGCGATCTTTGGGTTACGCTGGAACCCTGCACCATGTGTGCCGGCGCGATTGCCCATGCTCGCATTCGCCGACTCTATTATAGCGCCGGCGATGCCAAGGGCGGAGCGGTAGATAATGGCGTCCGCTTTTTTGAATCCCCCACCTGCCACCACAAGCCCGAGGTATATGCCGGACTGGAAGAAAAAATATCGGCGAAACTGCTCACGGACTTTTTCCGGGGGCGCCGCGACTAACGCCTAGTGCACAAAACGCGCCACAACATCACGATAACTGCGACTGACCTTGACCTGCGCGCCTGATCCCAAGACCAGGAAACATTCACCATTGGTATGGGGCTTCACTTCGCGCACCTGACTCAGATTGACAATGGTAGAGCGATGCACCCGTTGAAAATGACGCGGATCCAGACGTTTCTCCAGATCCTTCATCGTCTCACGCAGGATCAGGCTATTATCTGCCGTATAGATACACATATAGTCGCCAGCCGCGTCAATCCGTTCGATCGTGTCGACATCGACGCGGAAAATCTGGCCGCGGTCCTTCACATTGATCAGTTTCTCATAGCGATTCGCCGACGCGGGTTCTTCGGAATCGTCAATATTGGCCATGGCGTCGGGCGCGACCTCGCTGAGTACGTTTTTGAGCTTTTCGAGTTCTGCACCGCCGCGTTTTTCCAGAACGCGCTTACGCACCCGGTCTATCGCATCGGCCAGCCGGTCTTCCTCGACCGGCTTAACCAGATAATCGATCGCCTCGGCCTCGAAGGCACGTACGGCATGTTCGGAATAGGCGGTCACAAAAATGAACAACGGCGGTTCGATCTCCATGATTCCCTGGACCACCGAAAAACCGTCAAATCCCGGCATCTGGATATCGAGAAATACCAGATCGGGTTTCAACGTCTTGATTTTGCGAATCGCTTCGCGACCATTGCGACAGGTGTCGACAATCTCGATATCGTCAAATTTTTCAAGCCGGATTTGAAGCCCCTGAATTGCAAGTTTTTCGTCGTCGACTAATATCGTTTTGATCGTCATGTTTTTAAATCCTTATGCTGAAATGATGCCATCGCCGGTGTAGTCACCGGCTCCCGCTGATGGTCATCGCTGGATGCATGCTCCCCAAAAATTGTCTCGTTTCTCACTTGTTCGTCTGTTGTCGAATCATCCGCCGCTTCCCGCTCGATCTGTTCTCTTGTTTCAAATGGCAAAGCGATGAATACCGAAAAGCCCTCACCAGGCGCCGAACGCGTTTCGAATATGGCCGCTTCTCCGTAAGCTTGGTTTAATCGCTCCTGAATATTTCCGAGACCGACGCCGGTCGAATCAGATTTACCGATCGTCACGCCCATTTTTCCGGGTCCGGTATCCGACACGGTTATTTTCAGCTTGTCCCCGTCGAGATGCGCGGAAACCGATATATCCGCACCTTCCTCCTGTGGCGTGACCGCATATTTAATCGCATTTTCAACCAGCGGCTGGAGCAACAATGACGGTAAAAGCGCGTCGCGCACCACAGGATCGATATCGAAATGGGGCCGCAGTCGTTCCTCGAATCGCATTTTTTCGATATCGAGATAGAGATGCAGGGTTTCCACTTCCTGTGCCAGAGTCACCCGGCTGTGGACCTCGTTGACCAATGTATGGCGCAGGAACGAGGACAGGCGTGACAGCATGGCATTGGCCGGCTCGGTCTGCCGCAGCAGCACGAGTGTCGAAATGCTGTTCAGCGTGTTGAACAGAAAATGGGGGTTGAGCTGATAGCGCAGCATTGCAAGTTGCGCGCGGGTGGCCTGTCCCTCAAGTTGCAGCAGCTGATCATTTTGCTCCTCGACGCGGAGAAAGAAATTAATCGCATAATAAAGTGCCGACCAGGCACCAAGCAGCATGATACCCAGAAACAGGGACCCCAGGAACAGTGTGACGAAGGCGGTTTCCGACGTCGGGTTCTGGATCAGGAAAACCCAGGCGTCGATGAAAGCATATAGCGCCGCGGCAACGGTCAATATCGCTGCGGTGCTGCTCCATGTCACAATCGGGCGCCGGTGAATCAGATTCTTGTAGACCACCGACAAAAGGAGGGAGATGGAGTAGCCGGTGATGGTCGAAATAATGACCGGCACCAGAAAACCCAGCGGCAATCCGTTCGATATCCCACCGACCGCCCTCAATATGAGCGCACCGGCCCAGCCTGCGGATTGCAGGTTCCAGAATGCCCGGTTTTTGTTGCCAAAAAACGGCTGGGGGCGAATTTCCATGACGGCCATTACCTTATCTATAGCGGGGCATTGCCGGTTGGGGAAGAATCGCCTATCATTTGCGCAAATAAGACATCAAACGGCACTTTTTCGCCGGAAAATGCAAAATGACTGACATTGCCGGATAGAGAAGAATGGTTAGAGGCCAAGAAAAAGCATAGGAGAGTATGATGGGCGGTCCCAACGAAGTCCGGGCTAAATTTCCCTCGATGGAAGAGGGCACCCAGGAAGACTGGCAGATTATTGGCGGCCATTTCGGTTCTTTCGCCAGCAAGGTAGCCGATCGTGTGCTCGATCATTTGAGACTGCTTGATGGCGACTTTGGCGGCTTTCCGATCGACCGTATGCAGCATAGCCTGCAAACCGCCACCCGTGCGCATCGCGACGGCCGGGATGAGGAATATGTCGTGATGGCGTTGCTTCACGATATCGGCGATACGCTCGGCACCTATAACCATCCCGATATCGCAGCGGCGATCCTGAAGCCTTTTGTCAGCGAGAAGAACCACTGGATCACGGAAAAGCACGGAATTTTCCAAGGCTATTATTTTTTCCACTATCTGGGCCAAGACCGCGACATGCGCGAACAATATCGTGGCCATGAACATTTTGAAGATTGTGCTGAATTCTGCGCAAAATATGATCAAACCGCGTTTGATGCCCATTATGACACGGCACCGCTGGAATTTTTCGAACCCATGGTTCGCCGGGTTATGGCACGCCCGATAAACAGCATATACGCGACCGAATAACGTCCGTCATATCGGGTTTTCAGGCCGCTGAAGACTCGCCAATTTCCTTCAGATGGCGAACAACAATGTCTTCGCGGCAGCTGCCGTCTGGACCGGATTTCAATTCTGATTCATCAATCCAGCACAAATCATCCATTTCAAGAATTCGGTCATCATGCGCCCGCATGCTGATCCGGCCGATCGGTTGGCGATCACGCGAATCGCAGAGGACCGGGTTGGACGGAACGCCAGTTTGCCAGCGTTCTCCCCACTGCCGCAATGCGATCATTGTTGGCAACAGATCCTGACCTTTGTCGGTCAGGCGATATTCGACTTTCCGCTTATCATGATCACAGGGACGACGAGTCATGATCCCGGCTTCGACCATGCGGGTCAGCCGGTTGGCCAATATGTTCCGTGCGATACCAATTTCCGATAGAAAATCTTCAAAATGCCCGATGCCATTAAGCGCGGCGCGCAATATCATGAAGCACCAGCGTTCGCCAATTACTTCCAGTGCCATCGGCAGGCTACATTCCCCGCCCGTCAGACTCGATAGATCTTCTCTGATTTTATCCATGACCCCATTCCTAAACCAGTTTGGCGACGAGTGCGAAAAAAATATAAGTTTTTAGTTGCAACTTAAAACCCATTAATATAGGTAGTGATTCGCAACTGCTATTGCAACAACAATTTTCTCCCCTCGCCCATCAGAAAATGGGGCGAACAACGCCGGAACTGAAAGGAAATATCGTGCTTCTCTCCCAAAACCCGCTTCGCGCCTCTATGATCTTCTGTGTGGCTGCAATGGCATCTCTCACCCTGTTTACCGCAACCACTGCCGAAGCCCGCGGTACGGCTATCGTCTATACTGCAGAATTGCAGGCACCGGTCGATGCAGCGCAGGAAATTATAAAAGGGGCAGTTATCCACTGCTCCGGCACCAAATGTATTGGTGGTCAAAGCACCTCTTCACCCCGTACGATCTGCGCCAAAATCGCCGATAAATTCGGCCCGGTTGCCAGCTTTGCCTATAAGGACGAAGCGTTTGACGCCGAAGCACTAGCAAAGTGCAACAACTGATTTGAATATCCCATCTGACCGGTTCTCACTCCCGAAGACAGCCAGTCTACTGGTACCCGCCGGTCAGGCATAGCGCCGAAGCCCTTGCTCCGTTCCCTTCACCGAACAGAAGAGCAGGCTTCGGCGCTCTTTTTTGTTGCCCCAGCCCCGAAAGCGCACCATCTTGATATCATGCTCAGGCAATATGAACTGGTGGAACGGGTACGATCCTACGATCCCGATGCAGATGAAGATCTGATCAACCGCGCCTATGTTTTCTCGGTACAGCGGCACGGCAGTCAGAAACGCGCCAGCGGCGACCCCTATTTCAGTCATCCGATAGAAGTCGCCGGTCTGATGACCGATCTTAAACTGGACCAGCAGACGATCGTCACTGCCCTGCTCCACGACACCGTGGAAGATACGCTCACCACGAAGGAAGAAATTGCCAAATTATTCGGTGAGGAAATCGCTCGTCTGGTTGACGGCGTAACCAAGCTTTCCAAAATCGAAGCCCAGACCGATAATGAAAGAGCCGCCGAGAATCTGCGCAAATTCCTGCTCGCCATGTCCGATGACATCCGCGTCCTGCTGGTCAAGCTTGCCGACCGTTTGCACAATATGCGGACGCTGCATTTCATCAAGAGTCCGGAAAAGCGGCTTCGGATAGCGCATGAAACCATGGATATTTATGCGCCCTTGGCGGAGCGGATCGGCATGTATGAATATATGCGCGAGATGCAATTGCTGGCCTTCAGCCACATGGAACCCGAGGCTTATGAAACCATTACCAAGCGGTTGCAGGCGATCAAGGAAGGGGATGACGGTCAGGTCGAGAAAATCGCTAAATCAATCCAGAAGGCTCTCGAAAATGGCGGACTGATGGCGGAAGTCAGTGGCCGGGAAAAACATCCCTATTCGATCTGGCGCAAGATGCAGGAGCGGCATGTCAGCTTTGAGCAACTGACGGATATCATGGCCTTCCGCGTGGTTACCGACAATGGCGCCGAATGCTATCGTGCGCTCGGCATTTTGCACGAAAAATGGAAAATGGTCCCCGGCAGGTTCAAGGACTATATCTCGACACCCAAGCGCAACGGTTACCAATCGATCCACACAACGCTGATGCACGGCAATAATATGCGGGTGGAAATCCAGATCCGTTCCCGGCGAATGCACGAGGACAATGAATATGGGCTCGCCGCGCATTGGGCCTATAAGCAAGGCGATCGGCCCGACGGCCAGGCTGGCTGGATACGCGACCTGATCGAGATTCTCGACCAAGCGGAAGACGCCGAGGAACTGCTCGAGCACGCCCGACTGGCAATGTATCAGGACCGGATTTTTGCTTTCACGCCAAAAGGCACGCTACTGCAACTGCCGAAAGGCGCAACAACGGTCGACTTCGCCTATGCCGTGCATACCGATCTTGGCAATCAGGCAGTCGGCGCCAAGGTCAACGGTCGGCACGTGCCATTGCGCACCCAGTTGCAGAATGGTGATGTCGTCGAAATCCTGAAGTCGGAGGGACAGGAGCCGCAGCCGGGCTGGTTGTCTTTTGTCATAACCGGAAAGGCGCGCTCGGCGATCCGTCGCAACGTCCGTTTCAAAAAACGTGACGAAATGATTGCGATCGGCACCGAGCTTTACGAAGAAATTATCGAACGGTTGCCCGGCAAGATCGGCCCCCGTGCGGTGAAGGCGGCACTGAAACGTCTGGAAATGGAGGACACGGACGACCTGATGATGGCCATCGGCACGCGCCAGCTCAGTGACCGCGAAGTGATGGAAGCAATCGTGCCCGGCAGCGTCAACGACAGTGATGACGAGCGGCAGTGGCCCGAACAGGATCGCGCGATCTCAATCAAGGGCCTCACGCCGGGTGTTGCCTTCAACCTTGCCGAATGTTGCCACCCTGTCCCCGGAGACAGGATTGTCGGATTGCGCCGCAGCGGCGAAAACGTCGAAGTCCATACGATTGACTGTCACAGTCTGGCCAACGGTGTCGATGCGGACTGGGTCGATCTCAGCTGGGACAATGAAAGTGACGGCGCGGCGGCGCGGCTATGCGTCGTGGTGCACAACAAGCCAGGGACGCTTGCTGAAATGGCAGGAATTTTCGCTTTTCACAACGCCAATATCCTGAACCTGCGCCTGTCGCACCGCGACGGCCCGTTTCATACATTTGATGTCGATCTGGAAGTGCACAATGTCCATCATCTGATGCGGATATTGTCGGCGCTACGCGCATCGGAAGCAGTCGCGCAAGCCGAACGCTCCTGATGTAGCGATCGACCAGTTTTACGTGCGGGGACTTATTGTGCTGGCGGTGGTCCGCCGGGAACGCCCTGTGCCTGCATCTGCTGCCGCAACTCTTCCATTTGCTCGGCAGAGATAAAGTCAAGCAGAGTCACGTCGAAGATAAGCAGGCTGTTTGCCGGAAGCATGTCACTCGGTGATGATTCGCCATAAGCGAGCTCGGACGGGATCCATATCCGATATTCTCCGCCTTTTTGCATCAATTGCAACGCTTCAGAAAAACCGGGTACAACGCCGCCAACCGGCATCGGTGCCTGTTCGTTGGCGTCAAACACCGTGCCGTCGCGCAATTTTCCTTCATATTTGACCAGCGCCGTGTCGGTAGCGGTCGGTGACGGCCCTTCGCCAGGCTTGATGACTTTATATTGCAGGCCGGATGCGGTGGTTTCGACTCCATCCTTATCGCCATTGGCGGCAAGGAACTGTTCGTTGGTCGCGCCATTTACAACGGCACTTTGTGTGCCGGAATAGGCCAGCCCGAAGGCGACGGCAACAATCAGAAGTACACCCAACCAGATTTTGGTCAGGGACCCTTTTTTAATCGGATGAATCGGAACCGTCGTGACAGACATGGGCAGGCTACCTTATAGTTGTGGTGCCGAAGCGCTTAAATCAGACCGTCGCGTTCCATCCGCTTGCGGTCCATCTTGCGGGCGCGGCGCACAGCAGCAGCCTTTTCGCGAGCGCGCTTCTCGGATGGCTTTTCATAATGCCGACGAAGCTTCATTTCGCGATAAACGCCTTCACGCTGCAATTTTTTCTTGAGCGCCCGAAGGGCCTGATCAACATTATTATCGCGAACCATGATTTGCATAAGACTGAGTAACTCCGTTCAAAACTGTAACAAAGCCGGAAAAATCAGGTCCGGCTGAATATTCAAAAAGCCATAAATAAGGGTTTGCAGCAGAATCATTCTGCTTCAATCTCGGGCCGCTTACCAATTTCTCTTTTATGAGGCAAGCTTTTCCACGTTTTATTGCGCGAATGACAAGCGCTGTGCATTCGTATTTCCGGGGTTGTGCTATAGGATGTGGATATAAGAACAAATCAAACGATTCGAGGAGAGATAAAGTGGCCACCGCAATCAATATCCAGTCCAGTTGCAGCGAAGACGAGTGGAAAGCCCGCCAACGGCTGGCCGCCTGCTACCGGATTTTTGCCTATCTCGGCTGGGACGAAATGATATTCAACCATATCACGCTCAAGGTGCCCGGCGAGGATGATGCCTTTCTGATCAATCCCTATGGCCTGCATTTCAGCGAGGTCACCGCCTCGACCCTGGTCAAGATCGACATCGACGGCAACACGCTGGATGGATCGGCCTATCCAGTCAACAAGGCCGGCTTTACCCAGCACAGCCTGTTCCACCGCGAACTGCCCGATGTCCATGCGATCATCCATACGCATACCACCGCGACGATGGCAGTATCCTCGGTCGAAGGCGGCCTGCAGCCGATCAATTTCTACGCCGCGGCGGTCGTCCCCCGCCTCGCCTATCACAAGTTTGAGGGCATTACGGTTCACGAGGACGAAGGTCCGCGTTTCCTCGCCAGCCTTGGCAAGAAACGGATGATGATGCTCGAAAACCACGGACCTGTGGTGATGGGCCGGACGCTGGAAGAGGCGTTTCTCAACCATTGGGTGCTGCAACGTGCCTGCGAAATCCAGATGCAGACTTTGTCGATGGGCAAGCCGGTGATGATCGGTGAAGAGGTGATCAGGAAACATCTTGAAAACCTCTCGCAGGCTTCGATTGATCCAATGCAACAGGGCGTGCCGGAGTTCGACGCGATGGTAAGACTGATCGATCGCGAAGACAAAAGCTGGCGGGAGTAAAATAGCTGCTTTCGTCATGCTGAACTTGTTTCAGCATCTCTTATTGCATAAGCCACTCGCAGAAGGTTCTGAAACAGGTTCAGAATGACGAGCAAGATGCTATGACCAAATTCACCGTCAATGACCGCCCGGTGCAATACCGGATGGATCCGGATACACCTTTGCTCTGGGCGCTGCGCGATGCGTCCAACCTGACCGGCACGAAATATGGCTGCGGCACCGGCGATTGCGGGGCGTGCATGGTCGAGGTCGACGGCGAGGCGATCCGCTCCTGTCTGGTGACGATTGGCGAAATGGAAGGCCGTTTCGTTACCACGATCGAAGCGCTGTCACGCGATCGCAGCCATCCGGTGCAACAAGCATGGGCGGCGGAGAATGTCCCGCAATGCGGCTTCTGCCAGTCCGGCATGATCATGGCGGCAGCGGTGCTGCTGAAGAAAAATTCGAATCCGTCAAAAGCCGCAATTGACGAGGCGATCACCAATATCTGCCGCTGCGGCACCTATCCGCGCATCCGCGAGGCGATCCAGCGCGCCGGCCGCGTAGCACGCGGGGAAGCGGTGCTCAGCGCCGCGCCCCCCCCAGGCATCGATCCCGAAGACGCCGCCAAGGCGGTTCCTGCGCTTACGCCGAAGGAATAGTTTTTCTCCGGCCCGTGTCAGGGCCAATTGCAGCTAGAATCCGAATTTCACCGTGAGCCGGGCATTGAGCGGTTCGCCGGTCGAGATATTGTCATTATTATGCACCGAGGGATAATAAGTCTCGTCGAACAGATTCTCGATATTGAGCTGGACCTGCACCTTCTCAGTGACATCATAGTAAAGCGCAGCGTCAACCCGCGTGAACGCGGGGATTCGGACCGTATTGTCATTGGTGGCGAACTGGCTTGATTGATGGGTCACTCCAATCCCAGCGGCAAATTGCGCGGTGAAATCATATTTCGTCCACAGTGAAATCATATGCTCGGGCACCTGGAAGAGGCGCAGATCCTGGCCACCCACAGTCGTCGCATTGCGCTGCTGTCCATCAAGATAGCTATAGCCTGCGTTGATCTGCAATTGATCGGTGAGTTTGCCGACCAGTTGAAATTCCACCCCTTCGGTCCGCGAGCCGGACAGGGTGCTATTGCCCTGATTGTCGAGCAGGATCGACTGGTCATCGCGGTCGAGACGGAAAAGCGCGGCGGTCAGGCTAAGCGCCGATGTCAGGTCGTATTTCACGCCAATTTCGTAATTTTCGAATGTTTCCGGTGCGAGATTGGCAGTGCTCGGGGTAAGCGTCAGGAACTGGTCGCCCGAACGCGGCAGGAAGCTTTTGGCATAGCTCGCATAGATCGAGACATTCTCCTGCGGCTTGTAAATCGCACCGAAACGGGGCGAGAATTTCTCATCCGTCCGGCTCAGCAGCAAGCTGTTCTGTATATCATTCACATCGAGATCGAACCGGTCGAAACGGACGCCGCCGATAATGTCGAAATGGTCCCCGATGCTGATCTGATCCTGCACATAAAGCGACAGGAATTTGAGATCTGACACCCGGCTGCGGCTGAAGACCGGGAATCTGAAGGCCGGTACGATGATAGGATCGGTCAGTGGAACCACCACCTGGTCATCGCTGGTGGCAGCAAAGAAGATGTCCCGCCTGGCATTGGCCGATTGCTGCTGGCCGATTTCATAACCGAGCAACAGACTGTGCCCCAAAGCGCCGGTCTTGCCCGTCCACAAAAGATTGCCCTGGGTGATAAAATTCTCGCGATCGGTGGTGTCCACATAGCCGTCGAGCGTGACCGAATCGGCGACCGGCGTCAGCCGAATGTCGTTGCTCACCGCATCCACTGGATAAACGTTGCGATAAAGCTTGTCATAATCTCCATATTGGGTCGTCGAACTGAAGCTCAGCTGATCACTGAAATCATGCTCTACCCGGAGTTTGACGATATGGGCCTGCAACGTTGTGCGATTGGTTCCGGGCTGGCCAAATAATGTGTCGCGATATCCGGCGAGCGGGCCACAAGGGTCAGCAAAGGAGCAGACATCTCCGGCAGCGCGCAGCTCCGCCGGATTACCACGGTCCACGGCCCGATCATCATCAACATATTCGTAGGACAGCAAGATCCGGTTCTTGTCGTCCAGTTCGGCACCGAACGTCGGATTGATCGCGATACGTCGTCCGTCGTAAAAATCACGATGGTTGTTGAATTCTTCGTAGAGACCGTTGAGCCGAAAGGCCGCTGTATCGCCAACAGGCAGGTTGAGGTCACCAGCAAGATAATAAGCTCCAAAACTGTCGACACTGGCAGTCGCTTCGCCAAATTGGCGATCAGCGATCGGCGACTTGGTCACCCGGTTGATGATCCCGCCACCGCCGCCACGGCCAAAGATCATCGCATTGGGACCTTTGTGGATTTCAACCCGCTCGATATTATAGAGCGGCCGGAAATATTGAACATCATCTCGAATACCGTCGACGAAAAAGTCGGCAGTGGTATTCTGGCCCCTGATGGTGATCTGGTCACGATTGCCTTCTCCTTGCCCAATCGATGCACCGGGCGTGTAGCGGAGAATGTCGCCAATATCCTGAAGTGCCTGATCATCCAGTTGTTCGCGGGTTACAACCGAAACAGTCTGCGGGGTATCGATAAGCGGCGTATCGGTTTTCAGGCCTGCGCTGCTGATCGCGACATAACCTTCTTTCTCACCGGTTACGATGATCTCCTGATCATCTGAAAAGCCGTCCTCCCACGTTTCCTGGACCGATGCATGCACCGGATTCGCCACAATTGAGACGAGGCTAACAGACGCAAAAAAGCGCAACGAACGACGTGGAACGATATTCACAGACAAACTCCCTGAAATGAGAACTGCTCTCAATTTGTCACCCGCTAATGCGAATAATTATCATATGCAACTAAGAATCGTCGATATTATGAATTTTCCTTTGAAACAATCACCGGACTTGTGTTTATGAACCGGCTTTGGCCCAAAGGGAGAGAATCATGAAAGCCACGATCTGGCACAATCCGAAATGCGGGACATCCCGCAAGACATTGGCAATATTGGAAGAGACACCGGACGTCGATCTGACCGTGGTCGAATATCTCAAAAACCCGCCGACCCGTGCCAAGCTGGAACAGCTTTACAGCGATGCTGGCATGACCCCGCAGGAAGGCTTACGGGTACGCGGTTCGCCGGCCGAGGAGCTAGGGCTGACGAAGGACGATGCAACAGCCGACGAGATTCTGGATGCCATGGCGCGTGAACCGATCCTTATCAACCGGCCGCTGGTTGAAACCGAAAAAGGGGTCAGGCTGTGTCGTCCGCAGGAAGTCGTTCAGGAGATTCTCTGAAACGGCATGCTTTCTGCGGATGTGAATAAACAAACCGGGAAAGATGATGTCAGTAGTCGCAATATACAGCATGAAAGGCGGCGTCGGCAAAAGCTGTACAGCGGTGAATCTGGCATGGAATAGCGCGGTCGGCAGCGCGCGGAGGACTTTGCTCTGGGACCTTGATCCGCAAGGTGCCGCTTCCTTCATTCTGAAGGGGGACATTAAGGAGAAAGACCGCGCGCACGCGATGATCGCCGGCAATGTTAAACCGGGCAAGCTGATCAAGCATACGGAAATAGAGAATCTCGATCTTCTCGCCGCAGACGTTTCGCTGCGCAGTCTCGACCGGCTGTTTTTCCAGATCAGCAAAAAACGGCATCTTGGAAAATTACTCAAGGAAATGGGTAAGAATTATGACCGGATCATCCTCGATTGCCCGCCCGGTTTGACAGAGACCAGCGAGCAAGTCCTGCGCAATGCCGACATCGTAATTGTTCCAACCATCCCCTCGCCGCTTTCGGAACGCGCACTTCGTGACGTTCAGACGTTCCTCAACAGTGCCGGAAAAAAACACGCCCCGTTGCTGCCGGTCTACACGATGGTCGATCGGCGGCGATCAATCCACAACCAGGGCTTGGCCGCCAAACCGAAATGGCCGGTCATCCCGATGTCAAGCGCAGTCGAACATATGACCAAATTGCGAAAGCCGGTCGGCAGCTTCGCACCACGCAGTCCCGCCGCGCAGGCCTATGCCAGAATATGGCGCGGGATCGAAAAACGTCTGGCAAAAAAATAGGCGCGTGAAGAGGGCCTATGCAGATTTTCTGCTATATTCGAGCTGCTCGTTATCAAAAGTGTCGAACAATATCCTTGCATCATCGGAAACCATCGGCCGGCCATAATAATAGCCCTGGATTTTGGTGCAGCCCAATGTCCTGATCATCTGCACTTCTTCCTCTGTCTCCGCACCCTCGGCGGTCGTAGACATGCCAAGGCTGTCCGCCATCGCCACGACGGCACGAATGATCGCCAGACTTTCAGGCGCTTTCTTGGCGGCCCCCTGAACAAAGCTCCGGTCAACCTTGATCGTTGTGAAGCGCGTTTTGCGCAAATAGCCGAGCGAGCTATAGCCGGTCCCGAAATCGTCGAGTGACAGGTTGATCCCCAGCGCAATGATCTGGTCCAGCATTTCTGCGGCCCCGGTACCCTCGCGCATAAAAATACTCTCGGTCACCTCTATCTCCAGACGATGCGGCGGCAGCCCGCTGTCCTCAAGCGCTGATACGACTGTCGTAAGGAAATTCTTTTCGGTCAACTGGTCAGCCGAGACATTAACCGCAACCTTTACGGTCGAGGGCCAGTTCATCGCTTCGTGGCATGCTGTCCGCAAAACCCATTCGCCAATCGGCACGATCAGACGGGCATCTTCTGCCAGCGGCACGAATTTCGCCGGCGATACGACACCAAATTGGGGACTCGTCCAGCGCAGAAGCGCCTCGAAGCCGACAACCGCGCCCAGGTCTGCACTGACCACCGGTTGATAGTTTAGCGACAGTTCACCATTGTCCAGCGCTTTGCGCAGCGCAATTTCCATGACCCGTCGCTCTTCGGCCTGTACATGCAATTTGGGCTCATACTGATTATAGGCGCCGCCGCCCTGATCCTTGGAACGATAGAGCGCAAGATCTGCGCTACGCATCAGCATTTCAACGGTGCGCCCATCTCGCGGACCAATTGCCGTCCCAACGCTGGCGCCGATGTAGAGGGTGTGCTGGTCTATTTCATATGTCTGAGACAGCCTGTCAATGATCTTCCGGGCCAGGGTTTCCACATATTCCATGTTGCTCGCGTCTTTTATCACGATCGCGAATTCATCACCGCCGAGACGACAGCAAAGCTCGTTGTCTGTCATCATTGATCGCAAACGATCGGACACGCGCACTAGCAAACGATCACCGACCGGATGCCCCAGCGTGTCATTGACCGCCTTGAAGCGATCAAGGTCGATCATCATAAAGCCACAGCGGCCACTCCATTTTTCCGCCCCATCCAGCGCTTTGCCGAGAGCCTCGGTCAATTGCAGGCGGTTCGGCAGACGGGTCAACGTGTCAAATCTGGCCATATGCGAGATTTTGTCTGCGGATTCGCGTTGCTGGGTTATATCCGATCCGACGCCGCGAAATCCGTGAAACGTACCGTTATCATCGAGTTTTGGCGAAGCAGACAATTCCCACCAGCGGTTCTCACCATTGATCTGAACCGGTATCAGCATATTGCTGAAGCTGTCCCGACGTTTCAGCTTGTCCGCCAGTTCGTGCAAAGCGTGCGAAAACTTCCCGCTTTCCCAGGATTCTCCGGCGACCATCTGCAGGAAGGGCTTGCCTTCGATCGCCTCTGCAGTCTGACCAATGGCATGCGCGAACCGCGGCGAGACATGGGTTATCCGCCGTGACGTATCCGTCTGCCAGAGCCAGTCGGCACCGGTATCCTCAAATTCCTTGAGCAAAAGGCTGACCACTTCACTTTTCTCATTGAGATTGGCTTCCGAGACCTTTCGCTCAATGAAGGACCGTCCGGTCATCAGGCAGGCAGAGATTAACAGAACCCCGACAGCCCCGGACGCAAACGCCAATTCGGGACTGCCATTGTAGAGCCAGCCCAGGGTCATGAATATGCTGGCTGCGGAAATAAACAAGATGCTGCACAGCGGGATCGCCGAGAACATAATGGCTGATCCGACCATCAGACAGATGATTGTAGCCCAAAGCGGAACGATGGTGATGAAGTCGGTGTTGAACGCGAAAAGCAAAAATCCTATACCCCAGATCGAACCGCCGGCAAGGGACAGCAGATGAACCATTCTCATCTCACCGCGATCCACGGATTTCCGCTGCCAGGTCACCTGTTTGCGAAACAATATATAGGAATAGATATATAAAGCGCACAATGCCGTCAGCCAGAGACCGAGATAGACACCGTTGACCAGACCGATACCCCATTGCACGGTCAGCAGACCGCACACGATCGCCGAAAAAACTTTCAGAAAGCTGTGCTGGTGCATGCCGTTGAATTGCAATGCACGAATTCGGCCCCACTCGGCTCCCTGGGGATCCGTGAGGCCAAGTAAAACGCGCAGCGGGATGTCTCGCGGCAGACCGGATTGGGATTTAATATTTTGCACATTTTGTCGTTACGCCAAAAACCTTAGCGAAACGTAAGGATGAAACCAAAATTATCCTGCAATTTCGGATTGATGGAAACCAGTCCGGCTCAGGCGGCAACCGCATAAGGCTGAATATCACCGGACAAGTATAAATTCCTGGCCTTGGCGCGACTCAATTTGCCGGAACTGGTACGTGGCAAAGTTCGCGGCGGCACCAATTCGATCACACAATTCATTCCGGTGATAGCCCTGACCTTCTCCTTGATTTCGTTCCGGAGCCGCAAACGCTCGATTTCATCCGACGTCCGGCACTGGACAAGCACCGCAGGGGTTTCTTCTCCACCTGGCGTGGTGATGGCAAAGGCGGCGATGTCACCGGCCTTGAATCCGGGCAATTGTTCAACCGCCCATTCGATATCCTGTGGCCAGTGGTTTTTGCCGTTGATGATGATCATGTCTTTGGCGCGGCCGACAATGTAGAGATAGCCATTCGACAGATAGCCCATGTCCCCGGTATCGAGCCAGCCGTCCACCAGACAGGCGTCGGTTGCCTCCTGATCGCGATAATAGCACTCCATCACCGCAGGACTTTTCATCCAGACCTTGCCGACGGTTTTCTCCGGTAATATCGCACCATTTTCTTCGCGGATCTCGAGCAGGGTATCGCGCACTGGCTTGCCGCAGTTGACGATCGCCCGGAAGCGTTTCGGCCGGCGACCATCACTCTGTTTCTCACCGGAAAGTTCGGTTTCTTCCACCAGCTCCACTTCCATACCTTCGCCCGATGGCATCAATGTTACGGCAAGTGTCGCTTCGGCGAGACCATAGCTTGGCAAAAAGGCCTTTGCATCGAATCCCGCTGGCGCGAATGCGTCTGTGAAGCGCTGCATCACGTCTGGCCGGATCATATCCGCCCCATTGCCCGCAAGCCGCCAGCGCGACAGATCAAACCGATCCGTCACATTGGACTGACTACCAATGCGCCGGGCGCAAATTTCATAACCGAACGTTGGCGAGAAACTGCATGACGTACCGGGGTTGCGGGTTATCAGATCCATCCACGACAGCGGCCGCCGCGCAAAATCGGCAGTCTTGAGATAGTCGGTGGAAACCTGATTTGCGACCATAGACAGGAAGCAGCCAACCAAGCCCATATCATGATAGAAAGGCAGCCATGAAATGCAGCGATCGGTGTCGTTGATCAGCATGCCATGCGCATGCGAGCCAAGATTGTGCAGCAACGCCTTGTGCGAGACCGCAACGCCGTGCGGAAACCGGGTCGAACCGCTGGAATATTGCAGATAGGCAATATCGCTGCTGCTGGCTGTGGGCAATGCGATATCCGGCGCTTCCCGTTCGGCAAAACCGTCCCAGCCGAAAGCCGGAATCTCGCGTGACTGGCCAGCAGCCTCCGCCAATTCCGCGATCTCGTCCGGAAACAGCAAAAGCGCTGGAGCACAGCTGTCCAGCTGCACGCCAATCTGTTCAACATAGCTTTCCTTGCCGCCAAAAGATGTCGGCAACGGCAGCGGAACCGGCAATGCACCAGCATAGACCGCACCAAAAAACAGCGCACAAAACTGGGGCTCTGTATCGGCAATCAGCGCCACCCGGTCGCCCGGCTTTATTCCGAATGCGATCAGCCGTTTTGCGAACGCCAACGCATCTTCACGCAGTTCGCTGAACGGATAGACCCGAACAAGCGCAGCACGGGCATCGTGAAAATTGAAACCCTTTTGTCCTTGCGCCGCATAATCCAGCGCGTCTCCCAGCGTATCAAAATCCGAGAAACGCCGAGGAAGCCCATCCTGGGTCGGGGTTGCTGTCAATTCGGTCATCAAATATCCATTTCCGGAAGGTCCAGCCTTCCTAAAAACCAATCTTCTTCATTCGTTACGGGAATTCGGCTTATTTCCAAATTCCCTTCAGACTCTTGTGGTTATGTCATTGATAACCTCTGGCGTTTAAATTTCGACCCGACTGTGGCACAAAAAGGGCAAACGTCAAACCGAAAGGCCAAGCCGTTGAAAAGCAGCGTTAAAACGTTAAATGGGGAGAGCTTGAAACGGCTCGCTATTCGTTATGTCGAACGATATGCGACGAGCCGGAAAAAACTGGCGATATATTTGCATCGAAAAATTGCCGAAAGAGAGTGGCAGGATACCGATCCGCCCGCAGTCGAGGAACTGGTCGAGCGTATGGCCTCGCTCGGCTATATTGACGACGCCTTATACGCGCAGAACAAGGCCTCTTCCCTAAACCGGCGGGGCTACGGCACCCGCCGTGTCGCGCATGCGCTATACCAGGCAGGCATCGGCGAAGCCGACGGGCGCGAAGCCTTTGAGATCAGTGAATCGAACAGCTGGATCGCAGCCGACAAATTTGCCCGTAAGCGACGGATCGGTCCCTATGCCGAAACCGAGCAGGAAGCCGATATATGCCGCAAGCAACTGCAGGCTTTCCTGCGGGCCGGCCACGATTTCGACGTGGCGTCACGTTTTGTCTTTGCCAAGCCAGGCGAAGAGATAATAGCGGAAGACCAGCACTGGCAAAACGAATGAATCGGCGGCGCCGAGGTCAGGAATCGTCAGTTCCCAATTATTATGATACAATTGCGGAGATAAAAGCGGGACACCGAGTCGGAAAATTATAGACTCTTGATTTAGCTTAGTTTTGTTCGGAGACGCATCGTGGCAATCTTATTTGCGGAACAAGCCCCTACGAACGGGCATATAACGCAAGCCAGCGAAGTCGATCATGCGCCCGTTGATGTGGAACCGATGCGCACCAAAGGCCATGTAAAATGGTTCGACAGCCATCGCGGTTTCGGTTTCGTCGTCCCTGATAGTGGCGATTCAGCGAACAATGGTTCAATATCACAATCCGATATACTGATTCACTGGAGTCTGCTCGAAAAGCTGGGCACCCGGGAATTGCCAGAGATGGCGATTGTCACCTGCGAATATGTTCGTGCACCCAAAGGATTGCAGGCAACCAAAATTCTGGAGATAGATCTTTCCCCTTGCGGGGAAGCGACCGAACGAGCGACAGTAGCACGGGGACATCAGCCGCTGCACATTGTCGATGATGACTCGTCCGCATTCACCAATGCGGAGGTAAAATGGTTCAATCGCGCCAAAGGCTATGGTTTTCTCGTCAGCAAGGAATTCCCCGGTGATATTTTCCTGCACATGGAAACGCTCCGTGATGCGGGAATTGCAGAAGTGGTGCCGGGGCAGCAATTGCTGGCCCGCATAAATGATGGTGATCGCGGCCATATGGCCGTACAGGTCTGCCTGCCATCCTCAATCTGAAGAAGAAACCCATCTCGATGAACAATATACCAAAAGCGATTGCGCTTTCCCTGTTGCTGCTTTCTGTTTCCAGCCTGCCGGGTTGCTATGCCAGGACCGGCGAACCCACTGCGAATAATCAGCAAGATATATTGCCGCTATCCGAAGCGGGTCTGAAACAGGTTCCGCTAAGCGTTCGAACATCGAATGCCACACATGATTTTATTGTGGAAGTGGCAGAAAATGCGGCTCAGCAAGCGCGAGGCCTGATGTTTCGAACCCAGCTGGCGGCTGACAAAGGCATGATTTTCCCGTTCCCGGAAGATCGCCTCGCCAGTTTCTGGATGAAGAATACTGTCATTCCGCTCGATATTATTTTCGTTCGCAGGGACGGCACAATAGAATCGATTGCGGCCAACACGATACCCTATTCACTGGCATCGGTTGAATCGAACGAGCCGGTGGCCGCCGTGCTCGAAATTGCTGCCGGACGGGCCGCTGAGCTTGGCATCGAGGCTGGCGACAGCGTGATCTGGGCCAGATGATCTGCGCATTGGCAAACATCCTTCAATCTGACATTTTTTCATTGCGGAGCGCATAGCTGCGGGGCTAAGCGGACGTCATGAACATATTGGCAAAAATATTCACTTGGTGGGACGGCGCAACTATCGGCACGGCCCTGTTCAGCGCCCGCAATGGCAAACGCGTCGGCGAAGATATATTTGGCAACATCTATTATCAGTCAAAGAAGGCTGGGTCGGGCCATCCTGCGGAACGACGTTGGGTCATATATAATGGTGCCAATGATGCCAGCCGCGTGCCGCCCGAATGGCATGGCTGGCTCCATCACAGCTATAATGAAATTCCCGAAAGTTATCTGCCACCGGCCCGCATTTGGGAAAAAGAACCCAGCGGGAACCTGACCGGCACGGCACTGGCCTATCGTCCATCAGGTGCCCTGGAAAACGGCGGTCATCGTGCGCCGGCTACCGGAGATTATGAATCTTGGAACCCCGCCGAAGCGGAATGACGGGCATGGACCGCCACTCCGTATTATTCCCGATTGTGGCAACGATCCTGCTCACCGGCTGCGGCTGGTTCAGCAGCGACAATGTCGAAGAAAATGCAACCGGCCAGGCGGCCGAAAAAGCCGAGGCGGCAGCGGCGAGCGATAATGATCTGGTCGCACCGGTGACCGATCAGATCGGGACACCGATGGCGGAGCGCGTTGCCACGCTCGGCTTCCTCAATAAGCGCAACGGTCTTACCCGGGATATCGAACTGCGGCCCGGTCAGTCCATCCGTATCGGACGCGCGATCGTGCGTTTGCGTGCATGCGAGAAAACGGCACCCTGGGAACTCACACCGGAACAGGGGGCCTTTGTCCAGCTTCTGGTCAATGAACGGCCCTCCAATCGATCAGGCGAAGATCAATGGAAGCGGGTTTTCTCCG
>Ga0209345_10001870_pt1 | contig 24348 bp, 25 predicted proteins | sample Cruoilmetagenom7_FD_187294 | JGI IMG/M metagenome (GOLD analysis project Ga0209345, IMG submission 187294) | Oil polluted marine microbial communities from Coal Oil Point, Santa Barbara, California, USA - Sample 7 (SPAdes) (version 2) | ecosystem: Environmental > Aquatic > Marine > Oil seeps ...
CACGAAGAAAAGCCATTGATGCAGCGCTCGACCCCGGCGGCCCGCTGGACGCGCTGGCCTATCATGAATTGGAAGACTTGGAGGCATGGTTTGATCAGCCGCACGGGCAGGCCCGGTCTCAAGTCATCGATCTCGAACTGACCAGCCGGGACCCCGATGACCTGACCCTTCGTCAGGCGCGCTGGCTGGGGCAGGCGGATCAGGTCTTTGCGAATGATGATGTGCCGGCAGAAGTGCTAGACCGAACACGCGCAGACGCACAACGCTTTGCGCTGTCGTTGTGGGACGAGCAGCCGACATCGGGATTGGCGTTGCGGATCAGGATGAAAATATGAATGGATTTTCTGAAATTACCGGTGCCGATATCGTCACCGTGTTGCAAATCGCGATGGCGCCGGCATTTCTGCTGGTTGGTATCGGGGCCATGCTGAACCTGTTTGCCGGGCGCCTGGCAAGAATCATCGACCGTTCGCGTGATCTTCAGGCGCTGTACAAGACCACGACCGGTATAGACCATGACCTTGTGGTTGCGGAACTCGGAGATCTGCAGGTGCGTCTCAGGGTTGTTAACAGCGCCATCTTCCTGAGCGTTGTCAGTGCTATCATCGCCTGCATCCTGATCGGTATGCTGTTTATCATGGGCCTGGCCGATGTGGATCTTTCCTTGGGTGTGGCGGGCGCGTTCGTTGTGGCGATCAGCCTGCTTTCGCTTGCGTTGGTCCAGTTCCTGCGGGAAGTACGGATTGGCGTTCGAGATTTCATGATCCGCGAGGAATATCTGGAAACCTCGGATAGAGCGAAATGAAAAGAGGCTGCCGGTCCGTCAGGAGCGACAACCTCTGAACATGGGTCAGCGGTAGGAAGTGCCGCTGCCGGGTTGCGTGATCGTTAGATCAGATTTGCCCCCCGAACGGATTTTTCCGACCCCTGTGCTGAACCATGAGACATCGGACCACCTCCTTTCGCTTGTGAATGTAATACGAACTGTTGCATTGAATTCTTCTCCGCTGTTCGACGATTCAAATGTGAATCAGAAGCAGCCCGCGAACAAGTCTTGAATTTTTTTATTTTGCTGTCACAATCGCGCGTTCCGACCTGAGATCAAGCGGATCAGGCGCGGCAGTCTTCCACCACACGACTGAATTCTGGCGAGACCGGAATAGCGAGCGATTGCAGGCCACTGGTTTCGACGGCAAAGCGGCCGCGGCTATAGGCGATGCGGTCCATCATCAGATCGCCCGGTGATACCGAAATCGCGGTAAATTGTGGTGTTCCACCGCTATTGCTGGCGGAATAGGATTGCAGACCCGCGCTGGCACGCAATCGCATGGTGGCCTTGTCACCGACCGAGCCGGAGCGTGACAGGATTAATTGCCGGCGCGATTTATCGCAGCGGATGATGAAAATCGCATCTTTCCCAGATGGACCGAACAGAGCGAGCGAACCCCGGCTGTCTTGCCGGTACACCCATCCACCCGGGGTGATTGGCCAGTCGGTCCATTCACCCTGCGGCTGCGCAGGTGGTGGAGGCGCGGTCACAACTGGTTTTATCGGTTGCGGAGCGGGAGCCGGTTCTGGCGGCGCGGGAGAGCAAGACGCAAGTGCTAGCAAAAGCAGGGGGACGGACAGCGGTGCAGAAATGATTCTCATAGTAAAGGAATATGGCCAAAAGCACGGCGCTAGGCTAGTCCTGATTTGCAATGACCCAGTCTCAATCCAAAGTCGTAAAACAACGCGTTGATCAGATACTCGCGGATCGCGGCCTCGCTGAAAGTCGTGCCAAAGCGCAAGCCTATGTTATGGCGGGTCTCGTGACCGTAGCGGGCAAAAAAATCGACAAGCCGGGCCACAAGATAGCAAGCGACGCCGCAATTGAACTGAAGGGAAAGGATCATCCCTGGGTATCGCGCGGCGGTATCAAGCTGGATCATGCGCTGTGCCATTTTGATATTGATGTCACCGCTCTGACCGCCATGGATGTCGGCAGTAGTACCGGGGGCTTTACGGATGTCCTGCTCACCGGAGGCGCTGAAAAAGTCTACGCCGTGGACAGCGGTACCAATCAGCTTGCCTGGAAGCTGCGGCAGGATGACCGGGTCATTGTGCACGAGCAAACCAGCGCCCGCATTCTCACCGGTCAGCATATCCCGGAAAAAGTCGATATCATTGTCTGCGATGCAAGTTTTATTTCGCTGGTCAAAGTGCTGGAGCGGCCGCTCGAATTTGCCAAGGAAGAAGCGATCCTGATTGCGCTGATAAAACCGCAATTTGAGGCTGAACGCCATGATGTAGGCAAAGGCGGGGTTGTCCGGGACGAGGGGGTTCGGCAGGAAGCATGTGAAAAAGTGAGGGCCTGGCTGGTTGCATCGGGTTGGAATGTTATGGGTATCACCGAAAGCCCGATCACCGGTCCCAAGGGCAATGTGGAGTTTCTCATTGGGGCTGCAAAATCAGCAAGGGCGCTGGATTAGCAGGCCCCCGAATGGCGCGCGGGTTGTTATTGGTGCCGCTTCTTCCTAGCTGAGAGACTATGACCAATGCAACCGAACCCGCCCTATTGCCCACCATCCCCGATATCGGAGACGCTATTCAAAATTTGATCCGGGATGGCTCTGATTGGCTGAGCAGCCATTATGTGGATCTCATCATTGCGCTTGCCATCGGAACCGCGATCTTCTTTCTGCTTGGTGCGATCAAGCGTTTCGCCGCTCGATACGTGCGCAACAATGACGGCCTGACCGGATATCGCACCATCATCGTCAAGGCGATCGCCCGCACCAGCAAGATATTCATGCTGTTGGTCTCCGCCCAGCTCGTGGTCAGCTTTGCCAATGCACCGACTAGCGTCGACCGCATCGTGCAGGGGCTATTCACAATTGCTACAGTGATTCAGGCGGCCATCTGGCTCCGGGAAATCATCCTGGGGCTGATCATCCGCCGGACGTCGCAGGATCCCGATCAGCACGAGACGTTGCACAGCGCCATGACGCTGATCCGCATATTGGTTACATTTGTGCTGTTCGCCATTGCGACCATCATGATTCTCGACAATCTCGGGATTAATGTCACGGGCCTGATTGCCGGTCTCGGTGTAGGCGGCATAGCCATTGGTCTTGCAGCACAGGGGATTTTTTCCGATCTCTTTGCTGCGCTGTCGATCATTTTCGACAAGCCGTTCCGCGCGGGTGACACGATTACCTATGGCACGACAACGGGAACGATCGAGAAAATCGGCCTGAAAAGCACAAGATTGCGTTCCATCATGGGGGAAGAGGTGATCATCTCGAACACCAATCTTCTTGATATGGAAATAACCAATCTGACCCGTCTGGCACGACGGCGGACCCGGTTCGGCATCGGGGTCATCTACCAGACGAAACCCGACGACGCGCGGCGTATTCCCGGTCTGCTGAAAGAAATTGTCGAAGCCCATGATGCGAATTTCATTCGCTCGGGTTTCGTCGGATTTGGCGACAGCTCGATCGATTTCCAGCTCGATTTCGATATCATGAGCAGTGAATATGAAGTGGTATTCGAAGGACGTCATCGTATCGGCCTGGCGATCCTGCAACGCTTCAACGAAGAGGGGCTCGAATTTGCCTATCCGACACAAACGACCTTTACCGCTGCGCCCGATGGAGAGATGATTCTGCCCTACCCTGAGGGCGGCTTTCCGGTGACGCTCACCAACGACTAGCGTTCCGTAACGGCAACGGTCAGCAGAAAAAATTGCTTGTTAATTAGCCGATTAACGGGGACAATAGCCTCAAAATTCGACTCCGATATCAATTATAAAGGAATATCAATATGCGTGACGCAGTCATCGTTTCCACCGCCCGCACACCCATAGGTCGTGCCTATAAAGGTGCTTTCAACACAACAACCGGTGCAACGCTGGGCCATTATTCCGCGAAAGCGGCTGTCGAAAGAGCTGGTATTGATCCGGGCACGATTGACGATGTCGTCTGGGGCAGCGCGCTGCAGCAGGGGTCACAGGGCGGCAATCTGGCCCGTCAGGTTGCATTGCGCGCCGGATTCCCGATCGAAGTTCCCGGCATGACGATCGACCGCCAATGTTCTTCCGGTTTGATGGCTATTGCCACAGCGTCCAAACAGGTGACGCTGGACATGATGGACGTCGTTGTCGGCGGCGGACAGGATTCGATCTCGACAGTGCAGACACCGGAAATGCGCGTCCAGCCGGACCGTGAACTGCTCAAGATGCATGAAGATATCTACATGCCGATGCTGCAGACGGCCGAAGTGGTCGCCGAGCGTTACGGCATCAGTCGCGAAGCGTGTGATGAATATGCCCTTCAGTCGCAAATGCGTACAGCAGCGGCGCAGGAAGCCGGTCGTTTCGATGGCGAAATCGTTGAAGTGACCACCACCATGGGTGTGCAGGACAAGGAAACCAAAGAGATTTCCCACGTTGAAGTCACGATCAACAAAGATGAAGGCAACCGTCCTTCGACAACGCTCGAAGGCTTGCAAAAGCTGCAGCCCGTCCTCGGACCGGACAAGATCGTCACCGCCGGCAACGCTTCCCAGCTTTCCGACGGCTCGGCAGCGAGCGTTGTTATGGAAGCAAAGGCAGCCGAAAAAGCCGGCCTCAACCCGCTGGGCCGCTATGTCGGTATGGCGGTTGCCGGCACCAAGCCTGATGAAATGGGTATTGGTCCGGTCTTCGCGATACCCAAGTTGCTGGAACGCTTTAACGTCAAAATGGACGATATCGGTCTGTGGGAACTCAACGAAGCATTTGCAGTGCAGGTGCTTTATTGCCAGCAGAAGCTCGGTATTCCGGGCGAGCTTTTGAACGTCAACGGCGGTGCGATCTCTATCGGTCATCCTTATGGCATGACCGGAGCACGATGCGTCGGCCACGCTCTGATCGAGGGCAAGCGTCGCGGCGCGAAATATGCCGTCGTCACCATGTGCATCGGCGGCGGACAGGGTGCAGCCGGACTGTTCGAAATTTTCTAGAATTCAAAATTCAGTGGGCCGGCGGGAAATCGCCGGCCCTTTTTTTATATCAGGGAGAGACTATCATGGCAGCAGTGGGCGTCATCGCAACATTGACCGTGGCCGAAGGCAAGAATGCCGACTTTGAAGCAGCGTTTTCCGAGTTGATGGCCGCGGTTCGTGCAAACGAACCGGGCAATGAATTTTATTCGGTCTTCCAGTCCAAGGAAAACCCGCAGCAATATAAAGTGTTTGAGCGTTATGTCGATCAGGCCGCTCTGGATGCGCACGGAAAATCAGATCACTTTCGCGCCAGTGGTCCCAAGCTCGCGCCTTGCATGGCGGCGGCTCCGGTCATTGAGCAACTCGACGGCATCTAGTCCATCCGGTCGTCGGGAGATATCATCCCGCGTTCAAAGCGAAAGCCGTCAGGCCGGTCTTTGGCGAGTAACAGCGGGCCATCGAGATCAACCCATTGGGCAAGCTGCGCGAGCGCGAAGGCTGGCCTTATCCCCAATGATGTGGACAGCATGCAGCCGACCATGATTTTCAGGTCGCTGGCCTGTGCTGCATGGGCCATCGCCATGGCCTCGGTCAGTCCGCCCGCCTTGTCGAGTTTGATATTCACCACATCATAATAGGGCGCGAGACGTTCAACATCGGCGCTGGTGTGGCAGCTTTCATCGGCACAGAGCGGAACCGGTGACCGGACCCCGCTGAGCAGATGGTCCTGACCGGCGCCGACCGGTTGCTCGATCAGCTCGACAGAATATTGCGCCAGCTGTGCGGCTTCGGCGGCAATATCCAGATTGTTCCAGCTTTCGTTGGCGTCGACGATCAGGCGAGCATCGGGCGCGCCGTGGTGGACGGCGGCAACCCGTTCATGGTCGTCCTGGCCCGACAGTTTCAGTTTTAGAAGGTCGTGCCCATCCTTTGCCGCCCGGCGAGCCTGAGCTTCCATGATCTCCGGCTTGTCGAGGGAGATGGTGAAAGCGGTTGTCAACGGGACAGGCTCGGGCAAGTCGGCGAGTTGCCACAGAGGTCTTTCCTGTTGTCGGCACGCCAGATCCCAGAGCGCGCAATCAAGGGCATTGCGGGCGGCACCACGGGTCATGTTCTGGAGCAGCACGGCATGGGTGAGGTGGGGACAATCGGCTGCAAATCGGGTGATTTCTTCGGCACAGCGTTCGGCGCTTTCGCCGTCATAATAAATCGGTGTTGCTTCGGCGATACCCTTGTTGATGCCATCAGAAATTTCACATAGCACGACATCGACATGGGTTTTGGCGCCTCGACTGATAATGAAGGAACCAGCGACCGGCCATCGTTCGACGGTGACAGAAACAGACAGAGTCATGCTCTGCTTTTAATCCGTATCACCGAACAGGTCACTCAGTTAGTGAACGGGCGACGTGGTGGCGGCAAAGCTGTCGGTTTTGTCGTACCGGTTCCTTGTTTGGCGATCGGTTGCCACTCGGCTTCCGCTGACCGGCGCGCCATATAGGTGTCGAGGCCGATTTGCAGCGCCACCAGCATATAGACAAACGGCTGGTAAGCGATGCCGACGAACAATGCCCCGACGAGAAAGATAATGTGCCCGTGCTGCAAGGCGATGGCGAGGGGAGCCACCCATTGCTCGCCTTCCTTTTCGGATTTTGAATATTTTCGTCGGAGCCTCTCCATCCGCCACACGCCGCCGAAGTGGATGAGCAGCCACAGGATCAGACCGGGATAACCTTGTTCGCCGAGCATTTCGAAATAGCTGCTGTGAAATGCGCGTGATTCATCTTCGACAAGCCTCGCGTCGACATCGTCGGGATCGATACCCCATTCCTCATATTGCGCTACATCCACTTCTGACAATTCATAGGTCAGTTTGTTGATCCTGTAGACGTCAAAGCCGCCGCCGAACGGGTGTTCGCTGACATAATCCAGTGTCCATCGCCAGACTGCCAGCCGGGTGGAAGCGGACTGGTCGGCTTCGTAATTTTCAATCGTCGCCATCCGTTCGGTGAAGCTTTGCGGCAGAAACGGAATCGACAACAGGCCAATTGCCACGGCAATGCCGCCATAGATCAGTCTGTGGCGTACGAAGCGCAGTTGCAGCACCGCCCAGACCCCGATGCAGACCAAGCCGGTCCGTGCCTGGGTTCCGATCGGAATGAGCAGGGCGGCGAAGATAAGAGCATAAGCGAAAACCTTTACCCGCCAGTCTGGTGGGAAAATCGTCCCGTAATTTGCGAGCCAGAGGATCAGCGGGATGATACAGATGGCGACCGTCGAGATGATTGATCCCTCGTACAGACCGCTGTTATTGTCGACCAGCAGCACCAGAACGCCATAGCCTCCGCCGGAGACCAATGTCTTGATTCCGCCGGTGATGATCAACGTGCCGGCGCATAGCACCATGAACAGTGCCAGCGCTTCCAGTCGCAATTTTGTTTTCAGCGTCAGCGGGAGAAATATTGCGAAGACCAGGGCTTTCCATACCCAGTCCCATTTCTCGAGCGCGGCATCGGGAACTTCCGCCTGGACTGTCGTATATCCGCAATAGATGAGCAACAGGATCATCAGCGCCTGACGAACGGAAAAGCGGCTGTCCTGCTTGTTGTCGGCAAGCATGTAGCCCAGAAAGGCGAGAGCAAAGACGATCAGCGACAGGGGGACCGAGTTGAGCATGAAATAGCTCAGACGCTGGGGTGCCACGATATCCACATAGGCGTAGACCAGAGTGAACAGAAAAGGCCGTTTGAAGGCGATGAACAGTAAAGCCACCAGATATCCGACAAAGATGAGGTCACGCATCGGAGCGTGATCCGCTGCTGGCAGGCCGTTTTAAGAACCCTTCGGGCTCCTTGTTGCGTTCTGGGGGGGCTTCGACGTCAAGATCGTCGCGATGAAGCAGACGCCAAGCTGCAATCAGCAGCAAGCCATGCGTCACAGCGATAGAAAAATTGTCTATCATCTACCCAATTCATCCCGGCACGAGCGGCAAAAACACGCTCTTCTGATATCGCGCGATACAGGCATTGGGTTGACGGGACGTTAATCCTTTTTTGGCAAGGCGTTGGGCCATGACGCGTATTCTTCATATTCTTGATCACAGCCTGCCGTTGCACAGCGGCTATTGTTTCCGCACCCGCGCTATCATGAAGGCGCAAATCGCCAGCGGTTTGACGGTGGCAGGCGTCACCGGTGTTCGCCAGAATCAGCACGGCTATATTGCAGAGCAGCCATTGGAAGAAGCTGATGAACTTCAGTTCTTCCGTACTCTGGCTCAGGTGCACGGGCCATCACCGGTACGCGAATGGCGGGAAGTCGCTGTTTTGGCGGAGCGTATCGACCAAGTCATCCGGGACTGGCAGCCGGATATATTGCACGCCCATTCGCCCGCCCTCAACGGATTGGCCGCCTTGCGTGCCGCTGAAAAGTCAGGATTGCCGCTGGTCTACGAAATTCGAGCTTTCTGGGAAGATGCTGCGGTCGGCAATGGCACGGGCAGGGAAAATAGTCCCCGTTACTGGTTGACGCGGCAATTGGAAAATCACGTCATTAACGGAGCGGATGCTGTCGCGGTGATCTGCGACGGGTTGCGGGCCGACTTGATTGGACGTGGGGTGAAGCCCGAGAAGATAACCATTTCGCCCAATGGTGTCGATCTCGAGTTGTTTGGCAAGCCGCCGGCGCGTGACGAGAAATTTCTGGCCGAATTGGGCCTGACCGGGAGGCCTATATTGGGATTCATCGGCAGTTTCTACGATTATGAGGGACTCGATGATCTGATCGCAGCCCTGCCTGTGCTGCAGCGATTCCATCGGGATGTGCATCTCCTGCTCGTCGGCGGCGGTCCGATGGAGGATTCGCTGAAGGCGCAGGTGGATCGATTGGGGGTCGGTTCTGCCGTGACCTTTACCGGGCGAGTGGAACATGCCGAAGTGGAGCGCTTTTATGGTCTGATGGACATAATGGTCTACCCGCGCAAGGCAATGCGGCTCACCGATCTCGTGACGCCACTCAAACCGCTTGAAGCGATGGCGCAGGGCCGACTGGTGGCAGCATCGGATGTCGGCGGTCACCGGGAGCTGATTGAAGACGGTGTTACGGGCACGCTTTTCCCGGCTGGTGATCCCGAAAGAATCGCAAAAAAGCTGGCCAATTTACTGGATCACAGTGAGTCATGGCCTCAAACTATTGAAACAGCACGACAATTTGTTGAGACAGATCGTAACTGGTCGTCAAACATTTTGCGTTACACTCCTGTTTACCAAAGGTTGATTGCGCGCAAATCTTACGAACGTGCGGCCTGAGATTGTGGAGAATGATGTGGACCAGATAGAGCAAGACATGGCTCGGTTTAAACAGCCCGCGATGGCCGTTGCTGGAGGGGTTGCGGCGGCGCTCGTGGTTGCCACCTTGCCGCACGTCTATCTCGAAAACATCGTTGGTGCGGTCGGACTATCGGAAATTATACCCGCGGCTGCGCCCCCTTTGGGCAATACTGCGCGAGGCCTGATTGCCTTGCTGACCGGGATGGTTTCCACTTCGGCACTCTATTTATTCTTGAACCATAAACCAAAATTTCCTCGAGGAGGCTCCAATATGAGCTTGGCAATTCGCAAAAACCTGACGACGGACGCGATCGATGACGTAGGGGAAGGCAAATCGCGCTTTACCGCACCGAAACTGAACCTGTCGATGAAATCACTGACAAAGCTTTTGAAGAAACCAAAGAAATCTGCCGGACAGGTGACCGACCTGAAAGATCTGCCAGATATCAAGCCTTCGGACCGTCATCCGGATGCTCCCGTTCGTCAACCGATCTTTGCGTCCTCCGATTTGGGCGCTCCGCTTGCCGAGAAAATCAGGCGGTTCGACGAGCCGGAGGTCGAGCACGATCTTGCAGAGCCGGTAGATGAAACGGCACAGTTCGACGAAGCACCTGCTGCATTCGAGGCTGACAAGATATCACATTCGCCGCCGCAAGAGGAAAAAGCACCGGTTCGAACCGAAGCCATTGCTCGACAAGAGATTGGCGATAGTTCCAGCGAGGATCTGACAGGCTTGTCACTTGCTCAGCTTGCTGACCGTCTGGAAGCCGGTATCCGTCGGCTGGAAGCGCTGGAAGCGCTGGAAGTCTCGGGCGAACGTGAAAAGATGGAGCCGTCCGCGAGTGTCCAGCCGTTGCCGACAGTCGAAAATACTGTTTCCGCCACAGAAGTTCCCGAACCGGTTGCGCCGACCGTCACGCCACCGTTGCGGTCAGTTGATTCGGTCGAAATGGATGCTCAAAACGATCGGCAGGCGGATATGGATCTCGCTTTGAAGGCTGCGCTTGGTACGTTGGAGAGGATGGCGGTCCAGCGTTGATCGTTATTCGCTCCCGGAATCTTCTACCGGATCGATAATCAGAAGGGTTTCGACCAGAAACTCCGCTTCAGATCGTTCGGTGACCAACATATCTGCTACAAAATAGCCGGGAATGGCAAATTCATGTTCCGGTATTGCCTTTGCAATATTGTCCCGTTCATCCGGACTCGGCGCGTCCGGCCAATTCACTGCAAAACTATGTCGCGTTCCGGTAAAGGTGATGCTCGCCCACGGACGTTCACGTTTTATCGTGACGCGAGCCTGGTCTCCGGCCAGCGCTTCTATCTGGCCAGCAATCAGGGAGCCGGGGTCCCGCCTGCAGACTTTTAGACGACCTGGATCAACCGGCATGGTCTGCCCTCCACATGTTCATGAAATGTTCTGCCTTGTTCGACACGGTCTCGCCGGGTTGGCGTCCGTTGCGCAGGTCCGCAACGAATCGTGGGTCGCGAACAGAGAGGCGGCCGAATTTGGTCCACGGCATGTCGGTTTCGTTTAGAAATATCTCAATTTTCCGTAACAATGGCACTGGCAATCTCCTTCTCGCCGCCCGTCGTGCGAAATGCCGACTCGATTAATAGGGAAATTCCTATTTGAAATGTGATTTCCTACATGTCTAGGAAAAATCCTATTGCCAGTTTCGGCCAACGAGGCTATGATGGTGCTATTGTGACCGATGATCCGCGCACCAATCTGGAAAAACTGATCCGTGAAAACGGACATGATTTTGCTGCGATCTCTAAAATGCTCGGCAAAAATGCTGCCTATATCCAGCAATATATTCGCCGTGGCTCACCCCGAAAACTGGATGAAGAAGACCGGCGGCGATTGGCGGAATTTTATGGAGTAGAGGAACATTTTCTGGGTGCGCCTTCCGGTCGCGAATCGCGTCGGTCCGGCCCCGTCGCATCCGATGGCTTGCTACGGATCAGGCAGTTGCAGATAGGCGCTTCGGCCGGTCCGGGATCGTTGGCGGACGATGAATATGCTGAATCCATGGGCTTTGGTCCCAAATGGCTGCGCCGGCTCGGCATAGATCCCGCCAATCTTTCGCTAATTGCTGTTGATGGCGATTCGATGGACCCGACTTTGGGTGATGGGGATGACATCATGGTCGACCACAGCGCCTCTTCTCGTCCCTTGCGCGACGGCATTTATGTGCTGCGCATGGATGATGTGCTGCTGGTCAAGCGCGTCGCGATGGGGCCTTCGGGAAAGCTGTCGATCCGTAGTGATAATCCGCAATATCCCGACTGGGATGACGTCAGTGCCGATAGCGTGAATATCATCGGTAAAGTCGTCTGGACCGGACGGCGGCTTTAGTGCCTGTTCATTTTGGGGCCTTGCAACTTGCGTATCGCGCCGCCAAATAGCCTGACATGACAGATGCACCCCTCAAGGCCGTGATTATTCCGGTTACCCCGCTCCAGCAGAATTGCACGCTCCTGTGGTGCACCAAAACCAACAAGGCCGCGCTCAGCGATCCTGGCGGCGATTTGTCGCGGCTCAAGGCTGCGGTTGAAGAACATGGTGTTGATCTCGAAAAGATCATCATCACCCACGGTCATCTCGACCATTGCGGGCAGGCGGGAATGCTCGCGGAGGAACTGGGTATTCCGATCGAAGGGCCGCATGAGGATGATCGTTTCTGGATTGAGCAACTGGAAGGTGACGGCGCCAAATACGGCATGCAGGCAAAAAGCTTTGAGCCGGACCGCTGGCTCAAGGATGGCGACCAGGTCACGGTCGGTGATCTTGTGCTCGACGTCATCCACTGTCCCGGCCATACGCCTGGCCATGTGATTTTCTACCACCAGCCTTCAAGGCTGGCGGTCGTCGGCGACGTTATTTTCCAAGGATCGATCGGCCGCACCGACTTCCCCCGCGGCAATCATCAGGACCTGATCGACGCGATCACCCAGAAGCTCTGGCCACTGGGTGACGACGTGACCTTCATTCCCGGCCATGGTCCGACCAGCCAGTTCGGCTATGAGCGCAAGACCAACGCTTTTGTCGCGGATGACGTGCTGGCTGCGCGTTAGCCAAATTCAGGCAAGATACGGGATGGTGATCGCGTAAACGCCAAGGCCGAGCAGGACTAGTATCGTAACGAGCGTACCAATCATCCGGCCTTTGCCAAATTTGCCATCGTCCATCCCGATCCCGTGAGCGACCCGTCCTAGAAGATAGAGTCCGCCGACAATCCAGAGCCACGTCGGCGATGTGGGGCTGGCAAGCTCAACAAGGCCGACCAATATCAGCACGAATGGCGCGCTTTCTATATAGTTGCTGTGAGCACGCATGCGGCGGATGACGTTCTCATTGCCACCATCGCCAATGCTGACCTTCTCGCTGCTTCTGACTTGTCCGACGTGAATCATAAGCCAGATATTTATCAGCGCCGCAGCACCTGCTACGGTTAATGTTATCGGTAAAATCATCTTGTCCCCCAAATATGTGTAATTTATAGGCCGTCTATAGAAGCAGAATGCTTGCAACGCACAGGAATTTCATTATACGCGCCAATTCGCGTGCAATCTGTTGAACCTCAACCAGGTGATTCTCCAACAATACGGAGACTGGATCGTTTGGCTTGGATGCAGGCATTTGATATTAAATTTAAAGAACAGGCTTAGCAATGGCTGTACCAAAAAGAAAAACTACACCGTCGAAGCGCGGTATGCGCCGGTCTCATGATGCTTTGAAAGTCGAAGCATATCAGGAATGTCCGAATTGCGGTGAATTGAAGCGTCCGCACCATATGTGCGGAGCTTGTGGTCATTATAATGGCCGTGAAGTCTTGGCCGCTGATCTTTAATCAGCTAGTCTTTCGACTTCTGACGCGCAATCAAGGGGAATAACTGGTGGGAATGAGGCCGCGAATCGCGATTGATGCGATGGGCGGAGATGAAGGCCCGCGCGTCATGGTCGCAGGCGCGGCACTCGCGCGGCACCGGCATGCCGGTTTCCAGTTTCTTTTCGTCGGTGATGAAGCGCAGATCAGGGAAGCGCTGAAGGATCATCCCAATCTCAGTGCCGCATCCGATATTCAGCACGCGCCGGATGTCGTGTCCGGCGAAGACAAGCCGGGGCAGGCGCTCCGCAATTCCAAAACAACATCCATGGGCATGGCCGTCAATGCCGTGAAGAGCGGTGAAGTTAGCGCTGCGGTCAGTGCTGGCAATACCGGCGCCCTCATGGCCATCGCCAAGCTGGCGCTCCGCACGATGCCAGGTATTGATCGTCCCGCATTATCGGCGCTGCTGCCGACGATGAAGGAAACCGATGTTGTCATGCTCGATCTTGGCGCCAATACCGAATGCAACAGCCGGAATCTGGTGCAGTTTGCGGTGATGGGTGCCGCCTACAGCCGGATCATGCACGGTTTTGATTGTCCCAAGGTGAAGTTGCTGAATATCGGTACCGAAGAAGCAAAGGGGACGGGTACGATACAGGAGGCCGCTGCTACGCTGAAAGGTGCCGCTGACCTGCATATGAAATTTCTCGGATTTACCGAGGCTGACAAAATCTCCACCGGCGAGGTCGACGTGATCGTGACCGACGGCTTCTCCGGCAATGTGGCGCTCAAGTCACTCGAAGGGACCGCGCGCTTTGTCACTGACTTGCTGAAACAAAGCTTTCTAAGCAGTCTCCGTTCGAAAATCGGGTTCCTGATATCCCGACCGGCGACCGAGATGCTGCGTGACCACCTCGATCCCAACAATCATAACGGGGCGGTATTTCTTGGTCTGAACGGTGTGGTCGTAAAAAGCCATGGCAGTGCAGATGCAAAAGGCGTGGCCAATGCGGTCGAAGTTGCCGCTCGTCTGGTGGAGGACAGTATTTTGGAACGGATTAGCGAAGATTTGACAAAAATCAACGAAGCAGCCCCGGCGGCAGAGGTGACGAAATGAGCGTTGCCGGCAGACGTTCCGTCATCAAGGGAACAGGTTCCGCTTTGCCGCGAACCCGTGTCTCCAACGCCGAATTGGCGCAGCGGGTGGACACCACTGATGAATGGATTGTCGAGCGTACCGGCATCCGGTTCCGCTATATAGCCGAGGATGACGAAACAACGTCCAGTCTGGCTATAGAAGCGGCTGAAAAGGCCGTACAGGCTGCGGGCTTGAACGGCTCTGATATCGACCTGATTATCGTCGCGACAGCAACGCCTGACCAGACATTTCCTGCCACAGCAACGATTGTTCAGGATGCGCTCGGTTGCAACGGCTGTGTTGCTTTTGATGTCGCTGCGGTTTGTTCGGGTTTCCTCTACGCGCTTTCGGTGGCAGACAGCATGATCCGGGTCGGCAGCGCACAAAATGCGCTGGTGATCGGTGCAGAAACGTTCAGCCGTATCCTGGATTGGGAAGATCGCGGAACCTGTGTCCTTTTTGGTGATGGTGCCGGTGCGATTGTGCTCGCGGGCGAGCATGGTGAACGCGGCGTTCTGGCTACACGTTTGCACGCAGATGGCGCGCATAATCAGCTATTATATGTTGATGGTGGACCCGGTACGACCGGAACGGTCGGCAAATTGCGTATGAAAGGACGCGAGGTTTTTCGTCATGCCGTGGTAAATCTGACTTCAGTTTTGAACGAAGTGCTCGATGAAGCAGGGGAATTGGTCGACAATGTCGACTGGGTGGTTCCGCATCAGGCCAATGCCCGGATATTGGACGCCACCGCCAAAAAGCTGAATCTCGCTCCGGAAAAAGTAATCAAGACCGTTGATATCCATGCCAATACTTCGGCAGCATCGGTCCCACTGGCTCTCGATACCGCTGTGCGGGACGGTCGAATCAAGGCAGGAGACTTGCTCGTTCTGGAAGCTATGGGCGGCGGATTCACCTGGGGGGCATCGGTCATCCGCTACTGAACATTTTCTTCGGTTTACAGATTGACCTCGATTTTACACCTTCGTCGCTAATTTTACATTTTTATCGAAAGTCAGTTGAGCCAATTGCCTTCCCGACCTTAGCTTGGCAGCATGGACTATCCGATATCCACAAGTTTGACGATTTCCGCCCAATTTTTATATCGCGCCTATCTCGGTTGCCACGCGCTTCAGGCGCGCAAACCGCAGCTGTTGAACGCTCTGCAATGTTCCGAAGCAGAATTGCGAGATCCTGCCTTTCAATTGCAGATTGAATCGATTGCATGTCTATGTGCTGCAGCGCGCGACGAACTCAACCGGGCGGACGTCCATTCGGCAATCGGTGAGAAAATGGTGCCGCGCGGCTTTTCGGACCATGGCTTTGCAGCCTTTTTCCAGCCCAGTTTTGGCGAAGCCCTGATCCAGCTCGTAATGGAGCAGGGATTGGGCGGTGAACAGCCCATCGTCAAACTCATGCGACTCTCTTCTGGTGACCGGCTGGTTTGGAACGATGACAGGGTGGTCGCGCCCGATCTGGTTCATATCGTCTTTGCGCTTATTTACTATTGCGGGGAATCGCTGGCCGAGGGACGTTTCCATACCGTCAAAGCGGCCCATTTCGGACATCCCCGGCCCGAAGGGTTCCGGGGGTTTCCCCACGGCAATATGAAAGGCGAGGCGCTCCCCTGCCATTTCAATCGGTCGTCCACCTATCTTGAATATCACCCATCGGCGATGACCAAGCCGGTACCGCGAAACAATCCAGCGATAGTTTCTGCTATCGAGCGTCAAAAGGCAGTTTTTGCGCGAAGCAGATTCGAACAGGTGAATCTTGCGAAACTGACTTACGAATATCTCTTCTATCTCCTCGACAAAGCCGGCCTTAGTCTCGACGCTGCGGCTGTGACATTTGGGATGGCGGAACGGACATTGCGGCGCAAATTGGTGGCGGAAGGCATATCCTATCGGCAGTTGCTGGAGCAGGTGCGGAGAGATACCTGTCATCTCTATTTTCTGGAGGGGGCGCGAAACCTATCTGAAATAGCCGCAAAACTGGGCTATAGCGAATTGAGCGCGTTTACCCGCGCCTATACGAGCTGGTATGGTCATCCACCGAGTCAGGACAGCGGGGCCTCGGCAGCACTTGCCGCCTGATCAATCAATATACCGTGAAATGGTGGGCGTAGAGAGAGTTGAACTCCCGACCCCTTCGATGTCAACGAAGTGCTCTACCACTGAGCTATACGCCCACGCTGGAGGCCGTCTAGCCAGCCGTTTCGGCTGGCGCAAGGCTTAATTCAGGTCGCTGATACTGTCTGGCTCAAACAGCCGGTTTACCTCGAGAACCAGATCGCGCAAATGAAAGGGTTTCGACAATATTTTGGCTTTCGGAACCGACTGGCCGGCGCGTAATGTAACGCCGGAAAAACCGGTGATAAACATGACCTGGGTTTCCGGACAAACCGAGGCACAATGCTGTGCCAATTCGATTCCGTCCATTTCCGGCATCACTATGTCCGTCAAAAGCAGGTCGAATTTTTCGGTTTCCAGCAACGGGACCGCTGCAGTTCCCCGATCCACGGCGACAACTTCATAGTTGGCTTTCTCCAGAGCCCGTGTAAGATGCTCGCGCATCGCTTGTTCATCTTCCGCGAGGAGAATCCTGATCATTTTATCGCGCCTTTCCGAATATGCCTGACTACAGGCAGACTATTATGCCGAGGCCGGGATATAAGTGCAAATCGGTTAATTTTTTTCCGAAAAAGGCATTTTTTTCAACGTTCCACACAGGATTTTTGTGGAGGGAACATGACTAGCGCGAACTCCAGCAAAAATTTGCCAATAATGCCCCCCTTTTCCTTGTCGAATGTAGAGGCATTGAAATTTCCAATATTGGTCAGCGTGCCGCACGCAGGTCGGGAATATCCGGTCGAGCTTCTGGGTAATCTGAATGTGCCGGCATCCCATTTGCTGCGATTGGAAGACCGCTATGCGGACCGGCTGGCGGTGTCGGTGATTGCTTCCGGATTCCCCGTGATCATTGCCCGAAAGCCGCGAGCGTGGGTTGATCTCAATCGTAGCCGCACCGAAATCGATCCTGATATGGTTGTCGGGATGGACCCGGCCCAGACGCCCCGGATCAGCAGAAAAGTTAGGGGCGGACTGGGTATTTTACCTCGCCGACTGCATGGTGCTGGCGATCTTTGGCGGGAAAAATGGCAACATCAGCATGTTATGGATCGCATTGAGAAGGATCATGAACCTTATCATGCGATGGTCGAGCATATCCTCGGTCAGATACGGTCCGTTTTTGGATGTGCGCTTCTCCTGGATCTGCACAGCATGCCATCGGTATGTGACGAACATCGCCGCAAAATCGGATTTGTTATCGGCGACCGTTTCGGCCGTAGCTGCGAATCACGCTATGCCGCGTTGGCAGCTGACCATTTTCAGGGGGAGGGCTACCATGTTCGGACGAATCACCCCTATCCCGGTGGCTATATGCTGGAGCGACACGCCAGGCCCGAACGCAATGTTCATGGACTGCAGCTGGAAGTCGATCGCTCCCTCTATCTCGATGAAAGCCAGCGTGAGTTGGTCGCTGCCGCGGACGATATTGCCACTTTGATTCGCCAGTGCTGCATGATGCTCGCGGAACAACTTTCAGGTCGCCATCAGCTCGAAGCAGCAGAATGAAAAAATTCCAATAAAAAACCACCTCGCCAGTTAGGCGAGGTGGCCAAGGTTCAGGGAGGTGGTATTTCAGAGAAACACCTGCATAGATCCGATCGGGGGATGCAGATCCATACAAGACATTATGTGGGCGCATATGAGACGAGTTTCAAGTCCCTATCACCGGAATATTATTCATTTTCTGTTATCCCGGTTCAAGTGAACCGGGAGACGTTGGTATCCGCGCAGAAATCAGAGCTGTACGGACGGCGCTTCGGTCACCTGCGGCATTTTACCCGCACTAACCTGTCTCGCGAAAACTTCACGCATCAGTTGTAGCGAGAAGAGATGAGCATAGATTAATGGCAACATGCCATTCTGGTTGATCTTGCGCAGTTCATCGCCGCGCATATCACGCAGTTTCTCTTCGTTGACCATTTTGAATCCGCGATAGATGAAGGGCTTTTCCACGCCAGTTTGCTGGATGGAAACTTCGCCATCCATCAACAGGTCCATCTTTTCCAGTTCCTGGACGAACTGCCCGGTCCGTTGTCCAGCCTGTTCAAACTGTTCGCAAAAATTCAGGATATTCTTTGTGGTTTCGCTGGGCTGATCCTTGTCGAACAAAGTGTCGCCCTCTTTATAATCGCCGACGGCACCACTCGTCGGGTCGAAGCACAGCGAAAGCTCTTCTGCATCCGGACGCAATTTTGCGAGCATGAAGGGATAGCGGCGAACATAGGCGGGGACATAAGCCGGCTCGCTGAAACGACCCTCATCATCCATGAAGGTGTTGACGCCTTCATTCAGGCCCATGAGAATCAGTGGAACGCTGGTCTCGCCAACCGAGAATACGATGGGATAATTGCGCGCGGCATTGGTAAATTCATCGGAGGTGATCGGAACGGCGTGTTGAGACTGCATGAAAGACGCATTGTCGAGCCCTTTGACTCTCCATTTTCCATGCTCCTTGGAATTGAGCGGGACCAGATCCTTGTAGAACATTGGTAGTGCTTGCGCTTCGGGCGTGGTCGCCATAGTCAGATTCTCCGAAAAATTACTGTTGAAACCGAATAGTTGACAAGGGCTTTAAGAGCCTGACTGGCCGGAAGCAAGAGGAACGAGTTTACCGGGGTTCATAATGTTCTTTGGATCGATTGCCGTTTTTATGGCGCGTAGCATGGTCAGGCGAGCATCGGACGATAACCGCTCCAGTTCGGTGCGTTTGCTTTGTCCGATTCCATGTTCTGCTGATATCGAACCGCCCGCTGCAATAACAAGGTCATGGACGAGCGGTGTTATCTGGTTGGCATAATCGGTTTCCCAATTCGGTGTCTGGGCGCCCGGCGGAGCTTTCACATGTAAATGGACGTTACCATCTCCCATATGCCCGAAGGCAGCAACCTCTGTCCCTGGAAATTTCGCTTCGATAACCGGAGAGGCCTCGTTGATGAATTGAGCCATGCCGGCCACCGGAACGCTTATGTCATGCTGCAAAGCCGGTCCGTTGGCACGTTCCGCTTCTGAAATGGAATCGCGGATCTTCCAAAAATCCTCGGCCTGTTGTTCGCTGGCCGCAAGGGTCGCATCTTCGATCAATCCCCTTTCCAGTGCTGTCGCGAGCAGGTTTTCGATCATCGACCGCGGGTCTTGCGCATCCGCTTGATCGCGGACAATTTCGATCAGCACATGCCAGCGATGCGTGCCTTTCAATGGCGAACGGGTGTCCGGAATATGACGCAAAACGGACGCCAGACATGTTGCCGGGATTATTTCAAAACCCTCGAGTGACAGCGGCGCTCGGCTGTCGAGAAACCGGAACAGCTGATAGGCCTCGTCCGTACTGTCCACAGCGGCCCAGGCGACGCAGCGGTCCACCAAAGCGGGCACGGTTTTTAAGGTCGCGGCTGTGACGACGCCCAATGTGCCTTCACCTCCCACGAACAAGTGCTTCAGATCATAACCGCGATTGTCTTTTTTGAGCGCGGCAAGTCCATCGAAAATGTTGCCATCCGGGAGCACGGCTTCAATGCCGGCTACCAGCGCTCGCATTGTGCCGTGGCGGAGCACCTGAGTGCCACCAGCATTTGTGGAAATGAGACCGCCGACCGTAGCGGAGCCTTTCCCGCCGAGGGTTAGCGGGAATCTCTGTCCCTTTTCTGCAAGGGCTTCGTGCAGATTTTGGAGAATCACGCCGGCTTCGCATACGACTAGTTGATCTTCCGGCGCTCTCGACCGGATATGATTCATCCGGCGGAGAGACAAGATGATCGATTGACCGGTCTCGTCAGGCGTGGCTCCTCCGACCATCCCGCTATTGCCTCCCTGCGGAACGACGGGGATCGCGTTGTCGTTTGCAATCTTCAGGATGTCTGACGTTTCCTGGGTGGTTGCCGGAGAAAGCATGGCGACCGCTGTCCCGGTGTATCGGCCGCGCCAGTCGGTGAGCCATGGCGCCATATCATCATTGGCGCGGACAAATCCTTTTGCACCGACAACAGCCAGCATCTGTTCCTGCCATTTTTCGTTTTCTGGCATATCCATACTCCTTTGCGATCGACCGTTTGTGCGCTAACGCGTCTTCCTGTGCGCTAACCGGTTGGCGCGTAACAGGCAATTTCTCCCATGAAAATGACAAATGAAAATTTGTCAGTTCATGCAATATTCAATCGTTGCTGATATAGCGAAGACAAGGGTTAATTAAGGGATTTCGGTGAGTCTGTCACTTATTGCGATATTGCTGCTTTCTGTGCCCGATGTGGACGGGAAGCGGGAAGTGGACATTTTGTCTGCCAGTCCCGTCACGACCGGAACCTATGTCCCGGCGCGACCGGATGTCTTTGCACAGGTCCGGATCGAAAAACGGGTGATCATCCGGGTGCCGCGCCGAAGACCGAACGCATTGACGCCAAAAGCGGATTTTTCACAAGAAACGCCACGACAGAAATATAAGGAGAAGAAAATCGGCAAATGCCTGCCAATGGACAATATTCTGGGCGTGCAGATGTTTGCCGAACAATATCTCGATCTGCTTACACGGGATCGCAAGCGAATCAGAGCGCGGCTCGAAGACAATTGCCCCTCACGCAGTTTCTATTCCGGTTTTTACATGGAGAAGTCGAGCGACGGGAGAATATGTGCGGGCCGCGACATCCTCCACTCGCGTACCGGAGCCAAATGCGAAATTGAACGATTTCGCGAACTTGTTCCGCAACGCTAGATCAAGCGAGAAAGCTTGACAAATTCGGTAAATACGACCATTGCCCGGCACGGTCGAAAGGCCAAGACAGGATGCAAGGGTGCATCCTATATTTTTTCCGGAACCACTATGAAATTTGCCGATATCGGCCTGTCTGAAGAATTGCTGAAATCCGTAGCCGAAGCTGGCTATGACGAACCGACGCCGATTCAGGCGCAGGCCATCCCATCCGTACTGATGATGAAAGATATCATTGGCATTGCCCAGACCGGCACGGGTAAAACCGCGAGTTTTGTGCTGCCGATGATTGATATTCTGGCGCATGGCCGTTCGCGTGCGCGGATGCCGCGGTCGCTGATCCTTGAACCGACCCGCGAGTTGGCGGCGCAAGTTGCCGAGAATTTCGAGAAATATGGCAAGAACCATAATCTCAGCATGGCATTACTTATCGGCGGCGTTTCCATGGGTGACCAGATCAAGGCGCTGGAAAAGGGAGTCGACGTATTGATCGCGACACCGGGCCGACTGATGGATCTGTTTGATCGCGGACGGATATTGATGTCGGGTTGCGAATTGCTGGTGATCGATGAAGCGGACCGGATGCTCGATATGGGCTTCATTCCGGATATCGAATCAATCTGTTCAAAATTGCCGGCGACGCGTCAGACCATGCTGTTTTCGGCGACGATGCCACCGCCGATCAAGAAATTGTCCGATCAGTTTCTCAACAATCCCAAATATATCGAGGTTTCGCGTCCGGCAACGGCCAATACTTCGATCGATCAATCGCTGATCGAGGTCGCTCCAAAGGCCAAGCGCAAATTGCTCGTCGACATATTGGATAATGAGGGCGTTGAAACCGCGATCATATTCTGTAATCGCAAAACCGAAGTTCGGGATCTTTGCCAGAGCCTGCGCAAGGACGGCTTTGATGCAGGGCAGATTCATGGCGACATGGATCAAAGTTCGCGTCTCGCGGAACTGGACCGGTTCAAGTCCGGTGAAATCAATATTTTATGCGCGTCCGATGTCGCCGCCCGCGGGTTGGACATCAAGGGCGTCAGCCATGTTATCAACTATGATATCCCCTGGCATCCCGATGACTATATTCACCGGATTGGCCGTACTGGCCGCGCTGGTGCCACCGGTGTTGCGATCACCTTTATCACCCGCAGCGATGGGGAGCATGTCGAGAGCATTCAAAAGCTGACCGGGATGAAAATTCCTGTCCGCAAGGAACGCAAAGGCAAATCGACCAGAAAACCGGCGGAAAAGGCTCCGGCAAAACCGGATTCGGAAAATTCCGCGCCGGTAAAATCTAAAACGCCACGGCAGGACGACGGATCAAAGCGAACGGGGCAAGAGGGCCGATCGAAAAAAACTCGCCAGGATGATGCGCCGAAGAAACCGGCCCGTCCGGCAAAGGTTCAGGAAGAAAAACCGGCTGTCATTCAGGCGGATGATGTGGATGACGGCTGGAACGGCCCGATGCCGAGCTTTCTGGGCGCGAAGCTAAATCGCTAAATCGCTGCTATTTCAGCGTCAAACTGTCCAATATCGTCGCGGCCAGTGGATCCATCATCTTGGATTGGTCGGCGGCATAGGTGACTTCCGCTTTTACCATCGTGCCATCGGGCTTGCGAAGCAGACGCTGGTTTGATTTCAGGCCATTGGTCAATATTCCTGACGCGCGATATTCGTTATCGCCGACGGGAGAACCCTCCATCGCGACATTACCATCCTCGACGGCCTGAACAGCTCTGTTCCAGGCGACATCTTCACGATTTTCGATCCATGTAACGGCCAGTTTTGTGCCGCTCACCATTTCGGTAAGTACCCGGCCATTGTCGTCGCTGTCGGATTCATCAACTGTCCAGCCACTGGGCACCATCAATGTATATCCACGCAAGGCGTTGGTATAGCTTTCCATACTGGTGAGATCGACCGGGGCTGCTTCGGTATCGCCGTTCGCAGTTGCCGCTTCGTCGCGGATCGCCTGGCTTGCGGCATCGGCTTGTTTCGCGAGCTCTTCGCTCGACGGAACATCGCCTACTGCTTCCTGTTTTCCGCAGGCAGAGAGAAGCAGTGCCAGCGTGATAACGGCACCGAATGGAAGATTTGGAAGCATGTTTTTCATCCAACCAGACTTAAGGCGGGCGGCAGGAAACTTCAATGGCGATGTTGGATTTCGAGAATCGGGCAATGGCCGAAAATGTCAAATCCTACAGATTCGATCCAACAGCGGTAGAGGCGGATGATCAGGGAACTGGCAGCTTAGGCAGCGTTATCAATCCCCAGATCGGCCAGCTTGCGATAGAGGGTCGAGCGGCCAATGCCCAGACGCCGGGCAACTTCGGTCATGCGACCGCGATAATGGCCGATTGCAAGGCGAATTACGTCCGCTTCAATTTCTTCCAGCGGTCGCAAGTTGCCATCCTCGCAATATAGCGTGATGCCGATACCTTCCGGACTGTTCATCAGATGGGGGTCGGTATCTCCGGATTCGGCCACGAAGGACGCGATTTGCGGAAATTCGTCGCAGGTCAGCGCATTGCGGTCGCACATGACTGCGGCGCGGAAAAGCACGCTTTGAAGCTGACGAACATTCCCCGGCCAGCGATAGCTGCGTAGCAGGTTGAGTGCTTCGTCGGTGATGCCCAGACTCCGCAGGCCCGGCTGGAGGGCGAGACGAGCGAGGAAATGGCGCGCCAGTGCCGGAATGTCGCCGGTCCGGTCGCGCAGCGGCGGAATCGTAAGCTGCACGACATTCATCTGATAATAGAGGTCTTCGCGGAAATTGTCATTTTCAACTTCCCGCTGGAGCTTGCGATTGGTCGCCGCGATGATTCTGACGTCGAGCTGGAAACTGTTCGGGCTGCCTAGCGGCTGGATTTCGGCATGTTTCAGGAAACGCAGCAGGCGGATCTGGGTTTCCGGTGGAATCCGGTCCACCTCGTCGAGGAACAGGGTTCCGCCCTCGGCTTCCTGAAGGAGACCAATCTTGCGGTCGAATGCACCGGTAAAAGCGCCCTTTTCATGACCGAAAAGGACCGAATCGAGGAGATTTCCGGTAATTGCACCACAATTTAGTTTCAACATCGGCAATTTTGAACGCGGGCTTGCGGCATGAATGGCGTCGGCGATGACTTCCTTGCCGACCCCGCCTTCGCCTTCGATCAATACCGGAACACGCGCGCGGGCGGCTTTGGCGGCAATTGCCAGTGCCGCGCGGAATGCCGGCGCAGCCCCGACCATTTCCTCAAATTCG